>Ga0138256_10006088_pt1 | contig 12768 bp, 13 predicted proteins | sample KNB2016incub_MG_FD_105486 | JGI IMG/M metagenome (GOLD analysis project Ga0138256, IMG submission 105486) | Active sludge microbial communities from wastewater in Klosterneuburg, Austria - KNB2014incub_MG | ecosystem: Engineered > WWTP > Activated sludge > Unclassified | place: Austria... | reverse complement strand
GAACGCTTGGGAATGGACCACGGGCCGAGACAGCAGTGGAACACTGAGCGCCACGCTTGGCGGACGCGTGCAGCACTGGTCGTACAACGGCCAAACGGTTTTCAGCCCGCGGGGGCGCATCAAGTGGCAGCCTGGCGGAAAACGCACTACCAAAAAGGGCAAGGTCGTGGAACGCGACAACAGCTACTGGTTCGCGGCTGGCTACTACTACCAGCCCCCGTTCTATCGCGAACTCCGTGGCTTGGATGGGACGCTCAATCCGGATATCAAGGCACAAAAGAGCATCCACTTCGTACTGGGCTGGGACCGCTATTTCAAATTCTGGGGACGGCCGTTCAAATTCAGCACCGAAGCCTACTACAAGATCCTCGACGATCTGATCCCGTATGAAGTGGACAACGTGCGGATCCGCTACTATGCAACGAACAATTCGAGCGGATATGCCACGGGCCTCGACCTGAAATTGAACGGTGAATTCATCGAGGGCATCGAGAGTTGGGCGTCGCTCGGTATTCTGAGCATCCAGGAGAACATCAGCGATGACTTCTATTACGAGCTCTATAACGCCAAAGGCCAGCTCATCATTCCGGGCTACACCTTCGACCAGGTGGCCGTTGATACCGTTCGCGTCGAACCGGGCTACATCCCTCGACCTACCGATCAGCGGGTCACGTTCGCGCTGTTCTTCCAAGACGAAATGCCGCGCTGGCCAACGTGGAAGGTGCATTTGAACCTGGTATTGGGCACCGGCCTACCCTTCGGTCCACCCAGCTTCGAGCGGTACAAGGACACGTTGCGCACCAGCTTCTACCGGCGAGTGGATATCGGCTTCAGCAAACAGTTCATCGGGGCCAAAGGCCAGCGTGAGAAATGGCTGGGCATGCACGATATGTGGCTGTCCTTGGAAGTCTTCAACCTGTTGAACGTGAGCAACGTAGTGGATCACACATGGGTACAGGATGTTCGCGGTCGCTACTATGCGATCCCTGACTACCTCAGCCCGCGCCGGTTCAACTTGAAGTTGGTTGCTTGGTTCTAGGGACCCTGATTCCTCTATTTTCGGGGCCGCCCACGTCGGGGCGTTCAAGCATGCGGAACCCTGCGCCCCTGTACCTGTTGCTGCCCCTGCTCGTGCTCAGCGCATGCAGTGTCAAAAAATTCACCGCCAGTAGTCACCCCAACGGCAAGCCGGAAGTGGTGGTTTACATGAAGGGCGACGGCGAGGAGGCCGAGAAGGTGATGGAAAAGGTCTACTACCCGAGCGGACGGCTCGAGTACGTAGGCCGCTTCGAGAACGGCGTGGAACACGGCGAATGGATCTACTACTACGAGGACGGCACGAAGAAATTCGTTGAGAACTGGGAGAACGGTTTGGAGCATGGTATACACTACGACTACAGCCCCGACGGCCAGGTGTACCGCGAGCTGCACTACGAGAAAGGCAAGTTGGTGAAGGAGGTGGACCGGAGCAAGCTGTAGTCCCCTCGCCTTACGCGAACTGTTTTACGCTGAGTGCTATGATGTTCACGCACTCCATCAACTGCTCTTCGGTGATGATCAACGGCGGTGCGAACCGGATGATGTCCCCATGCGTGGGTTTGGCGAGCAGACCATTATCCCGCAGCAAGAGGCAGAGTTCCCACGCTGACTTCGGTGAGGCAACGCTGGCCGTGCGCGGTTCGATGATCAACGCATTGAGCAAGCCCTTGCCGCGCACGAGTTTCACGAAGTCGTAGGCGTCCACCAGTTTCTGCATCTCAGCACGGAAGAGCCGGCCAAGTCGTTCCGAATTGTTGATGAGCTGCTCGTCCTTCACAATGGCCAGCGCTTCAATGGCAAGCTTCGCCCCCATCGGATTGCCCCCGTACGTGCTGCCGTGCGTGCCGGGCGTAAAGACGTCCATCACGTCGTGATCGGCGAGCACCGCGCTCACCGGGTACATGCCACCGCTCAACGCTTTCGCCAGGATCACCACATCGGGGCGCCTCATCGGGTCACTTTCCTCGTCAGCGACACCACAAAGAAGCCGGCCTGTGCGCGCTATTCCGGTTTGTATCTCATCGGAGATGAAGAGCACGTTGCGCGACTTGCACAGCGCTATGGCCTTCGGGAAGTAGTCATCGGCCGGTGTGAACACACCGCGTTCGCCTTGTATCGGCTCCACCAGAAAGGCGCACACGTTCGGATCGGCCAGTGCCTTCTCCAGCGCCGGGATATCATCGTACGGGATCACCTCGAAGCCGGGGGTGAACGGCCCGAAGCCACCCTGACTATCGGCGTCGGTGCTCATGCTCACGATGCTGATGGTGCGGCCGTGGAAGTTGCCTTCGCAAACGAGGATCTTCGCACGGTCCTTCGGGATGCCCTTCTTCTCATAGCCCCATTTCCGCGCCATCTTCAGCGCGGTCTCCACGGCCTCGGCGCCCGTGTTCATGGGCAACATCTTCTCGTACCCGAAGGTCTCGCACAGCACCTGTGCATACTCACCCAGCACGCTGTTGTAGAACGCGCGGCTGGTGAGGGTCATGCGTGCTGCTTGGTCCTGCATCACCTTCACCAAGCGCGGGTGGCAGTGGCCTTGGTTGATCGCGCTGTAGGCACTCAGGAAATCATAGTAGCGTTTACCCTCCACATCCCACACGAAAACGCCCTTGCCGCTATCGAGCACCACCGGCAGCGGATGGTAGTTGTGGGCGCCGAACTTGTCTTCCAGAGCAATGGCGCGTTGGCTCTTGGTGCGTTGGTCGGTCCGTGATTCTTGCATGGTGCTGTGGAAGGGCGCGCAAGATATCGGCCAGTGCAGGGCGACGCAGTCGCCGCTCCCGCGCGAGCGCGTTACAAACGCACTCGGACAAGGGGCGCTTTGCTCCCGCTGAACAGCGGAACGCGCTCGGGCAAGCGGGTTCGTTCCATTCTCACCTTCTTTGCCGCTCATGAGCCGGACCAAGAAACCATTGCCCCTTTGGGATGCCGTTCCTATAACCGGCTACGGCGCCAACGGAAAAGCCATAGCGAAACGCGAGGGCATGGTGGTGTTCGTGAACGGGGCCGTACCCGGCGATGTGGCCGACCTGCGCGTTACCAAGAAGAAAAAGAGCTGGGCTGAAGCCACGGCCATCCGTATTGTGGAGCGATCACCCGACCGAGTGGAGGCCTTCTGCAAACACTTCGGCATCTGTGGCGGCTGCAAATGGCAGGACCTCTCCTACCCCAAACAGTTGGAATTCAAGCAGCAGCAAGTGGTGGACAATCTTGTCAGGCTGGGAGGCTTGGAGCTTCCGGAAGTCTCGCCCATCATCGCCTCGGGGCGTACCACTCACTACCGCAACAAGCTGGAATACACGGCAAGCGCTTTCCGGTGGTTCACTTCGGAAGAACTGAAGACCATGGGCGACATCACCGATCGCAATGCGCTTGGTTTCCACGTGCCGGGCGGTTTCGACAAGGTGCTTCAAGTGGACGAGTGCCACTTACAACCCGAACCCAGCGACAGCGTGCGCAACTTCATACGCAAGCACGCCGGTGAGAACGGAGCGGGGTTCTATGATATCCGCAAGCACGAGGGCTGGCTGCGCACGGTGATGGTGCGCACCACGCTCACTGCCCAGTGCGCCGTGCTCATTGCCTTCGGTGAAGACCATCCGGAAGCGCAGGAGAAACTGCTGTCGGCGGTGCGCGATGCGTTCCCGGCGATCACATCGTTGCAGTGGACTATCAATCCGAAGAAGAACGACACCATCTGGGATCTGGATATCCACACGTTCCATGGTACCGACCATATCGTCGAAGAACTCGTGGACGACGGCTTCCCCAACCTGCGATTCCGTATCGGGGCGAAGAGTTTCTTCCAAACCAACCCGCAGCAGACCCAGCGCATGTACGAGGTAACGCGCAGCCTCGCCGGCCTCACAGGGAAAGAGAAAGTGTATGACCTCTATTGCGGTGCCGGCAGTATCTCCCTCTTCCTCGCGAGGCATTGCGCCCACGTGATCGGAGCCGAGATCGTGCCGGAAGCAGTGGCGGATGCGCACGCGAACGCCGCGCTGAACGGCATCGACAATGTGACCTTCGAAGCCGGCGATCTCAAGGACCTGCTTAATGCGGACTTCATCGCACGGCACGGAAAGCCCGATGTGCTGATCACCGACCCGCCGCGCGCGGGCATGCACGAGGATGTAGTGGCACGGATCCGCGAATTGGCACCGCCTTGCATCGTTTACGTGAGCTGCAATCCGGCCACACAAGCGCGCGATCTTTCGTTGCTCAAAGACCTGTACCGCATAACGCATGTTCAACCGATCGACATGTTCCCGCACACCTACCATGTGGAGAACGTGGTGCGATTGGAACTGATCCTTTGAGCCGATCGGCTGTTCGCGACCTTCACCCACCCAATCCTTTCCCCCATGAACCGGATAATTTCTGTATTCAGCTGCGCACTGCTTCTTGCCGGAAGCCTCTCCGCTCAAACCATCAGCGACAACCATATCGAGCTCACGGTAAGCGATACCGTACCTGTGCGGTTGAAGAGCATCGCGTACGACATCACGGTGATGGATGCCGAGGTGACCGATGTTGCCTACAACGATGGCGACGACTACGAGAAGTACCAGCGCGAGCTCGTTGAACGAATGAACAAAGCGAAGGACCGACTGAGGAAGGATCTCATGGGCGCTGGCTACACGACAAGCGACGTACCGGTGTACGGCGATCCATACGCGATAAATGGCTACGAAGAGCCAAGTGCGGATTTCGGCACGCGGGTAACCGTAAAGACCGAGGCCGAACTGAAGAAGCTGGTGGAATGGCTGCGCCAGCGCGGAAAAGTGGAGGGCCATGTCGCCGAATGGAACTACGATGCCGATCCGGGGGCGATGGAAGCATTGATGACCAACCTGTTCAACAAAGCGAAGTCCCAAGCGGAACGGTTGGCAACACTGGGCGGCCGAAAGTTGGGCAAGCTGTTGAGCGCGCACGATCCGCAGGACCGCGAGATGACCATCCGGGATTTCATGGGGGCCATTCAAAACGGCGCAGGGGACGATGACGCCATGCGTCAAATGCAACTGACCCACAGGCAGATGGTCTTCCGCTTTGCCCTAGTGGATTGAGACGGCAGGACTTTCACGGGTGACGGAGGCGCTTACCTTCACCTTCCGTGGAGGACTACACGCCCATCGACTGCAATTTCTACGACCGGCTGGAAGAGGCCGCCACGTTGAAGCAGCGTGTGCGGTTGTTCCTAGGCACCGAGGAGCAGGCCGACGGTGTGATCAGTGATCTGGTGCAACACGATGGCGCGGAATGGGTGCGCCTGACCGACGGCCGGGAGATCCGCTTGGACCATGTGGAAGGGATCACGCTCTTGACACAGGCGACTTGAATTCCGGCGCCGCTAACTTGGCCGCATGAGCGCTGAACGAACCGTGGTCGTGGACCACGACCGCCTGCAACGCAAGTTGTCGCGCATTGCGCACCAACTGCACGAGGAGCACCATCTGGAGAAGAGCATTGTGCTGATCGGCATCGCACCTCGCGGTAACCAACTGGCGGAACGCCTCGCTCTTTTGCTGAGGTCCATTTCGACATTGACGGTGGAAGTCATGGAGGTGACGTTGGACAAGAACGACCCGATGAATAAACCCTTCCATCTGAGCGGCGATGAAGGGAAACTGAACAAAGCGACCGTGGTGCTCGTGGATGATGTGCTGGAAAGCGGGAGAACGCTCATGCACGCAGCCGCACACCTGGTGAAGCATCCGTTGAAACGACTGAATACCGTGGTGCTCGTTGACCGTCGTCACCGCACTTTCCCCATCCGTGCCGATATCGTGGGCCTCACGCTCAGCACTACGCTTCAAGAGCGCATTCACGTGGAACTGGGTAAGAAAGACGGCGTCTACTTGGACTGATCAGAGCCCAGCGCTTGGGCGATCCGGCCCGCTACTTCCTCAGGGCTGCCGCTGGCATCGATCGTAATATGGGCACGCCGATAGTCCGGCAGTCGTTCCTCCAACAAGGTCGTAACGCGCAGTTCCAGATCGCCCCCTTTCAATCCCATGAGCAAGGGCCTATCGCCGCCGCTGCGGATGATGCGCGGCATCAGTTCCCCCAGTGGAACATCGAGGAAGACCACAGTACCAGCTTCCAGCATGCGCGCCATATTATCGAAGCTCTTGGGCGTGCCACCGCCGGAAGAGATGACAACTTCCCGCACGGCCAGCAAACCGGATAGTACTTCGCGCTCGAGGTCGCGGAAAGCCGCTTCGCCTCGCTGGGCGAAGTAGACCTGCAACGGTCCCACCTGTTCTTCAATGCGCCGGTCGAGGTCGATATGGCGCCACCCTAGTAGCTGCGCGAGTTCACGTCCCACGCGCGTTTTGCCGCAGCACATAAAACCGACAAGAAATACGGAGGCGGGGGCCATTCAGTGGTGCTGTGAACGTCGGGCTGGTCAATGTTACTCACCGCGAGCATCTTTGCCGCTGCAATTCCCTACTCGCCACAGCGCAATCGCCCAACCCCCGATAGATCGGGATGAAACACATGCAACTGAAGGAAACCACTGATGCGCGCACGCTGAAGGATTGGATGCGCCTGCCATGGAGCATCTATGCCAACGACAAGAACTGGATCCCTCATTTACGCCAGGACGTGGAGAAGGTTTTCGATCCGGAGAAGAACAAACTGCTGAAGCCCGACAAGGACACCGGGAAGCAGGGTGAAGTGGTGCGCTGGGTGCTGTACGCGGAGAATGGGAGCGCGATCGGACGCATCGCTGCTTTCATCAACCCCAAGACGGCCTACGAGGAGAAGCAACCGACCGGCGGAATGGGCTTCTTCGAGTGCATCGATGACCAGAACGCCGCCAACCTCATGTTGGACGCAGCGCGCGACTGGCTGAAAGCGCGCGGCATGGAAGCCATGGATGGTCCGGTGAATTTCGGTGACAAGAACCAGTTCTGGGGTGTGCTCACGGACAACTTCGTGGACCCACCAGTGTACGGCAACAACTACAACCCGCCGTACTACAAGACCTTGCTGGAGAACTACGGCTTTCAGGTCTACTTCCGCCAGCTTTTCTACAAGCGCAGCGCACAAGTGCGGGCGCAGCCCATCTTCCACCGCAAGTACAACCAATTGATGCGCGACCCCGATTTCAGGGTGCGCGACGTGAGCGGGCTGAGCGTGGAGAAGATCGCCGATGATTTCCGCACCGTGTACAATGCGGCATGGGTGGACCACGAGAATAACAAAACCATGGAAGCCTCCACGGCCTTGAAGATCGTAAAGGCCATGAAGCCGGTCATGGATCCGCGTATCGTCCTGTTCGTAGACTACAAGGATGTTCCGGTGGCCTTCTACATCAGCCTACCCGAGCTGAACGAGATCTTCAAATACGTAAACGGTGACCTCAACTGGCTGGGCAAGTTGAAATTCCTCTGGCACAAGTGGCGCCGAACGGTAAAAACCATGACCGGCGTGGTCTTCGGCGTGGCCAAGGAGTGGCAAGGCAAGGGCCTCGAAGGCGCCTTGATCGTCTTCGCCGAGCTACAAGTGGTGGACAAGGGCATCTACCAAGACACCATACTCACCTGGATCGGCGACTTCAACCCGCGCATGCTGAAACTGTGTGAGAACCTGAGCGCTGTGAACTACCGCAGCTTGGCCACCTATCGTTATTTGTTTGACCGTTCAAAGCCCTTCGAGCGGCATCCGATCATCCAAAAAAAGGACTGACTTCGTCGGTTGGATCGCGCTTCTATATTTGCGCCCCCGTTCCAAGGAATAGGGCAGTAAGAAGATCCTGTAGCTCAGTTGGTAGAGCACGACACTTTTAATGTCGGGGTCCTGGGTTCGAGCCCCAGCGGGATCACAGAAGCCTCGGCGAAAGCCGGGGCTTTTTGCTTTCGGCAAGGGCTTGAATGTGCTTGACTTTCAGTTCACCAGAGAGGCACAGAGGTCACACAGTAACGTTTCAAATACAGTTACCCCATCGCCACGGTGAATTCTTCATGCTTCTCTGTGCGCTCCGTGCCTCTTTGGTGAAAATGCACCTGGTTCCTAGAAGGCGGAGAGCACCGCACCGGCAAGGTGAGCAACCGCACTGAAAAATACCCCCTTGTTGGTATTTCGGAGGCCTATCGGCGGAAATAGGTTTGTGCCGTCGTTAATGACCAACACAATGGAAACGAACGATACGCACCAGAGCCGAAACCTCACTGAACGGATGAACGCCCAGACCGCCAAGAACGCTTGGCTCGTTGATTACTTCCATGCCTTGCTGGCCACCCAAGATGAGGCGGCCAACGACCGTCCGGAAATGGACGACGAAGACATTGGGCTTGCGCTGCGGCTGGCCAAAACGCGCACGGAGATCATCCAACGTGAGAAGGCTTCACATCCACACGGAACTGACGAATTCAGGCGGGCATGAGATCTCCGCTCCGGGCATTGTGGCGCGACTCTATATTTGCCGCCCTTCCCGCTAAAGCGGAATGAATGCCCAGGTGGTGAAATTGGTAGACACGCTACTTTGAGGGGGTAGTGCCTTAACCGGTGTGCTGGTTCGAGTCCAGTCCTGGGCACAAACAAGTGAAGCCCTCCTGATCCGTCAGGGGGGCTTCGTATTTCAGTATGGCCATACTTAGTTGCACTTTCACATGGAAATGAGCGCTGCTCCCCTGAAAGATCTCCTCGTTGTCGAAACAGCCGGCGTCCTAGCGGGCCCGTCCGTGGGCATGTTCTTCGCGGAACTGGGTGCTCGTGTAGTAAAGCTGGAGAATGCCAAGGCTGGCGGGGATTCCACGCGCAAATGGAAATTGCCGAAGGAAGACCCGCACGCGAAGGCCAGCGCCTATTTCAGCAGTGTGAACTGGGGCAAGGAGCACCACATGGTGGACTTGGCCAGTGAAGACGGGCGCAAGGTGTTGGATACGCTGCTGGCGAAGGCCGATGTGCTCATCACCAATCATTTGGCAGCCGATGCGGAAAAACTGGGCTTGGAGCGCGACCGGTTGCGGACGCTGAACCCAAAGCTCGTTCACGGCCACATCAAAGGTTTTGCGGATGATGACGCGCGCACGGCGTATGACGTGGTGCTGCAAGCCGAAACGGGTTACTTGAGCATGACCGGCACCGATGCCGACCACTTGGCCAAGCTGCCCATTGCCATGATCGACGTGTTGGCGGCGCACCAACTGAAAGAAGGACTTCTGCTCGCACTGTTGCAGCGTACGAAAACGGGCAGGGGCGCCTTGGTGGAAGTGTCGCTGGAGGAAGCCGCCCTTTCGGCGCTCATCAACCAAGCGAGCAACGCCCTGATGGCAGGACATGTCGCAAAACCCTTGGGGACGCTGCATCCGAACATTGCGCCTTACGGCGAACTATTCACGTGTGCTGATGGTGTTCGGATCGTGCTGGCGGTTGGTACGGATGCCCAGTTCAAGGCGCTGAATACGGTGCTCGACACTGACCTGCGAAACGATCAGCACTTTACAACCAATGCCAAACGGGTGCTGAACAGGAATGTGCTGGCGCAGCTGCTCGCGCGTTCCATTTCCGAACGAAACGGTCAGGAGTTGTTGGCGGCTTTGCGCGCTGAGAAAGTCCCCGCAGGGCTGGTGCGCCCACTGAACAATGTACTCGCCTCGCCCGCCGCCCAGCGTATGACCTTGGAGTCGATGATCGATGGCGTCCGCACCCTGCGGTTAAGCGGGAACGTCTTTCGCATCGAACCCTACTGAGCGTTTTTCCGCTCCTGCGCAAACCGGTCCTTGAGGATCTTCAGGAGTGCTGTGGCCTCTTCATCGGAGAGCCCCTTGCCGAAAGCCACATGCTTCTCGAGATGCATGAAACCCAACCGTTCCCCGGCCATGGTCCAAAAACTATCGGTGAACTGCAAGCGCCAATCGCTCTTGTCCAAGTTGAGTTTGCCAAGGTCTTTGACGTTGTCGACAAAATAGTCGCGGGCCTTGCCGTACCCGAAAATGCTGTCCTTGATCGTCATGGTGCCACCCCTCACCCGCCAGAACTCGAATCCCTTCATGCGCCACAGCAGGGTACGCCCAATTCGAAGTTCATAGAACAGCCAAAGCGCACACATGCCCAACATGAACGCACGCGTAGAACCATTCTCCAGTGTGACGAATTGATGGATGAACGCTACGCCGCATAAGGTCCACATGAGTACCCATGCGGTAAGCAAACCCTCCTTCACACGCGGAAGCCGCGCGCTGATCACCACGGTCATTTGCTCCTTGGAGCGCTCCACGCTCACACGATCATTGATCCGCTCCATTACGTGCCTGCTTCGATCACCTGCTTGTAGAGTGCTTCGTACATCGGCAGCACCTTGTTCACATCGAACCGCTTGGCCTCGGTCAGCGCGCCTTCCCGATAACGGGCCAGCGTAGCGTCATCCCCAAGGATCTTCAAGGCGTTGGAGCTCATCGCGTCCACATCACCAACGGGGCTGAGCAGACCGCTCACGCCATCGCGGTTCACTTCGGGTGTGCCGCCGGTATTGCTGCTCACCACCGGCACACCGCAGGCCATTGCCTCCAAGGCGGCCAAACCGAAACTCTCGGTTTCGCTGGTGAGCAGGAAGAGGTCGCAGGCGACGAGCACATCCTCCGGCACAGTGAGCTTGCCGAGGAATTGGACATCGCCGCCGAATTCACTCTGGCGGCAAGCGGTTTCGATACGCTGACGATCGGGGCCGTCGCCGATGAGCAGGAGTTTGGCGGGCATCTTCGCACGAACGCGCTTGAACACTTCCACCACATCGTCTACACGCTTGACGGGCCTGAAGTTGCTCACATGCACCAACAGCCGCTCGCCGTTGGGCGCGTAGCGTGCACGTATCGTCGCCGTGTTCGAGCGACTGTACTGGTCGATGCAAACGAAGTTGGGCACCACATGGATCTCACGCTTCACATGGAAATGCTCGTATGTATCGCGCTTCAAGCTTTCTGAAACGGCGGTAACAGCATTGCTCTGCTCAATAGCGAAGGAGATCACGGGCTCGAAGCTGGGGTCACGACCGACCAAGGTGATGTCGGTGCCGTGAAGCGTAGTTACGAACGGCAGCCGGATGCCCTGCGCTTCAAGGATGCGCTGGGCCATGTATGCGGCCGATGCGTGCGGTATGGCGTAGTGCACGTGCAACAGGTCCAACTTCTCATACTTGGCCACATCCACCAACTTGCTGCTCAGCACCAATTCATATGGCTGGTAGTCGAACAACGGATAGTCGCTCACGCGCACCTCGTGGTAGTGCACACTGCCGTCCAGCGGACGCAACCTGACGGGTTGCTGGTACGTGATGAAATGCACCACGTGCCCTTTGGCCGCCAACGCGTGCCCCAGTTCGGTGGCCACTACGCCACTACCTCCGAAAGTCGGGTAACAAACAATGCCTATTCGCATGCGGTGTTGGTGAGGCTGAGTAGCAAATGAGCCGTGAAGCGGTTGGATCGCAAAGCTGCGCAGCGAAGAAGACCGCGCTGCTCGGCGGGTGCGAAAGTCAGGAAATGAAATGATCGTTAACGCATCGAACCAATGAAGAAAGCCCGTGTACGGGGCGCCCAAACCAACCTCCCATGCGCTTACGCACAATTATCCTCCCAACTGTACTCGCTTCCGCCCTGCACGCCCAGCCCCAAGCGTTGGGCAATCTCTGGTACGAAGAGAACAGCCGCATCTTCTTCCAACAAGCCGAACAGCCGGTGAAAGCAACCGTGCAAGGCAACATGCTCTATTTGGAAGTGAACGCCATGATGAACGCCAAGGCCAATAGCTACTTGGCCATCTTCCACATCACCCAGTTGGGCCAGACCGCCGAAGAAGCCGACAGCCTGATGAGCGAACGCGTGAACGGCCTTGTACGCAGGGTGAAAAAGGACGGGGTCTTGGACAGTGATGTGTTCACCGATATGCTCTCGTTCGTGCCAGTGTACGAGTATGAGGCGATCCGGAAACTCTTCAGCAAAACCTATCAGGAAGTGCCGGCCGGGTTCGAGATCCAGAAGAACATCCACATCCGGTTCGATGATGCGCGCACCTTGGACAAACTGGTGACCGCCGCTGCCAAGGAGGAGATCTACGACCTGGTGAAAGTGGACTTCTTCGTGGAGCAGCAGAGCGCCTGCTACGACACGCTCCGCATGTTCGCGACCAGGTTGCTGCAACAGAAACTCGCCAACTTCGAGAAGCTCGGCCTGAAGGTGGAAGAAAGTCACCGCACCGCAGCGGAAAAGAACGGGGCCTACTTCCCGCTGGACCGCTACACCACCTACAAAGCCCACAGTCAAGCCTCCCTCAACAGCAAGCGCAAAGGCCAATTGACGAACGACGTGCGCAAGCCCACCACCCTATTCTACAACAAGGTCCCCTACTCCAACTTCGATATCGTGCTGCACGCGGAGATCACTGAACCGCCCGTACAATACACGTACAACCTCACGATGGTCTGCCAACTGCCGGAAGCATTCCAGAAGAAGGAGAAAGAGGTGAAGGAGATCATTAAGCACATCTGGATCACCGACAAGGGCGACGCGAAGACGATACTGCTCCCTTGAGGCCGTCAAAGAGACGATCATCACCCAGCATTGGTCGACAGTCCCTTCCTTTGGGGGTGTGAGAGCCGAACCCCTGATATTCCTTGTCGCCCTGCTTTTTGCGGCCTGCGGCAACGACGCTGAAACGATCACCCCGACCGTTGGCCCCATCACCGAAAGCGTGTACGCCAGTGGTGTGGTGAAGGCT
>Ga0138256_10006087_pt1 | contig 12769 bp, 10 predicted proteins | sample KNB2016incub_MG_FD_105486 | JGI IMG/M metagenome (GOLD analysis project Ga0138256, IMG submission 105486) | Active sludge microbial communities from wastewater in Klosterneuburg, Austria - KNB2014incub_MG | ecosystem: Engineered > WWTP > Activated sludge > Unclassified | place: Austria... | reverse complement strand
GTATCCTTTGATCGCATTGAGGCCCCATTGATCTCAGTGATAATTCCAAGCTATAACAAGCTGGACTATATTGAAGATACCATTGGTTCAGTGCAGGCGCAGACCTATGGCAATTGGGAACTGTTGGTCGTGGATGATGTTTCAACGGATGGGACGGCTGATCTCGTGCGGGAAATTGCAAAGAATGACCCCCGGATATCGGTGCACGTATTGGACAAGAATTCGGGAGCGAACCGTTGTCGGAACTACGGTCTCGTAAAGGCGAAAGGGCATTATGTTGTGTTCCTGGATGCCGACGATCAACTGGCACCACATTGTCTGGGTACACGTGTGAGTGCGATGAAACGTACCAAGGATCCGGATATGGGCGTGTTCACAATGCGCGTATTCAGGCATCAGTTAGGTGATGATACACGACGATGGGTTCCCAAGCACAGAAAGCCATTAAGGGATTTTTTTCGTCATGATCTTCCATGGCAAACAATGCAACCGATCTGGAAGAAGGAATTTGTTAAGCAGTTAGGTGGATTCGATGAAGGTTTTGCACGACATCAGGATGTGGAACTTCATACGCGGGCTCTCATGTTACCTTCCGTACGGGTGGAACAATTCCCTGGCCCCATTGATTGTTACTATCGAGTAGGCGAAGAACGAAGGACTGATGGTATAGCGCGTAGATCTGAGAAGCTCGTGGATGCAACGCTGCATTATTATGAGCGATTCATGCCTGACGCGGATCGATTAGGAATGCGCAGTGCGTTGGTAGGTACGTTGCACAGGATCCAACTGCAGCTCTTGTACCACGGACGTGAAGAACAGATCTCGAGAGCCGAATTATCCCAACTGGAAAAGCGACTTTTCCCGGCAGAGATCTGGCGCTCAATTCCGCTTTGGAAGCGTTTCCTCTTTCGGGTATCACGCGTGTTCAATATGGCGCCTATCCGGATACCCGGAGTTAACAAGACCATAGGAGCGCTTTTGGTGCGTTGATCCTATGATCCCGTGATAAGTGCTCTGATGCGTTGCGCACCATGGAATCCAAAGATTCTGTGCAGCATTATATATGAACGCCCGGAGGTCTGAGAAACTGTGGGTCTGAAATCAGAAGGTAGAAGTGTCTTGTGATAACTCAATGCAGCTTTTGGATCATGTGCATAGAGGATCCGGATACTATCAAAGATCACTTGCCAATAAGGTTGTAGGTCCCTGCCATCATTCAAGGATCGGACATGATCCGCCATGCGACCACGAAGTTCTACGAAGCGCGCCCAGTTCCGTGCGAGGTTGGTATGTGATATGCTATCATACCGCTTATGGACCAGTGTGTTCACCAAAGGGTCTCGAACGATCGTTGCTCCATTCTTCAAAATGCGGAAGAGGAGGTCATATTCTTGGCTACTACCGAGGGAAGCATCCCATCCGCCGGCATCCTGTACGGCGCTTCGTTTCCATAAGATCGCTGAAGTGATACCTAGGCCATGTTGCATTACATCCAGCCAAGTATCACGTTTTTCATCCTTTTGGATCTCGTCGCGCACGAATTCACCGGCTGGAGAAATGATCCGGTAACTTGCAACGACCAGGTCAGGTTCATTGTTCTCCCGTACAAGTAGCGCTTGTCCGTGAAGCTTTTCGGGAAACAGCTCATCGTCGGCATCCAAGAATTGGACATATGTACCGATAGCATTTTGAAGGCCAACGTTCCGCGCTTGGGCTGCTCCGCTGTTCGCTTGTTCGATCAGTACGAACGAGAGGTCACTAGGCACTTCCATGGCCCTTATTCTCGCCACCGTTCCATCCGTACTTCCATCATCCACTGCCACGATCTGAAGATCACGGTGTACTTGTTGGAAAACGCTCTTCAGACAACGCTCAATATGGTCTGCAGCATTATAGCAAGGTATGATGATCGAAATGGTCATGGATCGATTACACTGTTCTGATCGCTCTTTCAAAACTGCAACACGCACGGTTTCAACGTGAATAGCAGCAGCGGAACCGAGCAGGTACAGCAACTGGGCCATTGCCACGCGCTATGCATGATTGATATCCGGCCCAACGTGCATGGCCGTCTTCATTAGCAGAGTCATTGGTCCATTCCCAAGTTGTGGACATACTTGAAATATTGAGTTCATTGCTCAACGTACAAGCAGAATACCATTCCGCCCATGAACACAACCGCAATCCAACCGAGTCGCAAGCCTGTATGGCATCAAAGAAGGTCATTGAGTTTCCAGGGAAAAGCTCATTCGCTATGCAGAACTGATCAGTTACGGCCACTGTTCCGGTTGGGCAGTTACGCCTTTCGCTCACTGTGCCATTCATTACTTGGAACACATTGCCGTCGAACACGATTGAGAGATAAGTCGAGATCTGGAAGTCGGCACCATCTACCGGCTGATCCGGACCATATCGAACCGGAAACGGCCCATGACCGTTTACCAGAAGTTCAACAGTTCCAGGTTCGGATGATGGAGTAGTTAGGATCAATTGCATACCTGGAGCAGGTGGCCCGGTCCAACCATTTACTGAAACACTCCAATCATTAGCTGAAGATTGAGCAAGCTTGTGGGTTCCATCTTGTTCTATTCCTGCTTGTAGTGCTGCATTTTCCGCAGTGGTCGAGTCCAATCCGGTAACTTGTTTTGCTGCACTATCAATACCCTGTAAAATGAGCTCGGCATCGATTTTGACCTGAGCGCTCGCGTCCCAGGATCCGATCAATACGATAGATAGAATTAAGATGCGGTCAGCTCTCATAACTCACTGTCGGATAGAATAACAACAACGCGAAGCTCCCGGAACAATATCCAATGTTGGCACTGATCGTTGCCCCATGCAGGAAGTTCCACCTGCCTGTCCCAGCGTATGTGTGTGGTTCGCAGTATCATCCACCCATTCCCAATTCAATAGGACGTCGCCTAGGGGAGGTTCAGTATGAGTGCATGCCAAGTAGAATTCCTGCCAAGTACAGAGTCTGCCGCCCTTGGATGCACAATGGTCGATGGCCTCGTAATAGAGCGTAGTATTCTGCACCGTACTATCCACGCAAACTTGAGCGTTCAGTTGTACAGAATGGGCTGGGCAGCCACGGCGGCTTGGTGCCGTAAGAATGAATACTCCTTCGTTCAATACCATTTCGCAGATCGCTCCAGCTTCGATCTGACCGGCTACCGGGTCAACGCCATCACCACGAAGCAGTGGCATTGCGGTCATATCATTGATCTGCACGAACACAGGGCCCGAGACATCCTGACCACTTATGAACCGGAGCATCGTGCCATTGGCCAGTTGGTCGGATATTGGATCCAGCGAAAGTTCAAAGGTGTCCACATTGAGAGTGGCATCGCACCAGTGGGCCATTCCGGAAACGGCAAAACCAACAGTGATCAGGTGATCTGTAGAAGTTGGTGAAGCAATTCCATCGATACCTCGTTGACCGTTGGGACCCGTGAAATGCAAGGGTACGTCGATCCCAACCTGAGCTAGACACGGGCAGATCGTCAGAAATGCTATGGGAACAAGCCAATTCATTACCTATTTGAACAGCATCGGTACCCAGCATGACCCAACGCAGGAACAGTAGAACCATAACCACATCCGGCCCCAGGTATTAGCGTCTGGCCATCGAATCCAATGCCTACCGTTTTCGCATCACCGACATTATTTCCTGCACTATCCACCCATTCCATATTTGGTACGGTAGACATGAAATTCACATCAGCGCGACATGCCGCTATCCATTCTGTATACCGGCAAAGTCGAGCACCAACTGCAGCGCAAAGTTCCACCGCCTCGAAAAAGGTCGCTGTGTCATGGGCTTGGGTTTCTATACAGAGGTCAATTCCAACTGGCTCATAACCTGAATGACAAGGAATTGTTACTTCACTGATCAGAATGAAATGCTGGCCATCAAAAACAAAACGAGCGGGGATGTCCGGCTGTAGAACAGCACTGTCCAATGGCGTACCGTTTGAAGTTCGGATCGGCATAGCACCAAGGCCATTAAGGTCCAATTGAGCGTTCGCTGAATTTGCAGAACCAGGGGTCACGGTAACCACCATGCCTTCCGTATAAAGCAAAGGTGGAGGAATAAGGTCGGCAGAAATTATCGAGTTACCCGCACCCACAGCAAAAGTGGTACTCATTTCCCGTGAAGCGCGTAGAGAAACACCGGCATCTTTGGTGAGTGGTTCAGCAACGCCACTGACATGGCGGTCACTTTCCAATGGCGCATTCAATTCCATTCGCCCGGGTACCTCCAACTGGGCTATCGAGATCAAAGGCCAAAGAGTCAAATGCAAGACAACGGCCCGATGGATCATAATTTTAGCAGACGATAGCGACGGGTCCCGTTCAAGCGCAGAACGAGTGTGCCGGTGGAGTAGTCCGAAAGGTCGATAGTGACCATTCGCTCGTTCATTCGTGAATTACTACCATCAAGCAAAGCTCCTGTCGCAGAGAACAACTCCCACTTATTAATGGTTTCGCTCCCCAAAGAACTTACTTGCACTTGATCAGCGCTGGCAGTTGGGAAAACAGTGAATGAGGACCCAACGGTATGATCCGGCACTGAAACATTGATCACCTCTGAGAATAAGGTGATATGATCCCATGGCCCAGGATCCGTAACAGTTACGATCTGTGGCCCAACTTGTGACATGCTGGGTAAAGCGTACCAATCACCTGTCGGTAGCGGTGCTTTGTGCATTACAAGGTCGGATGCATCCGCGCCGTTCAACTCTGAAACATCGTAATGCATGGCAATGTCCAGAATAGAGCCCGGAACAGGAGATGCATCCAACCGGTACCAACGAGCAATGCTCGGGATCGTACCATTCGCTAACAACGGTTCATGGCCACGCGTAACATCCATCGGCCCAAGGGCAGTATTCATTGAGACAGTGAGCCCAAGACCTGCAATATTGTTGTCTGTGAATGGGGAGCTAAGGTCGCGCATAGCATGTTCTGTGCCTGCTCCAGTGATCGGTCCATTTGCGGGTTCGGTCAATGTGGCTTCCGAACCAAGTTCGATCAGGCCGTCATTCACAATGGAAGCGCCGGAAACGATCTCAAGGTCCAATGGTCCAACAAGCTCGATCGTAGTGCCCGGCGCGATGGTCAAATTACCACTTTGCAAGGTCATTGTTTGTCCCAGCAAGTTCAGGACAGCGAACAAAGGGATCACCAGGAAAATACGTGCACTGTGCATGTACGCAAAGATAGATGGAAGTGCTTCAAGTGGATAGCAGTATGAAGTTGTACGGAATATCCGGTTCATTTGCTAAGAGTTTTAATGTAGCAAAATTGTCATCCAATACGACTTTCTTCATAGTTGTCGAGACTTTCATGGTGTATTGGCTTGTTCCGGAGGCTTCATCAATCTAGGAAGTTGTGGCATGATGGATGTGATTGTTCCGGACCGGGGGCTGACTTAACTGGCATCAGGCTAGCTTTGGCCCAAATGATTCACGCATGAACTGGAAAGGGACCATATTGGATAACATGGGGTATTTTTCACTCTATGATATCCCGAATTTGTTCTTAGCAATACTTGCAGCAGCGTTGCTTGTTTATCTCAGTGCCAAGTTTGGTTTACGTGTCAGAACCGCGGAACTATCTGCGTTAATGGCCCTATCCGCGACAGTTGCATTAGGCGTAGGTCTTGTAAAAGGCCAACTCGTGTTTGCCGTGATACTCGCGGCGATATTGATCGTTGCGAAAGGATCCGTACCCAAAGAGCATTCCGGAGGTGGACTGTTGTTGGCCATGGTCATTGGACTTGGTTGCGGTAGTGGTGCAACGCTGATCACTTTGGTAGCATTGGTGCCGTTGGTCGTTTTGCTAAGAATGACCGGAAAGTCGGAATAATTGGTTCTTTGCACGAAATGAAAGCGTTGTGGTATGTGACGATCGGTGTTGCAACTTGTACTTTGATCAGTTCGGTAGTTCGTGCGCCTGCCCCTGTGGTCGTCGAAGGTCAAAAAGGCATTGTCCAACAGCGTACTATGCCACGGTTCACCGTTGCCGATGATGGCGAAGTGGAAATGCAACTTCCGGAACAAGTGCCATTTTTGTATACCATGGGAGCTACGAAAGAGTGGCGGGATTTCCCATTGGACGGTCGCATTTCGATAGGACGTGCTGATAAAAGACATACCGAGCATCTAGTGTCCTTACCCACTTCGATCTCCTGGCTTCATCCAGACCTTGGTCAACCTTCAGCGATCGTAGTTAGGGTGGCAGAAAAATTCGATGCTAATAGAATTGGAACACCGTACATGGCCACCAAGGTCATTGAGGACCATCAAGGATTACCCGTGATATCACTGTTGGTTGCAGAGGGTGCCTTTTTTGATCCGGACACGGGTATTTATGTTAGCGGTAATGCCATTATTCACCCGACACCGGAAATGGTCACAACGCATTTGGAGGACGGGCGTTGGTGGAAATACCCTGGCAATTACCATTTCCGGGGTAAAGAATGGCAGCGATCCGGAACTGTTCAATTGATTGATGGAAATGGAGCAGAAGTTTTCCAGTCTCCAGTGGGTATCCGGATCAACGGACAAATGACCCGTGGTTTTCCGATACATGCATTGAGATTATTGTTTGATGCACCGATCAATAGTGCCTTATTCGAAGATGGTGATGGTTCGGGTTCCACCATATTGCTTTTACGTTCGGCAGGCAATGATCAGATGAAGGCCATGATGCGGGATGCCTTGGCTCATGAACTTTGTAAGGGAGAGCCATTTGAAGTATCAAGAAGTCTTGCTTGTGCGGTGTATGTGAACGGAGCCTATTGGGGATTGCATGAATTGCGCCAACGGGTTGAGGAGGAGGAAGTGGCCAGAAGGTATGGCGTGAGTGACAAGGATCTAGCAATGCTGGAGATCCGAAGCAACCATGTACTAGGTAAAAAGAAGCAGGTTGCACTGTTCGAAAGTGATCTATCCGATGTGCTTGCGATGGATCCTGCTTCAAATGATTTTGTTGCAACCGTTTCAGAACGGTTCGATGTGGATGGGTTCTTGAGTTACATGGCATCCGTCATGATCTTGGATAATAAGGATTGGCCTGATGCCAATATTAAATTTTGGCGCTATACTGGAAAGCATACCATGAAAGCTCCACTTGATGGAAGGTGGTATTTTATTCTTACGGATATGGACCTAAGCCTTGGTGCATACGGAGAACCAGAAGCACCATTACTGGATAGGATAAAGGGCCGATCTTCGCCGATGCCGAAATTATTCTACGCATGTATGGGGTCTCCTGAACTTCGGCGGACGTTCATTTCGAAAGTAGAAGAATTGATCAATGGGCGTTTCGCAGCGAATAGGACCATTGAGACCCTCGATCGGTTCGTATCCGGAATGGAGCCTGAAATGCCAAGGCATATAGCGCGTTGGCGAAGGCCTTTGAACATGGACACCTGGCACATGGAGGTGGATCGTATACGCACTTACCTTCGAGCGCGACCCGAGCAGATACGTTCACAGATACCTGGATTGTTCAAATAGCATCCAGCAATTATGCTAACCTTTCTTCGTCAGGAAATACAGCTATTTGTCCTCATCCTTTTTTGGGTGTTGGCCTCCGCATTTGTCCCAGTGCTGGTCTACGGGCTCCTGCCATTGTCAATACTGATATTCAGGCATCGTGAGCATTTTCCGGAGATCCTGTTCGGCTTCATCATGGTTCTGGTTCTCTCCGACGTTCATAAGGACATTCATGCACTGAACTCATTCAAGAATGCGAAGAACGTTTATATCGTATTCATAAGCCTTCTTTTCCTCAATGATTCCGGACGCTTTATGCCGTTGGCAAAGGTCTTTACGTTATTCCTTCCTTTTTCCATATACAGCATTTTCCCGTTGGTGTTTTCACCTTCTCTGGTCATCAGTGTGCAAAAGACCGTTTCATACTCATTGCTGATCCTAGTGATCCCGAACTACGTATTGTATTGCTTTCGGACGCAGGGATGGCCATTCGTCCGGAATCTTATGCTCTTTTTAATGTCCGTACTGATAATTGGTCTGTATTTCCGATTTAGTCCGTTGGGTTTCGTGAATGGACGTTTCCGTGGGATCTTCGGTAATCCGAATGGACTGGGATTGTATTGCTATTTGAGTGCTGTACTTTTTGCAGTGGTGAACTCCATCAATCCTAAGCTTTTTAGGTATTGGGAAAAGTGGATCATCTATGGTGCTTTGCTTTACTTTTTGGTGTTTTCAGGATCTCGGGCGTCATTGTTGGCGTTGGGAATAATGTTCGTTTTCCAACGATTCTTTTCGGGATCCGTATTCGTGGGATTCATGGCACTTCTCCTGTTCATAGGCGTATTCGAGTATGCTTATAGTAACCTTGAAGCCATTGTCTCATTTTTTGGAGCGGAGGAATATCTCCGAGTTAATACCTTGGAGTCCGGCAGCGGTAGATACTTTGCATGGGAGTTTGCCTGGGTTCAATTGCAATCATACATTGTTTTCGGTGGTGGGTTTGGAACGGATGAGTATGTCATGCGTAGTTTCTACGAATATTTGGAACGCATGGGGCATCAAGGGGGCGTGCATAATTCATACATCTCCTTGTGGTTCGATGTTGGGATCGTGGGCTTAGTGATCTACTTAAGAAGCCTGTTCCTGATTTTCATTAAAGCAAGTCGCTTCGCACCTATGAGCATGGCTGTACTTTTTTCGGTGCTCTTTTCGGTTACCTATGAGTCGTGGTTGGTCGGATCGCTTAATCCGTTCACGATCTTGTTCGTCATATCCATGACAATGCTTTCTGAAGAAGAGATCGTTCTTGCCGATCCTGAGTTCCAGGGTTCGGATAATATGTTGACCTTAGATGTTGAAAGTGCTGAACGCCATGCGCTTCCAGGACACAACCCGAGTACTTTGTAATGGCCAAAAAGAAGAATAGAAGCAGAAAGGTTACATGGTTCTTAAGCATATTGTTGGTTGTGGCAGTGTGTGGTAGTTGGGTGGCTGATCGTTTTTTGAAGCAACGGGATCATCCAGGGCTTCGGACGTTCGTATCACAGTGGTATCACAACTATCCGAAGAGTTTTGCCATAGAGCCCAAATTGCTATCAATAACTGTTGGTCAATACGAGCTTGATCGTTTGCAGAGTGTTGTTGATGCAGCAAGGGAAAGAGGCGTTATCATACCGGAGGGTAATGAATACGTTGATGCGGAACTTTCCTCAGACGGTAGAAAGTTCAAAGCCAAGATCCGCATAAAAGGTAAAATGACCGATCACGTAAAAGGTGATAAATGGTCATTCCGTGTGATCGCAAAAAAGGATGGTGGATTCTTGGGCATGAAGCGCTTCAGTCTGCAACATCCGGGAACTCGGAACTACTTATATGAATGGTTCCACCAACAACTTGCAAAAGGGGAAGGCATTGTGGCATTGCGGTACGGTTTCATCCGTGTGGAATTCAATGGCGAAGACCGTGGAGTGTATGCTTATGAAGAGCATTTTGGTCCGGATCTACTGGAGAACAACAGCCGGGTGGAAGGCCCACTTTTTCGTTTTGATCCGGGCCTTTTCTGGGTACACCGGCTCAATGAAATGAACCGCCTTCGGTTCAATGAACCGTTTGCGGAGTACCAAGCTGCAGCCATAGATGCGTATGGTACCGGAGACTTGGCAAAAGACCCGGAACAGCGCAAGTACTTCGAAGAATGCGTGGCACTTATGAGCGAGTTCCGCCACGCGCGTTTACCCGCTTCCAAGGTTTTTGATGCCGATAAGGTGGCCCGTCGTTTGGCGTTATTGGATGTCCTTGGCGGTCACCGCAGTTTGGATTGGAGTGATGCCAAGTTCTATTATGACCCCGTTCTACAACGCATTGAACCGGTTGCCTATGAAAGTTTCAGTGCGCAAGCTATCGTCGACATTGCCGGTTCGGGTCAATGGAGCGGTATGCAAGGGCAATGGCAGGATATTCATACGGCGTGGTTCAGTGATCCGGTCTTGTTCCGTGCCTATGTCCACCATTTGGAACGTTTTGCCGATCCACACTACTTGGACAGTGCTTTGACTGCATTGAAGCCAGCCTTGGATACCGCAGCGGCCACCATCTACGCTGAATTCCCCTACAAGGAACTCGATCAAGGAACATATAACAGGAACAGACGCGTCATCAACGCTGTGTTGAATGTGCCAAAAGGATTCCATGCTTACAGAGGAGGTATCAAGAACGATACGACCACGGTCTTTGCAGTACCCATAGTAACGCTGCCGATCGAAGTACATATGCTGAAACTTGGCAACGGAACAGAGGTCGTGCCTGTAGGGCCGGCCATTGTACCCATTCGCACACAACGCAGAGCAGGTGATCCTTTCACCTTGAAATTTGCAACTGCCGATACCTCCGTCTTCGCGAAGGATACCAAATTGATCTACAGTGTCCTCGGTAGCTCGAAACTCCGTGAGATGAGCATTCTGCCGTTCGCCTTTGTCGATGGAATGGATACAAACGTTTGGCCGAGTAAGGATCCTGCACCATTGTCCATGTTCAGTTTCTTGCATGTTGATGAAGCCGCCGGAACGATCCAATTCGTTTCTGGAAACCATTCACTGGACAAAGACCTGGTCATTCCGTCCGGCTATCGTGTCTCTGGTAGTGCACCATTGCATCTGGATCTGCAAAAAGGAGCTCGGATCATTTCCAACTCGCCTATTGAACTGTTCGGTATGGAAGATGCTCCTATCGTCATACGGTCATCTGATCATAGTGGTGGGTATGTGCGACTACAGAACACGCACGCACTAAGTAAATGGCGGCACGTCCGTTTCGAGGGTATGGGTTCCTCGCCCAATACCACTCAGGCATCACTCCAGTTCCAAGAATCGGATATCACACTTGTGGAATGCACGATCAGCGAAGACCGTTCAAGAGATCTGCTTCTCGCAATACGTTGTTCCGTGGCGATCACCAATGGCCAAGTGCTAGGTGGAAAAGACCAGATCACGTTGGTGTATGCCCATACCGTGATCCAGAATTGCGAAGTGAATGCTGCGGACGATGAAGCGCTAGTGGTCAAAGGTGGTGATCTAGTAGTGATGAACAGCCAATTGAACAACACTGCGGGCATTGGCATAAAGATCAGCGCAGCTGCAATTGTATCCTTGGAGTCCGTTACCATCGGTGCTGTTAACAAAGGCATAGAAGTGAATGAGGCCAGTTCACTGAAGGCAAGTAACATGGTGATCACAAGCGGTGCCATAGGCATAGACGTTAATGGTGAGGAGATGCGTTACGGACCAAGCACTGTTGATCTCATCAAAGTAGATGCAACAAAGGCGGATAAGGCGCTCACCGTGGGTAAAGGCAACACAGTTAATATGGATGGTAAAGCAGTTGGTCCCCAGAAATGATCAGGATCGGGAAAATAGTGATCTGTTTTTTCAGCGCCGTGGTGCTTGTCCTGAGCACGACTGCCCAAACATCACCTTTCAATGGTAGAACGGTGGTCACAGCGGATAGCATCGGCCATTACCGGTTGTTGTTCGGCGGCCATTTTCACGGTTCCAGTTTTGGGCGAAGCGGTTATCCCGCGGCTACACTATTGGCGAACTTGGAAAGGATCAATGCGCTCGAAGCGAACGCACTACTAAGCACTGGAGATCTGTTCCTCAGTGCTGACAAGGACAGTGCGCACTACGTGGATGCATTCTTCAAGAAGTTGAATGCACCGTTGTTCAATGCGCCAGGAAATCATGATGTTGAGGGAAAGGTCTATCTGCAGTCCTATGGTCCCACGTTTTCTTCGTTCGACCTAGGCGGTGATCGGATCATTTTATTGGATACCGAGTTGGATAATGGGAATCTGGAAGGTGAGCAACTTGCCATGTTGCGCGATCAACTACGATCCTTTGAAGGCAGTCACGTGTTCATTGTATCACACAGACCAATTTGGTCGGAGGGTGACGATCGGTATGCGCCTTTATTCGCTGGCAATACACGGTCTATCCTAGGGAACAATTACGCCACGGTCGTTTATCCAATGCTTGAAGAAGTAGCCCGACGAGCGAAAGTATTTTGGATCAGTGGAAGCATGGCCGGGATGGCACCAGCGAGCATTTTCTTCCAAGAACACGCACCTGGTATAACCTACATCCAATGTGCATTGCGTGATGAACCGCGCGATGCATTGTTGGTCGCTGATGTAAAGAACGAACACGTGGAATGGAAGGGCCTATCACTTACAGGCCAGACATTGGCCCCTCCAACAACTTACACAGCGGAGTATTGGCAGGCCAATCGAATCAAAGTTCCTGAATTCAATTGGAGGTTATTACCCTATTTGGTGCGTAAAACCGTTTCGGGTCCACAATTCTGGTTCGGAGCCATAGTTGCATTGATCGTTGCGTTCCTTATCCGGAGGTTCTACGTCAGAGGTTTTTGAGGTTTCGGACCGGATATATGGTTCAATTCCACACGACCATATGATCCGTTCATTCCCTGTTCAATAGTTTTACCACCTTATCAAAGCAATATATGGCACGTATCCTAGTAACCGGTGGCGCCGGTTTCGTTGCAAGCGATCTAGCACTGAAATTGGCTGCTGATCCGGAAAATGAGGTCGTCGTAGTGGATAATCTACTCACGGGTGATGTGCGGAAATTGCCACATAAGGGCATACCTAACTTGCATTTCATCAAGTGTGATGTGAACCATTTTGAAGACGTTAGTAGCGTTTTCTATGCATATCGTTTTCAGACCGTATTCCATTATGCCGCTGTTGT
>Ga0138256_10006086_pt1 | contig 12770 bp, 7 predicted proteins | sample KNB2016incub_MG_FD_105486 | JGI IMG/M metagenome (GOLD analysis project Ga0138256, IMG submission 105486) | Active sludge microbial communities from wastewater in Klosterneuburg, Austria - KNB2014incub_MG | ecosystem: Engineered > WWTP > Activated sludge > Unclassified | place: Austria... | reverse complement strand
TTAGAAATACCATACAATGGACTGGATGACGATTGTAATCCGACGACTCTTGAAGATGACCTGGACCATGATGGATTCCCGATAGCTACCGATTGTGATGACAATAATGCAAATGTCAATCCAGGAGCTATTGAAATACCGTACAATGGGCTTGACGATGACTGTAATCCGGCTACGCTGGAAAATGATCTCGACCATGATGGCTTCCCTGTTCCTGCGGATTGTAATGACAATAATCCGGATATTAATCCAAATGCCATTGAAATACCAGATAATGACATCGATGAAAATTGTGATGGAGAGTTAGGGACTTCAGGCGTTACAGATATCAATAGACCAAAAATTTTCTTAGCTCCAAATCCGGCAAACAATTTTATTGAAGTAAAAAACGTACATGAGCAGAGCAAATATGTTATTTACAATATATTGGGGAGAGTAATGCAATCCTCCACATCTGAAAAAATTGATATAACAAACCTATCCTGTGGAACATATTACGTAGTTTGTACAGGTATTGATCAATATATTATTTTGAAATTTATTAAAAATTAAATTGCAATTCAGGCATTGACCACTTTAAAGAAGCATAATCTGACCATTTGAAATATCAATCTTTTGATCAATCAAAAAAATGTTCAAATGGTCAGATATACTAGTTTGACTAAGAAATGGCCAACTGACATTCTTGCCACCTTTAGGGGGAAGGGGGTAAACAAGAATGGGAGGTGGTCATTTCAAAGTACGCACAGTATAACTTCTATTTACTTTTCTTAAACAGAACTATTTCTGTTCATTCTTTTGCAGCCCATAGGCGTATTCGCTGTTCACAACTATAGAAATTTTATATAATGTTCATTCCGTACAAGATTGACTAGGTGATTAAAACAAAATGAAATTACAGCTTTTGATACTGGAAATTTATTCAAAGTTTTTACTTTTAATAATTCTTGCGAATAATGAAACCTGTTTTTAAATTGAACAGAACTAAAATATACAATCTGTCAGGATACCGCGCACTCCAGGTGATATTCATAATTACCATTATTAATTGGACAAATTTACGGGCACAGGATTTTCCTGAATTGAAATATAGATCTATAACCACTAAAGATGGATTAACATCCAATGGGGTTAGCTCGATTTTTCAGTCATCAGATAAGCGCATATGGATTAGTACCAGCCAGGGATTAAATATGTATGATGGAAACAGAATTGAAAAAATTTACACAAAAGATCCCTTTTACAATTTAAAATCAAATTTTATTGTTGCTGCACAAATAGATAATGAAGACAACCTATTCCTTTCCTGCCGTGATTTTACGCAATCACTTAGCTTAAAAACAGGTATTGGTACTAAATTCTCCGAAGTAAAAGATGTCTATAAAATTGAAAAACACAATGGAAAGATAAATCTATTTAGCATAGAAAATTTTTACACATCCAATGGCGAAAAATTACTAAAAAAAGATAAATATCTACAATATAAGAAAACTGTCATCCCCATAAGATCGGCCAATATTAGCATAGGGCATAGAGGTCAATTTGCAGTAATTTATAAAGATAGTCTAATTATCACCAGTAGTAAATTAGTAGTTGATTCGATCTACAAAATCAATGCCTCCAATTGCTATTTTTCAACAAATGATGACCTTTATATAAACACCTGGGATAAGGGTATCTATAAAATCAACGGACGTTCTAAAAAGCTAGTATCTATAGCTCCAATTAAACAGAATATCCCAGTTAATTTTGCAGAGTGGATCTATAATAATAAACAGTACATTGTCATACCGAGCTATCTGGGTATTTATTTGTACGATATAGTGTCAGAGAGAATCAGTCCATTAATTCCTATTGATGGTTACATTTCTACTGTTTTTATAGATGCTGATAATAATCTATGGCTCGGCACAGCCAATGGTGTTAAAATAATCTCAGCTTTAAACCAGAACCTGCAAACTATCCGTATAAGTGCTAAAAAAAATGGCGGTGAGATTTATCAAATAAATGAGATAGGTGAATATTATTGGGTATCTAAAAGGTATGGAAAAGGGTTTTGTCAGTACAATAAAAAATGGCAATTAATTAAAAATTACCAAATTGTAAATCACCAAGCACATAATTCCCAAATATATTTAGATGCTTTCTTTTTTATGGGATATAATGGTATGGTATATGCGACCGGAGATTACGGTATGTTCAGGATTAATCCCAAGAATGGAGAAGTAAGACAGATATGTCATGGAGACCAGGAAATCAAGTTAAGAACAATCGTCCAATTGAATAATGACAAATGGTTAATACGATCAAATAATAAAGGTGTTTTTACTTTTTACCCAAAAAGCGAAAAGTTGACTATTGTCAATTTTAGGGATCCTACACCCAAAGACGTGGAGTATTCCTTTCTGATAAAGACAAGATCAGGTAAAGTTTTGCTAACAACTACGAAAGGAATATTTCAATATTTGCCAACAGATAACAAATTTGTACCTTTTGATCCTGGGTTTATTCCTATTAAATCCTATTATGGGATAGTTGAAGATAAAGATGGATTACTGTGGTTAGGGACAAATGATGGTGTAGAGTGTTATAATATTAAGGAGAAGAAGTTTATTTCAATAATTTCTGACAATATTGCTTTTGGTGTTGTCTTAAGGATATATTCTGATTATGAAGATAATGTTTGGTTGGCAGCAGAATCCGGCTATTACAAATACATTAGAAAAGATAAACGGATCAGACGATTTGATTTTGATGAGAGTTTATTGGAAAATTCCGGACAACCGAATATTCTTATTAATTCAGGCAATAAAGTTTTTCTGGCAGGTTCAAATTACATATACCAGGTTAACAGCAGCATTTTTTCAACCCCAATCACCAATTCTCTGGTTTTTGATATTTATGCGAAGGATTTAGCCGTAAATAACCTAACCCTAACTAATACAAACAGCAATATCATTTCTCTGCCCGCCGGTACCTCCCATGCAGATATGTATATCTCCTTTCCGTCATTTGAAATTAATGACGCTTACAAATATTTCTATAAAATAGGACAGGAATGGATTCAGATGAATAAAGGATACTTAAATCTTACAAATCTCAAGCCAGGTACCTTAGATGTAAATATTAAGGCGGAGCATAAATTAAGCCTTAAGAGTACTCCTATACAGACATTGAGAGTCTATGTTTTGCCATATTGGTATCAAACTACTTTGTGGAAACTTTTTCTGTTTATCCTGGCATTAACAGGCATTTATTTGGTATATAATCGGAGAAAAAAAGTAATCTTTGAAAGGTTCGCTCTCCAAAGTTCATACGATCTAAAAATGCTTAATCTGGAAATGCAAAATTTGAGAACCCAGATGAACCCACACTTTATCTTTAATTCTCTCAATTCCATTAATAGCTTTATAGTAGAAAATAAGACACATTTAGCCAGCGACTACCTCACCAAATTTTCTAAACTAATCAGATTAATTTTAGAATTATCCAAATCAGACCTTATACCGCTTTCAAAAGAATTGGAATTATTAAAACTATACCTTATGATTGAGAGTCTCCGATTTAATAATTCATTTCAATTCAATATTACTACCAATAATGAGGATGACCTTGAAAATTTGAACATTCCACCTATGATTTTACAACCTTATGTAGAAAATGCTATTTGGCATGGTTTATTACCAAAAGAAGGGAACAGGAATCTGAGTATAAATATTAGTGTTCACGATGAAATCGTTCAGATTGTTATAGAGGATAATGGGATCGGAAGAAAGAGAGCCAAAGAACTTCGGAGTAAATCAAGTTTTGGGAAAAAATCATTCGGTATGGAAATCACCGAGATGAGATTAAAACACCTGGATGAAAGAAACTCTGTCAAAATAATTGATTTAACAGATCATAATGAAAAGGCTATTGGAACAAGAGTTGAAATTCAAATTTATGTTATATTTTAATGAATATAAAAATATTAGATGCATTCTGCAATTATTTAATTGGTTAAAATTTAGTACGGTATGAAAGCAGTAATTATTGATGATGAACAACATTGCATTACTACATTATTATGGTCTCTGAATCAATATTGTGCGGGAGTAGAAGTAATTGGTGTCGCTTCAAATGGGGCTGATGGTTTACAATTAATTGAACAATTTAATCCGGACCTTGTCTTTCTTGATATAGAAATGCCTATTTTAAGTGGAATTGATATGCTTCTTAGCATAAAGGAAATCAATTTTAAAGTAATATTTACTACGGCTTACGATAAATATGCACTTAATGCGATAAAACTAAATGCTTTGGATTTTCTCTTGAAACCAATAGATAAGGATGAGCTAATCATTGCTATAAATAAAGCTCAAAAAGATATTCAACCAATAATACCGCAACAGATTGAACAATTACAGGAATCACATAAATCCAAGGTCACAGATAAGATTGCACTCTCATTAAGTAGTGGATTGCATTTTATCAATTTATCAGACATTATTAGAGTGGAGGCCGATGGGAATTATTGCAATTTTATTCTTGCTGACAAATCTAAAATTTTGATTTCAAAAAAACTGGGCGATGTAGAGGACATACTTCTAAATAATCCTTGCTTCTATAGAGCCCATAAAAGTCATTTGATTAATCTTAAATACATAGACCGTTATGTAAAAGGAGAGGGAGGCGATATCATCATGTCGGACAACACAGCTATCGCACTATCACGCAACCGGAAGCAGGAGTTTTTAGATTTATTTAATAAAATATAAAAATAAATCACTCCAACTTAACCTACTTACCCTCCAATATCTCCAGCACCTCCACCCTTTTATCTCGACTGATGGGAATCGTCAATCCACCTTCTAAAAACAGCTCATTGCTGTCCCAGCCTGTAACAAACCGGCGATTGACGATAAATGAACGGTGGGGCTCTATAAATAATTTGTCATCTAATAAATTCAAAAAATCGGATTTGGAATTGCGGATCAACAGCGTCGAGCCTTCCAATAAATGCAGGTGCAAATAGACGTGTTCGGACTTGACATAGACTAAATCATTCTGCTTGATGATGACATGTTTCTTGCCATCAAAAACCTGTAATTTTTCACCATTAAACTTCTGACTTTTCGCAAGACTTACTGCTGCTTCGACCGAAGTCCACAAGGTCTCTTTGTTAAATGGTTTGGTGACATAACCAAAGGGTGAAGTAGCAATCGCTTTCTCCACAATATCGCTGTCATACTGTGAGGTAAGGAAGATATAAGGAATCAGCGAATTCTGAGCCAGATATGCCGCTAGGTCTATTCCCGACTTCTCGCCATATAGCCGGATATCGATGATAAATAAGTCCGGTGGATTATTCTCTGCACAGTGAATAGCTTCTTCATAAGAGATACACATATCCGTCACGACATGCCCCCGTTGTTCTAATTGTCGCTTCGCCAGTTCAGCGATGAGTACTTCATCTTCTACGATACATATCTTTATTCCTGCCATCTTGTGGTATTCTGTTTAAATCTTGCTTAATCCATAATTTTAGATAATGGAGAAACCATTTTTTGTGCAAAGGTAAGATTTACACTGTAACCGCACCGGGTATCGATCACTAAGTCGCCCTTCAACTGCCTTGCCATACTCTGAACCAATACACTACCCATTCCTGCTTTCTCCCCATCAAAACTTCGCCCATTATCTGTATATATCAACTCATATTCAGATGTTTTTTTATTTAATGCAATATAGATGGATAAATCTTCCTCCACCGGATCCGCATGTTTGAATGAATTGTTCATCAACTCTATGAGCAGAATGCCCAGCGGTATTGCCGTATCGATATTGAGTGAAATATCATCGGGCACAAATGATTTCATATTTACCTTTCTTTTCTGATTCCCGATATCTTGCATATAACTGACCAGGTCCGTCAGATAGGAGGCCATTTCTATATCTGTGAAGTTACCGACCCGGTATAACTGCTCATGTATCAGTGCCATGCTCTGAATCTTACCGGTGATCTCTTCCAATTTATTTCTGAAATTTTCATCCTCGATTTCATCGATTTTAAGCATTAATATACTAATCACCAATTGCAGGTTATTCTTTACCCGATGGTGTATTTCTGAGAGCAATATCTTTTGTTCATGGTTCTTTACTTCCAGCTCCCCGGTTTGTTGCAGTATTTTATCCGATTTTGTCAATAATTCTCTTTTTTGCTTATTTATTTTCCGCAAGGTAAAAAACAGAATTAATCCAATTATAATCATAGTGCCCAGGATGATTCCAAGCACTTTGTTTAAGTATTTTAAATCTTCATTTTTCTGTTCTGAAGCCACAATAGCTATATCAATTGCCTCATCATTAATCGCACCATTTGCCTTCTCTGTGATTGATAATTGCAAAAACTCCTTACTTTTCAAGAGGTAAATATAAGCACTATCCTGACGGGAAATAGATAGATAATAGTCACTGTATAATTGATAGTAGTTCTCTTTTAATTCATACAAACGCTCTTTCCTGAAACTACTTCCGGCTAATTTATCAATGTAAACTGACAAACTATCGACATTAGATTTGAAATTAGTGTAGTTCTTATTCTCTAAATTAATTCCGGCAATGGCAAGGTAACGATAAGCCACACCATACCAGTTATCCACCTTTTTCAATGCATTAATTGAATGGTTGAAATAAGTTATTTTCCCGGTATCCGTCTTTTCAGCTACTCCACATAGGAAATAGCCGTCACCTACATTTCTAAAATCATTGAACCGATTACCAAATTCCACTGCTTTCTGACCATAATAAAATACAGAATCCTTGTTTCCGTGATATCGCTGATATGATGCCATTCGCACAGCATACTCCGAATATACTGACCACAACTCATTTTTCTGAATCAGAGTGCGCGCATGCTGCAAATTGCGCTTCCAGTCAGCTTTCCTCCCCAGATTTTCGTCAATTCTGACGATAGAGAGATATGCCTGTGCCTGCATTGGTAAGTTAGATGCCTGATTGGCTGCTTTTAGTAATTGGGAATATACCTTCAGGCTTTCCTCCAGGCGGACTATATACTCCAGTGCTCGTCCTTTTGCATGAAGTACTTTCAGGTAATTTTCAGATGTTCTATCTTTCGAATTAATTTTTAACAAGGAATCTGCTAAAGAAAAAGCTTTAAAACCCTGATCTGCATCCAATAACATGCCTAACCTTTGAAGATCCCCAGCAGTGATAGTTTCATTGTCTGAATCAGGTGCACAATTAAAATACGATATGCTGAATATTAGCAACAGAAAAATATATATCCGGCCTCTCATATTATATCATTTATCATTGTCCAAACTGAAGTTTCAAATATAGGCTATTTGAATCTATTCAGCCGCAGTCGGTAGGTGTAGACTCCGCGGGCACAGGCTTCAAAGACATGACCCGTGCCCACAGCACTCATTTTTTCTTGCGACCTAATCACCGGATTGAAATCCGGTGCTATAAGATTAGGTGAGCCTATGGCTCTGCCGCTGCCGTTGCAATCTTTGATTGCATCCGGATAAAACGTCTAAACGCACAAACTACTTGATTCCCTTGTTTGACCTCTGCACTCCTAAAGGAGACAAGGAAATCAAGTAGTTCTCAATTTATTTTTATTACTTCTACGAAATAATGACTATCACATCCTTATTTACTTCTTACAATCTCCGATTGCAACCGGATAAAAATATAATTTCGTAAACCTAAGGGGCGTAGCCCTGATATCTTTGTAGAAGAACAATTATAACCAATTTAGGGGCGTAGCCCTGATATCTTAAATGAGCAAATTCTCAAATCCGCAAATCGGCTAATTCGCAAATGGACATAGGCTTCAATGAGATGCGCCGTGCCTACGGCACTCATTTTGTGTACTATTCCAATCACCGGATTGAAATCCGGTGCTATAAGATTAGGTGAGCCTATGGCTCTGCCTCCGTATATAGGCTGGTGCCCATGTTAACTAAGAGGGGCGTAGCCCTGATATCTTTGTAGAAGAACAATTATAACCAATTTAGGGGCGTAGCCCTGATATCTTAAATGAGCAAATCGGCTAATTCGCAAATGGGCAAATCCGCATAAACCTCTCCTCTAAAATGCAGAGTGCAGGCTCTGACCTACGTCTATGTCCAACTATATTCACAGATTAACTTTTGTTTGTAAATTTAAGCTATTGTCACTCTAAAATAATTATATTTCTTATAACATTATGGATAATTGTATCCTTGTATATTTATTGGTATAATGTTGCATATAATTAATATTTTATAATAATTATAATTATATATTAGTTTTTATCTATTTAATACAATTGCTATAAACATTTATTTTATATATACAACACGTTTGTTATAAAGGTTTTATATAGTAACTCACTTAAGTTATATATATTTTTTATAATATTATAAGTTCAAATCATAAGTTGATTATAATTATACGATAGAAAACTTTATTCTATAATAAATAATTAAAAGCCTTACCTTTGTATTCTATCAAAATTCAATCTATGTCATATAAAATACTAAGCAGCATCATCGTATGCCTTGCATTCTTAATGAATACAGCCAATGCCCAGCAGATCAGGGGTAAGGTCACTGACAGCGAGGGAAGGGCGCTCATAAATGTATCAGTACAAATACCTGCACTCAAGACGGGAGTTATCTCTGACGAAAACGGCAATTATCTCTTTACCAATGTCCGTCCGGGCACTTACGACCTCATCGCCAGCTATGTAGGTAATCTACCGGATACGATCAGGGTAACAATTGCAACCGGGCAGATACTTACCCAGGATTTCAGGTTAAGTGAGGACAAAGTCCTGAGTAATGTGATGATAACTTCAGCACGGGATTTCAATAATGTTAAGCACATGGATGAAATAAATGGTGCCCTTATATTTGCCGGCAAGAGAAATGATGTCGTCATTCTCGACAAAACCAATGCAAACACGGCAGAAAATATCCCCCGCCAGGTCTTTTCTAAAGTTCCCGGTGTAAATGAATGGGATCTGGATGGTAGTGGTGTACAGACGAGTATCTCTGTACGGGGCTTGAGCCCGCATCGCAGCTGGGAGTTCAATGTCCGCCAGAATGGGTATAGCGTCAATTCAGATATGTTTGGTTATCCGGAGTCTCACTATAATCCGGCTACGGAAGCATTGAAATCTGTAGAACTTATTCGTGGTGGTGCCTGCCTTCAATATGGCCCACAATACGGTGGCACACTCAACTATGTGATGAAGGATGGCCCGACAGATAAGAAGTTTGATATCGAGACCCGTCAGTCATTTGGCAACAATTCGATGTTTAATTCATATAACGCAGTAGGTGGCCAGGTAGGTAAGTTGAACTACTATGCATACTTCAACTACCGGGGATCTGATGGCTATCGCCCGAATGACCGCTATGATTTCTATGCCGGTTATGCCGGCCTGAAATATCAGGCTACGGACAAATTGAGATTAGGTCTGGAATTCTCAAAGATGTACTATGTCGATGAGGAAGCAGGCGGACTTACCGATGCTCAGTTTAATGCGAATCCCTATCAAAGCACCAGAGCCCGAAACTATTTCCAACCCAATCACAATATTCCGGCACTATCCGTAGATTATGCACTCTCACGCAATACACTGATTAGTTTTAAGAGCAACATGATCATCGGACACCGAAACAGTGTCATGTTTATCAAACCTGCTACAGTACCGGACACAATCTCAGCAACTACACTGCAATACTCGCCCCGCACAGTCGATCTGGATGCTTACACCAGCACTACCAACGAACTGCGCCTATTGCAACGATATAAGATTGGTTCGCTGGAACAGGCATTGTCTGCCGGTCTGCGGTTCTCCAACTCTATGACGCACAGACAGCAGGATGCTGAAGGTACTACAGGTACAGATTTTGACCTGACAACACTTACACCGTTTAAGCGTGACCTGCACTTCAGGACGATTAATTATGCTGTCAGCCTCGAGAATTTATTCAGGATTACTCCACGATTTTCTGTCACACCGGGTGTACGCTATGAGATTATCCAGACCAATATGAGCGGCACTGCGGACATCGTCATCAATCCGTATGATTACAATAAAAACAGAAATATTCCCTTATTTGGCATTGGTATGCAATACAATTTGTCAAATATCACCAATATTTATGCAAACTGGACGCAGGCTTACAGACCAATACTTTATAGCGACCTGACTCCGACAGCATCTCTGGACATAATCGATCCGAATATGAAAGACAGTAAAGGCTTTAATTCAGACCTGGGCATCAGGGGTAAGGTACAGGAGTATCTGACTTTCGATGTGGGTTTATTCTGGTTGCGCTATGGTGATCGCATCGGCGCATTAGCTATGAAGAACGATAATAATCAAAGCTACGTGTATAAAACGAATATCGGTACGAGTGAAGCCAGAGGTGTAGAAACTTTTATCGAGTTTCGCCCAACACAATTGCCCGGCGTGCAAAGTAAATTTGGCCAACTGGCCTTCTTTGTATCAGGCTCATACGATAACGCTGTCTATGTAGATGCCATCACTACAGCCAATGGACAGAATGTTCAATTGGAGGGCAATACACTGGAAAATGCACCGGCATGGATCGTAAGAGGCGGTATATCGTATAATTACCGCGCGATCTCTACCACCTTCCAGGGCAGCTATACGAGCGAGATCTATTCCGATGCACTCAATACGCCTTCCTCAGCTAATGGTGTCATCGGTATAGTGCCGTCTTATTTCATTCTGGACTGGAACACTACGCTGAGGTTTAAGAATCATTATAGTGTCAAATTTGGCCTCAATAACCTGAATAATGAAAAGTATTTCACCCGCAGGATCAATAATTATCCCGGCCCGGGAATCCTTCCTGCAGACGGTCGTACATTCTATGTTTCCTTAGGGAAAGAGTTTTAATAGTTTACACTTAATTGTATAATTTAGCCTCGCTGCATTTGTAGCGGGGCTTTTTTATACTAAATGGGCTAAGAAATGATATATATCAAATGAATTGATAAGAATCGCTACGTAAATTTCACAATTGGCCTATTTGTTAAAATTATCTCAACAAAAACAGTACATTTTAAAAATAAAAAACTATATTTGCTTAGTATCTAATAGCCTTTATTTTCCAGGGCTAATACAACCAGGTTATCATAGAAAAAGAAAATTCTGATTCCGGTTTTTAACTTCAAATTGAATATTATGTTAAAGTATTATTTTTTTATTTTCACAGTAATTTGTTTAGTCTCTTGCAAAACACTTTATCCTATCATAGTAACAGATAAAGATTATTATGATGATCCATTTATAAAGCAATGTAAAAAGGAGAGCAGTTTTATTCCACCTGAAGAAGCTAAAGGTTACATCATGTTATTTAATAACCGACAATTTAAATTACCTGGCACTACAGTAAATAAACAAGTATCATGGTCAGAGTTTGACAAAAATATATTATTAAAATTTGCGAATGATACTAAAGTATCCAGGATTCGGTTTTTCATGGCTATTAATCCTGAACCCGCTGATGATGGCAGTTTATTTCCAATGACAATAATGGCTGTTACACCTTTTGGATCTGACAATAAACCAGACTCGACAAAAACAGCATTCTTTAGACCAAAACCGCTCTGTCCGCCACCCGCGACCGGATGTGATATGTGATCCAGATCCCCTATTACAATTTCGTTAGTTAATTGGTATCAGATATACACTCAAAAGTAGAAAATGTAAAACCTTATTTATTTTCTTCAAATTTTTTAACATGAAAAAAACAACATTTTATTTATTATTTTTTCTTCCTCTATTTGCTTGTCACCAGATCAAATATATTGAAGATACATCACCTTCCTATAAGAATGATCCCTTCATTATCAAGTATCAGACTGCATTTAGTAAAAGTTTTATTCCGCGGGATTCGGCTATTTATCTGATTAAAAGGTTTAATAGACGGAAGTTTAAATTACATGGTGCATTGGATATAAATAAAATTTCCTGGTCCCGATTCGACCACACCCTATTATTAGCGGTATTAACTGATCCGAATGTTGCAGATATCCGGATAATAATGGCTACAAAAAAAGAAGAAAAAATAGATAGTGGCCGGGTATATCCTATGGTTATTTTAGCAGTCACGCCCTATCAAAAGACAGAAACAGGCATGATAAATTTGCCTGAGGAAAATAACAATTTGGGTATTAAAGGGACCAGTGGTAAATCGAGTGTAAAAAATAAAGATCAGATGATTAGAAAATTAACTGGTGTACTGAAAGCTCAGACTGGGGCCCCGGATTATACAAAAACCGCCTATTTCAGACCGATAGCGCTTTGTCCTCCACCAGCGACTGGCTGTGATATGTGATCACATCCAAAGAAACCGGATTGTAATTAAAAATAATCAATAATAAGGTTTGTAAAATTACACACCCTCTTATTCAAGAAAAGCCAATCATTTCTAAACATGGTTGGCTTTTTTTCAGGAATGAATATACAGGTATAATATTGTAACTATTCAGGTTAAATAAAAATAAATTAATTAATTCAGTACAATAGGTTGAGCTATTATTCATTTATCCCCTGGCGTAGGCTGGAGCCTACACCCAGCATTCAGTTAGTTAAAAAGTTCATTTAAGCTAAGCTTAAATGAACTTTTTAACTTTGCCCACCGCTAAGCGTAGGCCCCAGCCTACGCTTCTTGCAATACTAAAAAATACAATAAACCAATTCTTTTTCTTGTTCAGTCGGAGCATTGGATGGAATA
>Ga0138256_10006085_pt1 | contig 12770 bp, 10 predicted proteins | sample KNB2016incub_MG_FD_105486 | JGI IMG/M metagenome (GOLD analysis project Ga0138256, IMG submission 105486) | Active sludge microbial communities from wastewater in Klosterneuburg, Austria - KNB2014incub_MG | ecosystem: Engineered > WWTP > Activated sludge > Unclassified | place: Austria... | reverse complement strand
TGCTGATCGGAAATGCGCGGATGTTCTCGCCCGGGTGGCGGCGCGCGTTGTACAGATTCCACAACTCGGGGCGCTGGTTCTTCGGATCCCACTGGCCGAACTCGTCGCGGAAACTCATGATCCGCTCCTTGGCGCGCGCCTTCTCCTCGTCGCGGCGGGCGCCGCCGATGCAGGCGTCGAAACCGAACTCCTCGATCGCCTCCAGCAGCGTCACCGACTGATGCTTGTTGCGCGACTCACCGGCATGCTTCAGCACCACGGTACCGCGCGCCATCGACTTTTCCAGCGAACGCACGATCAGGCGCTCGCCTAGTTCGGCTGCACGCTGGTCACGAAAATCGGTGACTTCCTTGTAGTTGTGGCCGGTATCGATGTGCAGCAGCGGGAAAGGGAACCGACCTGGGCGAAAGGCCTTTTCGGCCAGGCGCAGCAGGCACAGCGAGTCCTTGCCACCGGAGAACAGCAGCACCGGGTTGGAACACTGGCCGGCGACTTCGCGCAGGATGTGGATGGCTTCGGCTTCGAGCCAGTCGAGGTGGGACAGCGTCTGTTTGGTCAGCGTCGACATCATGAATTACCGTTGCGGATGCTTGATCGGGTGGGGCCTGAAGGCGCGCAGCGCAGCCTTCAGGCCCGCACTTAGCGCGCCCAGGCGTTGCTGCAGGCTACGGCGGCTGGCGCCCATGGCGGGGCTGTGCGCGGGCTGGGCGGGATGCTTGCCGTTCATGGCTCAGCTCGCCTTGACGTGGAGGCCGCACTCCTTGGAGGCGGGGTCTTCCCACCACCAGCGGCCGGCGCGCACGTCCTCGCCCAGCGCGACGGCGCGCGTGCAGGGTGCGCAGCCAATGCTGGGGTAGAACTGATCATGGAGCGCGTTGTACGGCACCTCGTTGAGGCGGATGTAGGCCCACACCTCGGCCTCGCTCCAGTCCGATAGCGGATTGAGCTTTGCCAGCCCGTTCGCCGCATCGACTTCGCGCAGCGGCAGACCGTTGCGCGTCACCGACTGTGCGGCACGCAGGCCGGTGATCCAGGCCTTTTTCCCCGCCAGGGCGCGCCGCAGCGGCTCCATCTTGCGCACGCCGCAGCAGGCCTTGCGCAGCTCGACCGAGTCATAGAAGGCGTTGATGCCGTGACTGCGCACCAGGGTCTCGACCGAGGTGGCATCGGGGAAGAAGACTTTCAGCGTCGTGCCATAGCGCTGTTCGACCTTGCCCATCAGGGTGTAGGTTTCGGCCGGCAGGCGCCCGGTGTCGAGCGAAAAAATCTCGATCGGCAGCGCCTGCGACAGGATGAGGTCGGTCAGCACCATGTCCTCGGCGCCGAAGCTATTGGCGAAAGTCAGTTCGCCCGCGCTGCCGAACTCAGCAACGGCTGTGCGCAGCAAGGTGATGGCCGCCGCGGCCTTGGCGGCGACGCGAGTCCGCAATGCGTCGTTGAGTTCGGGGGTCGTGGCCGGGTTGCTGGCGGCGGGGCGCAGGATGGAGACGCTCGCGTTCATGCCTGCACCTCCCGGCCGTTGTCACGCTCGACGCGGCGAAAGAGCGGTAGCGGGTCTTTTACCGAGTGCTGATAGGGCTGGGTGAAGTCGGCGATGCTGGCGATTGCAGCCTCGAGCTGTTCGTCGCTGTAGCGCCCCGCGCGTGGCTGCAGGGCGTCGAAGCCGCAGCGCGTCATGTAATTGAACTGATCGCGCAGCACCTCGCCGATGGCGCGCAGTTCGCCACGGTAGGCGTGACGTTGGCGCAGCAGGGTGGCGGCGGAGTAGCTGCGGCCGTCGGTGAATTTCGGGAACTGCAGACCGATCACGCTGAGCAGTGCCACATCTTCGGCCAGCGCGGCGACATCCTCGCCGGCGGCCAGCCACACGCCGAGTTCGCCGCTGCGGGCGCGCGGCAGCAGTTCCTCGCGCCGCTCCTGCCATACGGCGAGGGGCACCAGCACGGGGCCAGTGGGCACCGCGATGTCGGTCGGTGCCTCGCCTTCGGCGAGGGTGACGATCAGGCGGGGGTCGGCCACGACGTGGCCGTTCTTGATGATCTTGTCAGACATGGGCGGGTTTCCTTTGCGGCTGGCGGTCGGCATAGACGCGCTCCTTGAAGGGCGCAGTGCCGAGGCGTTGTACGGTGTCGATGAAGCGTTCGTCTTCATGGCGCAGGTCGACGTAGGTCTCGAGTAGCTGCTCGACCACGCCCACCACTTCGTTGAGTGCGAACGAGGGGCCGATCACCTTGCCGAGCGTGGTGCCGTTGCCCTGGGTGCCGCCGATCGAGACCTGGTACCACTCCTGATTGTTCTTATCGACGCCGAGGATGCCGATGTGACCGACGTGGTGGTGGCCGCAGGAATTCATGCAGCCAGAGATGTTGAGGTCGAGTTCGCCGATGTCGTGCTGGTAGTCGAGATCGTCAAAGCGGCGCTGGAGGGCGTCGGCCACCGGGATCGAGCGCGCATTGGCGAGGCTGCAGAAGTCGCCGCCGGGGCAGCAGATGATGTCGGTCAGCAGGCCGATGTTCGGTGTCGCCAGCCCAGCCGTGCGGGCCTGCTGCCACAGCGCGAACAAGTCCTGGCGACGCACGTCGGCGAGGGCCACGTTCTGCTCGTGCAGCATGCGCGCTTCGCCAAAGCTGAAACGATCGGCGAGCTCGGCGATGTGGTCCATCTGTTCGGCGCTGATGTCGCCCGGCGCGGTGCCGGTCTTCTTCAGCGACAGGATCACCGAGGCATAGCCCGGCTGGCGATGCGCGCGGACGTTGCGCTTGACCCAGGTGGCGAAGGCCTTGTTGTCGGTGAGCATGGCATCGAATGTGGTGTCATGCGCGGCCAGGTTTTCGTAGGCAGGGGGCGCGAAGTGCGCCGAGACGCGGGCGAGCTCGGCTTCGGTGATGGTGCCCGGGCCGTCCTTGGAGCGCGCCCATTCCTCTTCGACCTCGTGGCGGAAGGCCTCGACGCCAAGGGCCTTGACCAGGATCTTGATGCGCGCCTTCCACGCGTTGTCACGCCGGCCCCAGCGGTTGTAGACGCGCAGGATCGCTTCGCAGTAGGTGATCAGGTGCTGCCAGGGCACGAAGGCGGCGATTTCTTCGGCCAGAATCGGCGTGCGGCCGAGACCGCCGCCAACGAGCACGCGAAAACCCAGCTCGCCCGCGGCGTTGCGTGTCAGAGCAAGACCGATGTCATAGACCCGCAGCACGACGCGGTCCTCGGCGGCGCTGTTGAAGGCAATCTTGAACTTGCGCGGCAGGAAGGCGAATTCCGGATTGTAGGTGGCCCACTGACGCAGGATTTCGGCGAAGGCGCGCGGGTCGGCGACTTCGTCGACGGCCACGCCGGCGAAGGGGTCGGCGGTGATGTTGCGGATACAGTTGCCCGAGGTCTGGTTGGCATGCATCTGCACGCTGGCCAGCTCGGCGAGCATCTCGGGTATGTTTTCCAGCGCCGGCCAGTTGAACTGGACGTTGGTGCGGGTGGTGAAGTGGGCATAGCCGCGGTCATGGTTGCGCGCCAGGTCGGCGAGCTTCCTCAGCTGGCGGCTGGCGAGGTGGCCGTAGGGCACGGAGATGCGGAACATCGGCGCGTGGCGCTGGATGTAGACGCCGTTCTGCAGGCGCAGCGGGCGGAACTCATCGTCCGAGAGCTCCCCGGCGAGATAGCGCTGCATCTGGTCGCGGAACTGTGCAACGCGTTCGTCGAGCAGGTGCTGGTCGTATTCGTCGTATTGGTACATGTGAGTTCTCTCTTTTTTCGTATTGGGTTCGGTGCGTGCGAGTCCGTGCGTGCGATTCGGAGCGGGCCTTCCGGCCCTGGCTTCAGTGCGCCATCAGCTTGGCGCCGACCAGCATCAGCATCGTCGCCAGGATGGGGCGCAGGATGCGATCGGGTACCTTGGTCGAGATATGGCTACCCAGCCAGATGCCGGGCAGCGAGCCGATCAGGAGGCTGCCGAGCAGAAACCAGTCGATGCTGCCGAGCATCCAGTGGCCGATGCCCGCCACTGCGGTGAGCGGCACGGCATGGGCGATGTCCGAGCCGACGATGCGCAGCGCGGGCATCGCCGGGTAAAGGAAGAACAAGGCGGTGACGCCGAGCGCGCCGGCGCCTACCGAAGAAATGGACACCAGCACGCCGAGTACCGCCCCGGTGAGGATGGTCAGGCGCGCGGTGCGTGCCGGGTTGGGCTGGCCGCTGGAGCGGGCGAGTGCAAAGGCCTGGATACGCTTGCGAAAGATCAGGGCCACCGCGGTCAGGACGAGGGCGACGCCAAGCGCGACTTTGATCAGACTGGCGGCACCATCGATGCCGCCCGGGGCGTAGCGGCCGACCAGTACCAGGGTGATGACTGCGGCCGGCAGGCTGCCAGTGGCGAGCAGGCGGGTGATCTTCCAGTCCACCGTGCCTTTGAGTCCGTGGGCGAGCGTGCCGCCGGCCTTGGTGATGGCGGCGTAGAGCAGGTCGGTGCCGACCGCGACCGAAGGGTGAATGCCGAACATCAGCACCAGCAGCGGCGTCATCAAGGAGCCGCCCCCCACGCCGGTCAGACCGACGATGGCGCCAACTGCGAATCCGGCGAGGGTGTAGGCGAAGTCCATGTGATGCGCTCCTGGATGGTGCGGTGCATCGTAAGGATTTCACTTAAGCACAAGAAGGGGCTTGAGGTTAGACTTTAAGAACTGATTGTTATATAAAAGTCATCATGAACCTTCAGCAACTGCGCTACATCCATGAAGTGGCCCGTCGCGGCCTGAATGTTTCGGACGCTGCCGATGCACTGTTTACCTCCCAGCCCGGGGTGTCGAAGCAGATCCGCCAGCTCGAGTCCGAGCTCGGCATCGAGATCTTCGCCCGCCATGGCAAGCGTCTGGTCGAGGTCACTGCGCCGGGCCGGGCCGTGCTGGCAGTTGCCGAACGCGTGCTGCGCGACCTCGACAATCTGCAGCAGATCGGTGATGAATTCGCCAACGAAGCTGTGGGCGAACTCTCGATTGCGACCACCCACACCCAGGCGCGCTATGTATTGCCCGACGTGATCCGCCGCTTCATGCTGCGCTACCCGCAGGTCAGGCTTTCGTTGCACCAGGGCAACCCGCAGCAGGTCTGTGAGATGGTGCTCGATGGCACCGCCGACATCGCCATCGCGACCGAGGCCATTGCCGACTACGACGACCTGGTGATGCTGCCCTGCTACCAGTGGAACCGCTGTGTCGTCGCCACCCCGCGCCACCCCATCCTGCGCGAGTCACCGCTGACGCTGGAGGCGATTGCGCGCCATCCGCTCATCACCTACGACGACGCCTTTACGGGGCGCGGCCTGATCAACAAGGCCTTCCTCGGGCGTGGGCTCAAGCCCAATGTCGTGCTTTCGGCAATCGACTCGGACGTGATCAAGAAGTACGTCGAGATGGACCTGGGTATCGGCATCCTCGCGCGCATGGCCTACGACCCGGAAGAAGACCGGCGGCTGGGTATGGCGGACGCGTCGCACCTGTTCGAATCGAGCACGACCCGCATTGGCTTGCGCAAGCGTGCCTGGCTGCGCGCCTATGTGTACGCCTTCATCGAAGGCTTTGCGCCCCACCTGAGGCGGCCGATGGTGGAGATGGCACTGGTCGGCGGCGGCAGCGACCCCGGCCTGTAGGCTCAGCCGCGCTCGAACCAGCGCTTCAGGCGCACACCGCGCAAGCCTGCGCCCAGGCCGACGATCAGACGCACGCGCGCTTTCAGCGCATCGAGCGTGCTGGATTGCAGCCAGTTGCTGGGGCGGTTGGGGCGGTGCGCGCTCACGCCGCCACCACAGCGGCTGGCCAGCACCACCGGCACCGAGTGCGGCAATTCCTGTTCGATCGCAGTTTCCCAGCTGGCGGGCAGGCTGGCGTTGCCGGGCAGGGCGAGAACGAGCCCTGCTGCTCCGCTCAGCAGGCTGGCGCGCGCCAGTGCGCGCACCACCGCCGACGCCAGGGCGGGCGAACTGCCGGCGCCGAGGGTCAGCAGCTCGACCGGCGGCAGTGCCTGCAGGTGGTCGGGTAGGCGGATGCGGCTGTAACGCTGGGGAGCGAGAGCGTGCAGCTGCGCGTCGCTGGCGCTGACAGTCAGGGCGTCGATTGCAGTGAACGCGTCGACCGCTGAGGGATGGCGCTTGCTGATCTGTGCGGCGGGCAGGATGCGATCGCCAAGCACCGCGAGCACGCCCGCGCGACCGGCGGTGGGGCGGCAGGCAAGCTGCACGGCCTGGTAGAGGTTGAGCGGGCCGTCTGCCGACAAGGCTGTGGCGGGGCGCATCGCAGCGGTCATCACCACCGGCTTGGTGGTGGCGAGGGTGATATGCAGGAAGTAGGCGGTTTCTTCCAGGGTGTCGGTGCCGTGTGTGATCACCACGCCGTCGACCTCGGCATCGTCTGCAATAGTCTGTACGCGACGCAACAGGATCAGCCAGTGCGCGGGGCTCATGTCCTTGCTGTCGATGTTGAACACCTGTTCGGTGCGCAGTTCGGCCAGTGCCGCCAGTTGCGGCACGGCGGCAACCAGGTCCGCGGCGGCAAGCTGCCCGGCGCTGTATCCAGCGATGTCGGTAGGCGAATCTGCAGTGCCGGCGATGGTGCCGCCAGTGGCGATCAGGGCGATGCGGGGCTTGCGCGCGCGCGCGTTGAAGTTCATACGATTCCTGGAGTGGTCGCGGGCAGGGCGTGTCCTGGGCAGGGCGGCGGCTAGTCGCGCAGCGCCATGATGCGGCGTTCACGCTCCTGCTCGAGCAGGCGTGTGGTGGCGTCGGGTGGGACACCCAGCGCTTCGAGTACCGATCCCGTCAGTTTGAGGCTCGATTCGAGCGTTTCCGGTACGACGATCGACGCCCCGGCCTCGCGCAGCAGCAAGGCATGTTTTTCGTCGCGCGCGCGGGCGATGACCTGCATCCCGGGCCGGATCCGGCGGATGCCCTGCACCGCGTGGGTGGCCGCCGCCGTGTGGTCCATCGTCAGCACCACGGCGCGGGCACGCTCGACGTGCAGCTTGCGCAGCAGTTCCGGGCGGCTGGCGTCGCCGAACACCAGCGGCGCCCCCGCCTTGCGGTGCTGTGCCACGGTCTTGGCGTCATGCTCGATGGCGACGAAGCTCACGCCCTGCTCGGCCAGCATCTGGCCGACCATCTGTCCCACGCGGCCATAGCCGGCGATGATGACGTGCCCGTTCAACTCGCCGAGCACGGCATCCTCCGGCGGCCTGGCTGGCACGATGCGGCGGTCGATCGCATCGCCCAGGCTCTGGCCCAGGCGTGCCACGAGTGGCGCCACCAGCATCGACACGCCGACCACGATCAGCATGAACTGCCCGACCGGACGTTCGATCAGGTCGAAGCTGAGCGCAAGGCCGATGACGATGAAGGCGAATTCGCCACCCTGGCCGAGCAAGAGACCGCCTTCGGTTGCCCGCCCCCACGACAGGCCGAACAGGCGCAGCAGCACGGCCACGATCAAACCCTTGAGCGCCAGCAGGCCGACGACCGAGAGCGGAATCCACAGCGGCTGGTCGATCAGCGCGCGCAGGTCGATCCCCATGCCTACCGACAGGAAGAAGAGCCCCATCAGCAAGCCCTTGAAAGGTTCGATGGTGATCTCGACTTCATGGCGGAATTCGGTTTCGGCAATGATCAGGCCCGCCAGCAGCGCGCCGAGGGCCATCGACAGGCCAGCAGAATAGGTCAGCGCGGCGACACCGAGGGTGGTCAGCAGCGTCAACGCGGTAAAGGTGTCGGGTTGACGGTCGGAGGCGATCTGGTGGAACAGTGGGCGCACGATACGCCGACCGACCAGGTAAAGGGCTGCGACCGTCAGCACGCCCTTCAGGGCTGCACTCGCGAGCAGGATGCTGAAGCTGCCTTCGCCCGCATCCGAGCCGAGAATGCTGATCAGCACCAGCAAGGGCACCACCGCCAGGTCCTGACACAGCAGGATCGCAAACGCCGACTGCCCCAGCGGTGTGCCCAGTTCGCGGCGCTGGATCAGCAACTGCATGATGATTGCGGTGGATGAGAAGGCCAGCACCACGCCGAGGATGACCGAAGCCTCGATGCCGTTGCCAAAGCGCGCCGCAAGCATGCCGATTGCAGCTGCGGTCAGCACCACCTGCAAGCCGCCGAGGCCGAATACCAGGCGGCGCATCGACCATAGTCGAACCACCGACATGTCCAGCCCAATCATGAACATCAGGAAAATCACGCCGAGTTCGGCCAGAAACTCGACGTCCTCGGGCCGATCGAAAGTCAGCCACGACAGCCACGGCCACTGCGCAGCGAACGAGGCCAGGCCATAGGGGCCGAGCAGCGTACCGATGGCGAGAAAACCCAGCACTGGATTGATCCGCAGCCGCCCGAGCAGGGGGATCAGCACCCCTGCCAGCGTGAGGAACAAAATGATTTCCCTCAGAAACGGGGCGGAACCGTGGGTATCCATCGGCAATAAGAAAATGTGATCGTATTTAGATTCTACGGGACTGCAGCCGCAGCGAACCAGTGCATGACACGCGTGAGGGTGCGGGGCTCTATGCTATTGGTGTTGTTCGTGGTGATTATGACGAATTTCACAGGCTCATCCAGAGGCGCTCGATATAGTCTGTCTTCGCCAAAACGGGTTTTTGCCAGCCATGAAACGCGCTCACCGTCCGCTTGCCCAAAGCTTCGCAATGGGTCTAGCCTCCTTGTTTTTGTCTGCGTCCGCCCTGGCCGATCCGGCCGTGGCCAGCCGCTACTATGAAAACGGCCTGAAGCGCTTTGAGCAGCAGGATGTCGCCGGTGCGATCATTCAGCTCAAGAACGCGCTGCAGGAAGATCGCAGCATGCTTGCTGCGCATCTTCTGCTGGCTCAAGCCTATCTGCGCGAAGGGGATGTAGGGCCCGCCGAGGTGGCGTTTCGCGAAGCGTTGCGGCTCGGGGTGAGTCGTGCCGAAGTAGCGGTGCCGATGGCACGCATCTATCTGCTGCAGGGGCGGCCTTCGGTGTTGCTGGAAACGATCGCTGCCGAAGGGCTGCCGGCGCCGACCCGCTTGCAGGTGTTGACCCTTCGTGGGACGGCGCAGGTTGCGCTGGGAAAGGGCGCCGAGGCTGAAAGCAGCTTCGCCGAAGCTCGCGCGCTCGACCCCGCATCGCCGCTTCCCCCTGCCGCCGAGGTGCCGATGCTGATCGCCGGCGGCAGGCTTGACCTTGCGCTTGAGCGCGCCGAACTGGCCGTGCGCCATGGCCCGGATTTCGCCCCCGCCTTCAATGCCCGCGCCTCTGTCGCGCATGCCCGCGGTGACCTGGCGGCGGCGCTGAAGGATTACGAGCGTGCGGTCGAGCTCGATGCGGGGCTCGTCGATGCAATCGTTGCTCGTGCAGGCATCCTGGTTGATCTTGGCCGCGATGACGAAGCACGTACCGCGCTTGTGCCGATCCAGGGTGGGCCGATCGAGCCCAGGGCCGCCTATCTGCTGGCCCTGATTGCCGAGCGCCAGGGTGATGCGGCGGCGGCGGCCAGGTACCTCGCAGACGCCGCTGGCCTAGTCGATGCCCTGCCCGCTGAATGGGTGGCGGGGCACGAGCAGTTGTTGATGGTGGGTGGCCTGGCGCATCACGCCGTTCGCCAGCTCGAGAAGGCGCAGCGGTATCTCGAGTCGGCTGTCGCGCGCTACCCGAACAATCTCGGCGCGCGCAGGTTGCTGGCGTCGATCTATCTCGACATGCGGGACTACGCGCGGGCAACCGGGCTGCTCGAATATGTGCTGCGCCTGCAACCCGAGGACGCGCAGGCCCTGGAGCTGCTGGGACGGGTGAATCTTGCGCAGCGGCGTTATGGGCGGGCGAGTGAATTTCTCGAAAAGGCAGCGCGGATCGGTGACGGGCGTGCCCAGGCTGCCCTGGGCTTCAGCCGTCTTGGCGCGGGTGAAACGGAGGCTGCATTAGAGAGCTTGCGGGTGGCATTCGAGCAAACGCCGACCGATCTCATCACTGCCAATGCGCTGGCAAACATCCTGATGCGGCAGGGGCAGGCAAAGGACGCGGTGGCGATTGCTCAGCGTGCCAGTGAGGCCTTGCCGGGCAATCCGACGGCGTTGAACCTGTTGGGCGGGATGCGCAGCGCCAGTGGTGACGCTGCCGGAGCAAAGGCTGCGTACAACGCTGCCCTGAAACAAGACGCCGATTTTCTACCTGCGCGGCTGAATCTCGCCCGGCTTGCCGTAGCCGAGGGGAGGCTTGCCGAGGCACGTCAGACTTACGCTGCGATGCTGAAGAAAAATCGTACCGATGCGGTCGCCATGTATGAGTCCGGTGTTCTTGAGCAGCGCGCCGGCAATGCCGCCGAGGCCATCCGCTGGTTCGAGAAGGCGGCTGCCGAGCGCCCGGCGGATGCGGTTTTTGCCCTCGCGCTGATCAAGGCCAGGGCGGCGGTGGGTGACCGGGAGGGTGCGCTGGATGCGGCCAAGACGCTGGCCCTGCGGCGCAGTTCGGATCTATCCGCGCTCGCCGCCCTTGTCGAAGCCCAGATCGACATCGGTGACGGCAAGGCCGCTCAGCAAACGCTGCGTGAGATGACGAAACAGGCCGAGTTCGATGCCGCACGCCTGGTGCGTGTCGGCTATATGCAGCTGCGGGCATCGAACCCGGCCGGCGCCACGTATGCCGCGCAGAAAGCGCTGCAGGGCAAGCCCGGGGATGAGGCGGCGATGGTGCTGGAGCTTGAAGCGGCCTTGCTCGATGATTCTGTCGCACCGGCGGCAGTTGATGCGCTCATCGCCGCCTTGCGCACCGCCCACCCTGCGAGTATCAGCGGATTGCGTCTGGCGGGCGATGTGGCGGTCCGTCGCCAGCGTTTTGCCGATGCAGAGCTGCACTATCAGGATGCCTTCAAGCATCAGCCTTCTTTCGCGCTGCTGCAGCGGCGGGCCAGCCTCGCCGTGCTGAAGGGCGAGCCAGAGTCAGCCGTGCCCTTGCTCGAGCGCTGGCTTGCGGAGCAGGGCGAGGATCCGAAAGCGCGCGAAATACTTGCTGAGCTAAGGATGCGCGAGGGCAACTGGAAGGCGGCGCGCGAACAGTATGAGCGCCTCATCGCCAGTGGTCAGGCAGGCGCGGGGGTGTTCAACAATCTGGCCAATGCCCTAATTGCGCTTGGCGAAGGTGATCCCGTGGCGGTGGCCGAGAAAGCACTGGCGCTTGCGCCGGGTGAGGTAACGGTGGTCGATACGCTGGGATGGTCGCTGGCGCGGGCGGGACGGCTGGATGAGGCCATGCGTCATCTGCGCGATGCGCGCCTGCGCGCGCCGCAGGACGCCGAAATCCGCTGGCATCTGGCTTATGTGCTCGCCCGGCTCGGGCGTCCACAGGAAGCACGTGCCGAACTACAGCTTGCCCTGCAGGGCAGCCCTGCGGGGACATGGGTCGGCGAGGCACGCGCGCTGAACAAAGAGCTTCAGTAGTGTCGGGAAATTTGACATTTGCCAACGTATTTGGCTTTTTAGTTTTACAAGCTGCTGTTTATAAGTGGTTTTTTAATTCAGGCCTGTTTTTTGCTATGAGTTGTTCAAACAACTGAAGCTCAGGAGAACAACAATGAAATCGATCGCAATCAGGATGGCTGTCGCTACCGCGCTGTGTGCAGGTTCGCTGGGCGCGGTTGCGGCGACGGACTGGAATTTGACCAATTCGTCGGCCAACAATCCCTTGGTGTCAGGCTGGAAGGCGAGCAGCGGTACGTCCAATAACGCTAATACCCTTAATGGCCTCGATATTTACCAGACCACGGTGGGTTACTGGAGCGGTAGCGGCATTGGGGTCGGCGGAGAGTCGTCGTCGGATGGTCAGCACTCGCTGGACAATAAGGCGGGCTTTGAAGTAGCCCTGCTGAGTTTTGATCAGCAGGTGAGGCTTGAGTCGGTCAATGCCGACTGGATACAAACGGATTCCGATATTTTCGTCATGGCTTTTACCGGCTCCGACTCGTTGACCGCGGCAACTTCGCTGGATGGCGGCACGTTCAAGAATCTGACCAGCCGGGGTTGGACCTTGGTCGGAAACTACGCCGACATCGGTATGGCGCCCAAGGATCTCGGGACCACCACGGGCACTTTTGCCAACACGTATTCGAGCTTCTGGCTGATTGGTGCGGGCGCCTATACTTCCGGCATTGGCGTTTTGCTGAGTGGTGATTATGACTATCTCAAGATTGCCAGTGTCGGCGGCACGATCAAACCGAGCAATGGTGGTGGTGGCAGTGTTCCCGAGCCGGGCTCGCTCGCGCTTGCCGGTCTGGCCTTTCTCGGCATGGTGGCCATGCGGGCCCGCAAGCAGTCGGTCTGAGGTTCGGTCTGACGCCAGGCCCGTCGCTGCAGTCAAATGAACAACGGCGCCCTTGGCGCCGTTGTTCATTTGCGCGGCGCTAGGTCGCAGCCTCGCCTGCCCTCTGTTCTTCCTGCTGCTGCAGCATCCACATCTGTGCGTAGATGCCGCCCTGCGCGAGCAGTGGAGCATGTCGCCCGCGCTCGACGATGCGCCCGCCGTCGAGCACGATGATCTCGTCCGCATCCATGATCGTCGACAGCCGATGCGCGATCACCAGCGCGGTGCGGCCTTCGGCGGCGCGTTCGATCTGGGCCTGGATGGCTTTCTCGGTTTTCGAGTCGAGCGCCGAGGTGGCTTCGTCGAAGATCAGGATGGCCGGGTTCTTCAGCAGCGCGCGAGCGATCGCGACGCGCTGCTTTCCGCCCCCCGACAGCGTCAGCCCGCGCTCGCCGACGCGCGGCTCGTAGCCATC
>Ga0138256_10006084_pt1 | contig 12772 bp, 15 predicted proteins | sample KNB2016incub_MG_FD_105486 | JGI IMG/M metagenome (GOLD analysis project Ga0138256, IMG submission 105486) | Active sludge microbial communities from wastewater in Klosterneuburg, Austria - KNB2014incub_MG | ecosystem: Engineered > WWTP > Activated sludge > Unclassified | place: Austria... | reverse complement strand
TGCTCCGCCAACCGCTTTGCACGGCTGCTTTTTTGTTTTGATCTCCGGTATTATTTTACGAAGATAGAAAGCAGGATGGCAATAAGTGCAGCTCCTTCTACGAATGCTGCCATAAGAATCATACCCCCTCTGATGTCACCAGATGCTTCAGGTTGTCTTGCGATTGCTTCCATTGCTTTACCACCGACCATTCCGATACCGATTCCAGCTCCTATTACGGCTAATCCCGCTCCTACTGCTGCTAATGTTCCAGTCATGATTTTAGATTATATGGATTAAAAAAATTCTTTATTAATAATTAATGATGCTCTTCCGCATGATGATGCTCTTCAATTGCTGCACCTATATACGATGCAGCTAACAGCGTAAAAACAAATGCCTGTACAAAAGCAACAATCAACTCAATTGACATCATAAACAAGGTCAACGGAATGGCCATTGCAGTACCGATTAATCCTCCTCCAATGCTTGCACCGGCATTTCCAAAAATAAAAATTAAACCTATGAAACTGACTATAGCGATGTGCCCTGCAGAAATATTTCCTGCGAGACGCAACATAAGAGTCAATGGCTTGATAAACAAACCCATTATTTCAACAGCTGCCAAAAGTGGTTTTACAAACACCGGTACATTTGGCATCCAGAATATATGCTGCCAATAGTCTTTTTTACCATTTATATTTACCACTATAAATACAATAAGTGCCAACACCATAGTTACTGCAAGATTGCCAGTAACATTGGTTCCTCCTAAAAACGGAATTTGTCCAAATAAATTTAACCCCAAAATAAAAAAGAAGATACTCAATAATAAAGGTAAATATTTATAGTATTTATCTTTCCCGATAAATGGTATAGCCACCTCATCTCTGATAAAAGTAAATACCGGCTCCAACAAACCTTGAAGTCCTTTGGGGGCGCTTCCGGGATTTTTATTATAGGCTTTAGCTGCTCTTCTGAATATCCAAAATAAAAAGAGAGAAACCAGAATCATGGAAATTACATTTTTTGTTGGTGAAAAATCGTAAAATGAAGTAATTCCGCCTCCTAAAACTCCTCCGTCCAATGTTGATCTGGCATCCAATCTATATTCTTTGCCCTGATATAAAACATATTTTGCGTCAAAAGGCTTACCGTCTTTTTCTTCCGGTTTTATAATATAGCCAGCTACTTCCACTTCACCTTCCGAAGGGAAAGTTGTATCAACCACTCTATGTACGCTTCCATGATGTAGTACATAACCATTGTAGGACATGTGGCCATCATCGTGATGACCCGGATGAAATCTTCCTGAACTGAAAACATCCCAACCTTTGCCCGGTGCATATGTTAGCATAGGCAGAGGTATTCTTATGAAATCCAGGATGGTATATACATTTGCATCGCTGATGTGATGTATTGCTGTTCCGGCAGGATCGTATTCAGCATGTTCAACATGCTCTCCTGAGTGGTTTTGATCACTTTGAGATTTATGTAAATCACTATTCTCACCCATGGCAACCGAAGTTACATGGACGCTATCTGCCTGTGTTTGCTGTCCTGCAAATGATATAACAGAAAAAACCTGTAATGCTAAATATAAAAAGAAAAACCTGTATTTCATTTATATGATATTACCTGTTTTGAAAAATTTGGCGCAAAGGTAAGAAAACAAAATGTTATCTAATACCATTGATAGTCTTTTATTTATGAAGATTTTTTCATGTTTTTTTATCTTCATTTCCATAAAAGATATTGCGAACAGACACAATAACATACTACTCAGCGCATTATATTTTTTGAAAATATTTTTTTAAAATAGTAAAATAGACTTTTTACAAAATAATATTTTGTGGGTTAAAATCAAGTTTATTTTTCCTGCTTCTGAAAATTATTTCTGATTCAAAAAATAAGTGAAGAAATAATCAGTTCAGCTTAAAATCCGAGACCAGGAGAAATTCTGGAATAAGGACTTTAAAAGTAGTTCTTGCCGATAAATTTAAAAAAGTGTAATTGCCATACATCTTTCCGATAGGACTATGTAGCGGGCACCACGATACATACTGAAAAGTTTCTCCAGGCTTCAATTCAGGTTGAACACCTACGACACCTTCGCCTCTGACTTCTCTTTTTTCCTGTATAGAATCTACAATATACCAATGTCTGGAAAGCAGTTTCACGGTTTCTGTTCCTATATTCTCAATGGTGACAGTATAAGAATACACAAATTTTCCTATAGCAGGATTTGATTCTTCTGATTCGTATTTTGGTACTACGCTTATACTTATATTTTCAGTAACTTCAGTGTATATTTTGTTTTTATCTGTCATAATATCGGCAATCCGCAAATAAAAGTCTCAGTAATATGCTCTGCTTCTTTAAATGAGATCTCCAGCAAATCATTAACAAGTATGACATCAAAACTGTTTTCGTAGGACATTTCTCTTTTTATTTTGCTTATTCTTTTTTCCAGACTTTCAGCAGACTCCGTATTGCGGTTGATAAGACGTTGGATAAGTGTATGCACCGATGGTGGTCTTACAAAAACCGACATACATTTACTCCCGTATAAAAGTTTGATATTCCTGGCTCCTCTTACGTCAATATCAAAAATGAGATGTTTCCGGAGCGTCCAGATCCGGTCTACCTCAGACTTAAGCGTACCATAATACTGGTCCTGATATACTTCTTCCCATTCTATAAAATCACCGTTTGATACTTTTTTTTTAAATTCAGGTACTGTCATAAAATGATAATCTTTGCCGTCAACTTCGTGATCACGTCTGATTCTTGTGGTGGCAGAGACAGAAAAGCCTAAATATTCATACTTACTCAACAAATGTCTGACAATGGTTGTTTTCCCGGCACCTGACGGGGCTGTAAAAATAAACATCTTTCCTACGAAATGGCCGTCCTGCATATTTACAATATATTTGCCAGTTGTTCTTTGAGTTTTTCCAGTTCATCTTTCATCATGACCACAAATTGTTGTATATCAGAGTCCTGCGCTTTGGCGCCGATGGTATTTATCTCTCTGCCTATTTCCTGTGCTATGAATGATAGTTTTCTGCCTTTCTGGTCTTCTTTATGTTCCAGCTCTTCAATAAAATAGGTGCAATGCTGTCCAAGTCTTACTTTTTCTTCATTAATGTCCAGCTTCTCAATATAATATAATATCTCCTGTTCGTACCTATTCTGATCCACTTGTTGCTTTACCACAAATTCATCCATATTTTTTTTCAATCTGTCCTTGATCCTGTCCAATCTGGCAAATTCAAAAGGTTCAATGGATTTTAAGTGCTGTTCTATACTATTTACTCTCTCCATAAGGTCTGATTTCAAAACCAACCCTTCATCTGCCCTGAATTTTTTTATGGAAGATATGGCCTGATCCACCGTTGTTTCTACAAGCCTCCATTCCTCTTCTTCTGCCATTTCTTCATTCTGACCAATTACATTTGGTATTCTTAACACCGACTGCAAAATATCTCCTTCTGTAATGTTAAGTTCCTGTCTGAGGGCATTCAACTCTTTAAAGTATTTTCTGAAAGCATCTGCATTGATAAAAGCATTTTCTTCATCTGAAAACCCATCGACAGTAATAGTAAGATCAAGTTTACCTCTCTGCAATGCATCTATCACCCTTTTTCTTAAATCCATTTCCCGATCTCTGTATGAATTTGGAAGTTTACATCTTATTTCAGTTGATCTTGCGTTCAAAGATTTAATTTCGACTCTTATGACTTTTCCGTTGTACTCAGTTTTACTATGTCCAAAGCCCGTCATTGATAAAATCATAATATCTGTTTTAAGGCGACAAATATAGGAGCAAAAAGCTACTTTTTTTACAATAATATAAGGCAAGTAAAATAAAAGATTGTAAATGAATCACTTAAAGTCATTTTTTTTTACAAAAACGATGAAAAAAGAGTGAAATTATTTTCTTAATTCTAATATTTTGCGAAATTTGCGCCACTTTTCACTGAAAGAGTATTTTTGAACATTAAGAAATTAAAATTAACCAATATGCGTAAGGCAGATCTAGTAAACATTATAACCGAAAAAACAGGAGTTCCCAAAGTTGATGTTTTAGTAACTTTGGAAATGTTTTTTAAAGAAATTAAAAATTCACTTTCTGATGGTGAAAATGTATATGTAAGAGGATTTGGCTCTTTTATCATTAAAAAAAGAGCCAAAAAGATCGGAAGACATATTAAGAAAAATAAATCCATCGAAATTCCAGAACATTTTATACCTTCATTCAAACCTGCAAAAGTATTTGTTGATCAGGTAAAAGCCAATGTTGACAGATTGCCCGAAGATGACGGTGATGATGATTAAAAAATTAAAATCTGAGATTATATGAGCAAATCTCAGATTTTAACAATCTCAGGAGCAATTGTACTTTTCCTGTTGCTCTATTTGTGTTTTGATACTACACCTCCCAAATTAAAGAGTCTCGAAAAGTCGAGAATTCTAAATATTGAGTCTACCGGGCTTGCAAATCTGATCAAGGAAGCTGAGGTAAAAATGGATGCCGGCCAAAAGAGCATTATAGATGCTATCAATCTTGATCTGCAAAAATCAATTAAAGATTCCGTAAAGAGGATTGAGATACTGAAGACGCTGTCAGGTACATGGTACGATTTGGGATATACAGCTATCGCAGGGTCTTATGCTGAAGATATCGCTGTATTACAAAAATCCGAGTCGGCATGGTCAATGGCAGGGACTACGTATGTAATTTGTGTCAAAAACAGTGATTATAGTAAAATTAAAGACTTTTGTGCCAAACGGGCAGTCAAAGCTTTTGAAAATGCTATTTCAATAAATCCTGAAAGTATAGACGCCAGGATTAATCTGGCCATCTGTTATGTTGAAAGTCCATCACAGGATAATCCGATGCAAGGTATTCTGATGCTCAGGGAATTAAACGAAAAATATCCTGAAAACGTGTCAGTTTTAAATCAGCTTGGAAGACTTGCGTTACAAACCAATCAAACTGAAAAAGCACTGGAAAGACTGGAAGTTGCCTTCAGGTTGGACCCGGATAATAAAAATACTATTTGTCTTTTAGCTACAGCCTACAGCAATGCAGGAAACGTATCAAAAGCCAGTGAGTTTAATAAAAAATGTGTTAATTAATTTACTTTTAAAAATATTGAAATATGCCTTGTGGTAAAAAAAGAAAACGTCATAAGATATCTACGCATAAGCGAAAGAAAAGATTAAGAAAAAACAGACATAAGAAAAAGAACAGATAAAATATTAAGGTCTGTTGCCGGGCTGAATATTTAGTCCGGCACTTTTCTTCAATAATTGTACAGTGATGTGTGCATATTCTCAAAAGGCTCAAAATCAAGACATAAAACTAAAGAATACTGGGATGATATGACATTAATTTCATATTATGCCGGTTAAAATTTAAATTCCAGCACTTCACATCACACACAATAATATTTACCTGATAAGCTAATAGATTATTGATCTTTCTGCATATCACTTTCTTTTAAAAATACGTAAATTCTAATTATATGGAATTTTGTGTTTTGCGCTTATTCTTATATTTCATCTTAATGAATGTCACTAACAATTATAATTTTGACACTTTCAAAATATTCGTGTGGATAAAGAACTGATAATAAAGTCATCTCCATCAGAGGTGGAAATCGCATTGCTGGAAGGCTCCAAACTTGTGGAGATACATCGGCAAAAAACCAATAATAACTCAACAGTTGGAGATATTTTTTTGGGTAGTGCAAAAAAACTTATGCCAGGTTTGAATGCAGGCTTTATGGATATAGGCCATCGAAAAGATGCATTTCTGCATTACACAGACCTGGGGCCACAAATAAAATCCCTGATAAAATTCACTAACGCTGTTATAAAAGGAAGTTACAACAGCCCTTTACTGGACAATTTTGAACTTGAACCTGATAATCCCAAAACCGGTAAAATAGATCAGGTTTTTGACAAAAACACACACGTACTTGTTCAGGTGCTTAAAGAGCCGATATCTACCAAAGGCCCCAGATTAAGTTGTGAGTTGACATTACCTGGTAGATATGTCGTTTTGACCCCATTTTCTGAAATTGTTGCAGTATCTAAAAAAATAGGTTCAGTCGATGAAAGAAAAAGACTAAAAGTATTGGTTGAAAGTATAAAGCCAAAAAATTTTGGTGTGATAGTAAGGACAGCTGCAGAAGGAAAAAAAGTTGCTGACCTGCATAATGATATAAGAGAGTTGGAAGAAAAGTGGAAAACCTTGTTTTTACAACTTAAACAGACCAAATCACCGGATAAAATACTAAGTGAAATTGATAAAACTTCATCCATATTGCGTGATATCCTCAATGATAATTTTAATAAAATCACTGTGGATGACAAGGATATGTACCAAAGTATTAAAGAATATATGGGTTCGATTGCACCGGACAAGGTGAAAATACTTCAGCAATACAAAGGCTCACGACATATTTTTGATCATTATGATATCAACAGGCAGATAAAAGCATCTTTTGGTAAAACATCTACCATGAGCAGTGGGGCATATATTGTGATTGAGCACACAGAAGCTATGCATGTAATAGATGTTAACAGCGGACCTAAAATGCAAAAAAAAGATCAGGAGGATGCAGCTATGTCTGTAAATCTTGAAGCTTGTGAAGAAATAGCCAGGCAACTTCGACTAAGAGACATAGGCGGGCTGATTATTGTGGACTTCATCGATATGAGAAGCTCAGAAAATAAAACAAGTCTTTTTAACAAAATGAGAGACTTTATGGAAAGTGACAGGGCTCAACATACTATATTACCTCTTAGTAAATTCGGTCTGATGCAGATCACAAGACAACGGACCAGGCCTGAAGTCAACATCGATACCACCGAATTGTGTCCAGCTTGTCAGGGGTCAGGAAAAGTAAATCCTTCCATACTTGTCATCGACAACATACAAAGGGACATAGAATATATCATCGATTCCAGACCAAAATCAAAAATAAAACTGCATGTAAACCAGTTTATTTACGCATATCTCAAAAATGGTTTCCCAAGTTTACAAATGAAATGGTTTGGAAAATTTAAAAAATGGATAAGTTTAAGCAGCAATGCCAATTTCCATCTATTCGAATACAAATTCTATGATGAAGCGGATGATGAGATAAGGTTAACATGATAAAATAAGATTTCATTACCTTTATGTCCTGGCATGGACAATCTCTCATCATTCCAACATCAAATATTTTCTCAGTATTTTTCATCTGAGGACGTAGTGATTATAGCTCCTTTGAATTGGGGGCTTGGGCACGCATCCAGATGTATACCAATCATACATTATCTGAAATCTACCTGCAGACAAGTCATCATTGCTTCAGACGGGTCATCATTATCTCTTTTGGAAAATGAATTTCCTGATTTAGTTAGCGTTGAACTACCGTCCTATCGTGTGAGATATGCTTTCAAAAGTATGCTTTTAAATATGATATGTATGATGCCGAATGTCTTACTAGCTGTCATCAGGGAATATAAAGCAGCTGAAATTTTAACCAGGCAATATAGTGGTACCATTATACTTTCTGACAACAGACTAGGATTTAGAAATAAATCTGTGAAAAGTATTTACCTCTCCCATCAAATAAACATTTTGCATAGTAATCGTTGGATTTCAGGATTGGGAAGCAAAATACATCAATGGTATATTAAAAAATTTGATGTGTGTTTTATTCCTGATTATTCTGGCTTAAAGTCTCTATGTCCTGAATTATCGGGTGATAATCAGATTGCTAAAATATATATAGGGCCACTTACCAGAATAAAAAAATCGGACAAAGCCAAAAGTTGGGATATATGTGTTTTATTGTCAGGGCCTGAACCACAAAGAACCGTTCTGGAAAAATTATTATTGGATCAGCTGGTTGTATTAGTGCAATATAAAATACTGTTTATCAGAGGGGTGGATTTTGAAACCTGTAAAAAGATTACTTCTCCACACATAGAAATAAAAAACAGATTATTAACCCATGAAATGGAAGAGGCACTCAACTCTTCACATTTACTTATATCCAGACCCGGTTATTCCACATTAATGGATATACATGATTTAAATATAAATGCAATATTTATACCTACCCCAGGACAGACGGAGCAGGAATATCTGGCTAAAATATGGGAATTGAATTCCAGATATAAGCAACTTAATCAAAATAAAATCTCAACCTTAGCAGAAATCATTCAAAAACAATTTGATACATTCATTTATTAGTGTCAATAGTTGGAATGGGGCTGTGATTAGTTTTATCTTTGCAAAATGAGTGAAAATATTAAACCGGATATAAGAAAATTTTCATCTGATGAAATAAAAACATCTTTGACTGAAATGGGAGAACCGTCATTCAGAGCCAGACAAATCTATGAGTGGTTGTGGCAAAAATCTGCACATTCATTTGAAGAAATGACCAATATATCCAAATCACTCCGTCAGATACTAAATGAAAAATTTATTATTAATGCCATTAAAACAGATAAAGTACAAAAGTCGGCAGATGGCACAATAAAAACCAGGTTTACACTGCATGATGGTCACAAAATAGAATCTGTTCTCATACCTGTTCCTGAAGACCATCGATTTACGGTTTGTGTATCCACTCAGGTAGGTTGCAGTCTGACTTGTAAGTTTTGTGCAACGGGACAAATGAAGAGAGTCAGAAATCTGGATGGCGCTGAAATATACGATCAGTTTGTACTTGTAAACAAACAATGTTTAGAGACCTTCGGACATCCTCTCACCAACGTAGTTTATATGGGTATGGGTGAACCACTCCTTGCCTACAACAGCACTTTGGAAAGCATATCATTGCTGACCGGTACTGATGGTCTCAATATTTCACCAAAAAGAATCACTGTCAGTACAGCAGGTATAGCAAAAATGATCAGAAAACTGGCAGATGATGAAGTTAAATTTAATCTTGCCATATCACTACATGCTGCAGATGATGTAAAAAGAAATGAAATCATGCCGATCAATGAACAAAACAATCTGGAAGCCCTTATGGAAGCCCTTATCTATTTTGATGAAAAAACAGGTAATAAAATAAGTTACGAGTACATAGCTTTTCAAAACTTTAATGATAGTATTGAAGATGCAAAAAATCTGGTAAAACTTTGTAAATCATTTCCTGTCAAGGTCAATATAATTGAATACAATCCAATTGATGGTTCTGACTACATAAAAGCGGATGATGATAAAATCAATAAATTTGCTCAATACCTTCGTCTAAAGGATATCATGGTTACAGTGAGAAGAAGCAGGGGGAAAGACATAGACGCTGCTTGCGGTCAACTGGCAAATAAAGAATAAACGTACCCATGAATAAAAATCAAATCAAATCAGTTCCTAAATATTTTGACAGATATATAAATTATGTGCCTGATATGGATATTGTACCCGCTATGCATAAATATGGTATAGCCTATCTTTCAAAGGAAAAAGATAAAATGACTGCTTTGAAAGATATTGTTTATGCTCCCGGAAAATGGACCATTAAGGATATACTGCAGCATATCATTGATACTGAAAGAATTTTTTCGTATCGTGCTCTGAGATTTGCCCGTAAAGACCAGACAGAACTTCCGGGATTTGACGAAAATACTTATGCTGCATTTACGACCGCAAATGACCGAAGCATAGATGATTTATTGTTGGAATTTGCCGCAGTCAGGCAATCTACTTTAGGGTTGTTTTTGAGTTTCGACGAACAGATGATGCAGGAAGAAGGAACAGCTTCCGGAAATAAAATATCTGTTCTTGCCCTTGGATTCACTTTAACAGGTCATGTTTTACATCATATGCAAGTAATAAAAGAAAGATATTATCCGCTTTTGCATGGATCATCTGAAAGTCTGTTGTAACAAAAAATCAATAATGACACTCTTCATTCCTATTAACTAATTTACAAACCTGAAATATGCCCACTCAATGGTACCAGGGTACAGTCACTGAAATAATACAAATGTCTCCGACGACCAGACAATTTAAAGTCAGGATTATGGATGAAGATGGTATTTTTGATTTCTTACCAGGTCAGTTTATAACTTTGGATTTGCCCGTCAGCGAAAAAAGGCTTTTTCGTTGGCGCAGTTATTCAATAGCCAATCATCCTGACCAAAGTAATCAATTGGAGTTGGTCGTTGTAAAATCTGATACTGGTTTAGGAACAAAATATCTGTTTGATGAAATAAAAGTAGGTGAAAAACTCAAATTTAAAGGTCCTGATGGCGGCTTTATTCTGCCTCCTGATCTGGAGAAAGAAATAGTTATGATTTGTACCGGCACAGGTGTCGCACCATTTAGAAGTATGATCAGATACATCTCTGCCAATAAACTTCCTTATAAACATATACATCTGATATTCGGAACCAGATATGCAAATGGTATTTTGTATCGAAATGAATTTGAACTTTTAAAAAAAAATAGTCCGACATTTTTTTATGATGTAGCACTATCACGCGAGGGGCAAAAGGATTGTCATCACGGTTACGTTCATGATGTCTATTTAGAAAAATATAAAGAAATAAGTCCGGACAGACATTTCTATATTTGTGGATGGTCTCATATGATTGACGAAACAGTAGCCAACCTGATCATCAAAGCCGGATATGATAAATCGCAGATTCATTATGAATTATATGGTTAAATACTTTGCATTTTATGTTTTAATTATTCTAATGATTACTACATCGGCATGTGTATTTATGAAACAAAATGATATTTATTCAGTATTTTGGTCAGATGAATTTGAATATATTGGCTATCCGGACGAACGTATGTGGTCGTATGACCTTAGAAATGGCTGTCCTAAGGACATTGGGTTGATTTCAAAGGGATTGATGACACTTTATGACCACAAAGTATGTTAATAGATTATGTAAAAGTCTTCCAAAAATAATCCAATGACATTTTATTTTCATGACTTATCAGGGTTTGTTAAAAAATTGACATGGCACAGAGTGATCAATGTTTTAAAACTTTTCAGTTCATACCACTTAACAAAATGGACAAAAAAACCTGTGCAGTGGGGACTTCCTATGACCATATCATTTGAACCGACTACAGCCTGCAATCTTCGTTGCCCTGAATGTCCGTCCGGACTAAGAAGCTTTACAAGAGAAACCGGAAATTTAAAGGAAGATTTTTTTCGCAGCACCATAGACGATATGTATAAAAACTTGCTGTATCTTATTTTTTACTTCCAGGGAGAACCGTATATCAACCCCAAATTTCTGGATATGGTAAAATATGCTTCCAGTAAAAAAATTTATACCATTACTTCGACCAACGGTCATTTTCTCAATGATGAAAACGCACGAAAAACAATAGAATCCGGACTTGACCGGATTATCATCTCAGTGGATGGGACCACACAGGAAGTATATGAAAATTATCGTAAGGAAGGAAAGTTGGAATCCGTGCTTACAGGTGCCAGAAATATTGTCAAATGGAAAAAGACGCTTAATTCGAAGACACCACACATTATTTTTCAGTTTTTGGTTGTAAAACCAAATGAACACCAAATACCGGATATTTACCGACTGGCAAATGAAATAGGTGTGGACGAAGTCAAGTTGAAAACAGCGCAGATTTATGATTATGAAAATGGAAATGAACTTATACCTACGATCGATAAATACTCCAGATATAAACAACAGAATGATGGTTCTTACATTGTTAAAAATGAATTATTGAATCATTGCTGGAAGCTTTGGCATGCCTGTGTTATCACTTGGGATGGTTTGGTAGTTCCCTGCTGTTTTGACAAAGATGCCACACACCGACTTGGAGATCTTAAAAACCTTACTTTCAGGGAAGTCTGGAAAGGGGACCAATACAAACATTTCAGAACATCGCTTCTCAAAGGAAGAGATCAGATTGATATCTGCACTAATTGCACCGAGGGATGTAAAGTATGGACCTGATTATTGCTTTTTAAAACCCAATTCATACAAAAGGGTACCACATCTTTTGCCTTCAGATATATTATTCAGGATGGTGTTGTTTCCAGTAAAAATACTCAGCTTGTATATCAGGACAGCAAAAAAAGGTGCTGCAAATACATCTATGGAATAATGAACATGCTGTATGATGAGCATGCTGCCAACCAATGCAGCGCATAAAATAATAAATCGTTTCAAAAATATATTTTCAACTAAAAAACCAATAAGTAATAAATTGGCAGTATGTCCTGAGAAGAAAAGGTCCTTCAGTAATACAGAACCACCGTAAAATAATGACTCAAGTATTGGGTCACTGAGTGGTATAATGTCTACCGGAGGCTCCAATACAAAGAAAAATAAAGTCAGCGCTCTAAAACAGCAAACTCCAATAACACAATAAAGTAAATAAATGGTGTTTGAAGGTTTTCTAAAAATGTCCATCAGTCCTATAAAGATAGGTATATTTGTCAGTAGTCCTGTAACAATACTTAAGTCAACAGGAGTTATTAGAGACAATATCGGATCAGAAATATGAATACCTATCCTTGTTTCATTCCAAATCATGAATTTTGAGAATAAAAAAGTACTGATAATGCTCATCATTGCCAATAGAAAAAACTTAATGTTTTTTGGGTAAGTACCCATAAACAATGACCATGTATTCATGACTAAAATATAAATAACCACAAAGATAGGAATTTTTAAAAAAATTAAGTAAAGTGTTTCTGATTAAAAGAAAATACTTTTATCTTTGCACCCGCAAATGAAAATCATGACCCATGGTGTAATGGTAACACTCCGGTTT
>Ga0138256_10006083_pt1 | contig 12773 bp, 9 predicted proteins | sample KNB2016incub_MG_FD_105486 | JGI IMG/M metagenome (GOLD analysis project Ga0138256, IMG submission 105486) | Active sludge microbial communities from wastewater in Klosterneuburg, Austria - KNB2014incub_MG | ecosystem: Engineered > WWTP > Activated sludge > Unclassified | place: Austria... | reverse complement strand
TAATTCTGTTTCAACGCATATTCTTTCATGGCTTCATAAGAATCTTCATTGCCTCGGTACGCTTCATTTGAATTAAGGATAACAACACCAATATCGTTTGCCAAAGCATATTGGCTAATCTCATTTGTTCTTCCCTGATTTTTTTCTACATACGGGCATGTATTACAGCTAAACATTACCAGCAAGCCATTTTTCTTTTTTGCATCTTTAAAAGAAACGTTTTCACCAGCTGTATTCAGCATTTTCTGATCAGCTTTAGGAAGCGATGCTCCAATTGGTAATGGATCACTTACAGGAAATAATGTGATGGCAGCAATAGCGGCAATAGGTAATGCAGAAAATAATATTTTTTTCATGTTTCTATTTTTTACTTATATCCTCAAATTTCGTGCAATTATTCCGATTTGTCAGTACCGTCGGGAGATTTATCTTTCCGTTCATCGGCAATTTTTTTAAGAGAACTGATGCTTACATTTAATTCAAACCCAATTAATAAAACAAGAGAATTAATAAATATAAGTATCATGATTATCAGTACTGTACCAATAGATCCATATAATTGATTATATGTTCCAAAGCGACTAACCCACCATGAAAAAAGAATCGTCATTAATAACATTAGAAAAGTTGCTAATATGGAGCCGGGGTTTATGAATCTCCATTTTTTGTGAACGGCAGGAGCATAGCGATAGATTAATGATATGCAAGCAAAAAATAGTAATACGATTACAATCCATCTGCCATTCAGAATAATATACCTGACTGTTTCATTTTCAATTCCCAACAACTCCAAAACAGCTTCTCTTCCTATCAGGAGTAACACGGAAACAATTACTATTAAAAATAAGATTAATGTAATTTTTAATGCTATGCCTCTCATCTGCAAACCTTTTCTTTTTTTAAATCCTATATAGTTTTGATCAAAGGATCGCATAATGCCCATCAAAGCATTTGATGAGAAGAACATTGATAAGATAAAACTCAGTGATAATAATCCGTTTCTAGGTTTATTAATAAAGTCTTTTAAAAAACTTATTAATACCGCATTATCTTTTTCGCCGGGAATAACATCCCTTATCAAGCCATACAACTGGTTCTCGAACTGTTCTGTAATAGGAACGAAGGGCAGCAATGTGAAAAGAAAAATTAATGCTGGCGGAATGGCCATTACAAAGTTAAAAGCAATGGAAGATGCTCTTTCTGTCATTCCTACAGTTTTTACCTGTGATACAAAAAATTGTACAACATCATATAAAGGAATACCTCTGAAACCAGGGAAAGAAGTCTCTTTGCTTTTGTCTATAATCTGTTTTACCAGCGGCGCATTTGCAAACTTAGTTCCTATCTTAGATAACACCGGCATTATTGATTCTCCTTTGCTTTTTTAGTTGAGTCCATTCTTCTTGTTAATTCCTGCTGATACATTCTTGCATACTTTAAATGATCATTATAGTTGCTGGTGAAGATACTGGTACCATCAAACTTATGACTGGCGACAAAATATAAGTAGTCCGTTTTTGGCGCATCAAGCACTGCATCAATGGATTCAATTGATGGTGTACAAATTGGCCCGGGCGGAATGCCTGCATACATATAAGTATTAAAACGGGAGTCTGTTTTAAGATGAACACCCGTTACTCTTTTCAATGCAAAATTCTTCATGGCGAATTTTACTGTTGGGTCCGCTTGTAATTTCATGCCTATTTTTATTCTGTTCAGATAAGTACTTGCTATGTTATATTTATCTGCTTTCTTATTAGTCTCTTCTTCTACAATAGATGCAATAGTAGAAACTTCCAACGGAGTCAGCTTCAAACTATCGGCTTTTACTTTTCTTTCATTGGTCCAGAATTTTTTATAGGCAGTATTGAAATCTTCAAAAATAGATTCCGGTGTGCTGTTCCATACTTCACTGTAGGTGTAAGGCATTACAACTGCCATTACTGTATTTGTGTCCAGTCCGTATTCTTTTAATTTCTCATTGTTGTTCAGCAGATTAATCATTTGCAAAGAATCAAATTCAAATAAATTGCCAACCTTTTTTGCGAGGTCTTCTCTGGTTCTGATTTTTGTAATTACAAGATTTAGTTTACTCTGATCTCCACTGCGCAACATTCTGACTAATTTAAAAAGGCTCATCCCTTTTGTGATCTTATATCTTCCAGGTTTTATATTATTAAAGCGAAGTATTTTTTTTGCATAATCGAACCATGTAGTTGATGTGATGAATTTCTTTTCAACCAGCTCGTTTTTTACATCAGCATAGGTTGCACCAGTTTTTACATAGAAGAATTCTCCTGATGGGGTAGCGGTGGCTGGACCAAAAAATTTATATCCAACAAAAGCTCCGACGATTAATATTAGTACAACGATTCCAAAAAATATTTTCTTTTTCATAGTAGAGGCTATAATTTAATTAATCATGGAGTTCAATATAAATAAAAAACCCTGTCTCAACGAGGCAGGGTTCTAAAATTTATACAGCGTTTATATTAATTAAGGCGTTTGTGGCGTAGTAGGTGCAGGAGTTGGTGTTAATGGCACCGTATTCGATGGCAAAGGCTGCGACGTAGATGGAACCGGCGCACCAGTAGCATCAATTGTTCTGTCCGGCACTGTTGACGACGATTTTGAGATAAAGAACACTGAAAGCATACATAATGCTCCTACAAGACCTGCAAAAATCCATGTTCCTTTTTCAAGCACATCGTTTGTTTGTTTTACACCCATAAATTGGCTGCTAAAACCGCCAATACTTCCGGCCAAACCGCCGCCTTTAGGGTTTTGAACTAGTACAATCAGACCAAGTGCTACAGACGCAATAACTATAAGTATTATGAAAAGGGTTGTCATCTTAATTTGTTTTCTTTAATTCTTCTATTTTCGCTGCAAAATAAGTGCTTTTAGAGGGATCAAGCAAACTTAATTTGGTATAAATATCAATCGCTTTGGCTTTATTGCCTTGTTTTTCCCAAACTTCTGCCATTGCAATCGTTAGAATTTCTTTTTCTTGTATTGAATGTTCCGCCATTTGCTCCACTTTTTTATTCGCCAAAGGCTCTTCGCTAATTGAATTTTCGACAGATGGAAGCCTTTTCATGGTTTTTAACCAATCTGTAAAACTTCTTAATTGCTTCCCAAATTTGTCTGTTGGTTTCTCTTCTTCTTTAAAATTGATGCCTTGTGAGGCAAAATAATCTACAGTGTGAAAGGGTTCAAATAAGAGATCAGACTTTGAGCTTTCTATCGGTTCAAATTTAAAAGTTGGTAACTCAATTGAATCGTCATTTTCGGAGTTTGCCGTTTCTTCCGTTTCGTCAGGAAGTGAAGTTGAATCAGCTATATTCACTATCTCTTCTTCTTTTATTTCAATTAGAGGAGCCTCTGTTATTTTTTCTTTAATTGTTTCAACAGGCTCTTCTTTCTTTTTTTCAACAACTGTTGCGTCACCAGTATCGTTCAGTATTTTTTTTACCCATAATGGATTATGAAAGAAGAGAATAGTTTTTTGAAGTTGTTCGTCGTATGCTGAAACATTTTCAACCTGCATTTTTTTTGTAAGTAATAATTGTGCTGCACCAAAATGCGGATGACGGTCGGCATACTCTTTTACCTCCTGCAGACTACAATTCTCCAGCGAATCTTTTTCCAATAATGATTTTACTAATTGATCAATCTGAACATTCATAATTTACAAGATAAGAACTGATTACCAGTTAGAAAAAAGCTTATTAAATATTTCATCCGTTATTGTGCGGACGATTTCGTCGCTCAATGCATTTTCTGCCTGTTGAAAAGATTGGTCTCCTTTAAATTCAAAACTTCTTGAAACATCGTATTCCGTAGTTTTTTCTCCTTTACGGTTGTTTAAAATAATATGAACAGAAACGGTAAGCCTGTTATTGGCGACTTGCTGCCCAGATATTGCAGAAGTGCTGAAATTGTATTCTGATATATAACCACTGATTTCCCAATCTGCATTATCACTATTTGTTTGTGAAAGCTTGGTTTGACCAACTATTTTCTGGCGAAGTTTATCCGAAAGACGTTGACTTATTTGTGGGTTAACGTATCTCGCCTTGTTTAACAGTTGAACAATCTTTACAGTTTTAATACTGTCGGGTATAGTTGCTTCATTGAACTTATAAATATTACAACTGCTATTGCTAAAGACTGCAAAAAGCAACAGAATAGCAGGCACAACAAGTATTGATATTTTTTTTATTGTATTCATTAGTCTTCTATATCGTATTCTTTTAATTTTCTGTATAATGTTCTTTCGCTGATGCCAAGGTCTAATGCCGCATCTTTTCTTTTGCTCTTATGTTTTTTCAAGGCTTTAATAATCAGTTCTCTTTCTTTGTCAACGATGTTCAAGCTTTCTTCCACTTCCACATGATCATGAATATCGTTATTCATTAGCACTGGTTGTGAAGATTGTAATGCTTGCTGCGTCATTTTTGGTTGCAATGATTCTGAACTTTTCAATTCTTGCAAATCATTCATAAATGACTGACTATGGTTTGCCATTTCAGGATTTTGCAGCACATCCAAAAACATTCTTTTTAATTCTGTTACATCTTTTTTCATATCAAAAAAAAGTTTGTAAAGAATTTCTCTTTCATTGGCAAACTCATGAGAGTTGCCATTAGCAGACGCTAATATAGGCATCCTATTATTGGAATAAGGCTGCAAAAACTTGTTGAGATCTTTTGCTGTAATTAATTTATCATGAGAAAGAACAGAAATCTGTTCTGCAATATTCTTTAATTCTCTCACATTGCCCGGCCAGGGATAGTTTATTAACAGTTGTTTTGCTTCCTCATCTAATTGTACAGGTGCAGCTTTATATTTATCTGCAAAATCTGATGCAAATTTTCTGAACAGTATATGAATATCTTCCGGTCTGTCGTGTAAAGAAGGTACTCTGATGGGAACAGTGCTTAACCTGTAATAAAGATCTTCTCTAAATTTTCCCATCTGCACTAGCTGTAATAAATCTTTATTAGTAGCGGCAATAACTCTTACATCTGTTTTCTGCACTTTGGATGAACCTACCCGAATGAATTCACCTGTTTCCAGTACACGGAGTAATCTTGCCTGTGTGCCCAATGGTAATTCGCCAATTTCATCTAAGAAAATTGTTCCTCCATTTACCGTTTCAAAATACCCCTTTCTTGAATCTGCTGCTCCGGTAAAAGAACCCTTTTCATGTCCGAATAATTCGGAATCAATGGTGCCTTCAGGAATTGCTCCGCAGTTTACGGCGATAAATGGATTATGTTTTCTGGGAGAAAGTGAATGAATGATTTGTGAGAAAACTTCTTTACCTACACCACTTTCTCCATTTATTAAAACGGTAAGGTCAGTGTTGGTAACTTGCGTTGCCACCTGCAATGCATAATTCAATGCAGGAGAGTTGCCTATAATACCAAACCTATTTTTTATACTTTGAATTTCCATGCCACTATTCTTTCTAAATTTATTTAATAATTTTTCCCAGTAATGTTCCTTGTGTGCAACTAGTTGCTTCCACCATTACATAGTCGCCTTTCATTAATTGATTTTCTTCTTTCGGGAATACAAAAACTTTTCCCTGCGAATTTTTTCCCATCCAGTCAGTCTCACTTTTCTTACTATCGCCTTCTATTAATATTTTAAATGATTGGCCAATATCTTTTAGATTGCTTTCTAATGAAAGTTTATTTTGTAATGCCACTACTTCATACAACCTTCTTTTCTTTTCTTCTAATGGTACATCATCAGTATATCTTTTCTGTGCCAGTGTGCCCGGCCTTTCAGAATAGTAATACATATAAGCAGAATGATACTGTGCATATTCCATAATGCTCAATGTGTCCTGATGATCTTTTTCTTCTTCTGTGCAAAATCCGGTAATAATATCTGCACTAATACCACAATGTGGAATTATTTCTTTTATCCTTGCAACTTTAGCCATATACCATTCTCTGGTATAAGTGCGGTTCATCAATTGAAGCACTCTTGTAGAACCGCTTTGCACTGGAAGATGAATGTGGTCACATACATTCTCATATTTATTTATTGTAAACAAAACTTCGTCCGTAATATCTTTTGGATGTGATGTTGAAAAACGAACTCGTAACAAAGGAGAAATTAATGCTACTTTTTCTAACAGCATTGCAAATGTTATCGCAACATCTTTTTCTTCATCCATGAAATGATAACTGTCCACATTTTGACCAAGCAAGGTTACTTCTCTGAATCCTTGATCAAATAAATCTTTACTTTCAGCAATAATACTTTCAGCACTTCGGCTTCTTTCTCTTCCTCTGGTAAATGGAACCACACAAAAGGAACACATATTATTACAGCCACGCATAATGCTTACAAAAGCTGTAACACCATTACTATTTAAACGAATGGGAGAAATATCAGCATAAGTTTCGTCACGGCTTAATAAAACATTTACTGCTTTTTGTCCGGTTTCTGCTTCTTCAACTAATGCCGGAAGAGTTCTGTAAGCATCTGGCCCAACTACTAAGTCAACCAGTTTCTCTTCTTCAATAAATTTTGATTTCAATCGTTCAGCCATGCAGCCGAGCACACCAACTAGCAATCCTTTTTTCTTATGTTTTAATGATCTGAATTCTGTCAGCCTTTTGCGAACAGTCATCTCTGCTTTTTCCCGGATGGAACAGGTGTTAATAAAAATCAGGTCGGCTTCTTCTAAGTTTTTAGTGGCTCCAAATCCTTCATTATTTAATATGGAAGCTACTATTTCACTATCCGCAAAGTTCATAGCACAGCCATAACTTTCTATAAAGAACCTTTTCTTATAGTTATTTGGATCTTCTGGAAACGGGGCGAAAGCCTCACCCTGTCTCGTTTCATCCTGCACTTTATCTGACACATAGTCAAGCATGGAGTAAAAATTAGAACAGCAAATATACAAATTCATGCCCTAATTGCGACAGTATGTCAGAGCTTTAAGAAAACTCATTTGTTTATGCTATCACTTGTTAGTATTCTCTTTTTCAGTTAGTTAGCAAGCTAAATAATATATTTGCGTCTAATTTTGTGTGTTGAAAAAAATTACCTTCTTAATTCTCACTTTAGTCATTGGTCTTATCTCCTTTTCTCAGGAGAGCAATTCAGGCATTATAGCCGGAAATGTGCTGGATGATAAAGGCAAAGCAGTGCAAAGTGCAACTGTTGAGTTAATCAAGCTGGAAGATAGTTTGCAGAAACAGACCATACTTACTGATAAGGATGGTGAGTTTGCAATCAACAATATTGCTTTTGGATATTATCGGCTTCGAATCAATTATGTTGGGATGCAGATGCTCAATATTGATAGTATCCATTTCAGGACTGAACGTTTCGACTTCAATCTTTCTGATCTTACATTAAAACCAAAAAGCACTGAAAATCTCGGTGAGGTAATTATCTATGCTGAGAAACCTTTGATTGAGTCCAAAGAAGGGAATATTACTTTTAATGTTGGTGAATCGGCATTGGCAGCAGGTAGCAATGCCAGTGATTTATTAACCAATGTTCCGTTAGTTGCAAAAGATGCTGATGGAAAAATTACTGTAAGAGGTAAGGAGCCAAAAATTTTGATTGATGATAAACCTGTTGAACTTAATTTACAACAGCTACAGGATTTACTAGAGTCAATGCCCGGAAGTTCCATTGATAAGATAGAAGTAATGACCAACCCGCCACCCCAATATGCAAATGAAGAAGGCGGCGTAATAAATATTGTAACTAAGAAAGGAAAAGTTGGTAAAAGCGGAAGAGTTTCGCTTACTGCTGGCACAAGAGGAGAAGCTAGCATGAATGGAAGTTTTACTTATAGAAAACAAAATTTTTCCATCAATATAAATGCTGGTGGTGGTTTCAATCGCTATGAAGGAAATGGTTACTCTATCCGAAATAATATTTATACTGACTCTTCTAACTTTTTTAATACGACCAATAATTACACCAATAAAAACATTCGACCAAACTTCCGGATGAATGTGAATTATGATTTAAATAAGATTAACAGCCTGAACCTTGTTTTTAATTATAATCAAAACTCTTTTGATAACACAAGTAACACCGAATACCAGAATATTAATCGTTTTGATGAATTGTGGAAATTAAGCCAGCGGCAAGTAACAAGCGAAGGCGATACCTATAGCCCAAATTTGAATTTTAGCTATACCTGGAAAGGTAAACCTGGTGAAACATTGAAAGTTATTACTGGTTATAATTTTTCATCGAATAATAGTGATCGCTTATTCTTTCAGGAATATTTTAATCCTGATTATACGCCAAAAGGAATTGATTCCACACAACGACAGGTAAATACAACAGCAATTAATAATTATAGTGTAAGAGTAAATTATGACAGACTGTTGGCAAAAACAAAAACATTTCTTTCGATAGGAAGTTATTATAATCGATCAAATAATCATGTGCTTGTAGATGCCAGTTATAAAAAGAAACCTGAAGGGACAATGGAAAGGTTGGAATTGCTGAGTAATGATTTTTGGTTTCATCAAACTATTGCCAACTTTCGTGGCTCAGTAAAACAATTGTTGGGCACTGCTTTTAGTTTTACAGTTGGAACATCAGTTGAGAGAACTGATATATGGTTTGAGTTGTTAAAAGAAAGTAAGAACGTTAAGAACAATTATTTCACATGGTTGCCATTTGCTAATATCAACAAAACATGGAAAGATAAATTGAGCCTGACATTTGCCTACCGTCGTACAATCAAGCGGCCGGGTATTTCACAATTGAACCCTGCTATCGACTATTCAGATCCGTATAATGTACGTTTCGGTAATGATAAATTGGAAGCATCTTCTTCTCATAATTTTGATTTTGTGATTGGTCGTACAAAGCCAAGGTATTTTTTGAATCTTGGAATGGGTTACAATATTGTAGATGATGTTTTTAGCCAAGTAAGAACATTGTTGCCAGAAGGTAAAACACAAATTACCTGGGAGAATATTAGCGGAAGAAAAGAGTATGAGATAAGTTCTTGGAATGGCATCACAGTTACAAAAAAGCTAAAACTGAATGCTAGTGCAAGTTATACTTATAGCAAATACAGCGATTTTGATATTACAGTTCGCCGGTTTCGAAATGGCGGTTCATTTACTTCTAATATAACATCAAGTTTTTCTCCAAAAGATATCTGGAATTTTACTGGAGGATTTAATATCAACCGATTTGGAAATCCGCAAGGTTTTGCCCGTTGGAATACCAGCATGAATATGGGAATTCAAAGAAGATTCTTCAATAAGAAACTGATAACGACAATCAATATTATTGATCCGTTCGTAAACCAGCAGCGCAGAATATTCACCTATGCTCCAAATTTCAATCTAGAAAGTTATAGCATCACACAAACAAGAAACTTCCGATTGAGTATTGCGTATAATCTTACTAAAACTCCAAAGAAAAAGCCTGGTCTAACTCCAAAAGTAGTTCCCGCCGGTAAATAGAATATACCTAGAAATGGGTATTTTTTATAAATATTTCTAGAAAAATTCGTTTCTTCTACTTTTAGTATTACTTTCAAACGAAGTTTACGGAAAAGCATACTTGCTTTTTTGAATGCTTGATTAATAATCCCCTACAACCCTGGAAACAATCCAATTCTTGAGAACCTTATTAAGGTTTAAATAATTAGTAATTATTTTCTTGTATTATCTTTTAACATGTAATAATTGATACATTATATGCTCAGGCAATTTGTATGTGTGCTTCTTGTTGTACCTATTATGTCTATACAGTTAGAGGCGCAGTCGTGGAAGGAATATCTGGATAGTGCTGAAATATGCAGAACGAATAAGGATTTTGAGAAAGCAATAACCTTTTATGAACAATCTGCTAAATATTTACCTAAGGATTCAACAGAGACGGATTCAAATATTCAATTATTGACATTAACTGCCAACTTTTATTACTTATCAATGAGTCAATATGAGAAGGCAAAATCCATTTATTTAAAGGCCAGAAATATTATAAGTAAGATTAATGGGACGGGGAATAATTCATTTTCTATGAATGCCTTTATGATAGGACAAATCTATTATAGACTTAAAGATATATCACAATCCGAAAAATTTTACATAGAAGCAAAACTCACCTGGCAAAGTCTGTTTGGAAAAAATAGTAAACAATATGCCGCTGTTTGTAATGCACTTGGTATTCTATACAATGATAACGGTGAGTATGATAAAGCTGAGTTACAGCATTTTGAAGCAAGGGCAATAAGAAAAGAGCTTAAAGATTCTGCCTATTATGCCCAAAGTTGTAATAATCTTGCTGCTATTTACTGGAATCTTGGTCAGCCAGACAAAGCCGAACCACTTGCATTGGAAGCTAAAGAAATAAGAGGAAGCCTTGCAATAGTGCCTAAACCTACTTATGCGATTAGCTGTGTCAACCTTGCCAATATTTATCGGGATATGGGTAAGTATGAAAAAGCAGAAGCATTATATATCGAAGCAAAAAACATCAGGGAAACATATTTGACAAAAGATAATGATGAATATGCGTTGAGTTGTGATATACTTGCTGATCTCTATTATTTCATGAAACAATATGATAAAGCAGAACCGCTTTATATTGAATCGAAAGCTATCAGGGAAAAAATAGGTTCGACTGCCAGTTTCTATTATGGGCAGAGTTGCAGTAATATGGCTGCATTATACAGAGAAATGGGAAAATTTGAGGAAGCGGAATTGCTGGCATTGCGGGCTGATACGATTTACCAAAGTTTTGGAAATGCAGCAGAAGGAGATATTGCAATTAATTATAATAGTCTTGGAGTTTTGTTTTTTGCGATGAAGAAATTTGATAAAGCAGAAGACTATTTGAATAAAGCAAGAAAAATCTGGAAAAAGAATCTTGGAGAGACACATCCTTTTTATACTGATAATTCATTAAGCCTTGCAAGAGTTTTCTGGCAAGACAATGAAATTCAAAAAGCAAATGAGTTGTATGTAGAGGCATTTGATGCACAGCTGAAACAGGCTGGTAGTTTTTTCTCATTTACATCTGAAGAAGAAAAACAACTATACCTAAAGAATATTGCTGGTTCAGAAGATGAATATCAATCTTTTTATTTTCAAAAAATGAATCAGAGAAATAATGGCCAGCCTTATCAGATTTCATTGCAAAAAAGAAACCAGATCCTTGCATCATCACAGGAAATGCGGCAATTGATTTACGATAGCAGGGATACATTGCTTACCAATAAATATGCAAAGTGGGTAACTATAAAAAAGCAAATTGCTACGCTATATGCAAAAGGTGAATCGGCTCCAAAAGATCAGTTGCAATTGCTTTTGGAAAAAGCAGATGTGTTGGAAAAGGATATTGTCCGAAGTTCAAAAACATTAAAGAAAGCAACGCAGAATAAAGTTGACTGGAAACTGATTCGCAATCAATTAGGCCCGACCGAAGCCGCCATTGAATTTATTGAGTTTAGCTATTTTGACGGACGCCGCAATACTGATAGCACTTTTTATGTCGCACAGGTTTTGCGAAAAGGAATGACCGAACCTGCATATATACCGCTGTTTGAAAAGAAAAAGCTGGATAGCTTATTTAGAAAAGCATTTTTCGGCAGTGTTGGTATCAATCAATTTTATACAAGAGGATTAGAGTTAACAGAAGATAATAGCTATTCGCAGCAGGCTTACAAAACAATCTGGAAGCCAATGGAAAATCAATTAGCCGGCGTTACCAAAATTTATTATGCACCGGCGGGATTACTACATCGTATTTCCTTTGCAGCTCTTGCTGTTGATAGTACTGAAGTTTTAAGTGATAAATATCAATTGGTACAGCTATCTACTACTGCCTCTATTCCCGGTTTGGAATCCGATTATGTAAATAATCGAGATAAGATTTTATTGTATGGAGGGGTACGGTATACCCAGGATAGTACTAAAACAAAACCACTGATTGACTCTGGCAGTCTTGCAAATAGAAGCGGATTTAATTACCTGCCAGGTACAGAAAAAGAAGTAGATGAGATAGCAGCATCAGGAGCTGGAAAAAAATATACTCCGGTTGTTCTCAAAGGCTGGTTGGCAAAAGAGGATTCAATAAGAGCATTAAACGGCATAAATTCTCCTACAGTTTTACATATTGCCACACATGGGTTTTTCTTCGATGACCCGGAAAGCAATAGCTCAGAAAATAAAAAAATGAATTTGGGAGGTGGAGAGGCATTTCAAAACGCTGAGAATCCTTTATTCCGTTCAGGATTATTATTTGCAGGAGCCAATGATACCTGGAAAGGGAAATATATAGAGGGTTCTCAGGAGGATGGAATTCTTACTGCATATGAAGTCTCTAATCTTTATTTACCAAATACCAGACTGGTAGTACTCTCTGCTTGCGAAACTGCATTGGGTGATATAAAAGGAAGCGAAGGTGTATATGGCTTACAACGGGCATTTAAAATGGCTGGCGTAAAAAATCTGGTGATGAGCCTTTGGAAAGTGCCGGATACAGAAACCGCAGAGTTTATGCAGTTGTTTTATAAAAAAATGTTTGATGGCAAAGCCATTGATCAATCCTTTTATGAAGCGCAAATGTTGATGAAAAATAAATATAAAAAAGAACCCTACAAATGGGCTGCATGGATTTTATTACGATGATAATATTTTGAAAAAAACTGGCTCTCGGATGAGAAAAATAATTTTATTACTGACTTTGTTATTTTCTATTTTCTTTGATTTGTATAGTCAGGAAAATGAATGGACTTGGATGAAAGG
>Ga0138256_10006082_pt1 | contig 12773 bp, 12 predicted proteins | sample KNB2016incub_MG_FD_105486 | JGI IMG/M metagenome (GOLD analysis project Ga0138256, IMG submission 105486) | Active sludge microbial communities from wastewater in Klosterneuburg, Austria - KNB2014incub_MG | ecosystem: Engineered > WWTP > Activated sludge > Unclassified | place: Austria... | reverse complement strand
GCCCGGCTCACGATCACCGACATCGAATAATCGATGTAGGCGGTGCGCATTTCGTTCTCGATGTTGATCGGGATGATCTTCTCTCCTTCTGCCATGTCTGTCAGTTCGTCACGCTGGCCCGGTCCTTGCGAACAGGGGTCCCCGAAAAGGGAGCCCGAAAGTAAAGGTCATGTCGCGTTCAGCCCCCCGTTGTTTTTCCACAGGCCGCACACTTCCCTGTGAATAAATGGACGATGGCCGAACAGGGGCCCGCGCAAGTCGTTCAATAGCTTGCCCCCGCTGGCCGAGCAGCTATCTTTCGGCTTCCCCAGGAAACTCCCCGACCACGTAGCACCGAACGAACGCATGGACGCCAAATTCTCCCCCCGTGTTAGGGACGTCATCACCTTCAGCCGCGAGGAAGCTCTTCGCCTGGGGCACAACTATATCGGTATCGAACACATCCTGCTGGGTCTGATCCGCGAAGGGGAAGGCAATGCGGTGAAGATCCTGCACCACCTCGAAGTGGATCTGGACGAACTGCGTAAGGTGGTCGAGGGCGGTATGGAGCCCGCCAGCGCTATGCGACCGCCGGACAAGGACAAGATCACGCTGATCAAGCAGGCCGAGAAGATGCTGAAGATCACCTTCTTGGAGGCCAAGCTCTTCAAGAGCCCCCACATCGACACCGAACACTTGCTACTCAGCATTCTGAAGGACGAGGACAACCTGGCTACCCGCACGCTGCACAAGTTCAACGTGGACTATGACAGCGTGAAGAACGAGGTCGATACCATTCTTGCCGGAGGTGGTCCCTCCTCGGAAGTGCCTCGCAAAAGCGGCCCGAAGGCGCAAGGTCCCCAGAGCGCGGACGACGACGATGACGACAGTGGCAATTTCGGTGGCGCGGCCGGTCAGCGGAAGCAAGGCGATAGTAAGAGCAAGACCCCCGTGCTGGACAACTTTGGCCGGGACCTCACCAAATTGGCCGAGGACGGCAAGCTCGACCCGATCGTAGGTCGCGAGAAAGAGATCGAGCGGGTAAGCCAGGTGCTGAGCCGCCGGAAGAAGAACAACCCCGTACTGATCGGAGAACCCGGTGTGGGCAAGAGCGCGATAGCCGAAGGATTGGCCCTTCGCATCATCCAGCGCAAGGTGAGCCGCGTGCTCTTCGGGAAGCGGATCGTGGCATTGGACATCGCCAGCCTGGTGGCCGGCACCAAATACCGCGGCCAGTTCGAGGAGCGCATGAAGGCGGTGATGAACGAACTGGAGAACAGTCCGGATGTGATCCTCTTCATCGACGAGATCCATACCATCGTAGGTGCGGGCGGTGCGAGCGGAAGTCTCGACGCCAGCAACATGTTCAAGCCCGCCCTTGCACGTGGTGAGATCCAGTGCATCGGCGCCACGACCTTGGACGAGTACCGCCAGTACATCGAGAAGGATGGCGCCTTGGAGCGCCGCTTCCAAAAAGTTCTTGTAGAGCCCACGACGGTCGATGAGACCATCCAGATCCTCAACAACATCAAGGAAAAGTACGAGGACCACCACAACGTTAGCTACACGCCGGAAGCCATAGAGGCCTGTGTGAAGCTGACCAATCGCTATATCACCGACCGGCATCTTCCGGACAAGGCGATCGACGCTTTGGACGAGGCCGGCAGCCGCGTACACATCAGCAATATCGTGGTGCCGAAGAACATCCTGGATGTGGAAGGCCGCATTGAAGAAGTGAAGGAGGAGAAGAACAAGGTGGTGCGCAGCCAGCGCTACGAGGAGGCTGCCAAACTGCGTGACAAGGAGCGGCAGTTGCAGGAGGAGCTGGAGCGCGCCAAAAAGCAATGGGAGGACGAGAGTCGCACCCACCGCACTACCGTAGCCGAAGAGAACGTGGCCGAAGTAGTGGCCATGATGAGCGGCATTCCGGTGACACGCATCGCCGAAAAGGAAAGCGGCAAGCTGCGCCGCATGAAGGAGGAAATGCAGGGCAAGGTGATCGGGCAGGAAGACGCCGTGGGCAAAGTGGTCAAGGCCATTCAGCGCAATCGCGCTGGTCTGAAGGACCCCAACCGGCCCATCGGCTCGTTCATCTTTCTGGGCCCCACCGGCGTGGGCAAAACACAGCTCGCGAAGGAACTCGCCCGGTACCTCTTCGACACCGAGGACGCGCTGATCCGCATCGACATGAGCGAGTACATGGAGAAGTTCTCCGTGAGCCGCTTGATCGGTGCGCCTCCGGGTTACGTGGGCTACGAGGAAGGTGGTCAACTCACCGAGAAAGTGCGCCGCCGTCCCTACTCCATCATCCTGCTGGACGAGATCGAGAAGGCACACCCGGACGTGTTCAACCTGCTGCTACAGGCGCTGGATGATGGTAAGATGACCGATAGCCTCGGCAGGCACATCGACTTCAAGAACTCCATCATCATCATGACCTCGAATATCGGGGCCCGTGACCTGCAGGACTACGGCAAAGGCGTAGGGTTCGGTACCTCGGCCAAGAGCACTGGCCAGGAGGAGACTAACCGGGGCATTGTCGAAAAGGCGCTGCGCAAGGCCTTCGCTCCGGAGTTCCTCAACCGCATCGACGACATCGTGATGTTCAATTCGCTGAAGCGCGAGGACATCCACAAGATCATCGACATCGAACTGGGCTATCTGTACAGCCGTGTCGCCGATCTGGGCTACGATATGAAGCTCACCGACGAGGCGAAGGACTTCCTAGTGGAGAAGGGCTACGACGAGAAGTTCGGTGCCCGCCCGCTGAAGCGTGCGATCCAGAAGTTCATCGAGGACCCCATGGCCGAGGAGATCATCAACCAGGGCGTGGAGGAAGGTGACAAGATCAGTATTGGTCTCAACAAAGAGAAGGCCGACGTGGCCATCAAGGTGACCAAGGGCAAAAAGAAGGTGGGTAAGGCCGATCCGGGGGCATTGCCGGGCGGTGAGGCGAAGGAACTACCCCCCGCTCCTGAGCCGCCTGCAGAATAGATCGCACCGTCCAACGAATGGAAAGCCCCGTCCTGGAAATGGACGGGGCTTTTCGATCCTACGATCACCACTCCCCCGGCCCCTCGTCCTCCGACTTGCTGAAACGCGTGCTGAAGCCAAGCCCCACCGTGAAGAAATCGTAGGGTCCCTCCGGTGCATCGAGCACAAAGCGCGGCGGGAATTCGTCTAGGTTGAAACGGTCAGGCGCCAAGTACGCTTGGTCGCGCTCGTAGCCCAATTGAAGCCCGAACGCCAGGTTATCAGAGGCATGCAGATACAGCCCGAACTGTGCGCCGGTGTGCAAGCCCTGCTCTTTGAAGGTGAACTTGCCGAGATCGCTATTGGACGTGTACCGAAAATCCGAAAGCCCCACCTTGGCCGCCAGTTCGATGAAGGTGCGCTTGCCGGTGTACTTCTCCCATTGCACTTTGCCGAAGTAGGTGGCGCGGAAGATCTCGCCGCTAAGGGTCTGCGGGGCGAACGCCCGTTCCTCGATGCCGAACCAGCACGCTCGTCCGCCGACCCCGAATCCTAGGCCCTTCCATACCGGGTACTGCACACAGGCATCAATACCGCCGATGCTCTCGGTAAGACCGGTGAAGACCGGTATGCCGATGGGTAGTGGAAGGGTCAATGTGCCCTTGGCGGTCAAAGACGGCTCGGGGAAACGCGTTCTCTGGGCGAGAACCAGCGAAGAGATGGCGATACTGAGAAGCAGTGTGCAGGCCCTCATGCTTGCTGCAAACGGAAGCGCCTTACCGTCCGTTGTGTTGGGCTACGAAGCTCCAAATGGTAGAAGCCGTCGGAGCGCCCTTCCAGCGAACGCTCTATCGCATGATCCCCCGGGGCGAGATCCACAGCCTCCCATTCCTGGAGCGGTTGGTGGCTGTTGTCCAACAGCGCCGTGCGGTACTCCTCCCGTCGGGGAACCTGCAACCGCACGACAAGGCGTGGAGGATGATATGCGACCCGCACCTCGCTGAGCTCCGCATGGCGCAGGGCGGGCAGGTCCTTTGCGAACACCTTCCTTCTGAACCGCCTCGCCAGAACCAGCACGAGCACCAGGCTCAAACTGATCGTAAGCACGATCCGCAAGGTCTCCAGGTCGAAGCGCATCGTTCGTGGGGGCTGTTCGGGAGATGGGGGTCAAAGCACGATGATGCCGTCGATCGCCGAGGCGCGATCGTAGCGGTCCACCACGTCATCCGCGTTCATCATCACTTCGGTAACGGTAATGCTCAGGTATTTCCCTCCTTTCGAATAGCGGCGCAGAACCTGTGATTCCGGGGGGAACAAGGCCAGCACCGCGTCGAGGCGGCTCTGCTCCGGCTCGAAAATGAATTTGAACATGTACACCGAAGGCCACTCATGCACCTGGTCCAGACGCTCCTTCAACCGCAGCTTCGTCTCCTCGTTGAGCATGGCGTTACCTTGCAAAGGTAGCCCGCTGCGGGTCGCATGAACTTATCGGCACGCCGCGTGTACAGCATCCTGAACGATACGTGCGCATGAGGTCTCTGAAGTCGATCCAAGTGTCTCTACCCGCCCTCTTCGGGGTGTTCGGCCTGTTCCACTTGGGTTCGGCGCACGCCCAGGTGGGGCGCACCGACGACGCTGCGACACCTTCTTCCTACAGCAACATGCAAGGTCCCTGGGACGGCAAGGCCTTGGAACAGAACGTGGCGCAGTGGAACACGATCGTGCAGAACCGGCCCGACGATGTCGCCGCGCTCTACTCCTTGTTCCAAAGCGAGCGACAGACCGCGCTTGCCGAAGGGAACGGCCGGTTGAACAGTGCGGCCAAGTCCAGGTTGGAGGCCCGCGCGAAGGACATCGAACAACGCGCCCCCGGCAGTTGGGGCGCCTCGTTGGCCAACTACTACCTACAGTTCCCCGCGGAAACGGCGTTCAGAGCGCTGGGTGAAGCGGAGGCCATCGCACCCGATAGCCCCGAACTGATCGCCCCGCGGATGTCCAAGGCCTTGCGTGATGGGGATCAGGTGGCTTTGGAAAAAGCGGCGGCCGATCTCTATGAACGCGGTCAGGTCGCCCCTGGGCTTTGGCAAGTGGCCGAGGATGTTCTGTCCTCTTTGGAGCAGGATGCCGTGGTGCTGCTCGCGGGTGAGATGGACGCCTACCCCTTGATCACTTTGCAACAGCGGACCGGTGCGCGCCCGGATGTGCTCGCGGTGGATGTTCGGGCCATGGAGGATGCCGCCTATCGCCAGCGGGTTTGGACCGCTGCGAACGGAGCGGGCCCCGCCCCTGCTGCGGGCCCTGGCTGGGCGGGGGCATTGGCCAAAAAAGGCCACAGGCCCGTGTATCTGGGATTGAGCTTGGACCGGACTTGGATCGATCCCTTGCGCGAAGAACTTGTCCTTACGGGACTGGCGTTCCGGATTGGCAATGATCCCGTTCCTCCGGAGGTATTGGGCCAGGTCTGGAACGCGATGCACCGCACTCCCGAGGCGGGCCCTCTTTCCTGGAACTATCTGTTGCCCGGCAGCGTGCTACTTCGCCACTACCGCGCTATGGAGGATGAAGGCCGGGCCGCGTTCACCGAACAAGAGTTGCGCCGCATAGCAGGCCGGGTAGGCGCCACGAACACGCTCTATCAACTCGGCGTGCTGGAGCACTGAACCATGGGTCTGCTGGGTACCAACCACCGCAGTGCGAGCGATGAGCGCCTAATGGAGCTCGTGGTCCGTGGTGACGAAAAGGCCTTCGTCACGATCTACGACCGCTACCACGGCCGGGTCTTGAACTACTTCCACCGCATGCTGTGGCAGGACCGGCAGCGCTCGCAGGACTTCATGCAGGACCTCTTCACCAAGATCGCCCATAAGCCCACTGCCTACGACGCCTCCCGCCCCTTCAGCACCTGGTTGTTCAGCGTGGCGAACAACATGTGCAAGAACGAATACCGACGCGAAGAAGTGCGGCGCGCGGCCGTTCCGGAACTCCGCCACAACGGGACCGCTGTTTTCGAAGCCAAGGGTGGTGAAGCGGTGGACCGCGAGCACTTCCGCCATCGTCTGGAAGAAGAGCTCGACCGCTTGGACCCTGACCACAAGGCCACCTTTGTGATGCGGTACGAAGAGGATCTGGCCATTAAAGAGATCGCCCTGGCCTTCGGCATCTCGGAAGGCACGGTGAAAAGCCGGTTGTTCTATACCCTTAAGAAGCTGGCCGAACGCCTGAAGGAATTCGGCCCATTGCCCCTGCCCCATCATGGACAAGCGTGAACGATACGATCCCGAAGACCTGGAAAGCCTCTTGAGCGAACGGGCCTTCGATGAATTGCTGGCCGAGGAGCGTGCGTACGTGTTGCGGCACGTGAGCGGTCGCGATGAATACGATGCCATGCGTGCCACGCTGGGCCACCTGCGTGCCCACCCATCGGGTCGCGTGCCGATCGCGGCGGATCCCGAGGTGCGGGACCGGGTGCTCGTGGCGTTCCGGCAGGCGCACAAGCCCCAGTGGCGCATTTGGTTGAACAGCATTTCGCTGTGGATGATCCCCGAGCAGCCCGCTCTGCTTTGGCGACCGGTCCTTGCCTTGGCCACCGTTGCCTTGCTGGTGGTCGCAGGGGTATCCTGGTTCCGTGAGCACGATGGACTGGAGAACGCGGTGGCTGAAGTGAAATTGGAGGTTCCCGAGAAGCCCGCACCGCCCTTAAGAACAGAGAACGGGTCGTCCGTTACCGATGCCAAAGAACCGGACGCGGATCGGCAGGATGCGGAGACCGTAACACCGTCCACGGACCTGCTGAAAGATCAGACGCCGATCCAGGAGGATCTGAACGGAATGGCAGCGCAGGTGGTCACCAAAGCCCTTGAAGCCCCGTCAGCGGCAGAGGCCGTCACCCAGGCAAGTGCTGGTTTTGCGATGGAGGAGGACGACGAGAAGATCGATCCGGAAGCTGGGCAACAGGCCGATATCCAAGTGGCGGAGATCAGCGCGGCCGCGAAGACCGCGACGTTGGAGCGTACCGAGAGTAAAATGCGGGCACGCGCAGCGAAAAGTGACAAGGGAACCGCGGATGACATGACACTTACCGCGAACGCCGACCTGCTCGTACTGCTTCGTGCGGCTTGGTAGCCTCCGGGAGCCCTATTGGACCGCGAACCGCTGGGTGATCGAGAAGTCGCGCGCCTTCACGGTCAGATGGTGCTCCCCTTTCGGGAACAAACCCTTGTCCAGAACCCGCACCAGTTCACCGGTCATGGCCTTTCCCTCTTCGTGGTAGAGGGTCCGGCCGTTCGCATCGATGATGAGCAACTCCACAGGCCCGATGCGGCGATGGTTCTGGATCCGCAATTTGATCAGTCCGGAGCTCCGGGTGCATTCCACGGCCACAGTAGCACCTTCTCCGCCCCCGGCGCCCGCCTGTATGGCTGGGCTGAACAGCAGCAATGCGCAAGCAAGTGCCAAGGTATGTGCCGTTCGGTTCATAACTCAAAGATAGACGGAGGTTCGGATCACTCCTCCCACTTGCGTGCGAACAGGGCCTCCTGGAGCGAATGTCCCTCACCAGTGCTCACCGCGTAAGTGAAGCCGTTATAGAGGCTGTACGCGCCATGCGCGCCATCGGCACGTAGGGCGAGGAAGCCGACCTGGTGGCCGGAAAGCTCCGGGTTGCGGTGCAGGATGCGTTCTATGGCCTGGCGGCAAGCCTCTCCGGGCTCCACACCCTGTCGCATCAGTTCCACTACGGTATGGCTGCCAGCGATGCGGATCACCAATTCACCCGTACCGGTGGCACATGCGGCGCCCACCTCGCCATCAACGAAGAGGCCCGCCCCGATGATGGGACTATCGCCCACCCGGCAGTGGATCTTGTAGGCCATGCCGCTGGTGGTGCAGGATCCGGCCATACGCCCATTTCCGTCCACCGCGATCTGGCCAATGGTGTCGTGGTTCTCCCGGTTCACGATCGGCTTGTACTCGGCTTTCTTCGCCCACTCCTTCCACGCCGCCTGTACCTCGGGTACCTGGATGCGACGCTCCTTGAACCCGTTCTCCCGGGCCCATCGCTCTGCTCCTTCACCTACCAGCAACACATGCGGGGTCCGTTCCATCACGGCACGGGCGATGTGGATGGGATGCTCGAAGTGCTCTATGAACGCCACGCCCCCGGCATGGCCCTCGTGGTCTTGAACACACGCATCCAGCGTTACGTGCCCGTCACGGTCCGGATTTCCGCCCTGGCCTACACTCCGGTTCGTGAGGTCGCTTTCCACGACCGCGACGCCTTCCACTACGGCATCGAGCACGCTCCCCTTTGCTTGTAACACCCCCCAAGCCTTCTGGTTGGCGGCTAGACCATGGTCCCAGGTGCTCAAGATCACCGGTCCCTTGGTACCCGGTGTTGCGACGGGGAGGGCGGCGGAGCCCCTCTTCCATGGAACGGCCGCAGCTAAGGTGCCCACCAGGCCCAGGCGCAGGAATCGTCGGCGTTCTTGGTCCATCGGGCCAAGGTAGAATGAGTTGGTGAGTGGCGGGCGCGCTGGAATAGGTCGCTAACAGGCTTTTTGTGGATGAATAGCCCGCGACCGGTCGACCGGAACGGAACGATCGCTAAGTTTGGGGCACAAAACCATCCGAACGATGAAGCACTCCTACACTATCAACAACCTTTTGGCAGCGTTCGCCTTCGCGGGCCTGTTTTTGGCTCCCGGGCTGAGCAGCGCACAGTGTCTCACATGGGTCAACCCCACTGATTCCTCCGGTTGGAGCGACTTCGTGAGCACGTTCGATGGCGCTCCATGCGCGGACGCGGGAGTGTGCCCCCTTGAAGAGATCAATGGCTTCCAGATCTGGGCAGATGAGGCATACGTAATGACCAACGTTCAAGCCGGTGGTTCATACACCTTCAGCGCTTGCAACGGCGTGGGTGGTACGGCATGGCCGATCTCCTTCACGATCGCTTCACAGGCAGGCACGGTGGATGCGTTCGGTCTCGATGCGGGATCGGTGTGCCAACTCACTTGGACCGCGAGCGAGAGCGGCGTCTATTTCATCATCGTCTCTGAGCAAGGCGCTTGCGGCACCTCTTCGAACCAAGCGGTGGACAATGGCTTCCCAGCCATCACTTGTGTAGCCAGTGCAGCCACGAATTGCGCCACCATCGGTATCGAGGAGATCGCTGCGCAAGGTCCGGTTCTGATCAGCCCGAACCCGACCACCGGTGCGTTCAATGTGACGGTACGCTCTGATGCACGTAGCATCGAGGTGCTCGATCTGAACGGCCGTCGTTTGGAAAGTGTGGTCACTACGCGCACCATGGGAGGTACCTATAGCCTTGACCTCTCCGCCTTCGCTGCTGGCACCTACATGGTGCGCACCGATCTGGGTGGCACGGTGAACACCCAGCGCATCACGTTGATCCGCTGATCACCATCAAGGACGTTTCAAAGGGCCGCCTTCGGGCGGCCCTTTTACGTTCCGAGTAAACGTACTTTGCCGCACGCTTCAAGTACTGCTGCACAGCAGCGCAGATGACCCATCACAGTTCTTCAGCTCGACCGACGACCCATTCCAGGGCCATGGTCGTCCTCACGACGCTCTTTTTCATGTGGGGCTTCATGACGGTGATGAACGACATTTTGGTGCCGCACCTCAAGGCGGTTTTCACGCTGAACTATACCCAGAGTATGCTGGTGCAGTTCTGCTTCTTCGGTGCGTATTTTCTGGGATCGTTAGCCTACTTCCTGGTGTCGCGCAGCTCTGGGGACCCGCTGCAACGGATGGGCTACAAACGGGGGCTCATGGCCGGGCTGTTGTTGAGTGCCCTGGGCAGCGCGCTCTTTGTACCAGCCACCTTTGTGCATAGCTACGCGGCCTATTTGGTGGCCTTGTTCGTGCTCGGGCTAGGGTTCACGCTTCTGCAGATCGCGGCCAATCCCTTCGTGGCCATCATCGGTGCACCTGAGGGCGCGAGCAGCCGGTTGAACCTGGCGCAAGCTTTCAACTCGTTGGGCACGACCCTGGCCCCATTGATCGGAGGTGCGTTGATCTTCGAATTCTTCAAAGGCGATGCGGCCGTGCGTTGGCCGTATGCCTTCTTCGCCGCCCTCTTGCTGTTGCAGGCGCTTTGGATCGCGCTCACCACCTTGCCGGAACCGCCTCACGTACCTGCCGGTACACGGAGCGATGCCTTTCGCCACCCGCAGTTGCGGCGCGGCATGCTGGCCATTTTCTGCTATGTGGGTGCGGAGGTCGCCGTGGGCAGCCTCATCATCAGCTTCTTGGAGTTGGAAAGTGTGCTCGGCCTGCCCGAAACGGCCGCGAAGAATTTTCTCGGGCTCTATTGGGGCGGCGCCATGGTGGGCCGTTTTCTCGGTGCTTTGGCGATGAGCGATCGCTTGGGGGCAGGCCGAAAGGCACCGATGATGCTGGTGCTGGCCTTTGCGCTCTTCGCATTGCTCGGGATCATCAATTGGATCTCTGGCGGCATTGAACCCCGGCACCTCTGGCCGATGGGCGTGTTGATCCTGAGCAACATGGCGGTGTTCCTGATCGCCGGACGCAGACCCGGGGCGGTGCTGGGCGCCTTCGCCCTTTCAGCCGCGGTGCTCGCAGGCGTGGTGATGTTCTCCAGCGGGGCCTGGGCGCTTTGGGCGGTGGTCGCCATCGGGCTCTTCAACTCGATCCAGTGGAGCAACATCTTCACGCTCGCCATCGATGGGTTGGGCGATGATACCGGCCAGGGGAGCAGTTTGCTGGTGATGATGATCGTGGGTGGCGCGTTGGTGCCTCCCTTGCAGGGTGCGCTTATCGATCACTTCCGCTCGGACCAGGGCTTCCATTTCAGTTTCGTCCTTCCGGTCCTGTGCTATGCCTATCTGGCTTGGTACGGTTTCAAAGGCGCACAGCACGCATGATACTCGGGATCGACATCGGAGGCACTTCCACCAAGTTGGGGCTGGTGAAGGGCGATCGCATCCTGGCCACACTACGCATCCCAACAGCAGGCGAAGACGCGCCAGAGCAGCCCGCCGGAAGCGCGTTCGCCGATGCCATTGCCTTGGCCGCACAGGAACTGATGCAGCAGCACGGCCCCGCGCACGCCATCGGTGTCGGCGTGCCCAACGGCAACCCGTTCACCGGCAGCATCGACCGCGCCCCCAACCTGCCCTGGAAGAGCGATGTGCCCTTGGCACGGATGCTGAGCGATCGGCTCGGCATGCCCTGCTCTTTGGGGAACGATGCGAATGCCGCCGCTTTGGGGGAATGGAAATATGGCGCGGGCATAGGTTGCACCGATCTATTGGTCGTTACTCTCGGCACTGGGCTAGGCAGCGGCTTCATCATTGATGGGGAACTGCTGCTCGGTCCACACGGGAACGCCGGCGAGCTGGGTCACACCATCGCGGTGATGGATGGCCGCCTCTGCACCTGCGGCCGACGCGGTTGTTTGGAAACCTACGTGAGCATCCGGGGCATGCGCGAGACCTACCGCGATCTGGCCGATGATCTTTCGTTGCTGGAACAAGAAGGCGTGCGCCCTATCGCTGAAGCCGCGGAACGCGGTGAGGATGCGGCGGTGCAGACCTTCAAGAGCACCGCGCGTTGGTTGTCCCTGGGCTTGGTGAACGCGGTGGCGTTCTCCGTTCCACAGCGTATAGTTCTCTTTGGAGGGATCGCCCGCAACGGGGCCTTGCTCATGGACCCGCTGAAGCAATACTTCGAGCGCGACCTGTTCTATATCTACCACGGCCAGGTGGAACTGCTCCTGAGCGCGCTCGCGGAGGATGATGCGGGGATCCTGGGTGCGGCCGCATTGACGGCCCAATAGCGTCGCGAGGGCGTTCACGAGGTGCGGACGTTAACGGCCCGCAGCCCCCTTCCCCGCGAGCCAGCCCGTGCTCCAAGCCGCTTGGAAATTGAACCCGCCGGTGATGCCATCGATATCGAGGACCTCGCCTGCGAAGTGGAGCCCCGGAGCCACACGGCTCTCCATCGTCGCGGAATCCACTTGGTGCAACGCGAGGCCGCCCGCCGTCACGAATTCCTCCTTGAAGGTGGTCTTGCCGCGCGCCTGATAGCGATCATTGGTGAGCACATCCAGCAGGCGGTCCATGCCCTTCCTGCCGAGTTCGCCCAATGGCTTTTCCAGTGGCAGACCAGCCCGCAGCAGGAGATAGCTCCATAAGCGTGCGGGAAGGGTGAAGCACTCCGCGTTCACGATCTGTCGACGGGGATGAGCGTTCGCTTCGACATGCAACAACTCGCGCGCGGCTTTCTCTCCCAACTCTCCGAGCCAGTCCACCAGCACGATGTATTCGTAGCGCAGGTCATGCAACACCCGAGCCCCGAACGCACTTAGCCGTAGGACCGCTGGTCCGCTCAGGCCCCAATGGGTGATCAACAAAGGACCGGTGCTCTCCAACTTGGTGCCCGCGACGCGGAGACGGACGTTCGCTGCGACCACGCCCATCAATTCGCGGATCGGATCCCCGGGAAGGTTGAAGGTGAAAAGCGACGGTACCGCAGGGACCACCTCGTGCCCGAACTTCTGGAGCCAGGCCATTCCCTCATCCTTAGGCGAACCGCCCGTGGCCACCACCACGCGATCGGCGTTGATGGTTCCTTCAGGAACACTGAGCGACCAGACGCCGCCTTTTTGTTCGATCCGCGAGACCGGACTCTGCATACGTGCTTCGACGCCCAACGAGCGCACGGCCCGCTGCAACGCGTCGATCACCGTGCGCGAATCATCTGTGATCGGGAACATGCGACCATCGGGTTCGATCTTCAACACGACACCCTGTTCAGCGAACCAGGCCACCACCTCT
>Ga0138256_10006080_pt1 | contig 12773 bp, 10 predicted proteins | sample KNB2016incub_MG_FD_105486 | JGI IMG/M metagenome (GOLD analysis project Ga0138256, IMG submission 105486) | Active sludge microbial communities from wastewater in Klosterneuburg, Austria - KNB2014incub_MG | ecosystem: Engineered > WWTP > Activated sludge > Unclassified | place: Austria... | reverse complement strand
TGGGCTGTAGAAAATGTGTGAAGTGTTGTTCGGGCGCTCCCCGATAATTTGCGACACAACTCGTTTGCTGGAAGTGATTTAACGCGAATTTCTCCGGGGAGTCCCGTGTCGAAGATGTTCCCCAAAATCCCCAAATTCACATATTTTCAACAGCCCAGGGCTGACCTGGCGTTCAACTGACGAACCAGAAAACAGTGGATTCTTCCCCCTCACCCTAGCCCTCTCCCCCCGTGGAAAACGTGTCCAGTTGGAAAATCAATTGCGGGGGAGAGGGGACAATCGCAAGAAAATCCACAGCTTCATTTCTGATCGCGTGAAGTATAGAACCCCTAAAAAAACCTCCGTGGCTCACGCGGGTTTTGCCAGGGGGTTTTAGAACTTGCCCACTCCGTGTCATTTGTGAACAAACTCATACGTGAACTCGCCGCTGCTCGGAACAGGACTTCTGGAGCAGCGAGTTCTGCATATCGATTATCGAACGAGGGCGGTTTCCCTGGATTAACGCAATGCTACCGGAACAGCTGGGACAATTCCTCTACAGTTCACTTCTCCAACGCACGGAACGTCTTGAGCACGTCATTGCTCTTGCGAACTTTTGCTCGTAAACACAAATCCATCCCGCGCGGCATCAATGATAATTGTATCGCCCGGTGAATAGCGGCCCGCCAGAAGTTCGTTGGCGAGAGAGTTCTGCAGGCGCTGCTGGATGACACGCTTTAGAGGCCGAGCCCCATAGAGTGGATCGTAGCCTTCGTTGGCGAGCAGGGTCTTGGCGTCGTCGCTGACTTCCAGTTTGTAGCCGTTCTTTTCGAGCTGATCGTTCAACCGATGCAGTTGCAGATCCACGATCTCGCGGATTTCGCTGCGGCCCAGTGGATGAAAGACGATCACCTCATCGACACGGTTCAGAAATTCAGGCAGAAACTCGCGTTGCAGGGCTTCCATGACTTTGTCGTAAACTTCCTTTTCGTCAGCCTTCCCGGACATCTCCTGAATCATGTGGCTGCCAATATTGGACGTCATGACGATTATCGTATTCGTGAAATTCACGGTGCGACCGTGACTGTCGGTCAGGCGGCCATCGTCCAGTAGTTGGAGCAAGATATTGAACACGTCACGGTGCGCCTTCTCGATTTCGTCGAGCAGAATCACGCAGTACGGATTGCGTCGCACTGCTTCGGTGAGTCTTCCGCCTTCTTCGTAACCGACATATCCCGGAGGCGCGCCGATCAGGCGGGCGACGCTGTGGCGTTCCATGAATTCGCTCATGTCGATCCGCACCATATTGCGTTCATCATCGAACATGAAATTGGCCAGCGCTTTGCAAAGCTCGGTCTTCCCGACGCCGGTGGGACCAAGAAACATGAATGATCCGATCGGGCGATTGGCGTCTCCCATGCCTGAGCGAGCTCGGCGAACAGCGTTCGAGACGGCCTCCACGGCTTCATGCTGGTTGATCATGCGTTTATGGATTTCGTCTTCCATCCGCAGCAGCTTTTCACGTTCGCCCTGCATCATGCGGGAGACAGGGATGTTGGTCCACAGACTCACGACGGACGCGATGTCTTCGTCGGTGACTTCTTCACGCAGCAGACGATTTTCGGTGTTTGCATTGAGTTCATGGGACTTCGTCTCCATTTCCTGCAGTTGCTTTTCGGCATTTTTTAGCTGTTGCTCGGCCTGCTGAGCGACGAGGAAGTCTTCATTGAGCAGCGTCTGCTGAGCCTTTGCAAACGCCTGCTGAAAGCCTGTCCGCAGCCGTTCGATGTCTTCTCTTAGCGGCTTCAGTCCTGACAACGCGGCTTTTTCAGCCTCCCAGCGAGCTTTCAGCGCGCTGGTGGTTTCTTCGCGTTCGGCGATCAGGCGTTTCAGTTCCTGTAGGCGTTCGCGGCTGTCGTCACTGGTCTCCTTTTCAAGGGCGGCGGCTTCAATTTGCATACGCGTCAGCTGACGAGTGGCTTCGTCGATTTCTGCAGGCATCGAATCAATTTCCATCCGCAGGCGACTGCCCGCTTCATCGACCAGGTCGATCGCTTTGTCCGGAAGGAATCGATCGCTGATGTATCGATCCGACAGCGTCGCGGCGGCGATGATCGCGTCGTCGGTGATGCGAATGCCGTGATGGCTTTCGTAGCGATCCTTGAGCCCGCGGAGGATCGAGATCGTGTCTTCGACGGTGGGCTCCTGCACGATCACTGGCTGGAAGCGGCGTTCGAGGGCCGGATCTTTTTCGATATGCTTCCGATATTCATCCAGCGTTGTGGCACCGACACAATGCAGATCGCCGCGGGCCAGGGCTGGCTTCAGCAGGTTCGAGGCATCCATCGCACCTTCCGCGTTACCCGCACCGACGACGGTGTGCAGTTCGTCGATGAACATGATGATTTGGCCTTCCGATTGTTGCACTTCCTTCAGCACGGCCTTCAGACGGTCTTCGAACTCACCACGATATTTCGCTCCGGCCACCAGTGCGCCCATGTCGAGCGCAAAGACCTTTTTGTTCTTCAAGTTTTGCGGCACGTCGCCAAGCACGATCCGGTGCGCGAGGCCTTCGACAATCGCCGTCTTGCCGACACCGGGTTCTCCGATCAGGACTGGATTGTTCTTGCGGCGACGCGACAGGACCTGGATGACACGGCGGATTTCGGTGTCTCGGCCGATGACAGGGTCAATCTTTCCCTGACGGGCCAGTTCGACAAGATCCTTGCCGTATTTTTCGAGCGCCTGAAATTTGTCTTCCGGATTCTGATCCTGCACTTTTTGTCCTCCTCGGATTGTTTTGACGGCTTCGAGCAAATCTTTTTCTTCAACGGCATTGAGTGCCAGAATACGTTTCGCCTGATCTTCAACCTGAGTCAAAGCGATCAGCAAATGTTCGGTGGATGTGTATTCGTCGCCCATCGAATCCGCCTGCTTCTTCGCGGCGTTAAGCACCTTCATGGCTTCCGGACCAGCGTTGATGCCCTCGTCTGAAGACGACGACGATTGCGGCAAGCGATCGATTTCGCCATCGACCATTCGCTCCAACTGCGGAATCTTGACGCTCATCTTCTGAAGGAGCGCGGTCATCAATCCGCCTTCCTCATCGAGCAGCGCTTTCAACAAATGCAGTGGTCGCAGGAAACGATGCTGTTTCTTTTCCGCAAGTTCCTGCGCTCGCTGGATCGCTTCTGAGGCCTTGACAGTCAGTTTTCGAGGATCGAATGCCATGAATAATGACTCCGTGAAAGGATCCGCACTCAGTTGCGGACTAAATAACTTGCACAGTTTCAGAGTGGAGTATGTAACGAATTGTCACACTTCGGCTTTACTGTGCGGTTCTTCAGACGAAAGCAGTTTTCGTGCCTGTCAAAAGCAGGACCGCAAAATCGAGCCAAATCTCACCGCAAGCCACTTTTTTGGCAGGCTCAGCAGCCTGAAAACCTTAGTCCTGCTTTTTTGGCAGTAGTGCAAATGCCTGTCGAGTTGACTGCCGCTGTCGTTTTGGCGATGGTGTTGATGCCCCACGACCCCTTTAGCCGCAGACACTTCTGCACATCTTTAAGCTTTGAAAAGTAGATTACAACAGAATCATGATCCGACGACGCCTTGGTGATACGGGACTCAAAGTCACGCAGCTGGGATATGGCAGCATGGGGCTGCGCGGGCCGAAAACGTGGGGTGTGCGCGTTGTCAGTGATGAAGCGGCCGATGTGTTTTTGAACGCGGTCCTTGATGCAGGCATCAATTTCATCGACACGGCACCGGACTATGGAGCCAGCGAAGAACGGATCGGTCGCTTCATCGGTTCACGGCGGAAGGAATTCATTCTGGCGACAAAATGCGGCTGTGTGTATCGACAGGGCGATCACCATCTGGAACTGGATCACGTCTGGAAGGCCGATGTGATCCGGAAGAATCTGGAGACCAGTTTGCAGCGGCTGAAAACCGATGTCATCGACATCCTGCAGTTTCACGGCGGTGACGCTGAGACGCTGCAGCGCGAAGGACTCATCGAACTGCTGCTGAGCTTTCGCGAGGCTGGACTGGTTCGGTTCATCGGAGTCTCCAGCAGTTTGCCGAATCTGCCGGCGCTGATTGATCTCGGGGTTTTCGACACATTTCAGATTCCGTATTCATGTCTCGCCCCGCAGCATCATGAACTGATGGCTCGGGCAGCAGCAACAGGAGCCGGCATCATCGTTCGCGGCGGGATTGCTCAGGGCGGACCCGAAGCGGAAATTCAGCGGCCCGCATTGAACGATGTCTGGAATCAGGCAAAGCTCGATGAACTTCTGCCTGCAGGGATGAGCCGGGCAGAGTTGATTCTGCGGCACACGTTGTCTCATCCGCACTGCCACACAACAATCGTTGGCACCTGTAATCAACAGCATTTGGCGGACAATATGGAGGCTGCTGCGGCCGGGCCGTTACCGGACGAATTGGGCCGACAGATCGATGCTCGGGTGGTTGCCGTTCTGGCGAACGTGGTTAAGTGATCAGACGCGTCTGGACGCTGATTCGATGATCTGGCGAATCAATTCCTGATAGCTCATGCCGACCTTGGTGGCGATCATTGGCAAGTCCGAGTGTTCGGGATGCAGGCCAGCAAGCGGATTGGCTTCGATGAAATTCGGGCAACGGTTGCCGTCTGATCGGAGATCAATTCTGCCAGCGTCTCGCCCGTTAAGTTCGCGCCATGCCGCCAGCGCGATGCGTTCTGCGTCGGCGACTTCCGGGTCGTTGTCAGGGCGCACAAGATCGTAGCGGACCAGTTCTTCGCAACGCTCCTTGTTGACATAAGAATAGGCACCGGGTTCTGCATCGGAAAGCAGCACGATTTCCAGCGTGCCGAGGACTCGGGCTTCTGCATCCGTGCCAAGGATTCCCACAGTGAATTCGCGGCCGCTCAGATAGGTTTCAACCAGCACGGGTTGTCGGAATTTTTTCAGGAGCGATTCACAAACCTGCCGCAATTCCTCCACACGCGAAATGCAGGACGCGGGAGTCACGCCTTTTCCGGTCCCTTCCGCAATCGGCTTGGCGAAGAGCGGAAACGGAAGATCGATATTCGTCAGATCAGCCAGTGATTCCACGACGGCAAACTGCGGAGTCGGCGTTCCACATTTTTCGACGAGCGTTTTGGTGAGTCCCTTGTGCAGGCAAATCGACATCGCGACCGGGTCGCCGAACGTGCAGGGAATTGCATACGCTTCCAACAACGCGGGAACCTGCGCCTCACGGGCAATCCCATGCATCCCTTCACAGATATTGAAGACCAGATCCCAGCGGTCGCCCGCAGCAAGCCGACCTACCAGTTGTCGAATATGTCCAATCCGGTCGGTCTGGTGTCCCAGCGACAGAATTGCATTTTTGAGCGAATCGATGGTGTCGGCCCGGTCGAATTCCGCCGTTGTTTCTTCGTCGTAGCCTTCGGCGAGGTAAACATCACGAAGGTCGTAAGTAAGTCCAATCTTCATGCCACTGAACCCGCAGAAACAACGCTGGCGTCCTCTTCGTCCTGCAACTCGGCATACAACTGCGCTCGGTAGCGTTCCGCTTCGTCGCGATTCATTGCCAGGACCTGCAGCAGTTGCTGGCCCGGCATGAGCAATTCTACGGGACATCCGCCCGCCGGAGCGTCCTTGAGGCCATCGGAAGTGTAATCAAACGGGTACAGCCGACAAATGAGTGGTCTGACTGTCGCGGTTAACACGCAACCCTGTGGCCCAAGAAAATGACAGTCACCATCGGGTTGCTGTTTGAGAACACGTCGCGTTCCATCATCTCGAAACACTTGTCGGTGCCAGACCGGGTCTTCTTCGGTCTGGTCATACGCTGGACTCGCGGCACTGCGGTACTCTGTAAAATCCGAAGTGCCAATAGCACTAGCGATCCGGCTGACATCTCCAAGGGTGACAAAGATATCCGTATGCTGACAACACGTTTTTTGATGTTTGGCGCAACGCGCGCAAAGAAATTCCTCGGACACAATTCAATTCCTCAGGCAAAAATTGTGAGCGGCAAGGCGCTAGCCCAATGCTACTCACTTTCACATAGTAGACCTCACTCTCCGAGTGAGGCAGGCCGTAAAACGCGGCCTTTGGCATTCGTCACTCAGAGAGTGACGGCTACTTTAGTCGCAAAATGAGTGCCATTGGGCTATCGTCTTACCGCTCACTAAATCGCGCCCTCTTTCATGCCGGTGGGGATTGTGTCTCAATCCAGTCCAAGCGGATCCGGGTACCGGAACGTTTTGCCTTCGAAGTTTTGCAAGAGCAAATCGTCCCCATCCCGACCGATAATACTATTCGGCTGCAACGGAATTTTTCCGCCGCCGCCGGGAGCATCAATGACAAACGTTGGCACCGCATAGCCCGTCGTGAAACCTCGCAGGCCCTGAATGATTTCGAGACCCTTTGATACGGGTGTCCGAAAATGCGACGAACCGCTAATGGGATCGCACTGATACAGATAATACGGACGAACTCGCATCAGCAGCAGCTTGTGGACAAGCTCCTTCATGATCGCGACTTCGTCATTGACTCCCTTGAGCAGCACGGTCTGTGAGCCCAGTGGAATGCCAGCATCGATCAATCGCTCGCAAGCCTGCTTCGCTTCCACCGTGCATTCTTCCGGATGCAGAAAGTGGACACTCATCCAGATCGGATGATACTTTCGCAGCATGGCAACAAGCTCCGGCGTGATGCGTTGAGGCAGCACGGCGGGCATTTTTGTGCCAATACGAATGAACTCGATGTGTGGAATCGCACGCAGGCGTCCAATAATCCAGTCGAGTTTTTCGTCGCTGAGCGCCAGCGGATCGCCGCCGGAAATCAGCACGTCGCGAACCTGAGTCGCCTCCTCCAGGTAATGAAAGATAGCTTCCAGACGCTGCACGTTTGGCTGGATTTCTCCATGCCCCACGACACGCGATCTCGTGCAATAACGGCAGTAGGTCGAACAGAAATCCAACGGCAGCAGGAGAACGCGATCCGGGTAGCGATGTACCAGGCCCGGAACCGGACTGTGTCCGTCTTCACCGAGTGGATCGTCTGCTTCGCCCGGCGTGCGGACGAATTCGCGCGTCGTCGGGACGACAGTTTTTCGCAAAGCCTGCAGCGGATTTTCAGGATCCAGCAGGCTCATGTAGTATGGCGTAACAGCCGTGGGCAGCATTGTTCCGCCGTCGGACAGGACATCGCGTTCCTCAGTGGAAAGTTCGAGAATTCGCTCGAACTGCTCCAGCGTCTTAATGCGATGACGGGATTGCCAGCGCCAGTCGTCCCAATCTTCATTGGTCGCGTCCGGGTAAAAGCGCTCCCGGAACTGGACTGTCAGTGGATTCTCTTTGCGTGGCTGAACTCCAGCGTGATGTCCCGCATCGTAGCGGACACCATTGCGATCAGCAGTAGAGTGTGTCGGGGATTTTTCCGGGACGGAATAACCGTTGGAAGGACGCTGGAGGGAGGAGTTTGTCGGCGAAGGAGCGTTTCGGACGAGGTCTAGCACCGACAATGTGGCAGGTTTTCGTTTTTTCAGTTCGATAGCAGATCCATCTGCGACTTCCAGAACAGCGAGCCGTCCTGAATTTTCTGAGATTCCCGGAGGGTCATCATGTTCCGGGCCGACGGAAGGAGGTTCTGCACACTCCCCGCCGAACGACGATTCGTCCATTGAGAAAAATCTCCGCGAGATGCGTTGCTCAGCACACATTGGACCGTGAAGCCTCAGCCGGGTTGACCGGGTTTCCTGAGACAAAACGGGCTTGCCGAATCCCGATGGCTGTTACGGAGCCTGTTCTCCAAATCGAACGTGTTGTTCTGCGGAGAGCAAAATCAGGGCTGCGAACGTTGTCAGGCATTCGAACAAATGGCGTGCGTGGCCGACGCATAAATTTCGAAGTCGGCAGACTCGATTCAGCGCCGGCCGACTCCATCCCGGGCTGATGATCAAACAAATTGATAGCGAGTCTCTTCCCGTTTCTGTCGCTCTTTCAGCAACAGAAGCGGGGGCGAGGGAGTGATGCCAACAGGCCAAATCCCTCCGCACCTCCACAATTGAGTTTTGCGAATCTCTTGACTGTTGGCTGAGTGACGAATTTGCGGTTCGGCAATCTGCGGAAACAGTCGGTGACAGTTCACTGCAACATGCAATTCAATCTCACCGCGCGGCGTTATAACTCTCATGCGTTTCAAATCAATAGATCAGTCGGCGCTCTTTCCTGAAATCTGCAGAAATTTACCAGGAGACCGCCGTCAGCCCGACGACTCCGGCAAATATGGCTGCCACCCAGAACGCAATGACGATTTTCTGTTCGCCGACGCCTTGAAAAACAAAGTGGTTGTGAAGCGGACTGCACAACAGGACGCGCCGACGCGTTCGACGATACCACGCCACCTGAATCAGAACGCTCAGGGTTTCCGCGACGAATACCAAACTCAGAATCGCAAGAAACAGTTCATGGCCCGTCGAAAGTGCCACGATCGCCAGCAGCCCGCCGATGGGAAGCGATCCCGTGTCTCCCATGAACACCTGAGCAGGATGCCTGTTCCACCAAAGAAATCCCAGCGTGCTTCCAGCCAGAGCCGCACTGCTGACAACGGCAACGTGACGGTTGGCATCATCCACGACGACTGCCGTTCCACAGGCAATCGTTTCCGCCAGAAACATCGCGGTGATCGCCGAACATCCTGTCGCCAGGCCATCAAGTCCGTCCGTGAGATTGACGGCATTCGACGAAGCGACGATCACGAACGCTGCCCAGGGAATCCAGAACAGTCCAGGCTCAAACGTCTGCGTTGTCCACGGAATGATCAGACTCGTATTGCCCGAACGCGATCTCTGAATCAGGATCGCTACTGCTGCCAAAATCGCAATCAGCCACTGCGACAGGAATTTTTGCCCGACGGTGAGTCCCTTTTTTGATGTTCGCTGCTTGATCCAGTCGTCCGCCCCGCCCAGCAGCATCAGAGCCAGCATCGTTACGCATGACACCCAAACGAGTGCTGAAGACACGCCGGCAAAAAACAAAAGCGATACCACTGTCGAGCCGACGATAAGGACTCCGCCCATTGTGGGAGTGTCGCGTTTCGAGGCATGGAGTTCGTTCAATCGCGCCGAATCACTGGCAATCCGTTCTCGAAAGCGTCGTTTGAGCCATCGAATGCACCACGGCCCGCAGGCCAGAGTCAGCATCAGGGCCAGCAGCCCAGCGCCGAATGCCGCGAATGGCAGGGATTTCACCAGCAATCCGCCAATCAGTAACCACATCTCTGTTAAATTGCCTTGATAGAATCTCGGGGCGGAAACACCTAGAGTTTAGCGATCCGCCAAATTCCCTTCCATTGACACCTGCTCCGGCTTCTGACCGACACATGTCCGAATCACTTTTTTTTATGATGGGCCAGTACAAAGCTCCAATCCCCAACGATCGGCTGTATTCTCGCCGACACCTTTGGCTGCAGGAATGCGACACCGGACGGTATCGCGTGGGGTTTACGGCGTACTCAGTGCGGCTGCTGCAGGACGTCTATTTTCTGGAATGGTCAATTGATGCTGAGACCGTCGTCCGCGATCAGCAGGAAATCGGCGAAGTGGAAAGCGCCAAGGCGGTGTCGTCGATGTTTCCGCCCTGTGCGGGGAAAGTCGTTAGTTTTAATCCGCAGTTGCTCAACGATCCGTCCGGAATCAATGCCGACAACTATGGCTCCGGGTGGCTTTATGAGTTCGAAACTGCCGCGAATTTGTTTTCTGCGGCGGAATACGTTGAGTTTCTGAAGTCCGCCTGGGAAGATGCTCAACGAACGATCAAAGGTCAGGTCAACGAATCGTAAGAATTGTAAATTCGGTCGAAGTATATGGCAGCAAGCAAAATAACCGTCGTCATTAGCCAGGGTCAGGGCCGCAATCCCGTGCGCCGCCAGTTGGAAGAAGACATCGCCACAATTCTGCTCACCGAACCCGGCGTCGATGTCTCTCTCGTCCCGCATCTGTACGACATGTCGAACGAGCATACGGGGATGCTGTTTCTGCGATCGGTTCCCGGCAATGTCGTCGTGCTCAGTTGGCTCTACGACCGTGCCACGCGCTGGACACTCGACCGCGCCGGTGTACGCGGCCATGAAGGAATCAGTCTGCTCAAGTCTGCGGAAGAAGACCGCGAAGACGAGGATGACGAAGAAAATGACGACGCTCCAAAGAACGGTCACGGCATCGGCAGTGTCAACGTGCCGAAACGCCGCGTCTACGCGATCGATCTTCGCTGTTCGACAAAGGCCGACGATTTCATCCGCGAAGTGCGAAGAATCGCGGAAGAGAACACCGTCCAAACCGTGGAATTGATGTCCTGGATCGGCGGTTCACCGAAACCTGAACAATTGCAACGCTACCTGCAGCCGGAACGTATGCTGGAAGCTCGCCGCGCTTTCGACAGCGGCAACGCGACGCTGGAAGATAAAGCCCTGCTTCCGGAAGATACCGGTCGTCGCTGGTATCCGGTGATCGACTACAGCCGCTGCACGAACTGCATGGAGTGCATCGATTTTTGTTTGTTTGGCGTGTACGGCGTCGATGCCTTGGATCGCATTCTGGTCGAGCAGCAGGACAGCTGCAAAAAAGGCTGCCCCGCGTGCAGCCGCGTGTGTCCCGAAAACGCCATCATCTTTCCTCAGCACAAAACCCCCGCCATCGCTGGTGCCGAAGGTGAAATTGGCGGCCTGAAGATCGACCTGTCAAAACTCTTCGGGGGCGACAGCGGCGAATCGGCAATCGACATGGCCGTCAAAGAACGCGACCGCGAACTCATCCTCGACGGCCGTGAAGCCGTCGGCTTGTCCGTCGGCATCAAACAAAAAGTCCGCGACGAAATTGATCAATTAATTGCGGATCTGGATGCGTTGGAGTTTTGACGAAAAGTGAAGAGGTGATATGGTGCGCAAGTCATTGCATCTTCGGACTTTTCGGGGCGCAGACATTGTCCGTTTGGCCTGACTCGAAACTCTGACTGGACGACTTTTTCTGTTCGTGCTGGGGATGAATTCAGAGAATGCCGAAAGCCTACCGAAGCATGAAAGCCGACGGCGATCCGCCAATACCGATCATTGGTGATGCGGCAACCAAGCTCGGCGTTCGCCCGCGCGACTTGCTTCCGGACCCCGATGGCAATGCCATTCCGGGCGATGGCGGGGTGTCAGTCTTTTCTTCGATTGCCGGGATTGCACGCCGTCTCAAACTTGGATTTCCTCCCGAAATGGTGCCAGAACGATTACACGATGCGGGCAAAGTTATCGGTGCTATTGGACCGAATTCGTTGCGCGTGTTTAGACTTGGAGTAGGCAAATATGAGGCGGGGCCAATCGCATCGGACCTGTATCTTGTTCCGGACGGCGACGACAATCGGGACCACGGAACTATCCAGCCGGATCGAGTCATGCCGTTCATCGACTACAAGCAAGCCATCGCAAATACGCAATCACTTTGGTTAGATGGAGAGAATGACGAATGATCGTCAAAACCATTCACCGACCTGAAACCGCATTTCTGTTCTACCTCGAAGATACGCTCGACCGTTTTCAGCATCATATTGAGTTCGGCGAGTTTCCGGACGACGATGAGTACCAGGAACAGCGGCTTGAACTCTATGAAATGCTGACTGAAGACCAACGTCTGGAGGTTTGGGGATTATCCGCAGATCTCTATTCACTACTGGACAAGGAACAAACAGCGAATCGCGAAACCAATGGCACCGGAGAAGAGATTGCTGAACGACTTCAAAACGCTTACGGATCATCTGACTGGCCGGAACTGTTGCGAGTGTTGCGGCTTCAATCAGGAATGATGGAACGGTCTGTCGTTGACTATATGCGGTATCGGTCTTGGTCCCAACTTGGTTATCCGGAAGTCGCTTTGGCATTCATCAAAAACGCGATCCGTCTCGATCCAGCAGACTCGGCGTACAAGCATCTTGCATTGGAGCTTGTCAAGAAGATGAAAGGTTGGAATTCGCTCGCTCAGCTCGCGAATCAATATGCATTAGAATCCCCAACTGATATTGGCGTGTTGCTGGCCGTAGGCGAGAGTTACCATGATTTGGCCATTCATTGTCGAGACCGATCCTACGACGAAAAGGCCGTCGAGTATCTAAAACGTGGCCTCGAGGCGGCAGACAAATCGGCAACTCGCGACTCCCAGTTTGCGTTCGCTGTTGTGACGCTGGCTTTTGCATTGCTGCACTTGGGACGCGCCGACGAAGCGGTCAGTCTGCTTGACTTGTGGATCCAGCGTGACTCCGCGAATTCTGAGTTCCATGCTGCTCGCGGAATGGTGCATCTGACGGTTGATTACGAATCGGCGATTCAAGATTTTAAGCAAGCAGTGAATCGCCGATCAAAAAATGTTTTACCGTACCTGGAATTTTCAAACTGGCTGCTCCACGAAGGGAAATTTGACGAAGCGATTCGTGTAGCGAAAAAAGGATTGGACTATGCGAAACGAGCCAGCGATCAAGCGAAGCTGCTTCACTTGATGGGAATTGGTTCCGCGTTTATCGGAAAGGCAGGCGACGCGGTAAGCCTAATGAAGGAAGCTAAACAGCTCGACCCGACTGATCAAGCACTTGCCGCAAACTTGCAAACGATGAAAACATCGCTGAATGCTGGCGTTTCATCGATCCCGACTCTTGACCTGCTTCCTCAGAAGACCCGCAACGTTGAGGACCTGCTTCGGCCAATGGCTGCCTAAGGCCGAACGATGTCTGCCGTCCCCAATACGAAAATCAGGGACGGTTGAGCCGT
>Ga0138256_10006078_pt1 | contig 12777 bp, 12 predicted proteins | sample KNB2016incub_MG_FD_105486 | JGI IMG/M metagenome (GOLD analysis project Ga0138256, IMG submission 105486) | Active sludge microbial communities from wastewater in Klosterneuburg, Austria - KNB2014incub_MG | ecosystem: Engineered > WWTP > Activated sludge > Unclassified | place: Austria... | reverse complement strand
TGGCGCTCGCCACCCGACAGACGGCCAGGCATGCGGTCCAGCAGATGGGCGATGCCCAGCAACTCCACTGCCTGCTCCCACGACACCTTGTTCACCTCGGCACGGCGCATGCCGTATTCGAGGTTGCGCCTCACCGACAAGTGGGGGAACAGGCTGGCCTCCTGAAACACATAGCCCAGCGTACGCTGAAAGGTCGGCACGAAAATGCCGGCGGCGCTGTCCTGCCACAGCTCACCGTTAACTTCGATTCTCCCGGCCGAGGCCCGCTCCAGACCGGCGACGCAGCGCAGCAAGGTGGTCTTGCCCGAGCCGGAATGACCGAACAAGGCGGTGACGCCGTGCCCCGGCAGGTCCAGATCGACGTCGAGCGTGAAGCCCTCATAGTCAAGGCGGATGCGAGCCTGGATGCCACCGGCCGAAGCGAGGGCAGCGTCGACGAGGCAGGGCTCAAAGGTGGTGTTCATCACGATGCTCCCAGCTCACTCAACCCAGACCCGGCTTGAAGCGGCGGCTGGAATACAGCGCGAGCAGGACGAAAAAAGAGAACGCCACCATGCCACCCGCCAGCCAGTGGGCCTGAGCGTACTCCATCGCCTCGACATGATCGAAGATCTGCACCGACACCGTACGCGTCTTGCCTGGAATATTGCCGCCCAGCATCAGCACCACGCCGAATTCGCCCACGGTATGGGCGAAACCGAGGATGGACGCGGTGATGAAGCCCGGTCGCGCCAGCGGCAGCACCACGGTAAAAAAAGTGTCCCATGGGCCGGCACGCAGCGTCGCCGCTACTTCCAGCGGACGATCGCCGATGGCCTCGAAGGCGTTCTGCAGCGGCTGCACAACAAAAGGCATGGAATAGAACACCGAGCCGACGACCAGCCCGGCAAAGGTGAAGGGCAGCGTGCCCAGCCCCATCGACGCGGTCAGCTGGCCGATGGCGCCATGCGGCCCCATCGTCACCAGCAGGTAGAAACCTATGACGGTCGGCGGCAGCACCAGCGGCAACGCCACCACCGCACCCACCGGCGCTTTCAGGCGCGAACGCGTACGCGCCAGCCACCATGCGATCGGCGTGCCGATCAGCAGCAGCAACACGGTGGTCAGCGACGCCAGCTCCAGCGTCAGCCAGATCGCCGCGAGGTCGTAGGCGGACAGACTCATGCCGCGAGCATCCCCTTACAGGTCGTAGCCATAGGCCCTGATCACTGCTGCCGCTTTCGGCCCCTTCAGGTAGTGGACCAGCGCTGCGGCTGCGGGGTTGTCCTCGCCCTTGTTCAGAATCACCGCATCCTGCCGAATCGGATCGTACAGATTCTCCGGCACGACCCAGGCCGATCCGCTGGTGATCCGGCCGTCCTTGTACACCTGCGAGAGCGCGACGAAGCCCAGTTCGGCATTGCCGGTGGCCACGAACTGATAGGCCTGGATGATGTTGGTGCCCTCGACCAGCTTGGGCTTCACCACTTCGCTCAGGCCGAATTTGTCCAGCACCTGGGTGGCCGCCAGCCCGTAGGGCGCGGTCTTGGGGTTGCCGATCGACAGATGGCTGAATTCGTTCGCCTTCAACACCTCACCCTTGTCATCCACATAACCCTCGGTAGCTGACCATAGCACCAGCTTGCCAATGGCGTAAGTAAAGCGTGAGCCGGCGACGATGTCACCTTCGGATTCCAGCTTCGCCGGGGTGCTGTCGTCAGCCGCAAAAAAAACCTCAAACGGTGCGCCATTCTTGATCTGGGTGTAGAGGCCACCGGTCGGGCCGAAGGCAGCGACCACCTTGTGACCGGTGTCCTTCTCGAACTCGACAGCAATCTCCTTGATCGGCGCGGTGAAGTTGGCGGCAACCGCGATCTGAACCTCGGCGGCTTGCGCCACACAGGCGAAGAGACCTGCGCCCAAAACAGTGGCCAGACGGAACAGCGACGGATTCATGACGAACCTCTCCAGTAAGCAGTAAACAGGAAACGGGGAACGACTCAATCGGCGGAGGCGAGAATCACACTCGACGCCTTGAAAAACGCACACACAGCGGCCCCGGGTACGATGCCGAGCGACCTGCAGCTATCGGCCGTCACTACGGCGGTGACACTGCGGCCAGAGGGCAGGGCAAGCGTCACTTCATTGTTGACCGGTCCTTCGTGGACGACTGCGACCTCACCCCACAACTGGTTGCGTGCAGTCAGACGCAGCGAGCGATCGACGGATAACATCACAGAGGACGATTTCACCAGCGCGAACACATCCTTGCCGATCGCCAGGCCGAGGTTTTCTGCGCTGGTGTGGGTAATGACGGCGGCGATCTCGGTCTGCGCATCGAGACGGATGCGCACCTCATAATCGACCCCGCCGTCGCGCAGGCCGGTGATCACGCCGGAGAACTGGTTGCGGGCGCTGGTTTTCATGCTCATGCGCCGCATCAACTGACGGAAACCGCCGACGTCGCAGCCACCCGCCTCATCCAGCTTTTCGGACAGACGGTCGAGCGCAGCCTGGTATTCGATTTCGAGCGCACGGTACATCGCGACCATCTTCTGACCGTATTCGGTCAGCTCGGTACCGCCGCCCTGACGCCCGCCAGTCACCCTGAGCACAAGCGGTTCGGGCGCGAGGTTGTTCAGGGTGACGATCGCATCCCACGCCGCCTTGTACGACAGCGGCACGGCCTTGGCGGCCTGGTTGATCGAGCCCTTGCGGCCAATTTCTTCCAGCAAGCGGATGCGGGTGTCCGACAGCGCAACACCGATCTCGGTTTCGAGTGACATCCGGGCAAGGTATCGGTTGCCTGCGGTGGCTTTCATTAGATTATTTCCATTTTTTTATATATTTACTGCTTTATATAAATGCCGTTCAAGTCGCAGGGCATTTATCGCGGTCGTTTTTTTACAGCGCCCCCAGGTAAAATCGGGTCCTGCAGCGCGATACGCGTTTGCTGCGCATTATATGCACCGAACAATATAGCGTACCCAGTTAAGAAACCGCTGTCCATGGCCTGTCGCCATGACTCAAGCCATGTTCAGGCCATGACCCTCAACGCTCAGGAACCCCCAATGAAAGTCAGTGCGCGCAACACATTCGAAGGAACCGTCGGTTCCGTCATCAACGGTGCAGTCAATACCGAGGTCGGGATCGACCTGCCCAGCGGCGACAAACTCGTCGCCGTCGTCACCCTGGAGAGCGCCAGGTCACTGCAGATCGCTCCCGGCAAGCCGGTTGTCGCGCTGGTGAAGGCGCCCTGGGTCATGCTGATGACCGACGGCAAAGGCATCCGCCTGTCGGCGCGCAACTGCCTCAGCGGCACGGTCAAGACCGTCAAGCCCGGCGCGGTGAATGCCGAGGTCGTCGTCGCCTTGCCCGGTGGCACCGAGGTCGTCGCCATCGTGACCAACGACGCCGTCGCCGAGCTCGGGCTCGCGCCCGGCGTGGCCACCACCGCGGTGATCAAGGCTTCAAACGTGATCCTCGGCGTGCCGGCCTGAATGCCGACGGGGGTGCAGCTGTTCCGGGGCGGCCCCTCTGGAACAGCTGCACCCCCGTCAAAGCGGTGCCGGCACTCAGGCCATCAGGTGGCGATCAGAAGTGCCATTCCATCTGGAAGGTCGGGGCCTTGGTATCGATACCCGGCTTTTCCACGCCGCTGGCCGTGGCATGGTTGCCAAATTTGTTGCTCCAGTATTCATAGCCAACACCCATCATCAAGGTGTTCTTCTTGCCCCAGGCCATCTGACCGACGTCAACCATCAACGAGGTACGCATCAGGGTTTCAGTGCTGGTCTTGACCCCGGCGTAGTCCTTGCCCTTTTCGCTGTTGATGTTGATGAAACCCTGGAATTTCAGCGGCACTGGGCCAGCGGAAAAGGGAACACCCCAGGCCGCACTCAGGATCAGCTGCGGATCGAAGCTAATGTCGCTGTTCGGACAGGCGGGCGCGCCCAGGCCACAGTGGTTCCACTCCTTACCGTAGAGCAGGCTGACGTCGAGGAAGCCCGGCACGTCGAACTTCAGCGTCGGGCCGATGACGACAAGGCGCTTGTTCGGCGCAAAAGTCGTGTTCTTGGTGTTCAGATCAAAGCCGGCCGTCAGCGCAACCTCCTTGACCGGTCCAAAAGCCAGGCTCTTGTCGAAGATCTTGCTCAGATGGAGCTGATGGCGATAGGTCAGATAGAACTCGGTGGCGCCGGTGGTGCCGTTGCGGGTCGTCGGGTCCCTGTCGTCGGACTGCAGGATATCGAGATTGACGAAGTTCTGACCCACCGAATAGCCGCTGGCGTGAGTGAACTGCAGCACGTGCTTCTGGACGTCCTTGGCGTTGTTCGGCTCACGAAAGTCGGTGCCGTAACGGTAGCCGACGAAGGTGTCGCTCCAGGTTGCAGCCTGCGCGACAGCCGGCAGCACTGCGCACGCACAAACGAGCACAAGTGTCTTGTAGCGGGGGCGGGTCATTGTCATTTTCTGTCTCCGTATGTTTGATCGAGGCGGACCGCAAGCACGTCTTTTCGCGCTCCCTTCCACGCTAACAGTTCAAACCCCGTCCAAAATCACGCAGACGCAATACCGTTCATCACGTTAACCTGATACCTTGGTCGCCGCACACCCCGGCCGCGGAACGCAGTCAGGCAAGCCGCATGAATCCCCGTTCGGCTCGCAGCGCCGCCAGGAGGAGTAAAGACCATGAACGAAACCGCTCCGGCTCCCGAAACTCTGCTCACAGAGACAGAGATTCGCAAGGCACCGCTCAAGGACTACATGTCCGCCAGACAACTCGCTTTTTTCCGCGCGAAGCTGACCCAGGAGCGCGATGAATTGCTGGACTCCGCGCACCGCACCACGCTGCATCTGCAGGAATTCGAGAGCACCCCCGACCCCTCCGACCGCGCCTCGCTGGAAGAGGATCACACCCTTGAACTGCGTGTGCGAGATCGCGAGCGCAAGCTGCTGCACAAGATCGACGAGGCGCTGATCCGGATCGACAATGGCAGCTATGGCTGGTGCGAGGACAGTGGCGAGCCGATCGGCATTGCCCGCCTGCTGGCGCGACCGACGGCCACGCTAAGCGTCGAAGCGCAAGAGATCCATGAGGCACGACGCAAGATGCGGGGCGGCTGACGACGCTGTGGATCGAGTCTGGCCCCCCGGTCAGGACCTTGGTCACCAAAGGCCGGTCTCACACAGCGTGACGCCGGCCTTTGAACTGCCCCCTTTGACTACCCTCATCACCGCCACTGAAAGGCGGCATCTGCTGACGCCCCTCGACTAACGCTGCGCCTCGTAACCCGACACCACCTCTTCCATCATTTCCAGGATGCGTTCACTGGTGCTCGCCACGTTGGTGGCGCGCACCATCGGGTCCAGCCCCTTCTGATCGAGCGCATCCTGAAAGAAGAACCACTGCTGGGAGGCCAGCCGCAGGTCACGCTTGAGCTGCTCGGTGTTGACCGGCGCAGCCTCCAGCTCGGTCTGTGCGGCGGCGAATTCTGTGCGCGCACGAACGAGATCGTCGTGCATCTTGCCCGCCGGCAGGTTCCAGTGCAGCGCCTGATGCAGCTTGGCCATGCGCTGTGAAAGCATGCGCTGGCGGCCCGCCAGGTTGACCAGGCGACCAGCCGGCGTTCCCGACAAGGCCTCGAACTGCGCGGTCAACTGGTGCGCAAGCGCCAGCACCTCGTCAGAGAGCCGCAAGACATCGGGCGCTCGCTCCCGGCTCGGCGTCATGCCGACCAGCACATCCTTGTAGGCGATCGACGCCTTTTCCAGCGCCAGGCTGGTAGCGCGCGTATCGGCGCTGGGTGCGTAGTTCTTCAATTCGACGAGCTGACGATCGAAGAGCGCAATCGAGGCGTCCAGCACGCGCCGCGAACGCCTGGTGTCGATGCCCTGGCCGAGCTGAAGATAGGCCTTGGCCATACGCTGTGACAGCATACGCCCCCGGCCGGCCTTGTTGATCGCGGAATTGAGGTCGGTGATCTGTGCCTGGACGGGCACCGGCAACACGGCGAAGGCACAGCAGACCGCAAGCAGGACGGCACGCAGACTGGACATAAAGCGGATCACTCGAACTTCCCCAAAATGGGCAGAGCTACAGCAGGCTTTGCAGTCTATGCCGGACGACTGGCCTGCATCATGACCTTGCTCAAGTATTTCTGCTCGGAATCTGCCTCCACATGAAGCGGATCCTGCCCTACACGAAGACCGGCTCGGGCTCGAGGCACACACCAAAACGAGCCTCGACGTCAGCCATGATGGCCTGCGCGATGCGCACAAGATCGGCGCCGGTCGCCGCACCGCGATTGACCAGCACCAGCGCCTGACGCTCGAAACTGCCAACCGGACCAAGGTCGCGGCCCTTCCAGCCGGCCTGCTCGATCAGCCACCCGGCAGCCAGCTTTTCGTCGCCGCCGGGTTGTGGGTAGTGGGGCATTGCCGGATGGCTGGCGAGCAGTCGCGCGCAATGCGCTCCATCGACCACCGGATTCTTGAAGAAGCTGCCGACATTGCCAATCACTGCGGGGTCGGGCAGCTTGCGGCGACGGATTGCGATCACCGCATCGGAAACGTCCAGCGGCGTTGGCGAAGAGACTCCACCCGCCTCCAGCTCACGTGCCAGTTCGCCATAGCCCAGGCGCGGTTGCCATGGCCGCGGCAGGCGAAAACGCACGGCGGTGACCAGCCAGCGCCCGGGCAGGCGCTTGAAAATGCTGTCGCGATAGCCGAAGGCACAGTCCGCCAGGCCAAAGGTCTTGCGCTCTGCGGTGCGCAGATCGACTGCATCAAGCCCCTCGAAACGTTCGGCAAGCTCGACCCCATAGGCACCAATGTTCTGGATTGGCGCCGCGCCCACCGTCCCCGGAATCAGGGACAGGTTTTCCAGCCCCGGCCAGCCCTGCTGCAGCGTCCAGCGCACGAAATCGTGCCAGCATTCACCCGCGCCCGCCTCGACCACCCAGGCATCGGACTCTGCGCGCACCAGCTGGCGACCGGGAATCTCCACTTTCAGTACCGTGCCGACAAAGTCGCCCGTCAGCACCAGGTTGCTGCCACCGCCAAGGACCAGCCTCGGCGCATCCGCCCAGCCGGGCGTGGCGATGGCCGCGGCAAGCGCGTCTGCGGTGCGCAGCCGCAGCAGTCGCCTGGCCCGCGCCTGCAGGCGGAAGGTATTGAGCGGGGCGAGATCGGCATCGGCCTCGAAGCACAGTCTGTCGCCCATGTCAGCGTTCCAGCACAACGGCATCGGACTCAGCCGCCTGAGGCGGCTGCGAAATCGGGAACAGGCGGTCGTAGCCCATGTTGAACAACAAGGCGTACACGGTATAGGTGATCGCCAGGCCGATATCGGCGATCGCTGCCTCGACCCAAGCCATCCCCGTCCACCACACGATGATCGGCAAGGTCATGCAGAACAGCCCCATCTCGAAGCCTACTGCATGGGCGCAGCGCAGGCGGAAAGGCCGGCGGTCGGCCGTGCGCCCGGTGATACGGCCCTCAATCCAGTCGAAGCTCGTGTTGTAAGCGCCGTTCCAGATCGAGGCGATCAGGGCCAGCAGGGCGAGCAGACCGATCGACTCGGTGATGGGAACGCCGCTTGCCCACGCAAAGGGGGGCGTGATCAGCACCAGACCGCCGATCTCGAACAGCGCAATCTGGCGCAGCCGGTCGCCGAAGGAGCGAAGCTTGGGTTTGGATGACACGGTGGAGTCCTGCAACGAAAGCGAGCCCGTGGAGGGCAATCCATTCTCACGGGTCGTCCCGTGAAAAACCGACGGTCGCTGCGTCGTTGCGCAAGGCGGGCGGGGTCGTCCCCGCGTCGGAACCAGATCGACCGCTCGCGCAGCCGAGGCCTTTTTAGCAAATCGCCCACCCACCTGGCAAGCCGCAACGCGCCCGCGATGGACCAAGGTCGCGCTGCAATGCGCGGACCAGCATGCTGCAGGCACCTGTGTGCAATCATGGATGTCCGCAAGTCGAAGTCCGGCAGCAAGCGGGTTAAACTGTTCGTACAAACACTTGATACATGCGACTCGCACGTCAGGCTATCCAGAGTCTGCCGAGCGTTTGCGAGGTTTATCCCTATGCTCCCCACCCTGCTGCCAATCGGCGCCTTGTTCGCGGGTATAGCGCTGCTGTTGCTCGGCTCCGGCCTACTCAACACCGTCGTCGCCCTGCGCGGCAGCATCGAAGGCTTCTCCGATGCCACGCTCGGCCTGATCGGTTCGACTTATTTCCTCGGTTTTTTCCTCGGCACCTTCATCGCACCGCGCCTCATCCGGCGCATGGGTCACATTCGCGCGTTCGCCTTTTTCGGCGCCGCGGTGGCGGCCTGCATGCTGCTGCACGCCCTCATCGTGCACCCCGCGTTCTGGATGTTGTTGCGCGTGATTACCGGCATTGCGCTGGTCGGCTTCTATGCCGTGATCGAGAGCTGGCTCAACGAGCAGACCGTGGCCGAACGCCGCGGCAAAGTGTTCGCCGTCTACATGGCGGTCAACCTGCTGGCGTTAGCCGCAGCCCAGCAGATGCTGCGCCTCGACGGGCCGGAAAACTTCACCCTGTTCGCCGTCGCCGCCATCTTCGTCTGTCTGTCCTTGCTGCCGGTGACGATGACGCGCCTGCCACAGCCCAAGCTCGGCCAGGCCGCCAGGCTCGACCTGCGCATGCTGTGGCGTGCCGCGCCCGCGGCCTTTGTCGGCGCGATCTCGTCGGGCGTCGCGATGGGTGCATTCTGGAGTCTGGGGCCAATCTACGGCGAACGCATTGGCCTCGACGCGGGTGGCATCGCCGTGCTGATGACGAGTGCAATTATCGGCGGTGCCCTGCTGCAATGGCCGATCGGCCACCTGTCGGACAGCGGTGATCGACGCCGTGCGCTCGGTCTGGTGGCCGCCGCCGCGGCCATCACGGGCGCCGTCATGGTGGCGCTGGGCAGTTTCGAGCTGGTCGCGCTGATCGGCTTCTTCGTTTTCGGTGGCGCAGCCTTCACCATCTATCCGATCGTTGTCGCCCACCTGATCGACCACCTGCATCAGCAGGACATCCTCGCCGGCAACACCGGCATCCTGTTCCTGCACGGTGCCGGCGCAGCGATCGGGCCAATGATCGCGGGCGGACTGCTCGGACTGCTCGGCCCGGCCGGCCTGCCACTGCATTTCGCCATCGCCTTTGCGCCACTGGCCGTGTTCGCGCTGATGCAGGCCCATCGCAAAGCGGACGAGATCATCGATGAGGCTGCGCACTTCGCGCCGATGCTGCGCACCTCGGCAACCGTGCTGGAGATGGTTTCACCTGATGCACCGGCGGCAGAAGCCGCGGCGCCAACGCCCAGCCCGAATGAGACCGGCACCAGCACCGCGAGCGTGGATCCGGATTCAGTTCCGGCCCCGGGGGCTGCGACGATCACCCCCCCACCGCCATCCGCTGCGCCCACCACAGGTAAAGCGGAATCCCCACCACCAGGTTGAAGGGAAAGGTCAGCGCCAGCGCTGCCGCCACACCCAGCGCCGGGTTGGCTTCGGGCACGGCGATGCGCATCGCCGTGGGCGCGGCAATATAGGATGCACTGCCCGCCAGCGTCATCATCAGCACCGTACCGCCCAGCCCCAGGCCCATCACCTGCGCCACACCCCAGCCCGCCAGGGCCAGCACCGGCGGCAGGGACAAGCCACAGACGATCAGGAAAGCGCCAGCGCGACGCAGATCCGGCAAGCGATCCGCAGCGATCAGGCCCATCTCCAGCAGGAACAGACACAGCGCGCCCTTGAACAGATCGACGAACAGCGGCGACAGCGGCGCCGCGCCTTCCGGGCCTGCCACCCAGCCGATCAGGATGCCGCCGCCCAGCAGCAGCACGCTCTTGTTTGCCAGCACCTCGTGCACCAGCGCGCCGAAGGTCGAGCGCCCCTCTGACGAGCGCAGGCCGTAGCGCGCCAGCAAGGTCGCAACGATCAGCGCGGGGGCCTCCATCAACGCCGCCAGCAGCGCGAGATGGCCTTCGACCTCAATCCCGCGTCCCGCCAGCACCGCCGCACCAACGGCAAAGGTGACGATGCTCACCGAACCATAGTGCGCCGCCAGCGAAGCGGCGTCGGCACGACCAAAACGCAGCCGGAACAGCGGAAACACGAAGAGCGGGATCACCGCACCCAAGCCTATCGCCAGCATCGCGTCGCTCCAAAGCGTGGCACTCTCGGCACGGGCAATCTCCACACCGCCCTTCAGACCGATGGCCAGCAGCAGGTAAATGGAGAGGGTTTCAAACACCGCCGCAGGCAGGCGCAAGCCACTCTTGAGCAGCGAAGCGACGGCCCCGAGGGCGAAAAAGAAGGGAACGGCGTCGATCATGTTTAATTTCCTGAAAGATGTATTGATCTGGCCATTCGCACACAGCGCGTGCCAAACCGTGAGCCGAATTTTGCCGCAGCGCACACATTCATAAAATTGATTTATTATTTTCATTTTTATAGAGTTTTATCTATATATAAACTTATGCGTCTGACGCTTCATCAACTCCGCCTGCTGCTCGCCGTCACCCGCGAGGGCAGCGTCTCGCGCGCCGCCCAGCGCCTGCATCTCACCCAACCCACGCTGTCGACGCAGCTGCGCCAGCTCTCCGAGCAGGTCGGGCTGCCGCTTTTCGAACGTGTCGGCCGCCGCCTGCACCTGACGCCGGCGGGCGAAGTTGTGGTGGCAAGCGCAACCCGGCTGGAACAGGAGCTGGAACTGCTCGACGAGACCCTGGCTGAACTGCGCGGTGACATCGGCGGGCGTCTGCGGCTGGCCGTCGTCAGCACCGCAGAAACCTTCATCCCGCGCCTACTGGGCGACTTTCGGCGCGAACGTCCGGCGGTGGAAGTGTCGTTGGTGGTGCTCAACCGCGATGCCGTGCTGCGTCGCCTGGCTGACAATCTCGACGACCTCTACATCATGAGCCGCCCGCCAGTCACCCCGCCGGTCATCGCCACGCCCTTCCTGGCCAACCCGCTGGTGGTGATCGCCGCTGCCGACCATCCGCTGGCCAGCCGCAGCACGGTGGCGCTGAGTGCGCTGGCCGACGAGGAGTTTGTGTTGCGCGAGCCCGGTTCTGGTACGCGTCAGGCTGCAGAAGCCTTCTTCGCCAGCCACGATCTATCGCTGCGACCACGTCTGGAGCTGGGCAGCAACGAAGCGGTAAGGCAGGCGGTGGCGGGCGGCCTGGGGCTGTCGCTGTTATCGGCGCACGCACTGGCACACGCCGCCGAAGAAGGCATTGCCGTACTGTCGGTCGAAGACACCCCGGTGATCACGCACTGGCAAGTGGTACATCCCAGCGGCAAACGCCTCACTCCTCTGGCGGATGCCTTTCTGCGCTTTCTTCAGGCACGGGCACCGGAGCTGAATCGAGCGGCGCAGGCACGACTGGCAGCGGCTCGGCACTAGCCGCTCCGCCGTCGATGCGGCCCGCGCGCAAACGCGGCAAGGGTGCCTCACCACCCTCAGTCTGCGAACCAGCGCTACTGACATCCGGGTTGGGCAGCGCCGTAGGCATGACCGGCCCATCAGCCGCGCGCCCATCCTCAAGGGGAGGTGCGAGGGGTGATTCGAAAGGCGCTGCATCGCGCGCAGTGCTGTCCGAGTCCCCCGGCAATGCCTCGTCGATCGCCGGCTCCACCAGCGTCCCGCCAGGCGCCCGCTGCGCGAGCGGAAGCGGCAGATCGTCCACGGTCTGACACGCCATCTCCGCGCCTGCCTCCAGGTGCGGCAGCAGCACCGCTGCCATCGACTTCAGAATCTGTACCGGCAGCGCCGAGGTAAAGCGGTAGGCGGCGGCATCCGCGCCGATGACGTAGGCCGTCAGCGCACCAAAATGGCGCGGGCCGAGATAGAAGACGAAGGTCGCCGTGCGGTTGAGCGCCAGGCCGGCACGGCCACCGATGACGATGCGGTTGTCGCCGGTGCCGGTCTTGCCACCCAGGATCAAATCCGTGCCATCGGCAAGGCGAAAGCTGCCCGCCAGGCGACGTGCGGTGCCACTTTCGACCACGTCGGACAAGGCCCCGCGCAGCGCTGCGGCCACCTCGGGCGCCATCACCTGTTCGCCCGCGTCCGGGCGCACGGCGAAAGCAGTCTCGTACGGCGTGGCGGCTGCAAAGCGCAAGCGGTCGATGCGCCGCGTCGGCAGGCGCACGCCATCATTGACGATGATGCCCATCAGTTCGGCCAGCGCCGCCGGACGGTCACCCGAGCTGCCCAGCGCCGTCGCCAGCGACGGCACGAGATGACCGAAAGGATAGCCCAGCCGTGCCCAGCGCCGATGGATATCGAGAAAGGCTTCGACTTCGAGCACGGTAAAGATGCGTGAATCCTGCGCACTGCGCGAGCGCGTGCGAAACAGCCAGCGGTACACTGCCTGGCGCTGATCAGCGCTTGCAGCAAGGGCGTCGGCCAGGCTGGCTTGCGGATGCTGCACACGATAGCCGACCAGCCACAGCTCCAGCGGATGCACGCGCGCCACATAACCGCGATCGGGCAGATCGAAGGCCTCCGGCGCATTGCGGCTGTAAAGCTGGGCAACGCGCGCATCGGACAGCGTGGCATCCCCCAGGCGACGCGCGAGGAAGGCAGCGAGGGCTGCAGGCGGCGCTTCCGGCTCGAGATAGCGGAACACCGCGGACAGACGCTCGGCACCTGGACGGAGACCGTCGAGCAGGAGCGTGCGCATCTCTTCGGCCGAGCGTCCCTGGTACTTGCGCCAGAAACGACGCAGGAAGGTCTGTCCCTCGCGATCGGCGAAGCGTGCAAGGTACTCGG
>Ga0138256_10006077_pt1 | contig 12778 bp, 10 predicted proteins | sample KNB2016incub_MG_FD_105486 | JGI IMG/M metagenome (GOLD analysis project Ga0138256, IMG submission 105486) | Active sludge microbial communities from wastewater in Klosterneuburg, Austria - KNB2014incub_MG | ecosystem: Engineered > WWTP > Activated sludge > Unclassified | place: Austria... | reverse complement strand
GCCGCCGGGATATCGACTGAGGTCGCGCTCACCGGCCGCGGCACCGGTTCCACTTGAACAGGTGGCACATAGGCCGGCGGCTGCGGGTCCGTGAACTGCGGCGAAACCGCCAGTCTTGTTCCGCATTCGTCACAAAATCTCGAAGTGTCGAGATTTGACGTATTACATGTTGGACATTTGATCATCGTTCTTGTAGTAATCTCAGATTAAAGCAGTCTGAGTTCGAACGTATATTCTACCTTCTAAACTAAACTTCGTAAATCGTAATTCTACAGCATAATTACGTCAAACGCTGGCCGGCTGTTCCGCTAATACGTTTGCCCGCCACTTTTTTGAAACTAACCGAAAAATTATGTCGTAGTAATGGCTTGATACGACATCACTTTAACATTTAGCTATACTCTTAAAAGAGAAATTTTTTCGCTGAGAGGGACTTAAAAAACATGGCATTGAGCCGTAAGAGCAAAATTATAATCGGCGCCGTTGCGGCCGTCGTAATACTTATCGTTATTATCGCAAGCATTTTTGCGACCCGAACCGACACGCCTGAGGTAACCGTCGTTAAGGTCGAAACTCGTAAAGAACTGCGTTCTACCGTGACCTCGTCCGGCGAAGTGCGTCCGATCCAGTTTATGAACCTCACAAGTGAGGTTCAGGGCCGTATCGAAGAGATATATGTCAAAGAGGGCGACCAGGTTACCAAGGGCCAACCCCTTGTAAAGCTCGACCCAAATCAGCTCCAATCAAATACGGATGCCCAATTGGCCGCATTTCAGGGAGCACAGGATGACGTTCGTGTGTCGCAATCGCAGGTGACGGCGGCTCAAAATAACCTTGCCCAATCTCAACAGCAGTATAATGTCGCGCAGGTAGCGGTTGACTCAGCTCGCCAGGGACTCGTTGCTGCCCAGACGGATGTTGACCGCGAACAGAAAAATCTTGCGATCGCTAAACGCGAGATGCAGCGGACAGCGCAGTTATTTGAGTCGGGCGTAGCGTCGCGTGCCTCATATGATGACGCTAAGGATAAAGTCGATCAGGCCGATATAGCCTTGCGCAACGCTCAGTCCCGATTAAAATCGCAAACATTGGCGGTGAAAGATGCTCAAACCCGAGTCGCCCAACAGGCTGTTGCAGTGAGAGATTCGCGTCGTGCGGTTGATACGGCAAATCTGAGTGTTGCGTCGAGCCAGTCGCGAGCAAATCAACAGTCTGCGTCTTTGCGAGGAACTAAAAGTCAGCGTGATAAGACTTTGCAGGTCGCTCCGATCAACGGGGTCATCGCCGAGATCCCGTCGAAAGTTGGAACCTTTGCGGTCGCGGGCCTATCGACAACTGCCCTCTTGACGATCGCCGACATGTCGCAGATCAATGTTGAGGTCAAGGTCGACGAGACCTCGATCGACAAGGTTGAGGTAGGTCAAAAGGCAAAGATCAAAGTCGATGCCTTTGGCGACAAAGAGATCCTCGGCGAGGTCATCCAAAAAACACCGCTCGCGGTTGGTAAATCGCAGACAAGCGGCGGTCTTTCGACCAACATCAATGTCCAGGAAGCCAAAGAATTTCGTGTTGTCATCCAGATGAAGGACCTGCCGGAAGAACTACGTCTTGGATTGCGACCGGGCATGAGCGCGACCGCCGAGATAACCACCAAGGTTGTCGATAACGTTATTGCCGTGCCTCTGCAGGCTGTTATTGAGAAAAAGCCTGACGCCAAAACTTCACCGACTCTGCCCGGCGATGCTCCTCCTCCTCCGTCAGAAAAGCCGAAAATGATCACCGGCGTTTACATCCTCGACGGCAACAAGGCCAAATTCGTCGAGGTTGAGACCGGCATCATTGGCGAATCGGACCGTCAGATCATCAGCGGCCTCAAAGAAGGGGATGAGGTGATCACTGGGCCAAGCCGTGTACTAAATACCCTAAAAGAGGGTGCGATCGTTAAGAAACAGACCAAGAAAGAAGGCGAGGCTGCGAATAAGACTTCGTAGTATGTACAGATTTATGGACGAAGAAAACGGTAATGGAGCATCATCGTTAACGGCCCCACCGGCAAAAGGCGAAACGCTGATCAGTATGCGGAACATCTGGAAAACGTACCAGATGGGTAACGAAGAACTGCATGCCCTGCGTGATGTTTCTTTTGAAGTCAAGAGAAACGAGTACGTCGCCATTATCGGTCCTTCAGGATCAGGAAAATCAACCCTGATGAACCTCATCGGCTGTCTTGATTCCCCAAGCAAAGGCGAATACTGGATCAACGGCAATCTCGTTTCGGACATGTCAGACGATGAGCTTGCCCGCATTCGTAATAAAGAGATCGGTTTTGTCTTTCAGACATTCAACCTTTTGGCCCGTGCGACCGCTCTTCATAACGTAGAGTTGCCGTTGATCTATGCCGGTATGCGCTCGGCCGAGCGTAACGAACAGGCACAGGCTGCCCTCGCGTCGGTTGAGCTTGGCGACCGCGTCATGCACCGTCCAAATGAGCTTTCCGGCGGCCAACGTCAGCGTGTTGCCATTGCACGGGCGCTCGTTAACAACCCTTCGATCCTACTGGCCGATGAGCCGACTGGTGCGTTGGATTCGAAAACGAGTGTCGAGATCATGCATCTGTTCGAAAAACTGCACGAAGACGGCAACACGATCATCCTTGTTACACACGAGCCCGAGATAGCTGCTCGAGCTCATCGTATTATCACCATCCGCGATGGTTTGATCGAAAAGGACGAACGCACGAGATAATGGAGTCGGTTCCCTCTTACGTTTCGATAGCTTTCATACTCACGACGTTTGCTGCTGTCGCGTTTTTACTTCAGGCGGTCAAGGGCGTCGGACTCCGAAAACTTCCCTCTCAAATCCTTATTTTTCTATTGCCGCTTTGGATATTTTTCCAGGCGGTTCTTTCGATGGGCGGGTTTTATCAATACTCGTCTGCGATGCCTCCGCGCATTGTGTTGTTTGGGGTTCTGCCGGCGACGCTGACGATCGTCGCGTATTTCATTTTCTTTCGGGAAAGCTTTATCGACAAGATCTCTCTGCGGTTATTAACGATGCTGCATATTGTCAGGATCCCTGTCGAACTGGTTCTGTTATGGCTGTTTCATAACGGCCAGGTACCGCAATTGATGACTTTCGAAGGTCGGAATTTTGATATTCTGTCCGGTATTCTTGCACCTGTCGTTTATCTGATCGCGTTTCGAGGGGATAGGACAAAACGCGGGATACTCATCGCCTTCAATATCCTCGGCCTTATCCTACTAGCAAATATCGTCACAATAGCCGTATTGTCGCTTCCTTCGTCGTTCCAGCAACTCGCCTTTGAACAGCCAAATCTGGCCGTTACCTATTTCCCGTACAGTTGGTTACCAACGATCGTGGTTCCGATTGTCCTCTTTAGTCATTTAGCGGCTCTCTGGAAACTTGTAAGGAGCAAGACCGCTTGATACAGCGAAATTTGGTAAACTCTTTCCATCAGCAAACCGTATTAATTGTTTGGTTTAAATGAATTTCGCCGAAACGATAAAACTCGCATTCTCTGCCATTTGGGCTCACAAACTGAGGTCATTCTTGACCCTTTTGGGTATGATCATCGGCGTCACAGCGTTTATGGTCGTTTTGTCGCTTCTACAGGGGTTTAACTCGTACGTCGACGAAAAGATCGCAGGCATTGGCTCCAATTCATTTACCGTCAGGCGTTTTAGCTTTGACGATTTTAAGGATACTGACACGATCGCGGCTGCTCAGCGTCGTAACAAAGAACTGACGTTTGATGAGCGGGATTTTATCCGTGACCGTGCTCAACTTATCGATAAGATCGGGGCCAAAGCAGGTAATATGAATCGCGAGGTCAAACATGGCAGCGAAAGCCTCTCCAGCGTACAGATCGTTGGCTCAGAACCGATCATTGCCGAAATAGAAAAGCGTGATATTGCCGAGGGGCGATTTTTTTCTGCGCCCGAAAACGACAACGCCGCTCGCGTAGCATATATCGGTATGGACGTCGCAAAGAAATTCTTTCCGCGCGGTGATGCTCTGGGACAAGAGATCACAATTTCTGGTATCCCATACAAAATAATTGGCTTACAGACGGCGAAAGGGACGGTTTTTGGACAGCCGCAAGACAACTTTGTAGAGCTGCCGCTCAAGACATTTGGTTCGGCCTTTGGCGGTCTGAGAAATCAGCGTGCTCCATTCTTTGTTATAACTTCGAAGACCGATAAGGGGTTTAACGATGCCGTCGAAGAGGTCCGTACCCTGATGCGGATCAAGCGAAAGCTCGAAGCCGGTGAAAAGGACACCTTTGGCATACTTACGCCTGACGCGATCACCGGTATTCGCGACCGCATCCTTGGGCCGACCTTTATCGTCATTATTCTGGTGCCGACCATTGCTCTCATCGTTGGTGCGATCGTCATTATGAACATTATGCTCGTCTCGGTAACTGAGCGAACCAAGGAGATAGGAATCCGCAAGAGTTTAGGAGCACGACAGGCTGACATCTTAAAACAGTTTTTGTTCGAAGCAGCGACGCTTTCGGCGATCGGCGGGACCATAGGTCTTATAATCGCGGAGCTGCTGGGCATTATTATCACAGCTTTTGTTTTTCAGACGAGGATCCCGATCTGGTCGGCGATCTTTGCGATCGTTGTGTCCGGCGGCGTGGGCATTTTAGCTGGACTGTTTCCTGCGTGGAAAGCCGCTAGACTCGATCCGATCGAAGCGTTAAGGGCTGATTAGTACGATGAAATTAGTAACGACCCCGTTCTACGAGAATTTCAAAATGGCGATCGATACGATCCGCGGCAACAAGCTGCGTGCATTTTTAACGATCGTGGGTGTCGTCGTTGGTGTGATCACGGTAATGCTCATTTCTTCGATCATCAGCGGCATCAACGTCGCCGTCGAAAAGGAGGTCGAATCGTTTGGCACGCGTTCGATTTTTTTATACAAAATGGATATCGGAATCCGCACAAGCGCACCAACACGCGAAGAGCGAATGCGAAAGCCCCTCACGCTCGAAGATGCAGAAGCAATTGGAGGGCTTCGTAGTGTAGAGGTTGCGGTTCCATTCCTAGATATTTCCAATAACTTTTTTGGCGGTAAGATCAGCGTGACCGGAAAAAACGGCAAGACGTCGTCGTCGGTCCAGTTGCAGGGCAGTACACCAAATGTCGACCGAGCACCGGGTGAAGTTCTAGTTGACGGACGCTGGTTCTCACCCGGCGAGAACGAAGCAAAAGCCAACGTCTGCGTCATAGGAGATTTTGTCCGCGAAGCTTATTTCCCTTACGAATCACCTATTGGACAAACGATCGAGGTCGGAGGTGTTGAGTTTCGGATCGTCGGCTTATTGCAAAAGCGGGAACAGCTATTTGGCGGCGGAGGCGGCAACAACGACCAAACCAATGTCATCTACATGCCGATCAACACCGCTCTCAAGTTAAAGCCAAATGCCGACGACCTTTTTATCCTCGCGGTTGCTAACGAAGGCCAGCTTGAAAAGGCGAAAGACGAAGTGCAGGACATTCTTCGAATTCGGCGTCAGGTGCCGTTTGGTAATAAGAACAACTTTGCGATGGAAACGGCCGCCAGCTTGGTCGATCAATTTAAGGCTATCACCGGCGGCGTATTTCTCGCGATGGTTGTGATCTCGTCAGTAGGCCTTATGATCGGCGGCATCGGAGTTATGAATATCATGCTCGTATCCGTCACCGAACGCACTCGCGAAATTGGCATCCGCAAGGCTCTCGGTGCAAGACAAAGCGATATTCTGCTTCAGTTTTTGATCGAGGCGGCAACTCTGACGGGGTTTGGCGGTATTATTGGACTGTTAATAGGATGGCTTCTGACTTTTGGCGTCAGGATGATAATGCCCTCTTACGTTCCGATTTGGGCGCCAATCGCAGGATTTGGAGCCAGCGTTGGAATCGGCATCATTTTTGGCCTGTTTCCTGCCTGGAAAGCAGCCCGTCTAGACCCGATCGAAGCACTTCGTTACGAATGATCCTCCCCTGAGCCGATACTTTCAACTCGCAAGTGCGTCATATCACAGATATAAGTTCATCTAGTGATAATATTCGCATGGGTAGGTGATTTCATGGGAATGCGAGTTGGAGATACGGTGAAATTAGCATTGACCGAAGTCCGGTCTCACCCGCTGCGCTCGTTCCTCACCCTCCTCGGAATGATAATTGGAATGACCGCTTTTATGGTCGTTCTTTCAATACTTCAAGGATTCAATTCATACGTTGATGAAAAGATCGCTGGAATCGGCTCAAATTCGTTCACTATTTCACGTTTCAGTTTCGCGGATTTTGGGAACAGCGATGCGATGGCAGCTGCCCGCCGACGCAACAAAGAACTTGATCTCGATGAACTCGAGTTCATCCGCAGAAACGCCCGTGTAGTCGGCATGATCGGAGCCAAGGCTGGCGGTGTTCAGAGAGAGATCCGATACAAAGAAGAGATCGTGTCGGATATCTCCATCACTGGCGTTGAGCCGATCGTCGGTGAGATCGAGCAGGTTAACGTTGCAGAAGGGCGCTATTTTCTAAATGTCGATAATGAGAATGGCCTTCGTGTCGTGTTTATCGGCGCGGATATTCAAACCGCGCTTTTCCCGCGAGGTGATGCAGTGGGCAGCGAGATCTACATTGCTGGTATCCCCTACAACATAATCGGGGTTCAGGTCGCGAAAGGCAGCGTATTCGGCCAGTCACAAGATAATTTCGTTCTTTTGCCGCTAAAGACCTTTGCGACCGCGTTTGGCGGGATCAAGTTTAGTCGGGCACCGTCCTTTGTTGGAACACCTGCGGGTTCGACTAGTATGGACTTAGCGGTTGATGAGGTGCGCGTACTCCTAAGGATAAAGCGAAAATTGGGGCCGGATGAAAAGGATAATTTCGGTATCAGCACACCGGAGGCGATCAGTGGCGTGCGGCAGAGTATATTCGGCTCCATATCGATTGCGATCCTCGTAGTACCGGCAATCGCTCTAATTGTTGGTGCGATCGTGATCATGAACATCATGCTCGTCGCCGTTACCGAAAGAACCAAGGAAATTGGAATTCGCAAGGCTGTCGGGGCTCGACAAAAGGACATATTACGTCAATTTCTGATCGAATCCGCGGTTCTTTCCATGATCGGAGGCATCATCGGGCTCATTCTTGCCTACATAATTGGTTTGATTATAACGCGTCTCGTATTTCCGACCAAAATCCCGTGGTGGTCAGTTGTTGTCTCGATCGGGGTTTCCGGGGCTGTCGGAATCATCGCGGGACTCTTCCCTGCTCGCAAGGCTGCGAGACTCCATCCGATCGAGGCGATGAGGTTTGAATAGCATGAAACCCACAACCTCAAGGTTCATTGAGAATTTCAAGATGGCGTGGGACACGCTGCGTGGCAACAAGCTTCGTTCAGCGCTTACAATTCTCGGTGTCGTCATTGGAGTTGTAACAGTGATGCTCATTTCGTCCATCATCAGCGGGATCGAGGTCGCAGTTGAAGATCAGGTCAAATCGTTTGGCACACGATCGGTCTTTATTTATAAAAATACGCCAGGACCTCGAACAGCCCGCCCGACGCAGGATGAGCGGACAAGGCCAAATCTGACCTATGACGATGCTATGGCGCTGCGCACACTTTCCGAGGTTGAGACCGCCGTGCCTCAACTGAACGTTTCCAGCGGGCCGACGGGGGGCGAGACGATCGTGTCAGCGAAAGGCGTCCAGTCATCAAATATCAATGTCGTAGGCACGCTTCCTGAGATCGAAACAGCGGGCACCGAAGAAATAGTTGAGGGCCGTTGGTTTACGCAGTCCGAAAGTAACCTAAAGCTCGACGTCTGCTTGCTCGGAAACAGTGTAAAGGAGACGTTCTTTCCCCAGGAATCTCCTCTTGACCAAAAGATCGAGATCGCTGGACGGCTTTTTAGAGTGATCGGCGTACTCGAGAAAAAGGAACAGTTCCTCGGCGGCGGCGGCGGCCGCTCAGATCAGAGCAATGTGATCTATATTCCGTTCGAATCGGCGATCCGAATGAAACCGGGTTCAGCCGATGTGAACATAATGGCTATCGCTAAGGAGGGACGGCTGAGTGAGGCACAGGATCAGGTTGAGGATATGCTTCGAATTCGGCGTAAAGTCGCCTACGGCGAAACGAATAATTTTGCACTCGCAACTGCAGACAGCATCATCGATCAGTTCCAATCGATAACGGCGGGGGTCGCACTTGCAATGATCGTCATATCGTCGATCGGACTAATGATCGGGGGGATCGGAGTGATGAATATCATGCTGGTTTCGGTCACGGAGCGAACAAGGGAGATCGGTGTGCGAAAGGCACTTGGAGCAAGAAACGCCGATATTCTAGAGCAATTCCTGATCGAAGCGGCATCACTTACAGGCCTAGGAGGACTCGTAGGCCTTCTTTTTGGCTGGTCGCTTACACTTGTTGTTAGAGTGTTCCTGCCGTCGTATGTCCCACTTTGGGCGCCGATCGCCGGGTTTGTCGCCAGTGTTGGGATCGGTCTCGTTTTCGGGCTTTTCCCGGCCTGGAAAGCCGCCCGGTTAGATCCGATCGAAGCACTTCGTTATGAATAATAAAAAGCCCGCCATCCGGCGGGACCTTCCATTCTTTCGACATTGATTTTCCTAGCTGATAAAGCTCGGGAATAACGTGGCCATAACCACACCAAGCAATACGATAACAAAGAAAACACCGAGTGACGCACTCCATGCGATCGTGCCGGTCACGCGTTCACCGGCATTCTTCAAGCCTGTCGCATTCATCCAAACCCAATAAAGACCTATTAGACTTGTTGCTCCAAGCAGCGTGAATAGTACCGGATTTTCAGATGATTTTACAAGGAAATTAAGACTGTCTTGAACCAGTGCTTGTTGCTGTCCAAGTATAGGATGAATATCATCCGGACTCTTTAGAAACAAAACAAGTGTATTCAAAACAAACTTGATCACCGAAACCGGAAACGCCGCGTAAACGGCAGCGGAAAATGCCTGGAAAAAGTTGATCTTACCACCCATTGCAAGGGCAAAAAGCATAAATACGCCCGCTAAGATCGCATACATAAATCCAAATCCGGCAAAGGTTGCAAATGTTTGGGTAACTCTAAGCACGCCACTGTTCGCATCAATTATTGCCTGTGCACGTCCGGCCTCGACCTGCTTTTTGGCATCCTCGTTGTTAGCGATCATGCTCATTTCGAGTGTTTTATCGACTTGGAAATTTACGATCCGCTCGGCTCCAAGCCGGTAAAAGAATAGGTTTGTGAATGTTGCCGACAGCACGGTCATGATGAGCAAAGCGACAAGAAACCTAGGATGATGACGCAGGTTCTTAAAGGTTTCGGTCGGAGAGACAAAGATGTTGCCAAGAGTTTCGGCAGTTGACATCTTTTCGACGCCTTGAGTTTCGGGCCGGTTTATAAAGCTCAGGCCGATAACGAGTCCGCCAAACAAAATAAGAAACACACCAGTTCCCGTCACCCCCGGAACGATCTTGATAGCTCCAAGAATTGCGATGACCAGACCCAAAGCCGCAGTTACGATACCCGCTATACGATTCATATTTTCCTCACAGAATTTGGTTTAAGAATTACAACACAGCCTACGACACCCGTGTTTGAATAGTTTCAGTTTTACGCGGCGGCGTCATATCCGTCCACACGGATGCAAGCTGCAAAATGGCCGGGCTTGATCTCTCGCAGTTGCGGTTCGACCCTAGCACATTCTTCTATTGCTATTGGACAGCGCGTACGAAAGCGGCAGCCCGACGGGGGATTGATCGGTGTCGGAACGTCACCCGTCAAAACAATACGCTGACGCTTTTGTTTCGGATCGGGTATTGGTATCGCCGAAAGCAGTGCTTGGCTGTATGGGTGCAGTGGATCGGCGTAGAGCTCGTCCGCATCGCAGATCTCCACTATCTTGCCCAAATACATCACAGCCACGCGGTCAGAAATATGCTCTACGACTGCCAAACCGTGCGAGATAAACAGATAGGTGAGACCCAGATTGTCCTGTAATTGCTGGAGCAGATTAACGACCTGTGCCTGAACCGAAACGTCGAGAGCCGAGACAGGCTCATCGCAAATAATGAGTTTGGGGTCCAACGCCAAAGCCCTCGCTATACCTATTCGCTGACGTTGTCCACCGGAAAACTCGTGCGGATATCGGTCGGCGTATTTAGGATCGAGGCCAACTTTTTTCAATAGATCGGCCACGCGTTCATTTTGCTCTGCCTTGTTTCCAATACTGTGGATCTTGAGAGGTTCAGCAACAATCGAACCGATACTTAAACGCGGATTGAGGCTGGCGTACGGATCCTGAAAGATGATCTGCATCTCACGCCGAAGCAACTGAATTTCATTATTGGGTAACCCGACAATGTTCTTGGCCTCAAATAACACTTCCCCGCTGGTTGGCTCGATCAGCCGCAACAAACATCGCCCGACGGTGGATTTACCGCACCCCGATTCGCCGACAAGTCCGAGTGTTTCACCCTGAATAAGATCAAACGAAACATCATCGACTGCCTGGACAACGTCGTCGGTGTTGTCGACAGGAAAGTGTTTGACGAGATTTTTGACCTCGAGCAGGCTCTGCCGCTTAGCTAGGTTCATACGCTTGCCGGCCTCGCTTTCTCGTTACCGTTAAATAAGACGCAACGAACCTGTGAACCGTCCGGCTGCGGAAAGAACGGTATCTCACCGTGTGTGCAGATCTCCATACGGTGCTCACAACGCGGTGCAAAATGACAACCTATGGGCAGGTCGGTAGGGCTAGGAACCGTTCCCTCAATGGTTTGCAGCCTCTCGGCCTTTTTCGTACCTATCTCGTTCAGCTTTGGCACTGATCGCAAAAGCCCCCGAGTATAAGGATGTTTGGGATTCTCAAAGATCTCATCTACGCCCGACTCCTCAACAATCTTGCCGGTGTACATAACGCAAACGCGGTCTGCGACCTCTGCGACGACGCCAAGGTCATGCGTGATCAGCAAGATCGCGAGCTTTCGGGAGACACGCAATTCATTTAGCAATTCAAGTATCTGAGCCTGTATCGTAACGTCGAGAGCCGTCGTCGGTTCATCCGCGATGAGCAATTCCGGATCACACGCCAGTGCCATCGCGATCATTACCCGCTGACGCATACCGCCCGAAAGCTGATGCGGGTAATCGGACGCGCGACGCTCAGGCGAAGGTATCGAAACCTCTTTCATTGCTGCGATCGCAGCCGCCCATGCGGTGTCCTTATCCATATTTCGATGCAGCCGAAGAGCCTCGGCGATCTGCTCACCAACGCGATAAACGGGGTTGAGCGATGTCATCGGGTCCTGAAAGATCATCGCGATATCGTCCCCACGTATCGTCCGCAGACGGTCATCCGCCGCCGCCGTAAGGTTCTCGCCCTTGAATTTGATCGAGCCGCCGACTATCTTGCCCGGAGGCGAAATGAGACGCATTATCGATAGAGCCGTAATGGATTTGCCGCACCCGGATTCACCGACCAGGCCGACCAGTTCGCCTTCGTCAATGTGAAAGCTCACATCGTCGACAGACTTGACCAGGCCGGCCCGCGTCGGAAAATGCGTACGTAGATTCTGGACCTCAAGCAAATGTGTCATCTACGGTTTGTTTTTGATCGGGTCAGCCGGACGGCCCGGCAGTTTGACCGGCGTCGCGATCTTTTTCATAAGTTCAGTGATCGACCGCTCTAATTGAGGGTCGCGTCCGGCGATAACCGAACGCGGATCGTTTTCTACCTCAATGTCAGGATCGACGCCGTAACCCTCGATGATGTACTCTCCCTTGGCATTTGCGAGGGCTGATTGCGGGACATTGACGGTTCCACCGTCCATCAGTGTTCCCCTATTCGAGATACCGACCACTCCGCCCCAGCTGCGTTTGCCGACGAGCTGGCCGAGGCCGGCTTCGCGAAACATATGCGGGAATATATCGCCGTCAGACGATGAGTTCTCGTTCAATATCGTGATCATAGGGCCGAGGAAAGCTCCGTCAGGATAGGTGTTGCCATCCTCGCTAAAATTATTAAAATTGATGCCGAGCACCTTACGACGCAACCTTTCAATAAGCATACGCGAAACGTTGCCGCCGCCGTTAGCCCGAACATCAATAACCAGGCCTTCTTTTTTGAGCTGCGGATAATACCATTTTATAAACTCGCGAAGTCCCGGCGCTCCCATATCAGGAATGTGTAGATAGCCAAGCCGTCCGTTCGACATCTGATCTACACGTCGACGGTTACCCTCGACCCAATCCATATAAACAAGGTCGGATTCGCTCGCGAGCGGCCTAATGGTGACCGTTCGCGCTCCTTGAGCAGAGGACGAATTGTTTAATGTAAAGGTAACCGTGCTATCGGCTTTGCCTCTGAGGTATGAGTAAATATCTCGGTCGGCCGTCACGTCTTCACCGTTGATAGCGATGACATAGTCACCGACACGCGCGTCATTGCCGACTTCTGTAAACGGTGAGCGATAAATATCCTCTTCGTTCTGCCCACCAAAGATCTTGATGATCTTATAACGGTTTGCCGCCTTATCAACATCAAATCTTGCACCCGGCAAAGCGACACGAACACGCGGCGGCAAATTAAAGTCTCCGCCATCGATATAGGCGTGCTGCACAGTTAATTCAGATTGCATTTCAGAAAGGACATAATTAAGGTCGGAACGATGAGCAACATACGGCAGCCATTTGCGATAATCTTCGCGGATCTTTGCCCAATCAAACCCGTGC
>Ga0138256_10006076_pt1 | contig 12779 bp, 5 predicted proteins | sample KNB2016incub_MG_FD_105486 | JGI IMG/M metagenome (GOLD analysis project Ga0138256, IMG submission 105486) | Active sludge microbial communities from wastewater in Klosterneuburg, Austria - KNB2014incub_MG | ecosystem: Engineered > WWTP > Activated sludge > Unclassified | place: Austria... | reverse complement strand
ATTTAAAACAACCGAACCAGCATCCGTTAATTGATTAACAACCATCGAACCATCAGTGTTAAACTTCATAGTACCGTAGTCAACACCCGCCGTTCCAGCAGCATATTGTTCTCCGGGTAAAGGATTCCACGACCACGTAGCAAAGTCTGAAAATATTACAGGGCCTTGTATAGCTATGCCACCAACTACTTTATCATATGTTCTATTCGAGTCTAACTTCCAAGTTTTTCCAGTTAAAATGGCTTTAACTTCAGCATCAGGATCGGCGGACGGATTATCCAAAACAAAATGGAATACCATATATTCTTTTTTGCCAGACTCATCACGTTTACCAAACCAAATATCGGTAACTGAACTTCCTGTTTTTGCTGTTTTTACAATTTTCCATTGATTTTCCGATGTGGTTGAAACTGATGCCCAAGAACTTCCTATTGGAAATGAAGGTGATATACCACTAAAAGTAATAATATTAGTGCCTGTTTCGGTGGTATAAGTACCAGCTTTTTCAACCTCATTACTATCAACAGTAGTTACTTTTCCATCGTTGGAGAACTTGATTTTGTTTTTAACTACATTAGCTTGGTCACCAGCTACATATCCTGTCCACCCCGCAGCTTCATAATCGGCAACCGAATTCCAATCGTTTAAAAAAGTACCATTCAAATCGGTCCAATTAAAAGGAGTGTCTTTGCTTAAATGCCATGTTTTGGTAGTTGTTGTAGTTGTTGATAATAAATCATCCACTGTACCGCCGTTTAAATCAATTGCTGGATCTGGATCTGGTAAATTTTGTGGCACCCAATTGTCGCTATAATCTTTTGATATAAAGTTATAAACCAATGTTGCTGCGCCGTCGCAACTATCTTTTCTTAAAACACCAATTTGTAATGTATTTTCAGTTATAGACATCACTTTCATTCCTCGCCAATTATCTACACAGGTTTCATATTCATTGGTGTGTAAAACAGTTGCGCCAGAAGTGGTTAAGGTTTTTGTAGCGATATCTAAAAAGTACGTTCCAGATTCTTCACCGTAACTTGGAATCATTAAATGATTTGTTGTTAAAAATGGGCCGCCATCTAAACTAAATGTCATGCTTCCGTAATTACCTTGTGCTGCAATCCATTCGTTACCTTTCCAGTCGGGGCTCCAATTCCAACAATCATCACCATAGCATCCTTCATCTCCTCCTTCAAACCATGCATTATCGGTACCGTAAAAAAACATGGGACCTGCAAAAAATTTAGAAACACCGTTTTCATCTAAATCCAAAACCCACGTTTTAGAGTTTCCAACGCCACCTGAAAGTAAATTCCAAAGTGGATCATTAACATAACTTAAATTATCATCAGTTACTGTAATAGTAACAGGGTCTAGCTCTACAATACCACCACTGGTAACTGCTGTTATTTTTATTTCATAGTCGCCTTTAAAAGCATACTTAACGGTTTCAACAGCCTTATTTGATTTTCCTGTTACGTAATCCCAAGTAAGTGTAACTCCTTTGGTTTTGTTTGTTAATATAACCGTATTTCCACCAGGATCGACAGTAAAATCTTGGGTGATATCGTATTTGATATCCGACTTATCTAAGGTATTCCCTAATGAATAGGATTCTGGCTGACAAGATGCTATTAAGAAACTTATTCCCAATATCAGAAATGACGCGATTATTATTTTGATTTTTTTCATTTTTTGAAAAATTTAGTTTAGTTAAAAATTACCAACCGGTGTTTTGCTTTAAAACCCCAGCAGACAATGTTATTTGTGTGTTTGGTATTTGTTGCAAACCTTTTGTTGTTGTTATTTTACTAGCAGATATCGTTTTTGTTTCTGCAACACCACCACTTAAAAGGCTGGTTGTTTCTGCAATTGTTGAAGCTGCTGTGGCAACACCTTGACGTAAAAGATCATAAAATCGAATGCCTTCTAAAGCAAATTCTAAATGTCTTTCTTCCATGATGTTTGCTTGTGAAACTGGTTTAGAAATAAAATTAGCTTGGTAAGCACGTTGTCTAACCTCGTCAAAATAGGTTTGAGCATTAGCACTTCCTAATTCTGCAGCCATTAGTAACACGTCTGAATATCTTAAAACCACATAGTCTTGAAATTGGTTGATTTGAAAATCTGTTACATCAAATTGATTCACTGCTGATACGGTATTTCCTTCGGCATCTAAAATAGACATAGGGGTATATTTTTTGTTATAATACCCTGTATATTCTCTTTGAGCGTCAATTTTATTAAAAGGAATTCCTTCATCATCAACTGAAATTACAGTTGCCGTTTTTCTAGTATCATTATCATTATAGGCATTCCAAAGTTTAGAATTTACAGTAATACCCCAACCATTTCCATAAGGCAAGTGTGAGAACTCTCTCATACCAAACATAACCAACCAATGATTGCCATCTGTATTTCCATTATAATCGCTGGTATAAGTGTATTTTATTGAAAACACGATTTCTTTATTGTCTTCACCAGCATAATTGATACCTGAATAGGCTGAAGCTACAGGCCATAATGAAGCAAAATTCGCCACAAGACCATGACCGCTTGATGCTATAACATCTTCCAAATGTCCTAAAACTTCCGTTTTTGTTACAACACCTGCCAAATCTGAAGTGCCATAATATCCTGTGTAGTACAAATATACGCGTCCAAGCAATGATTTGGCAGCCCATTTTGTAACACGACCGCTATCCACGGCATTATAACTTACTGTTGGTAAATTGTTTGAAGCAAATTGCAAATCTTGTGCGATAACAGCATACACATCTGCGGGTAAAGCCTGTGGGATATTTTCTGTAGATGGTTCTGTTAATAAAGGTATATTTCCCCATAATCTAACCATTTCAAAATAAAGATATCCTCTGATAAATCTAGCTTCGGATTCATAGGTATTTCTTGTAACATCGTCACCTTTCCAGTCTATTTGATCCATTTTTTGCAACAATACATTACAACGGTAAATTGCTTTGTAATAAGCTACCCAATTACCGTTAAACAAATCAACATAACTTGGGGCACGTGTAATATCAAATTCATCCAATGCTGCATAATTATAACCATCAGCATTTCCAGTGCCTCCAAAACAATCATCAGATAATACTTCATTCGCTACTGGTACACCTGTTCCTGATGCACCTGTTGCAACTTGCATACCATCATAACATCCTATTAAAGCCGTTAATGCATCTTTTGGAGTAGCGTAAAAGTTAGTATCTGTTAATTCGGTGTATGGCTCAGTATCTAAACTACAAGAGCTTAAAGATACTATGCTTAATAACATTATATATATATATGTGTGTTTCATTTTTTCAGTATTTTTTAAAGTTTAACGTTTAACCCCATCATGAACGTTCTTGGTCTAGGATAATAACCTACATCAACGCCAGATGATGTTCCGCCAGTTCCAAATCCTACTTCTGGATCCATACCATTATATTTCGTAAAGGTGAATAAATTTACTGCAGAGAAATAAACTCTTAATTCTTTAGCAAATATTGATTTGCTGCTATTAATCTTGGCTAAATCAAACCCTACTGTGAAGTTGCTTATTCTTAAATAATCGCCATCTTGAACATACAAATCTGAAAATCCAGCAAAATTTTTGCCATCTTCAGTAACTCTAGGTATGGTGTTAGAAGAACCTTCTCCTGTCCAACGATTAAGTATAGCAGACGTATAATTATCAAAAGCGCCTGGGTTTCTATAAGATTGTACTAATTGATTGCCTGCAACACCATTGGCTGATATAGAAAAATCGAATGCTTTATAATTTCCTGAAATAGAAAAACCAAATGTAAAATCAGGATTAGGATCACCAATCATTTTTTTGTCGGCATCACTTATTTTTCCATCATCACTTATATCTCTATAAATAATATCTCCAGGAGATGCGTTTGGCTGAATGCCATAATCATTTATTTCTTGTTGTGTTTGGAAAACTCCAGCTGTTTCATAACCCCAGAAATACCATAATGGAAAACCGTCTTCCGACCTGTAAAATTCAGGCGCATTATCATATAATTGATTTGTTTCACCATGGATAATGCCATCAGCAGTTGGTATTTTACCCACTTTATTTTGATTATAAGCACCATTGGCTGCAATTGTATAGTTAAAATCGCCCATATGGTTGTTATAACTTAAAGCCAACTCAACCCCCATATTTTCAACATTACCTCCATTAATATAAGGTGCATCTGCTCCTGCAGTTGCTAATATTGGGGCAACAATTAACCAATCTTTATTGGTTTTTCTATACCAATCAAAATTAATATTTAAAGTATTGTTTAAAACTCTAGAATCAAACCCGATGTTGATTTGTTCTGATGTTTCCCATTTTAAATTTGGATTAGGCAGTCTGTTCGGATAAGCACCTGGAGTTAATACGCCTTCTACATTACCAAAATTATAATTTGTTGTTGATGTTTTGATTGGCGCTAAATATTGAAACGCTCCAGTATTTTGGTTTCCTACTTGCCCCCAACTGGCTCTTAATTTTAAGAAGTTAAGCGCATTAGAATTACTTAAAAAGTCTTCATTTGAAAGAATCCAACCTGCAGATAAAGACGGGAAGTAACCCCATCTGTTATTTGGGTGAAAGTTTGAAGACCCGTCTGCTCTAAAGGTAGCGTTTAATAAATATTTCTCATTAAAGTTGTAATTTAATCTTCCAAAATAAGACATTCTTTTGTTTTCAGATTTCCCGCCACCAACACTCATTGAAGGTGTGCCTAGGCTGTTAGTTGTATTGCTTAACCAAGCGTATTTTAAACCTCCTAATATGTTGTCTGTGTTTGAACCATTAATATATGTACCATCATAATTAATTGAAGATGCTCCCACCATAGTTTCAAAATGATGTTTTTCTGTAACATCAAATTTGTAAGTGATTAAGTTATCCCAAGTCAAAGATTTCCCTTTATTCATGCTTTGGCTTGTATTATCTTGAATTCTATTGGAATAAATGGATAACTCATATATGGGGGCAAAAGAATGACCTTCGCCAGCATAATAATCTAAACCTAACGTTGTTTTAAAAGTTAAGTTTTTAATAGGCTCGATTTGTAAATAAACATTGCCTAACAATTTTTGATTATTGCTTTCGTTTTGGTTATTATAAACCATTTCTGCGTAAGGATTTGATCTGCCTGATAGCCATGGTTCACTATCTGAAGTTGTATTATAATAATTGCCTTCCGCATCATACATAGGTAACAACGGATTTACTTTAAAAGCACTTCTAAGTGAGTTATTATATTGGTTTCCAACACCAATACCATTTTTATTGATGTAAGCAAAGCTTAAATTTTCTCCAAAGGTTACAACGTCTTTATATAATTTATGCTCTGAGTTAAATCTGAAATTAAATCGTTCATAGTTTGATAAATTTTTACCGCCAACTATACCTTCTTGCCCAAAGTAAGACAATGATGAAGAATAAACGGAACTGTCAGATCCACCTGTAATACCCAAAGCATAATTTTGAGTGGCAGCGTTATCAACAAACATTTCATTCATCCAGTTAGTGCCTTTCCCTAGTGCGGCAATTTCTGCATTTGTAAAATAAGGGTTTTTACCAGAATTTACAGCGGCTTCATTTACAATGATAGCATATTCAGTAGTGTTTAATAAATCTACTTTTCGTGCTACAGATTGAAGTCCGTAAAATTGGTCAAACGTTATTTGCGCTGCAGTACCTCTTTTTCCTTTTTTGGTTGTTACTAAAACAACACCGTTTGATGCTTGCGAACCATAAATAGCCGCAGATGCTGCGTCTTTTAGGATAGATATAGATTCAATATCCGAATTGTTTAAGTAAGATATATCACCAGTTAAAATACCATCTACAACATATAATGGGCTACTTCCCGATGTAGAACCTACACCCCTAATAACAACATTTAAGCTTTCACCAGGTTGACCTGATGTTGATGTAATTTGAACTCCAGGTGATTGACCTTGTAAAGCTTGAATAGCATTTCCTGTGTTCATTTTTATAAGGTCGTCTCCACTAACTTGCACACTTGCACCCGTTACAAGTGCTTTCTTTTGTGTTCCATAGCCGACTAAAACAACTTCTTCAAGTGTTGCGGTATCTTCTTGTAATTTTATACTGATGGTTGTTTGACTATTCACCGCAATTTCTTGTGATAAAAAGCCAACATATGAAACAACTAATACAGCATTTTTACTTGACACATTTATTGAGTAATTACCATCAAAATCAGATTGTGTTCCATTTTTTGTGCCTTTTTCTATAACATTGGCACCAGCTAATGGCTGCCCGAAACCATCTTGAATGTTTCCTTTTACAGCCCATGTTTGAACAGGATTATCGTTTTCATTTGAAGTACCAAGCACTTGTTTATCTGATTTTAGTACTGTTTTTTTCAAAAGAAATATTTGTCTGTCAACTATATTATAGGCATTAGTGTCTCTAAATATTTCATTCAAAACTGTTTCAATGGATGCTTTATCTGCATCGATGGAGATGTTCCTCTGCAGGTTTACATCTTTAATTTTATAAACAAATCTGAACTCTGTGGAACTTTCAATTTCATCTATTAATTTGCCAACAGTGACATTATTTAAACTCAATGAGATTTTTGCTTTTTGGGAATACGATGTATTTGCATGTAAGGTAAAAAATACAACAAATATAAATAGTGCACTTAGCTTCATCTTTAAATCGAATTTTAACAATGGACAATGATAGCTTCTTTTCTTGTTAAGAAGTTTTTTCATACTTTTGAAGTGTTAATTGTGGTTATTAGTTTCGTTTAATCACATCTTTAATAAATCGGGAAATGCGCCAACATTTTCCGGTTTTTTTTGCTCTTTAATTTCGTGAAGGAGCGTAAGATATGTTTAGTTTAGTTTGGTGTTTTTTTTGCTTATTACGTCATAGGCATGGTTGCATTTTAGTTTAGTTTATTAGTATTTTATTTTTATTTATGGTGTAATTTATATTATAGGTAATTTTAAAATATTCAAGTATTTTTTCAATAGGTTCATTTCTAAAACTGGCATTAAATTTCTCGTTTGCCAATTCGGTATTATTATTAACAATTGTTACGTTGTATTGTCGTTCCATTTTTTTAAGAATGTTGTCAAACGTGATGTTCCTAAAAACCAGTTCACCATCAACCCATGACGTGTAAATACTAGTAATAACAGGGTTTACAGCAATAGGATTAGCAGCATTTTTAGCGTAACTAGCTTTAAAACCAGGTTTTAGCAACACGTTGTTATCTTTGTTTTTTGTAGTGTATAAGTTTACGGAACCTTCAACTAAAACAACATCGGTTTCAATATCTTCCGGATAGCTTGACACATTGAATTGTGTTCCTAAAACTTGAACATTTAAAGCGTCGGAATTCACAACAAAAGGATGGTGCGCATCTTTTGAAACTTTGAAAAAAGCTTCCCCTTTTAAAAATACTTGTCGGGTTTGACCTTTTAGAAATTTTACTGGATATTTTAATGAGGTACCAGCGTTTAAATGAACTGTTGTTCCGTCGGATAAACTGATTTCAAACCGTTTACCATACGGAACTGTTAGCGTATTATACACCAACGTTTCTTCATTGGCAGTATTGCTGTACGCTATTTTTGTACCGTTTTGTGTGCCTATTATGTTTCCTTTAGCATCTTTTACTTGTGAAGTACCATCTTCATTTATAATTTTTATAGTACCATTTTCCAATTGAAGTGTGATTTGTTCATTTGGAACTACAAATGGCTTATTACTATTAAAATAACCGCTTTGATATAGATAGCCTAGACCCAAAAATAAAACCACAATGGAAGCATATTTAAAAACCTTAAAAAATTTCAATTTCTTAGATTTTTTATTGTGCTTTCTAATTCTACTTTCTAATTTTTTATAAATTCTTTCCGTTTCAATTTGCTTGTATATAGTAAGTTTATCTTGTATGTTATTTTTGTCAATAATTTTAGTATAAAGCGCTAAATTAGATTCAATACTTAACCAAGAATCAAGCGTTTTTTGTTCTTCGGGAGTTATAATTTTCGCAACTGACTTAAATATTAATTGCGCAATTTGATATTCTGATGTGCTATTTTGTACCATTTATAATATGATAATATTCTTAAATCCTTATTATTAATATCTAAAAAATTCAATCTACTTTTTGTTGAAAAAGCAATAGAATGTTAAATTACTGTTAATAGGACTGCGGAAAGTATATTTCGGGTGGAAAAAAAATCAACTTTTTTTTAAAAATCTATAAAGACATTAAAAATAGTTGATAAAATGGATAGTTTTTTAGATACGATTTTAGCAACTCTATGGCTCGGGCACGTTGTGATTTCACGGTGTTTATGCTAATTTGAAGATCCTCGGCAATATCTTTGTATTTTGCACCTTCCAAACATGATAATTCAAATACCTCTCTGCATTTTTTTGGTAAGGTTTCCAAAGCTTGAAATAAAATAGCATGTGTTTCTTCTTCTATCACAAATTGTTCTTTTGAAGAAATAGCGTTATGTTTTTTAGCATCTAAACGCACAAATTTCTTTTCCTTTTTAAGATAATCTATGGAAGCATTTCTAACCATAGAATATAAATAGGATTTTAAATTTTCTATTTTTTCTAATTTATGTCGTTTTTGCCAAAGCTTAAGTAGTGTTTCTTCAACAATTTCTTCGGCAGCAAAATTATCTTCGGTATAATGCAAAGAAAATGCATGCAGCCTTTTAAAATAGGTGTCAAAAATAATTTTAAAGGCATTCTCATCTCCCTTTTTCAATAAAGAAAGGAAAGATTCAGGATTGTCTATTTCACTAAGTTCCAAGATAATTTATAGCCTATTAAATATCGGGGTAAGATAGCAAATGATTTTAAATAAGCAATAATGTTAAAATTAATTTGAATTATTTGGTGAGAAAAGTTTTAATCAAAATATATCTTTTTAATATTTAAAAAACAGATAATAAGAACCCTGATTTTATTAATTAATAAAGCCAAGGTTTTATGCCTTGGCTTTATATGCTATTATTCAATTCTCAATCACTTAGTAATACTAATAAGTAGCTTTCATCCAATTATAAGGCTGACGTTTTACCCACAAACCCCGTGTAAAATCTGGAAAATCTTGAGGTTCGCCATTATTTTCTATGGAAGCTTCTGAAAGTGGTGTTATGGCACTCCAAGCAGCGGCATCATAAGCATCCATAGGTGGTGCTATGTTTTCTTTAGCCGATTCTACAAAAGCATTGAACACAAAAAAGTCCATGCCACCATGACCTGCGCCTGATGCCATTTCACCGTATTTTTGCCATAACGGATGGTCATATTTTTTCAACCACTCATCGGCGACATCCCATTGGTGTGGTTTCGATTTGCCTTCAATATATAATCGGTTACCATCATCTTCCCACAAACCATTAGCACCTTGCACTCTAAAACCTAAAGAGTAAGGTCGTGGCAAGTTTACATCATGTGTTATGATTATGGTTTCCCCATTTGACGTTTCTACCGTCGTAGTAATGACATCACCTTGCTTAAATTTTAATTTGGCATTCGGATGGTTTTTTCCACCATTTTCAACAATATAATTATGCAATCCGATGCTTTTGGTAGCATGAGATGTTAAGGACATAAAACGATTTCCTCGATTAATATCACACATAGCAGCTATGGGGCCAACGCCATGAGTTGGATAAACATCGGCATTTCTTAACAGGGAATGTTGCGTACGCCATTTAGATTCAGAGATTCCTTTTTCGCCAAATTCAACCCCTTTTCCGTACGCCGATTTACCGTCATTAAATTTTACGCCTCGTAAATCGTGTTGGTAACCACATCTAAAATGAACCAACTCGCCAAACACATTTTGTTTTACCATATTTAAAACGGCAAGAATGTCTCTACGATAATTCACATTTTCAAGAAGCATCAAATGTGAACCTGTTGCTTCATGCGTATTTACCAAATCCCAACATTCTTCCATCGTATTTGCTGCTGAAACTTCCAAACCTGTATATTTTCCAGCTTTCATAGCATCAACTGCCATTCTTGAATGCCATAACCACGGAGTTGATATCACAACGGCATCAACTTCTTTTAAATTAAGAAGATTTTTATAATCGTCATCAGAATTTCCAAAAACCTGAGGCTTCTTAAAACCAGCATCTTGAATCATTTTTAAGGCAATTTTTATACGCTCTGGATCGACATCGCATATCGCAGTTACATCGACATCTTTTCTAAGTAAGGCATTATTCAAATGATTACATCCTCTTAAACCTACACCTATAAAAGCTACTTTTAGTTTTTGGGCAGATGCTCCTAAACCATACCCAAATGATAAATTGGGAAGTATGGATAATCCAGCACTTGCCAGAACTGTTTGCTTCACAAAATCTCGTCTTGAACTCATATTTATTTTTTAATTATTTTTATTTATTATTATTTTTTGAAGGAATTATTAAGCTAAAAAAGTATCCAAAACCAAAACAGGAAGCGACACCAAAAAAGGAGTACATTAAAAAGTTAATTTCTGTGAAAACACTTATATACCAAATTAAAATAGCACTAACCAACAAGCCTAACAATGTACCTGTAGCATGGGCTTTTTTAGTAAGCATTCCCAAAAGGAACATGCCACCCAAGCCACCTGTAAAAAGACCTAAAAAACGATAGAATTGATCCCAAAGTGATTTGATATTTGAACTTGCCATCCAAAGTGCCAATAACACGCCAAGAACACCGGTAACCATGGTTGCTATTCTTGCAATTCTTAGCAATTTCACATCACTTACATTAGGTTTAAAATGCGAGTGAAAATCATTACAATAAGCTGTCGATACCGAGTTTAAACTACTACTAATACTAGACATGGCTGCGGAAAAAACACCAGCAACCAACAAACCAGAAACACCAATGGGCAATTCCCTTACTATATACCACGGAAAAATAGAATCGTTATTAGAAATAGCTGGTGATAATTTACCAGGCATTTCAGTATAGAACATAAATAAAAGCGTTCCGATACCAAAAAAGATAATAGTTGCAGGTAGCGTAAGTACCGCATTGGTATATAAGGTTTTTTGTGAATCCTTTACACTGGAGCTTGTTAAATACCGCTGCACGATGGTTTGATCGGTTCCTTGTGTGACCATAGCAGATGCAAGTCCTCCAATAAACACGACCCAAAAAGTAGAATCGGTGAAATTAAAATCCATATTAGCTATATTGAATTTATCACGTTCTGAAGCGTAGGTTAGCATCTCTCCAAAAGAAGTTTGAGTATGTATAATAATCCATATAACAGCTAAAACACTACCTCCAAGAAGCACGATAACTTGCATAACATCAGTCCAAACCACCGCCTCAATTCCTCCAAAGGTCGTATAAAATATGCACAGAACCCCCATAATTAAAATACTCGTTTCAACTGGAATACCTGTTACAATAGAGATGGCTAATGATGGCAACAACAACACAATACCAATGCGTCCTAACTGAAATAAAATAAAGGACAAACTTCCAAAAGCGCGTGCCGTATAATTGAATCGATCTTCAAGATATTCATAAGCTGTTTTTATTTTTAGTTTATTAAAGAAAGGAATAAAAATAAAAGCGATTAATGGTGTTATTAAAATGGCGGTTATATTTAGAAAGAAGAAAGACCAATCCGTCACAAAAGATTTTGCTGGAATTGCCATAAACGTGATGGCACTTAACAAGGTGCCGAAAACACTTAATCCAGAAGCCCACCAAGGAATGCGTCCGCCACCAGTAAAATAATCTTCAGTAGATTTTTGTTTACGAGCAAAATACAAACCAATTAATACGGATATTAAAAGGTATAATGCCAATACACTGTAATTAAGAAATCCGAAAGGATGCGCTGCATCTGCAATTTTGAATTTTTGCACGTTTGCAGTACGAATACCAGGAGAAACTTCACCAGAAACGATTATAAAATCGTCTTTATCTTTAAAAGAAAGTGCGGTTACAGGAATTTTTGTTGCAAGTGTATCATAAACAAACCACTTTTTTGTGATGGTATTGTATGCTAAAATTTCTTTTGAAAAACCAGAATGATTATTTAAAATAGCATCCCTTTTATTTTTTAACATGTTTACAATCGAATCGTTTTGAGTAGCATTCAATTGCAACGAAATCGTTTCTAAAGCATCAAAAAGGACTTCATCACTTCCGCCATAAACCATAATGTGCATAGAACCCATGGTTTCAGACGAAGCGCCCATCAATACTCTGGATTTACCATCTATCACTAAATCGCCTTCATTTTTCCAAGTTTGTTCTTTAAAATCATAAGACAAATAACTGGTAAGTGTTTGCGATTTTTTTCCTGCCTCTTCATTTCTTCCACCAATAACAAATAGTTTTCTACTGGTAGATATTTCTTGAACAGCAACGCAATGAAGTGCTCTTGGAAGCCCTGGAAAATCATTTAATTTCTCCCAGTTTTGTTTGCTTTTTAGGTTTAATCTGTAAAATGAATTTGTACTGTTTTTATCATTTTTACCACCGACTACATATACAAAATCACCTTCCAAAACAGCTGAAGCAAATGCTAACGGTTCAGGAAGTTTGGGATATTCAGAAATAGTGACTTCTTTGGAAGCTGCATTATAACCTAAAAGAAATACCTTATCAGTTGTAAGCGTTTCGTTATTTCCTCCAATACATAAAACACCATTTTCAGTTGCTACCGAAGCTGAATATGCTAATGGCATTGGCAGTTCTTTTTCTGATAAACGCCATTGGTTAT
>Ga0138256_10006074_pt1 | contig 12782 bp, 8 predicted proteins | sample KNB2016incub_MG_FD_105486 | JGI IMG/M metagenome (GOLD analysis project Ga0138256, IMG submission 105486) | Active sludge microbial communities from wastewater in Klosterneuburg, Austria - KNB2014incub_MG | ecosystem: Engineered > WWTP > Activated sludge > Unclassified | place: Austria... | reverse complement strand
TTGTAATGCGCAGGTCGGGGGTTCAACTCCCTTCGCCAGCTCCGCTAAAAAAACCCGTCGAATTGACGGGTTTTTTGTTTTTTGTGCCATTTTCATACAATATATAAGAAAATACAAATAAATTGGCTTTTTTTAAATAAAAATGTAGTTAATTTTGTTCAGCCAATAGTATTCAAAACAAATCTTTTAGAAGGTACCCGTTTATTGTATCAAATTCTCATTTTCTCAAACAATCCGGATCATTTCGAAATATGCCTATAGCAAAGGTTTTTATTGTAGAAGACGAAGCAATTACTGCGCTGGATATCAGGAAGACCCTTGAGAAGCTGAATTATGAGATTGTAGGGATAAAAGACAGCGGGGAAGCCGCGTTAAAGATTATTGACAAAGCAGACCCCGATATTGTTTTGATGGATATTTCTTTAAAGGGCGAGCTTGACGGAATTGAAACTGCAAGGCTTATAAATATTCAAAAAAGAATTCCCATTGTTTACCTGACAGCTCACTATGATGATGATACGATTGATAGAAGCAAATCAACCAATCCCTACGGTTACTTACTTAAACCTCTAAATGACCGTGATCTGAATTCATGCATCAGGATGGCGTTATACCGGTTTGAATCAGAAAATAAGCAACAGGAAATTGAAGAGCAACTAGCAGTATCCAAGAGAAATTCAGAAGTGCTTTACAATGCAATTCAAAGCACAGCCTTTATTGTGAATGATAAAGGTATTATTACTTCAGTAAACAGCAAATCACGCTCGGAAAAATTTCCTGTATCTCACTTGGTAAATTTAGATGTACGCAAAGCTTTCTCCGGAAGAACGGGAAATAAATTTTTGCTGCTTATAGAAGATACACTGCGCAAAGGAATTGAAAATTCATTTGAGCATATAATTAAGGTAAATGATAATAAGTTCAGGTATGAAACTACTTTTTATAAGTATTCAGATACAGAAGTGTTGGCAGTTTTTAAGAATATTACTGAGGATGAGGCATTTGAACAGGCTTTAAAGGGCAGCGAGTTAAAATACAGAAATCTCATTAAAAACTCCCCGCTATCAATAACGCGGCTTCTGATTAAAACCAATCAATACGAGTTTGTAAACGATGAGTTTATAAGGCAATCAGGCTATACCCTCGAAGAATTCAACGCGCTTTCAAACGAAGAGTATCATAATATGATCCATCCTGATGACAGGGAAAGTGTAATCAAGGAATACTCTGCGTGGATAAAAGACGGCAGCAAGGGACTTAAAAACCTTGTTTACAGGATTAAGAATAAGCATAATGAAACGATATGGCTTGATAGTTATCATTATGCCGATATTTTACCTGATGGCACAATCGACGCTGTCAATCAGATATACTTTAACATAAACAATCAGAAGCAATACGAGGAAACTTTAAGTGAGTCAAAACAATACCTGGACGCATTCTTTCAGCAGTCAATGGATGGAATATTTATCGCCAAAACTGATAAAGCTGTTAAATGGGATAAAGGCTCAGGCAGTGATAAGCAGCTTGAGATGATCATGAAAAATACTAAAATAGTCCGCGCTAACTCTCCGCTTTCAGCGCTTTATGGTTTAACAGCTGATGATGTTCAGAATTTGTATGAGGATAGCTATTACGGCAGCAAAACTGCGGAAAAGAAAAAAAGATGGAGGGCATTTCTTGATAACGGGCACTCCCATGTTAAGGAGTATTTGACAAGGCCTGATGGAAGCAGAATATTCATAGAAGGTGATTATTACTGCCTGTATGATAGCAGAAAGAGATTTATTGGATACCTTGGCATTGAGCGTGATATAACAGACCGCAAAAATTCTGAAGAGATACTGAAACTTAGTGAAGAAAAATTCAGGGCTGTTGCGGAATCAATGCCTGCACAGGTTGTAATTTTCCAGGATAATAAATTTGTTTACGCAAACCCATATTCAGAAGTTATCACAGGGTATAAAACCCAGGAGATCTTAAGGAAGAATTTTTGGGACCTGATCCATGAAGATTACAGAGAAATTGCAAAAGAACGCGGTGAAAAAAGACAAAAAGGCGAAAAAGTACCTGATAATTATGAATTAAAGATAATTGCAAAAAATAAAGAAGAAAAATGGCTTAATTACAGCGCAAGAATAATTGAATTCAATGGGAAGAAGGCAGTTCTTGGTATTGCAACCGATATTACTGAAAGCAAAAAAAACCAGGAAAAAATAAGGTTAAGTGAAATTAAGTATAGGAATTTTGTTGAACACAGCTCTGAAGGAATTTTCAGACTCGAATTTAGAAATCCGGTATCTACAGAGTTACCGGCTGATGAACAGGTTGAGCTGATCAGAAAAAACGCTTTTATTGCGGAGTGTAACAGTGTTTTTTCCTTGATGTATGATGCAGAGAAACCTGAAGACATAATAGGTATAAATGTGACTGAACTTAAATATTTAAGTCCTGACATAACATCTAGGATACTTAAATTTGTTACTCAAAATTATGATTTGATAGAAGATGAAACGGTGGAATATGATGAAAACGGTAAGGAGAAATTCTTTGTTGTAAATATTTCAGGTGTAATTGAAAGCGGTAACTTAACCAGTATATGGGGGGTGCAAAGAGATATATCCGAAAAGAAAAGATCTGAGGAGGCTCTTAAACGCTCATTGGCCGAAAAAGACATACTGCTGAAAGAAATTCATCACAGAGTTAAAAATAACCTGCAAATTGTTACAAGCCTTCTGAAACTTCAGGCAGGATACGTGAATGATGAGAGAATAAAACAATTATTCAGAGAAAGCCAGAACAGGGTCCAGTCAATGTCACTTATTCACCAGAAGTTATACCAGTCCAAGGATCTATCTCATATTGATTTTAAAGAATATATAGAAACAGTAACTACTCACCTGCAGCATTCATACGGAATACTTGAAGACAGGGTAAAGATTCACACCGATGTGAAGAATATGATAATGTCTATAGATAACGCTATTCCTGCCGGATTGATAGTTAATGAACTTGTTTCGAATTCCTTAAAACATGCTTTTCCTTCAGGTATGAATGGAAACATATACATTAATGCAGCATATGATGAGTATAATAAAGAGTATTGGCTTCTTATAAGAGATGATGGTGTTGGTATGAAAGAAAAACCTGATATCGGGAATTCCGGTTCATTTGGTTTGAAACTTGTGCATACTCTTGTGAAACAACTGGAAGGGGTAATAGAAATTGTCACATCAGGTGGTTCAGAATTCCGTATTCATTTCAGAAGCGCTGACTATAAAGAACGAAATTCTTAATAATTAATTCAGATTATTCTTAATATATTGCAGAGTTACTATTTTAAAAACAAAAATAATATACAACCCTAAGATTGTACAAATGAAAAAAATAACTATTAAAAGCTCCTTTTTTACAGAAAACCGGAAGAAACTTTCATCGTTGATGATGAAAAATTCTGCCGCAATTATTAATTCTAATGATATCATGCCTTCTAATGCAGATGGCTCTCTAAAATTTGTTCAAAACAGTGACCTCTTCTATTTGACAGGAATTCAGCAGGAAGAAACAATTTTGTTGATAAACCCGGGCAACAAGTCGCAAGATCACAGGGAAATATTATTTATCAGAGATTATAATCCTGACCTGGAAGTTTGGGAAGGCAAAAAATTATCTATGCAGCTATCCTCAGAAATTTCAGGTATTAAAACCGTAATGGAGCTTTCAAGGTTTGAAGATGCTCTTCACGATCTGATGTGTAATACCGATAATATTTACCTGAATACAAATGACCATGACAGGTCAAAAAATATTGTTGAAAGCCGTGATCTGAGGTTTATAGAACACTGTAAAAAATATTATCCGCTTCATTCATATCACAGGATTTCGCCTCTTGTTTACAGACTGCGTGCAATAAAATCTGAGACTGAAATTGAATTACTGCAAAAGGCGTGTGATATTACAGGCGATGGTTTCAGAAGGGTATTAAAATTTGTGAAACCGGGTGTTATGGAATATGAAGTTGAAGCTGAACTGGCTCATGAATACATGAAACAGGGTTCCGGTTTTGCTGATTATGAACCAATTATAGCATCAGGAGAAAATGCCTGTTTCCTTCATTACATTAAAAATGATGATCCATGCAGCCAAGGAGATGTACTTTTGCTTGATGTTGCAGCAGGTTGGGCTTACTATAATGCTGATATGACAAGATCAATTCCGGTAAGCGGAAGATTTACTAAAAGGCAAAGGGATGTGTATAATGGAGTTTTACGCGCGATGAGGGGTACCATTAAGGAAATGAAACCGGGAAAAACGGTGAGAGATATTATAATGATAACCAGGGAACTTATCGCGAAAGAACTTGTTGACCTGAAGCTTGTTAAACCTGCTGATGTTAAAGATATAAAAAATAAATCTGCAGAGTTTAAAAAATATTATCCACACGATGTTTCCCATTTCCTCGGTTTGGGTGTACATGATGTAGGAAAGTTTGATGAACCTGTAAAACCCGGAATGGTACTAACTTGTGAACCAGGTATATATATCCGTGAAGAAAAACTTGGTATCAGGATAGAAAATGATATTCTAGTTACAAAAAAAGGGAATCATGATTTTATGGCAAATGTACCGGTTGAAACTGAAGAAATTGAAGAATTAATGAATTCCTGAAATTTTACGGATAAGAGTTCGGCAGCTATCATTTAATTTAGTTCATTTTATGCTGTTTTAGATGACTTTCGGTATTTTTTTTCTCACGTCTTCCCTGTATAGCATATTTTATGATTAAATTATTATTTATATTATAATTAAATATTTTGCAGGACAGTTTTACTCAGGCAAAAAAATATACATTAATCCCTGCAAATTAATTTCAGATTACTTTCATCTCACTTTTCATAGTTTCTAATACATTAACTGAATACTTAATAAATTAGTTTTATCATATTACTTGAACTCTGCTAAACAATATAGGATAAGATCTTCAGCTCTTTTTGTCACATTAGTCTATCTGTTTTTTGGAATTTTGTGGATTATTGTTTCAGGAGAAGTTGTAAGGCATTTAACCAACGGAGCTGAGTTGAGTCTCAGGTTTGAATTTTATAAAGGGATCTTTTTTATAATATCAACTTCTTTGCTGCTTTATTTTTTGGTAAAAAGACGTGAGAGGCTGAGCCAAAAACTTAAAGCTGATGTTTCTGAATCAGAGGATAAATGGAAAAATATCTTTAATAGCGCAAATGACCCTATTTTTATTCTGGATAACGATTACAGAATAATTGAAACAAACTCAAAGGCATGTGATCTTTACGGATATTCACAGGATGAATTCCTGAAACTGAGTATTAAGGATATACATGAATATAAGGACCCTGAGTTTATCAGAAAGCAAATGAATGCCGTAATAAACAATACAAGTACTGAATTTGAGATTAATCACAGGAAAAAAGACGGAACAATAATACCTGTTGAGATAAGTACAAGAGCAGTCATGAAAGACAATAATGCAGAGTTTATCCATATTGTCCATGACCTTTCTGCAAGAAAGGATATCGAAAAAAAACTCATCAGCAGTGAAAGCAAATATCGTACACTTGTAGAAGCTTCTCATGAACTTATCTGGGCAACAGATGAAAGAAATATTATTACTTTTGTAAATAACGCATCCCGGGAAATTTACGGATTTTCTCCTGCGGAAATGATAGGTAAAAAGTTCACTGATTTTGCCACCAAAGAACAGATTGAAGTTGATGTTAAGGCTATAAAAGAGGCTATCAAGGAAGGAAGTGAGGTTATCCAATATGAAAGCAGAATAACTGATTCAGGCGGTAAAGAAAAATATCTGCTTACCAATTGCCTGATAAATAAGGATGCCGAAGGTAAGTTAAAAGGAATGTTCGGAACTTCTCTTGATATAACAGAAAGATTTGAATCAGAAGAAAGAGTAAAGTACCACAACAGGGTTTACTCTCTTATGACGAATATGAATCAACTGATTGTAAGAGCAAAAAACAAAGAACAGATATTAAATGATGCCTGCCGGCTTGCGGTTGAATATGGTATGTTCAAGCTTGCATGGGTTGGAATAGTAGATGATAAAACCGGAAATGTAAGTCCCGCTTTTCAGGCAGGAAATTCCGAAAATTATCTCAATGAACTCAAAATTTCAATAAACGAGCCAGATAATGTTAAGGGACCGATCGTGAGGGCTTTCACTGAAAACGTTTATTATGTCAGCAATGATATTGAGCGTGACCCTTTGCTTATGAAATGGAATGAAGTTACTGTTTCAAAAGGTTTCAGGTCGTTTGCAACATTCCCCATTGAGGTCAGAAACAAAGTGGTGGCAGTGTATAGTATATACTCAGAGAAAAAGAATTTCTTCGGGAAAACTGAAACCGAGCTGCTTCTTGAGCTTGCTGAAGATATTTCCTTTGCGCTGGAGTATATTGATATGGAAAAAGAAAGACATATCATTGAAGAACGTTATAAAAATATTGTTGAAAAAGCGCCAATAGGAATTTATGCTCATCTTGATAATATTATAACTTATATCAATCCAGAAGGATTTAAAATTCTGGGTGCAGATTCATATAAAAGCATAGTTGGTAAAAATATTTACGAGTTGATACACCCTGATTTTAAGGAAATTGTTAAGAAGAGACTTGAAAAGATCAATTCGGGTGTACCTGCAGCTGAGCTGGAAGAAAAATTCATCAAAACCGATGGAAGTGAAGTTGAAGTAATGGTATCAGCTATTCCCTATTTTCATGATGGTAAAAAAGGCGCACAGGTATTTTTCAGGGATCTTACCGAACAAAAGACAAGCCAGAAGGTGATTTTTGAAACAAACGAGCGTTTTAAACTTATCACTAAGGCAACTAATGAAGCTTTGTGGGATTGGGATTTAATAACAGATGATATTTGGTGGAATGATGGATTTAAGGACCTTTTTGGATATAATGATGATGATATAGGTAAAAAAATCGGTTCATGGGAAGAACGAATTCATAAAGATGACGGGAAGAGAATAGTTGATGGTATCAAAAATGCCATTAACTCCGGACACGATTTCTGGTTCGATGAGTATTCATTCCGCAAGAAAGACGGAAGCTACTCTTATGTATTCGATAGAGCTTACATCATGAAGAATTCACTGGGAAAGCCATACAGAATGGTTGGTAGCATGATTGATATATCCTTCAGGCGAAAAATGGAAAATGAATTGAAAGAAAGTGAAGAAAAATGGCGGTCATTATTTGAAAACAGCCCCAGCATCATATTTACAATTGATAAAAATTACTTAATAACCGGGATAAACCGTTCATTTTTGAATAAGTATAACACGAACGAAATTATCGGAATGGACGGATTTGAACTGATAAATGAGGAAGAAAAAACCAGGGTACGAGAAATTTTAGAAAGAGTGTTTGATGAAAAACAAGCAGAAAGTTTTATCGTAAAAAGTTCAGAAACACAAGAAGATAATTTTTATTCAGTTCAGGCTGTACCGCGTATCAAAGATTCTGCGGCTGAAGGGCTTACATTAATTGCGACTGATATTACAGAAAAGATAATTGCTGAAGAACGGCTAAAGGAAACAAACCAAAGGCTGCATGCCCTGGCCGCTCATTTGCAGACAATAAGAGAAGAAGAAAGAACTATGATCTCACGCGAGATACATGACCAGTTAGGGCAGGAACTTACAGCATTAAAAATGGATATTGCTTTTCTTTCAAGGCAAATGGATAAGATCAAGATAAGCGGCAAGCCGGATTGGAATGAGCTGCAGAAAAATCTTAGATCAATGTCAGATATTACTGACCAGACGATTAATTCAGTAAGAAGAATAGCACGCGAACTAAGACCTGATGTTCTGGATAAGCTTGGACTTAAGGATGCAATAGAATGGCAAGCCGAAGAATTCACAAAAAGAACGGGTATTGATTGTATTGTATCTATAACACAAAGCGATCTGAATTTTAGGCGGGAACTTGAAAATACAATTTTCAGAATTGTTCAGGAGTCACTTACTAATGTTGCAAGACATTCCGGAGGATCAAGATCGAAAGTTGGGCTTACACTAAAAGAAAATTATATATATCTTTCAATTGAAGATAACGGTAGGGGCATAACTTCCGATGAAATTGAAAATGCTAAATCACTTGGGCTGGTAGGTATAAAGGAGCGTGTATATTCTGTAAACGGTAAACTGACCATTTCAGGAGAAAAGGACAAAGGAACAATTTTAAAAATAATCATTCCCACGGAACAATAATGGAAGAAAAAACAATCAGGATAATAATTGCCGATGATCATGCTTTTTTGCGTGAGGGCATAAAAAAGACCATTCAGGATGAAATTGATATGGTAATAGTTGGTGAAGCATCTAATGGCAGCGACGCTTTGAATATTATCAGAGAGCTTGATCCCGACGTAGTAATTATGGATATATCAATGCCTGGTAAGAGTGGTCTTGATTTACTTAAGGACCTGAAAATAATGAAGAAGAAATACAGGATACTTATTTTAAGCATGCACCCCGAAGATCGATTCGCTATTGGAGCGTTAAAAGCCGGTGCTTCAGGATACCTTACTAAAGAAAGCGCTCCTGATGAACTTGTTAAGGCGATAAGGACAGTGTTAACAGGCAGAAAATATGTAAGCAAAGCGCTTGCTGAAAAGCTTGCAGATATTTTATCTGATGATATGGAAAAGCAGCCGCATGAACTTCTTTCTGACCGGGAATATGAAGTTTTCGTTAAGATTGCTTCTGGAAAAAAAGCAGTTGATATAGCGGCAGAAATTTCTATTAGTGTTCATACTGTAAATACATACAGGGCAAGGATTCTTGAGAAGCTTAACATGAATTCAAATGTTGAATTAACCCAGTATGCAATGCATAATAATTTAATTGATTAATTTTCAGTAACTTAAATGATTTTGCTGTAACATAAATAACTACATTCAATTCATTCATTCTGCTCTTATTTATTTCTTTCAATTTAGGATATATTTGTTGTAAGAAATTTGAAAATAAATGCCTTGCAACATGCTTATTGTTGAAGATTCTGATCTGGTAGTTCAAAAACTGACTAAATTACTGGAGCCCCTGGATAATATCAGAATAGAGGGACGTGCTTCGGATGGTTATACTGCTGTGAAGTTGATAAAGGAAATGCATCCGGATTATGTTATTCTGGACATTTCTCTTAAATATGGACATGGTATTAAGGTTTTGGAAGAGATTTCACATTTCGATTTCAAGCCTTATGTAATAGTACTTTCCAATTTAAACTACCAATATTACAGGGATAAATGCAAGAAACTAGGAGCAATGCATTTCTTTGATAAAGCAATGGAGTTTGAGAAGGTGTATGATGTTTTAAATGAAAGGTCAAAAGAAAAAGCAAATGCAGCAACTACTCAATAAAATAATTTATCCTGATGATTCTCACGGGACGGATGATAGAAACAAGTCAATATCCGGTTATGAGGATGATGTAATTATAGTTAAAAATACTAATAACCGGGTTTTGCCCGAAAAGCGCAATAGTCCTATAACTGATGAAGTTTTAAAATCACTTTTGAATCTTTCAACTGATGTAATAACCATACTAACACCGGATGGTATAATTCTATATGAAAGTGATTCCATTGAAAATATGATGGGGTATAGTAAAAATGAACTTGTAGGGCAGAATGCGTTTATGTTTGTTCATAAGGATGACCTAAAGAGAGTTTACTCTGATTTCATGTCCGGATTGTTATCTCCGGGTAAATCTATTGTAACATCATTTCGTTTCAGGAAAGCTGACGGAAGCTATGTTTTTCTTGAATCAGCTGGTGCCAAATATGAGTCTGATGAAAGTAACAATCTTGTAATTATTTCGAGAGATGTAACTTCACGTATTGAATCTGAAAAGAAAATTAAACGGTTGACTGCAGCTGTTGAGCAGTCTTCCAACACTATTGTAATAACCGATATAAACGGCAAAATAGAATATGTTAATAAAAAATTCGAAGATCTTACAGGATACAGCAAAGAGGAAGCTATGGGCTGTAAGCTTAATATACTCAGATCTGAATTTACCTCAGAAGAATTGTACAAAGATCTATGGACAACTATTTTAACGGGCAATGTTTGGCAGGGTGAGATCAGGAACAAAAAAAAATCAGGAGAGTTGTACTGGGAAAAGATCAAAATAACTCCTGTAGTAGATGAAAATGATCTGATTACTAATTTTATTGCTTTAAAAGATGATATTACACAAGAAAAAAATATCAGTGAAAAACTTGAACAAAGTCTGAAAGAAAAAGAGATAATGCTCAAGGAGATTCATCACAGGGTAAAAAATAACCTGCAAATTGTAATTAGTCTGTTAAATTTGCAATCAACAACAGTTGATGACTTAAAGCTAAAGAATCAGCTGACTATTAGCCAGAACAGGGTAAGATCAATGGCGCTTATACATCAGCATCTATACAGGTCAAGTGATCTGACCAGGATTAACATGGAAGATTACCTCATCGGTCTTTCAGGTCAGCTGCTATCAAGTTATGATGAGCAAAAGAATGTTGTAAAAGTAGCTGTGAATGCTAAAGATATTGAGTTTACTATAGATACCGCAGTGCCTTTTGGACTGCTTGTCAATGAAATAATCACGAATTCACTCAAGCACGGTTTCCAGGGCAGAAAAGAAGGGAATATCGTAATCACGCTTTCACAAGCGGGAAATGATGAGTATGTGCTTGATTATCATGATGACGGGATAGGGATCCCGATAAGTATTGTAAACGGGCACGTTGTAAGTTTTGGGATGCATTTAATTGAAATGCTTGTTAGCCAGCTTGATGGAAACTTTGAACTGATTCCTTCAGGCGGTACAAATTATAGAATTAATTTCCGGGGAAGTAGTTATCAAACGAGGTTTGTTTACTCCTAGTTAATTGTCCCCACATTTAATAATGCAGTTAAGGTTAGTTGTTCTAACCCTTGTGAAGAAAGGTTTGAAATTATTACCCGGAAATTTTATGTTGATTTTTAGAATTAACAATAAATACTTTTACAAACATGGAAAAAATATCATTTCTTGAAGAACTTGAAAAAAGACTGAACCAGCTTGAAAAAGAGATCAATAGAACTTATAAGTACGCAGATGGAAATTTTCACATGGAAAACATGATGCACTTCTTTGATTCCGCAATGGACAAAATCTCAGATAGCAGAACTTCTGAAAGCGATTTGAAAGTCAGTGATGCTGAGTTGATTGAGAAAAATTGTAGGTTTATGGACTATTAACTGCACTTTTAGTTACATTTTAATTATTTGACCTTATTATTAAATTCGGCTTATGCCTAAGCCAAAAACAAACAGAAGGTACAGTTATAAGGAGTTCTTTGCCCCGGATAAATTAAAACCGATCCTTGATAAAATATGGGTATTTGAAACAGCCGCAATGACCGGAAGCGACAGGCATTTTCACCTTACAACAGATTATACCGCAACCCTGATATTTATTTTTCCCCGAAATGTAAACAGAATCTCTGTATACTTATCAGGACCCAATTCGCAAAACATACCATTTGAAAATTCTCCTGAACTTATCGCAATTGGCTGCAGGTTTACACCACTGGCTGCACATCAATTATTTGGTATTGGACCTGAATTGACTATCAACAAAGCAGTTAAACTTTCTGAAGTTCTGCCGGCTCCTTTATTCAGGAAATTCAGATCCGCCTTACTGAGCGAAAAATTGCTCCGGGGAAAGATGCGGGTTATCAATCAACTCCTGACCGGACTTCATAACTCGGTAACAATCCCCGGTGAAGATATTATCAATGAAATAATCAAAAAAATACTAATGAGTAATGGTAATACAAAACTCGAAGATCTGTATTCTGAGCTTTCGATGAGTATCAGGCAGCTTCAGCGGAAGTTCAATAAGCGTACCGGCCTTTCGCCAAAGGAATTCTGCAGGATTGTCAGATTCCATAATGTTACCAGGAAACTGATGAAAAACAAGTTCCCTCATTTTGATGTTCTTGTTGAATCGGGATATTATGACCAATCGCATTACTACAGGGAATTTAAAGAATTTACCGGTATGCTGCCAGCAATATATGTAACAAGACAAAGGAACATAAAACTAAATAATCTAATCTGAATAGCTTATTCACCATGTGTCGTTTTTTTACAATACTTACACTTTTCAATTATTTATCTTTGTATATACAAACAGAACAAACTATGACACTTCCAATTATTATAATGGTAGTTTTAACAGCTAATATTCCGGCAAGCGGCATAAATGTAAGCAATGCATTTTCAGCACAGAGCTCAGAAGGTGAGGAGTTCAATAATACACTTATGCTCCATGAAAATAAAGACCTGTTCAGATTCGCTGAAAATTATGATAACAGCTTTTTCAGTGAATGGGAAAAATTGTACATCAATGCGCTGATACTTAACCTTAGGCATAAAAATGCTGAATCAAATACTGTCATAAACCTGCTGCTTGATAAATATTCTCAAAACATTCCGGATTCTCTGAAACTTCTTTTATATGAAACAAGAATGAAAAATTCTGTTAATTTCTTTGATTACAAAGATGCCTTATACTGCACGGAATTTGTTCTTCAGAATTACTCATCGCTGCTTGACTCTGCAGAAGAAGTGGATATGAAAAACTCAAGGGTTATTTGGAAAGCCGCTGAAAATATACAAAAACAGACAGTTGAAATTACAGGTGATTCTAAAATCCCCTTCAAAAGAGATTTGGCGG
>Ga0138256_10006073_pt1 | contig 12783 bp, 10 predicted proteins | sample KNB2016incub_MG_FD_105486 | JGI IMG/M metagenome (GOLD analysis project Ga0138256, IMG submission 105486) | Active sludge microbial communities from wastewater in Klosterneuburg, Austria - KNB2014incub_MG | ecosystem: Engineered > WWTP > Activated sludge > Unclassified | place: Austria... | reverse complement strand
TTCGACAGCAGTTTGAAGGCCGACGTGACCATTGCAACATCCTGGTTCTGATCCGGCGGGACGGAACGCATGATGAAGTCCGCAAAACTCTCGGCGGAGCGTCTGTCGCCGGAACTATGCTTTGCCGCCGCCCAATAGACCTGACCAGCTTCCTTGATTTTTAGCGTCTTCTCGAGACATCGCCCCTTCACGGCGAGCGACTCCGCGCCGGGCACAAGCTCGACCATTTTTTCCGCAACTTTCAGTGCAGCGTCGTCGCCGCTCTTGGTCTGCGCGACTTCCACGAGCCCCCGCCAAGCCTCCGGAAACGTTGGCTTCAGTTTCAGTGCCGTGTCGAATTGTGTTTTCGCATCATCGAAGCTGCCTTTTTTCAGCAGGCAGAAGCCCTTCAAGGTATGGAGTTCGGGGTCTCGGTGAGCGTCGATGTCGATTTCATCAATCGCGCGCAGTGCTGCGGAAAATCGCTGCAGGTGAGCGGCGGTTCGAAAAAACCGCAATCGGGTTTCCAGTCCTGTTGCCCCGTTAAGCATCGCCGCGTCGAGCAGACTGAACGCGATGAGCTGGTTTTCGACTGTGGCTTCATCCTGCAAAACCACCATCGCGTATTCTTCGAGAGCCACTGGATTTTGTGGGAGAAGACGGACGCAGGCTTCGTATTTTGTTCTGGCTTCAGCCAGGTTGCCCTCGGCTGCTTCAGATCGAGCTTCCGCAATCAGACGCTGCGAGATACGACCGACTTGCCAGTCGTGCAGGAGCCACACGGACAATCCACCGACGAGCAATGCCGTCACGCCGGACAGGAGCCATTTCCAGCGAATGGAGATGTTGATACTGGATGACGTCATCTCAGTTTTCCTCAGTCGATAGAGTTCGTGAAAGGGCCTGAGTGATTTCGGGCAGCGCAGTTTCCAGAAACAGTTTTCCGATCCCGGTGTCGCTGCCGCTGACTTCGGGGAGCCATCGTTCAGACACGTACAGTTTGTAAAGAGCCGAAGAGCCGGCGAAAGCGATCCGCGGCTGTTCGGGACTCTGCCAATAGCCGTCGGGAGACCAGGCCCAATAGACCCGAATCAATGACGGATCGCTGACAGCCGAGTTTGAAAAATCAGCGTAGTGAAATACATGTCGATGGTCACTCACGTCCGCTTCTGTCACATTCACAGCGAAACCGGATTCATGGCCATGGACCTGAAATCCCTGGCCGGAAAAACAGACCGTCGGTGAATGCAGGGAAATCGGCCCCGGGTCGCCGGCAACCAGCAGCAGCGTCACCTGAGCGCCGGTTTGCTGGTTGGTGAATTCACGCTTGATATAACCAGCGATGCCGCCAATTGTGAGTTCGGCATCCGAGAGTTTCAGATCCACTGAAGTCCAGTCTCCGAAATTCCTCGGCACAGCATCCAGTCGATGAACGGCTTCCATGACGGCGGTATTCGGAATCCAGCGATGAGTCATCAGACCCTGAACCACGCTGCCCGATGTGATGAGAATGAAGGCCGAAATAGCCAGTGCGTCCAGTCGTTTCATAGTGCTGTTCCTCCATTGATTGCAGGATTCAGACAAGGGCCGATCGAACCATTGATTGACAGACTTTGCAGGGCGGACGTGTCTATCAACAGATCGACATACTTCATTTCAAGCCACATCATGATCAACGCGGCGGGCATCATCAGCCATCCAGCAAGGTCATGAAAGACATGTTCCGCCAGCTTCGGGCCAGCATAAACATACAGCAGGCCCGTAATCGTGATACGCCCGATGTTGCACAACAATGCGATCGGCACGGCGCTACAGATCAACGTCAGATTGTGCAGCCATGAACGTCGCCCAAGCAGAGCCATAGCGGTCGATAGCGCAAAGAACACGACGAGCATACGGAGGCCACTGCAGGCTTCCGCAACGCCCAGCACATAACCTTCAATGTTCAACAGGTTGCCGTTTCGCGTCGCTACGATACCCAGTGTCTGCAGGGCGTACGTCGAAGCAATGCCCGCCAGTTTCTGCAGCGGGTGCGCCATGGAAACTTCCAGCTGATAGGGCATTGGCACCATAAACAGCAGAAAGAGGATCGACGGCCAAACGACGGCAATCAGCCAACGTCCACCGAGGATCATCGCGATGCCAAAAAGAACTGGCAACAGACCAACCGCCTGCAACCAGTCGAAAGCAATATACGCCCCTGCCGAATGGAGCAGCAGGCCCGCAAAGATCCAGATCAGGCCACTGGGCATCGAGGCACACGGCCTTGAGCTAATCTCCTGCCGACGAAACCACGCGATTGCAATTGCCAGCACGGGCACAAAGAAGCCGTGAGAATACTGTGGATCATTGCTCCAGCGAGTCATCAGCTGCGACAGCGCGGGCCAAAAGGCCCACACCGTACACAACAATAGGGCTCCCGCGTGAGCAGTCCATCGTCGTGTGATTTCGAACGATGGAATTTCCACTTTCGCGGTGAAAATCGGCATCAACATCGAATCCTCTCCAATTCGCGTCGTCATGTAGACCGCACGAATGAACTTGGGGTGTTAACCGCATCAATTCTCGTTCCAGGGCTCCAGCCCTGGAACGCACTGCACTGGAGGCTCCTGCCTCCAGCGACAAGCTCGCGAGGCAGGAGCCTCGGGAGCAGTGTGTTCCGAGGCAGGAGCCTCGGAACAAGGACATCAATCCGCACCGCGTGAAGTATAGATGCAACGAGGGGATTCGTTGGTGAACAGAAAAGCGAGCAAGTGTCGCGGAGATTATTCCGTTGTCGCTGCTGCTCGACGACGTCGGCGAGCATACAGCAGTCCGGCCGTTCCAAGTCCCATGAGCGCCATGGAGGCTGGTTCGGGCACTGCCGGCGTTCCACTGCCTGACGAAGTTCCACCTCCGCCGGTACTGCCGCCGGACGTCGTACCGCCTGTTGTGGGTGGTGGCGGTGGTGGTGTCCAAAACGACGGTTTCGCCTTTTTTGCTTCAGCGTTCGATGTCACGGCGAACGCCAGAATCATGGCGATCAGTAATGTACGAGTTCCTGGTACCTTCATTGAGCTTTCTCCTAATGAAGTGACGAATGATTTGGCTCCCACAACCGAAGTCGGCAAAACAGCCCGATTACGGTTGGCACAGCACTTCTTTATACAACCTCTCGTGTCTGCTTTCAGAGAGATTCTTGAGCGTTCACGAATAACCTGGCAGAGCGGGGGCGGTTCGTACGGACGATTAAAGTCGGTTGCAAAAAGGCAACATCAAGGCTGGCAACGCATCAAGCAGCTCGGCGAGTCCCGCAGTTAGGCGAGCGGCAGTAAAAGAATGACCAATTCCCAAATCTGCGGCCAGACAACCATTTGCCATCGATCATGCTGAAGGATGCAGATCTGGGACAGATCTGCCTACGTTGTAGTCCGACTTGTCCCAAGTCGGATTCCTTCGGTAGGGCGAAATCTTTGTGGTAAGCACCCATGCGTAAGTCCTGGGGCATAACTTGGCGAGCGGTGGGTGTCAGCTCACCGAGTTGCACGCTTTTGACTCGGAGGGCTTACGCCGCTCCGCTCGCCTTATCAGGCCCCAGCACGTGAAACCTACGTGGTCTCATCGCGGCGCGGTGCGGGAATCGAGAGCAATTCCTCGCGCAGCACGTCAGTGAGCGTTGTTTCCAGACGTTGCAGGATCTCAGCAACGAGGGCACCATCCATTACGCGATGATCGTAGGCCAGTGTGACTCGCGACGTGCCGTTCTGATCGAGAGGACCAAACGTAAGACAGCCTGTATGAATCGATGGCGGCAGCTGAATCTCAGCGCCGCGGCCAGCGAGTGTTGAGAGGAAAAACGTCCCGAGGCGTTTCGCTCGGGACGCTGTCGCCATGTTGATGTTCCACCACCAGATCATTCGACGAAGAATCGTCGGCACGCGCGCGAGCTGAAGCTGCTTCCGGAACACTTCACGCACATCGCCGTCACGAAATCTGTTGATCGAACTTTGAATCTCGACCAGAGATTTGGATTCAGGAGTTCCCACCTGTCCCCAGAACAGCCACAGCTCACTCTTAATTTCGCGCTGCACTGTCAGAGTCACGGTGCTTGACGGATGCTGATACAGATGAGCCCACGGCCACCGATACCACGTCTGCCGCAGTTCGGGTACGTCCTGAGCAACAAGAGCATACGCCTTCAGAAACAGGGCGGGCCACGAGACTCGTTCCGGACACGAATCTCTCGCGGCGGAAACCTCTGCCAGATTCATCCGACGATCGTGGGCACAAAGCGGCACCGCCCGATTGAAGTACAACAAGTCCCAGCTCAGTCGACGACTGGCCGGGACTCTGAATCGGCGACCGTTCCGTGGATCCGTCATTTGCTGAGAACTCCGTGCTCCGAACCATGAGTCTCGGATAATGACGCTAAGGCGAGCGGCAGAAACAATTCCACCACATATGTAACCCCGCCGAAGGAATCCGACCTGAGACAGGTCGGACTACGTAGGCAGATCTGTCCTCAGATCTGCATCCTTCAGCATGGTCCATGTAATTTAGGAACGGTCCCTAAATCGTCCCGTCATCCGTCACGATTTTACAGTCCGGCAGCTTCTCTTTGAGGGCGCGTGCTCCATTCATTGTGCAGCCGGTACCGTTGACATCAAGATACTTGAGTGTCTTGACAGCAATCAGAAAATAAAGCCCCTGATCAGTGATGAGCCCATTATCTCGCAGACGCAGTTCCTCAAGCGAGTCGTGGCCTTTGAAAAAGGCTTCCATACCGGCATTGGTAAATCCGTTTGCCCCCGCGTTCAGAATTCTGAGGTGAGGAAATGACTTGAAAATACTGGCAATGCGTCTGTCCTCGACAATGCTCGCACGAAACACATTCAAATCTTCCAGTGACTTCATTCCCTTGATTGCCAACAGGCCCTCGTCCCCAAAATTGGTCTCACCGACGTTGAGTCTCTTAAACGAGGCACCAAGTCCCTTGAATGCGACTCCCTGTACCTGTGTAAATGCCACGTTTAGGTCTTCCAGTGACTTCATCCGTTTTATCGTCAGAATCGATGCGCTGGTGATATGCGTGCGAGACAGATCCAGTTCCCGAATCGGCAACTGTGAGACAGCGGCAACCGTGGAATCATCCGCAGCGGTAGATCCCAACTTCAGCACCTGCAGATTGGAGAACTGACCTAACGCGGGCCCTGCAGCGACAGTGATGAGTGTTGAGCTCAGGTTTAGCGATTCGAGGTTTGTCAGGCTTGTCAGACTGCCCACGACCTGATCGTTGGTGACTGAACCAGAAATGTCCAAAGACTTGAGCGACGTTAAATGACCCAGCAGCGCCAGTTCTTCAGGACGCAACTGAGGGCCATGCAGCGAAAGAATCAACAAATTTTCCATTGCCCGGAGATAGTTCAGCCCCGCCTGGCTCACCTGGCTGTTCTGAATGTACACTTCGGTAATCTCCGCAGCGGCTTCAGGCTGCGATGTGACTTTCACCAGAGCGCCATCGGTGACCTGGTCCGGTCGCAGGCTGCGAAACTCAGCGACCAGTTCCTGCGGTGTCGGCGGCACAGGTGCGGGCGGCGCGATCGGAGCCTGAGCAACTTCAACTGCAGGAGCAGCAGGTGTCGTCGGCGGTTGACTTTCCTGAACACTGGACTTCACATCATCCACGACTGAATTCACCTGATCACAGCCAGGTAATGTGGCCAACACAACCAGGATGATGGCCAGATGACTTCTGGCAAAAAACAGAGCGCAACATTTCATCGAACGAACTCCAAAGGAAAAAGAACTGAGCGAACAACCCGCGCGTATTCTGCAGTCCGTCACGACTTTGAACAAGTGGCGCAGAAAGAACTTCACGGTGCCGCCTCGGAATTTTCCACAGTCCGAGGCTGTGAAAAAATGGGTCTGGCTCCGAACGTTGCTACTGTTTTCGTCGGAGATTCGATTGGTTGTGAGGTGCCTGACCCAATTTTTCCACCGTCTGTAGGCCCAGCTCACTCTGTCATTCAGCGCTACGACAGTAACAATTCCGGCCACTGGGCGGATTTTGTTCCGGGGATCGGACGATTTTCCAGCGCGCGAAACGTGAATACGACCGACTGCTTGGATTCTGCAGAGAAATTCCGCGTCGCAGAGTGAAAACAGCGCGCATGGAAGAATAGCACGTCGCCAGCCTGAAGTTCGACCGGGATCGCCCGTTCGAGCAATGGTTGATTCTCTTCCAGATCCTTGCGCAGGAACAATTCATCGTCCAGTCGATAGCGTTCCGCCCGTTCGTGGTGTGTTCCTGGCAGAACTCGCAGACAGCCGTTGTGCAGATTTTCTTCACCCAGAGCGATCCAGATGTTGACCAGATCTCCGGTCGTGAAATTCCAGTAACGAGTATCCTGATGCCAGCCCGTGTCGCTGCTAAATCGCGGTTGTTTCGTCATGATGCAGTTATGGTGAGCCAGCGGCATCACGATGTGCGGCCCAAGCAGTTGCTCAAGTCGTTTCACCAGAAATGGCTCCTTGACCAGCTTCGCAAAAATCGGATCTCGACTGATGGCCTGCCGCAGACGGCGGGCAGTCCGTCCACCATCCGCATCCAGCGATTCCGGAGCCCCTGGATAACTTAACTCCGCCTCATATTCAATATCCCCCTGATGCGCCGCCAGATCCCGCTGAGTAATCCGACGCATGGTGTCAATACAGTCGGACGGCACCAATCCTCGGGCGATAAAGTACCCATCGTGGCGGAACGCTTCGACTTCCAGTGGAGTGAATTCAACGGTGTTCGACACAATTGCGGTCATGGTTTGCAACAACAGTCAGAGTCATCCATAACAAGAGTCACATTGATCAGGTCTGGCTGGCTGTTGCTTCAAATCCCAATCCTGATGGTGATTCTCACGCTCCCTGGATTTCCCGCAAGCGGATACACTTTGATTTCTCATGGGAATGACCTGGAATGTCGGGATCTGTCGCAATTCGCCAGGTTTTGTTCTAAAAAGCGAAGCAGATACGATCATTGTGGCCACTGGGATCCCCATCGAAGCGCCACTCGTCAGTTGAGATTTGAGGCGATTTATGTTCGACAAGATATTTGGAAAAAAGGGAACGTCACATCAGAAAATCGACATCACAAAGCGGTTTAATCTGTTGGGACGAGTCGGACAGGGCAGCATGTCCAAAGTCTGGCGTGCCACTGATCTGCAATCTGGAAGAACCGTGGCCCTCAAGGTTTTGGACAAAGAAAAAACGGCGAAATTTGAATCTCGATTTCAGGGTCTCAACAAGCCGTCCGAAGGTGATGTCGCGTTGTCGCTTCACCATCCCAACATTGTGAAGACTCTGGAAATCGGATGGACCCCTGAAGACGAAATGTTTCTCGTGATGGAGTTTGTAGAAGGTGTCGGCCTGGCACTGCTTGTCGATCTGCAGAATGACGAAATGAAACGCTATCGCCTGCGATACATGATTCAGATTGGTGAAGCTCTGCACTATTTTCATCAGCAGAACTGGATTCATCGCGACATTTGCCCCCGCAACGTCATGATCGCTGACGACAAGACCGCGAAGATGATCGACTTTGGTCTGGTCGTTCCCAACACGCCCAACTTCTGCAAACCCGGCAACCGCACCGGGACTGCAAGTTACATGGCTCCCGAATTGATTAAGCGACAAACGACAGACCAGCGACTCGACATTTTCTCCTACGCCGTCACGTGTTTTGAAATGTACACAAAGCGATTTCCCTGGGACGCCGCGATGACCATTGACGCGGTGATGCATCACATCAACAAACCGCCTGTGCCGCTGACAGATCTTATTCCAAACGTGGATAAACAGATCGCCGCCGCGATCATGAAAGGCCTGGAAGCCGATCCTGATCTCCGCTGGCAAAAAGTCACGGACATGGTGGCCGAGATTCGCGAAGCTGAAGCCCGACTTGTCGCCGCCGCTCGCAAAGCCGCAGCGGCCAAAGCTCCGACTGCGAAATCGAAGGCTGATTCGAACGCGGCCTCAGAGAAAAACAATCCAATGCCCGAGGCTTCCGTACCCAGCGCCGCCGAAAAATCGGACTCAGGAAAGTCCGCCGCAATGAAGAGTACGAAGAAAAAGAAATCCGCCGACGACGATGTGGATCTGGACGAAATGTTCGGTGACTGATGTCTTACCCCACCGACGGCGTGTCAGACTCGCAAATCACGCTCAGGTTGCTACTTTGGTGGGCAGACTCGCTCCAGACAGCATCGCCGGCCGCGCATAAGCAGCGGGAGCAAATTCTACCATTTCACCACTCGTCGCTTTTCAGGACAACATCCTCATGCCACTGAAACTGCATATACGGTTTCTGCTCCCAATTGTCATCGCCATGGCTGGCGTCTTCCTCAGTCGCCCATTGACGGCAGCGGATCGACCGAATGTGATCCTCGTCATGACGGACGATCAGGGATATTCGCCGCTCGCGAAACTAGGTCATCCGTGGATCAACACGCCGAATCTGGACGCCCTGCACGACAAGAGCACTCGGTTCGACAGATTCCTCGTCTGTCCGACGTGCAGTCCGACGCGTTCCTCGCTGATGACCGGACGACATTCGATGCGGAACGGTATCACGCATACAATTTTGGAACGCGAGCGGATGACCCTGGATGCCGTGACGCTGCCGCAAACGCTGAGCAAAGCTGGTTACACGTCGGCAATTTTCGGCAAGTGGCATCTGGGCGACGAAGAGCCGTATCAGCCTCACAAACGTGGCTTCAATCACACGTTCATTCACGGAGCGGGTGGCATCGGTCAGGCGTACGACTGCAGTTGTGCGGACGTGCCGAATAATTCGTATTTCGACCCGGTTGTCCGTATGAACGGTAGCTTCGTCAAGACGCATGGCTTTTGCACCGACGTCTTTTTTGATGCGGCAATAGACTGGATCAGCACAGCTCGAAAAGCGGACGCCCCGTTCTTCGCCTACATCACGACAAACGCGCCGCATGGGCCGTTTCTGGCTCCGGAAGCGAGTAAAAAACGATTCCTGGACCTTGGCTTTGGCGAACAGCAGGCCGCGTTTTATGGGATGATCGAAAACATCGATGACAACGTCGGACAACTGATGCAGCATCTCGAAGAATGGGATCTGTTCAAGAACACCATCGTGATTTTCATGTCGGACAACGGCATGACGGGCGGCGGTTCCGGAAAGCTCGGCACGCCACTCGGGCACACCGCCGACGGCAAGGATATTATGCCGTACAATTCGAACATGCGCGGCCTGAAAGGATCGCCGGACGAAGGCGGCGTGCGAGTTCCATTCTTTGTTCGCTGGGACGGCCACTGGCAAGCCGGTCGCGACATCGATCGCATCGCTGGCGACATCGACGTCTTTCCAACTATCTGTGCAATCGCCGGCGCAGAATTGCCGACAGGCCAGGTGGAAGGACGTAGTCTCATTCCATTGCTGGATAATGCAAAAGCGGCATGGCCGGATCGATACCTTTACACACATGTCGGACGCTGGAAAACCGGCCAAGAACCGAACGACTATGAGTGGAAGAGTTTCAGTGTGCGGAATCAGAAGTTTCGGTTCGTCAACAACAAAGAATTGTTTGACATGGAGTCTGACCCCGGTCAGACAAAAAATGTGATCGAGGATTTCCCGGAAGTCGCGGCCGAGATGCGGAAGGATTACGACGCATGGTGGAAGAAGACGCGACCGATGATGGTTAACGAAACGGCACCGATGTCGGCGACGCGACCATACCATGAGCTATACAAGGCGCAACTCGCGAACGGCGGGATTCCGGACTGGACGCCTAAGACACGGTAGTCAGGGATACTGTAGCCGGACTCGTCGGAGTTTGGACCGAGAACATCGCAACCTCGAAACCGAACTCTCACGAGTTCGGCTATGACTTAGTGTTACTGCTCACGACAAGACCGCCACTGGCTGAGCGGAAGGATGGACGATCATCCGCCGCAGATCGTTCAAATCGATATCCGTGTTGAGTAGCACGCATCGGACTGCGGCACCAGCTTGAATTCCGTGGCGAAAGGCCTTCGGCTGGTCTGTCCGATCCACCGCCAAAATTTCAATCTGCGCCCTGCGTGCGGGGCGAAAGAACAAGCCGTAGGATGGACATCCCTGTCCGTCCGAGTTTCAATCCGCGCGCCGGGTGCGGGGCGAAAGCCTGAATTCTGAGCCAAATTTCCTCCCAATTCACAGTTTCAATCCGCGCCCCGCGTGCGGGGCGAAAGCTGTACGCCGTGGCGACGCTGGACAGAATATCGTCGTTTCAATCCGCGCCCCGCGTGCGGGGCGAAAGATGAGTGCCTCTCGCTTCATGTGCGTGGCCATGCTGGGTTTCAATCCGCGCCCCGCGTGCGGGGCGAAAGCCCGGATGGCAGCGTGGGCAGGGCTGACTTGAGCAAGTTTCAATCCGCGCCCCGCGTGCGGGGCGAAAGCGTCAAGGATCACGTAGTTCCGCAGTTGCACGTCGTTTCAATCCGCGCCCCGCGTGCGGGGCGAAAGTCGGCAGTCGCTGCGGTTTCGACGCCCGCCAGCTTGTTTCAATCCGCGCCCCGCGTGCGGGGCGAAAGCTCGCCATGGCAATCCATCGTGGTGTCGGTGGCAAGTTTCAATCCGCGCCCCGCGTGCGGGGCGAAAGTTCAAGCGGCTGAAGCGAGTCTGATTGCCGACTCCGTTTCAATCCGCGCCCCGCGTGCGGGGCGAAAGGAAAATCCTTGGCGATGGCAATCAGGAGAAGTCGTTTCAATCCGCGCCCCGCGTGCGGGGCGAAAGGCCGACGCGGCAAAACTGGGTGACTCATTCGACCGTTTCAATCCGCGCCCCGCGTGCGGGGCGAAAGCCCAACGCGGGTCGGAAGCTAGTGGATTTGGGAGTTTCAATCCGCGCCCCGCGTGCGGGGCGAAAGGCGACAACATGCGGCAAGCGATTGGCTACCTGATTTCGTTTCAATCCGCGCCCCGCGTGCGGGGCGAAAGTGGCCTTCATGGCTCCACACACATGTGACTGTCAGTTTCAATCCGCGCCCCGCGTGCGGGGCGAAAGAATGAATCTCCTCGCCGCAATTCTGCAGGACAGTTTCAATCCGCGCCCCGCGTGCGGGGCGAAAGTCAATGAAGATTCTGGCTTAAGCCAGGGAATTCGTTTCAATCCGCGCCCCGCGTGCGGGGCGAAAGCTTCGGTATCCGCACAATCAATCGACGGAGGTGCTGTTTCAATCCGCGCCCCGCGTGCGGGGCGAAAGGTAATTTGCGGGCAGTATGGCCCCGCGAAAGAAGTTTCAATCCGCGCCCCGCGTGCGGGGCGAAAGGCGTGGCTGGGGAAAAACATCACTCTGCGTGCGCGTTTCAATCCGCGCCCCGCGTGCGGGGCGAAAGGCAAACCGCGAGTCGAAAACTTTGGCCAGTCAGACGTTTCAATCCGCGCCCCGCGTGCGGGGCGAAAGGCCACCGCCAGTGCGATGATCAAGCTGCTCTCGAACGTTTCAATCCGCGCCCCGCGTGCGGGGCGAAAGGCGCCTGCTGCATGTTGTCGCTGTCAAGTTCAATCGTTTCAATCCGCGCCCCGCGTGCGGGGCGAAAGACTTGACCAGGTCATGACGCCAAACGCGGTCGATTTGTTTCAATCCGCGCCCCGCGTGCGGGGCGAAAGAACACGGGTCCGCGCGGACCGAACCCGAATCTAGCGGTTTCAATCCGCGCCCCGCGTGCGGGGCGAAAGGCGGATGATCAGGGCAGAATCCGGTGCTGACAAACGTTTCAATCCGCGCCCCGCGTGCGGGGCGAAAGGCGATGCCCCTGCCATCGCGGTACAGTCTGACAGCAGGTTTCAATCCGCGCCCCGCGTGCGGGGCGAAAGGGAGACAAACATGGCTGTTAAGCATTTCCTGGACGTTTCAATCCGCGCCCCGCGTGCGGGGCGAAAGGAAAAATTCCGATACTGTTCGCTCGATTGAATCGTTTCAATCCGCGCCCCGCGTGCGGGGCGAAAGAACAGTCATGGACTTTCCGAGTGACGTTGATGCGTTTCAATCCGCGCCCCGCGTGCGGGGCGAAAGCTGTGAATGCGATGCCGAACACGATCAGACATCCGTTTCAATCCGCGCCCCGCGTGCGGGGCGAAAGACGCTGGCAAGAGCGAGCCACGACTCGCCGAACGCACGTTTCAATCCGCGCCCCGCGTGCGGGGCGAAAGCGCGCCCTTGCCGAATATTTTCATCGCCAGCGCGTTTCAATCCGCGCCCCGCGTGCGGGGCGAAAGCGTCGCCGCCCGCCGGGATTCGCATCGAATGGTTGTCGGTTTCAATCCGCGCCCCGCGTGCGGGGCGAAAGGGCTCGGGCGGCAACGGCGGTGCCGCGTCTGTCGTGTTTCAATCCGCGCCCCGCGTGCGGGGCGAAAGGAAAACTCGCCCCCCTCGATAGCGGGCTCTGTCTTTGTGTTTCAATCCGCGCCCCGCGTGCGGGGCGAAAGGCGGCGGGAATTTCTTCCTGCTGTTTTGATCGCGTTTCAATCCGCGCCCCGCGTGCGGGGCGAAAGTCTGCGATGACGGCCTTGAGGAGCCTCGCGTGCCAGTTTCAATCCGCGCCCCGCGTGCGGGGCGAAAGTCGCATGATGGATACGTCACGCGGAGCGTCGATGTTTCAATCCGCGCCCCGCGTGCGGGGCGAAAGGCCGCGCTGCAGTTGATGCAGCGCGTCATCGTACGTTTCAATCCGCGCCCCGCGTGCGGGGCGAAAGGACATGCCCTGCGAATCGATTACAGTGATGTCTGTTTCAATCCGCGCCCCGCGTGCGGGGCG
>Ga0138256_10006072_pt1 | contig 12784 bp, 16 predicted proteins | sample KNB2016incub_MG_FD_105486 | JGI IMG/M metagenome (GOLD analysis project Ga0138256, IMG submission 105486) | Active sludge microbial communities from wastewater in Klosterneuburg, Austria - KNB2014incub_MG | ecosystem: Engineered > WWTP > Activated sludge > Unclassified | place: Austria... | reverse complement strand
TCAGTGGACCGGCCAAAGGTGCGCAAGGCCGGTCGAAAAATGGCGCGCACACGCGGTTCTCCCTGGTTGTTCGGGAAGCACTCCTCGCTACTTGAGCACTTCGACGTTCCTGCCCAGGGTCTTGAAACGGACACCATCCGCTTGTTCCACGGTAATGGTGATGTGACCGGTCTTGCTCACGTTCAGGTCGCGCACGGTGCCGGTCTTCCCGGCATGGGTCCCGGCGATGACCTTGCACAGGTCGCCGTTCTTCGGTTCTTTACTGTTGGCCATTTGATACTCTTATCTGGTGCTGGAAGGACAGGATGTGAGCAAGGTCATGTCGTTCGTGAAGAGCGGAGGTTCGCTGAACGAAGGTGGGATGCCGGTGTTTGTTCCCGCCGAACGCGACAGTGCCCCATTCGTGTCCAACGGGCCCCGCCCTCACCCCTTCCGTATCTTCGCCACCAGCCCGGTAGTAGAGAAGCCGTCCACGAAGGGGATGCTGTGAACGGTGCCGCCCGTGGCCTTCACCACGTCGGCGCCCACGATGCGTTCGGGGGCCCAGTCGCCGCCCTTGGCCAGCATATCGGGGCGCAGGGCGGTGATGAGGTCGAGGGGCGTATCCTCATCGAAGATGACCACGGCGTCCACGCAGCGCAGCGCGGCGAGCACCTCGGCGCGGCTGTCCTGATCGTTCAGCGGGCGTTCGGGCCCTTTGCCGAGGCGCCGTACGCTGGCATCGCTGTTGAGGCCCACCACGAGGCGCTCGCCGAGGGCGGCGGCGGCTTGCAGGTAGTCCACGTGGCCGCGGTGCAGGATATCGAACACGCCGTTGGTGAAGACGATGCGGTCGCTCTTGAGGCGCCAGACGTGCGCCATGCGCACAACGGAAGCGCGGTCGAGGATGTGGTGGGCGGCGAGGTTCATCGGGTCATGTGTCCATATGCTCATCTGCTCATGGGCAAATGATTCACGCGGGCCGTTGCAGCGCTGTCAAAAGTAGCGAGAGGCCGCCGAGGACGATGATCATGAGGGTCTGCGCGGCCCAGAGGAGCCAACCCATGGCCAAGGCGTCGGGGCGCAGCAGTCCGCCCCCGTCGGGCGGGGCCATGTACACGCCTACGATGAGGGCCACGAAGGCGGGGTACACGCCGATGCCGCCCTGCACCAGCACGATGCCGATGGCGCCGGCGATGAAGCCCGCGAGGATGCCGGCCATGGGCACGTCCTTCATGCTGGGCAAGCATTGGAAGCCGATGGCGAACATGGCGAAGTAGGCGGCCCAGATGAAGGCGGTGTGGCCGAGGAAGGCGCCCTTGCGCTTCATGCTCAGCACGGCCTTCAACCCTTGGCCGAAGCCGCGCAGCAGGTCAAGGGCGCGGGTACGCAGAGCGGCGCGCGTGGCCAGCAGGTACACGCCCGCGATGGCGGCCAGGCCGAGCACGGCCAGCACCACAGGGCCCCACGGGAAGCCGCCTTCCGCTACCGGGCCCTGCGTAGCGCGGTACGCTTCGATGCGCGCCCGGAAGAGATCGAGCTTGTCGTACTGGAAGAGCACGGCCGCCAGGCCGAACGCTGCCAGCATGACGGTATCGATCACGCGCTCGGCCAGGATGGTTCCGAAACCCTGCTCGAAGGGCACCCTGCCGGTGCGGTAGAGCGATACGGCGCGGCTGGCCTCGCCCGCGCGGGGGATGAACATGTTCATGAAGTAGCCGATCATCACGGCGTGGTAGCAATGCACGGCCTTGGGGCGGTGGCCCAGCGGGGCCAGCAGGTAGCGCCAGCGCCAGCCGCGGCTCACGTGGGCCAGCCAGCCGATGGTAGTGGCCAGCAGCAGCCAGCCCAGGTCGGCCTGCCGGAATGCCGCGAACAGTTCGCTCTTCTGGGTATCGTCGAGGCTGTTGTACGTGCCGGCCACCAGCCAAACGCCGATGCCGAGGGGCACAGCGATCTTCAGGATGCTGGTCAGCGCCTGCTTCACGCCCGCAGCGTGTTCGTGCGCTCGTCGGGGAACACGATGGTCGGCCGGAAGGCGCGGGCCTCCTCCACGGTCATACGGGCATAGGAGAGCACGATGACCACGTCGCCCACCTTCACGCGCAGTGCGGCCGGGCCGTTCATGCACACCTGGCCGCTGCCGCGCTCGCCCTTGATCACGTAGGTGTCCAGCCGCTCGCCGTTGGAGATGTCCAGCACGGTCACTTTCTCGCCCTCCACCAGGCCGCTGGCGTCGATCAGGTCCTCATCGAGCGTGATGCTGCCGATGTAGTCTACGTTCGCCTCGGTAACAGTGATGCGGTGGATCTTGGCGCGCAGGACTTCGATGGTCATGTTCAGTTTCCGGAAACGGGGCGCGAACTTACCCCTGAGGGGGGCATTGGGCCATCATCGTACGGGTGGACGCGTTCAGGGCGAACCGAAAGACCGCAGAAGTGCGTCCGTGCGGCCACTTCTGCATTTTGCGGTTCAATGTTCTGCGGTTCTTATCGGTGTCCCGGTCAGCGTGCGTGCAACGTCACATTGTCGATCAGGCGCACGGGCCCCAGCCATGCGGCGATGAGTGCCACGGCTTCGGCACGGTCGCCCCAAGCGGACAAGGGCCTGAGGGTGAGCGGGTCGGCTATTTCCAGGTAGTCCAGGCGGACGGACGGGGCGGTACGCAGCACGGTCTCTCCGGCCCACCGCGCTTCGGCCACCGGCACCCGGAAGGCCACTTCGGCCACGGCCCGCAGGCACTGGTACAGCACGGGGGCAATGGCCCGCTCTTCGGGGCTGAGGCGCTGATTGCGGCTGCTGAGGGCCAACCCGTCAACGGCGCGCTCGGTGGGGCAGGGCACGATCCGCTCGGGCCAGCGCAAGGTGCGGGCCACGTGCTTGATGACCGCTATCTGTTGCCGGTCCTTTTCGCCGAAGAAGGCCGCATCGGGCCGCACGTAGTGGAACAAGCGCTCCACCACGTTCACCACGCCCTGGAAATGGCCCGGGCGCGAGGGGCCTTCCAGCACTTCGTCCAACCCGCCGAGGTCGTAGGTCCTGGGCGTGTGGCCGTGGAAGATGGACGCCTCGTCCGGGGCGAAGAGCAGATCGCAACCGGCGTCTTCCAGCAGGCGGCTGTCCTGCTCCAACTGGCGGGGGTAGTGCCGCAGGTCGTCGGGGTTGTTGAACTGCAGGGGGTTCACGAAGATGCTGGCGCACACGGCGTCGCATTCGCTCCTGGCGCGGGCGATGAGCGCGAGGTGGCCCTGGTGCAGGGCGCCCATGGTGGGCACGAAGCCGATGGTGCGGCCCGCCCGCCGTATGGACGCGCTCCAAGCCGCAGCGGCCGGGGCCTCTACGATGACCCGCATGCGGGAAAGGGGCTCCGGAGCGGCGGGCGGCATGGCCGGTTCGTTGAAAAAGGCCCCGAATGTCTTTACTTTTGTGATCCTCTAACCCCCAGCCCGCCCATGAGTCTTAAGAAAGCGAAGATCCTGACCGTATCGCAGTTCATCGAGCCTTTCACGGACGGGACGGAGATGGGCCTTGCCGCCCGTCAGCTGCCACAGGGCATGCTGGACAAGGGCAACGAGATCCGGGTGTTCATGCCCAAGTGGGGCAACATCAATGAGCGCCGCCACCAGCTGCACGAGGTGATCCGCCTCAGCGGGATGAACCTGATCATCGACGACACGGACCACGCGCTGCTGATCAAAGTGGCCAGCGTGCCCAGCGCCCGCATGCAGGTTTATTTCATCGATAACGAGGAATATTTCAAGAGGAAGTCCATCCTGCACGACGAGAATGACGTCTTCTTCCCGGACAACGATGAGAGGGCGCTGTTCTTCTGCCGCGGCGTGCTGGAGACGGTGCGCAAGCTGGGCTGGAAACCGGACATCATCCACTGCCACGGCTGGATGACCGCCTTCGTGCCCCTGTACGTGAAACATCTCTTCAACGACGATCCGCACTTCGAGGATGCCAAGCTGGTGTTCACCGCCTATGACGACCCGGCGGAGAACCTGAACAAGGACATGGCGAAGAAGCTCACGCAGGAAGGATTCCCGAAGGACCTGCTGAAGAGCCTGGCCAAACCCACCACGGAGGACCTGAGCAAGTTCGCCATGGGCCTGTGCGACGCGGTGACCAAAGGCGATCCCAAGCTGAGCCGCGTGATGGAGAACGCTTTCAAGGCCACCGACGGGCGCGTGTTGGGCTATACCTCCGAGGAGGAGCGCGTGGCGGCCCACGCGGAATTCTACCACGACATCCTGGAGGAAGCGCTCGTTTGAGAGTGGGGGCGCATCGCGGACAACTTCGCGCACGGCCTTCCAGCAAGGCCGTGCTGCTTTTTGCGGTGGTGGCCATGGCCGCCTGCCGCAAACCCGAGGAGGACATCGGCCTGGACCTGCTGCCCGAAGAGGACGCCTTGGGTACCATCGTCATGGACACCGCGCGCATCGTGGCCTGGACGGTGAGGCCCGAAGCCGTGCGCACCAGCGCGCTCACCCGCAACCTGCTGGGCACGTACATGGACCCCGACTTCGGCGCGGTGACCACGGGCATGGCCTTCCAGGTGCGCCTGAGCAGCAGCAGCGTGGGCCCGTTCGATCCCACCAACGTTTGCGACTCCCTCGTGCTCTCCCTGGCCTACGAGGCCGGCAACTACGGCTACGGCAGCCGCAACGAGCAGGGTTTCCGTGTTTTCCGCATCGCTGAAGACCTGAGCACGGACTCCACCTACCGGGCCGATCAGCCACCGGCGAGCCAATGGGGTGATCTGTTGGGCGGCACGCGCAATTCCTTCCCGATCGATCCGGTGCAGGGCCCCGTGATCGGGGGCGATACGCTGGTGCCGCAATTGCGGCTGCCGCTGAAGAAGGAGCTGGGCGATGAACTGCTGAGCCACTGGGGCGGCGATGTGCTGGTGGACAACAGCCTGGGCCGGTTCATGGGCTATTTCAAGGGGCTGCTGGTGGTGCCGGTAGCCGAGGCCGAAGTGCCCTACCAGCAGGCCGTGCTGCACTTCAACCTGCTGAACCCGCAGAGCAAGTTGACGCTCTATTACCACAACGACACGGCCTCCTTCACGTACGACCTCATCATCAACACCAGCAGCGTGCGCTACAGCGTGGGGCGGCACGACCACGCGAAGGCCCTTCGCCCACAACTGCCGGCCGCGCTGGCCGACACGGCCTTGGGGCAGCAGCACGTGTACCTGCAGGCCCTGGGCGGGCTGCGCGGCGAGTTGCGTTTCCCCGGGCTGGAGAACTACCGTGACAACGGCCACGGCGCGCTTGCCAAGGCCGAGCTGATCATGCCCATTGAGGGGGATGTTTTTCCGCTGTACGCGCCACCGTCGCAGATCTTCGTGTTCCGCAAGGACGACGAGGGGAACGACGCCGCCATTCCCGACCAGCTGGTATCGGGAAACCAGGTGGGCGGCACCTGGGACGCTGACGCGAAGGAATACCGCTTGGTGATCACCCAGTGGCTCCAGGGCGTCATCAACGGGGAGTACCCGAACACCGGCCTCAGCATCGTTCCGGGCAGCAACGGCGTTTCGGTGAACCGTGCTATCCTCGCGGGTCCGGAGAACCCGGTGGACCGGATGCGGCTGCGCCTGACCTTCACCACCTACTGATCACAGAACCCCCCCGATCATGTGCGGCATCGTCGGCTATATGGGCGGCAAGGAGGCCTACCCGATCCTGATCAACGGGCTGCGGCGGCTTGAATACCGCGGTTATGACAGCGCGGGCGTGGCCCTGCTGGACGGCGGGTCGCTCACCGTGCACAAGTGCCAAGGCAAGGTGAGCGACCTGGAGGCGCACGTCAACGGCCACAGCACGGCCGGCACGGTGGGCATCGGCCACACGCGCTGGGCCACGCACGGGCCGCCCAACGACGTGAACGCCCACCCGCACCAGAGCACCAGCGGCGACCTGGCCCTCATCCACAACGGCATCATCGAGAACTATGCGCCGCTGAAGGAGGAGTTGCGCCACCGGGGGCACGTCTTCAAGAGCGACACGGATACCGAGGTGCTGGTACACCTGATCGACGACATCCAGCGCACCGAGGGCGCCGACCTGCCCGAGGCCGTGCGCCTGGCCCTGCAGAGCGCGGTGGGCGCCTACGCCATCGTGGTGATCGACCGCAAGGACCCCGACGTGATGGTGGCCGCGCGGCGCAGCAGCCCGCTGGTGATCGGCATCGGCGACGACGGTGACCATTTCATCGCCAGTGACGCCACGCCCATCGTGGAGCACACCCGCAACGTGGTGTACCTGGAGGACGGCGAGATCGCGGTGATCGACCGGGACAAGGGGCTCACCGTGCGCAACGTGAAGAACCAGGAGAAGACGCCCTTCATCACCGAGCTGGAGATGCACTTGGAGGCGCTGGAGAAGGGCGGGTACGAGCACTTCATGCTCAAGGAGATCCATGAGCAGCCACGGAGCATCCTGGACAGCATGCGGGGCCGCCTCAACCTGGCCAAGGGCGAGGTGATGCTGGGCGGGGTGCATGAGCACCTGCACAAATTCGTGAACGCCAAGCGCATCCTCATCGTGGGCTGCGGCACCAGCTGGCACGCCGGCCTGGTGGCCGAGTATCTGATCGAGGACCTCGCGCGCATTCCCGTGGAGGTGGAGTACGCCAGCGAGTTCCGTTACCGCAACCCGATCATCCACGAGGATGACATCGTGATCGCCATCAGCCAGAGCGGGGAGACGGCGGACACGCTGGCCGCCATCGAGCTGGCCAAGAGCAAGGGCGCCACCATTTTCGGGGTGTGCAACGTGGTGGGCAGCAGCATCGCGCGCATCACGCACGCGGGCTCGTACACGCATGCGGGCCCCGAGATCGGTGTGGCCAGCACCAAGGCCTTCACCGCGCAGGTCACCGTGCTCACCCTTATGGCTCTCATGATCGGGCAGAAGCGTGGCGCCCTCAGCGAAAGCCGCTTCCGGCTCCTGCTGAACGAGCTGGACGCGATACCCGAAAAGGTAGAGGCCGTGCTGCGCGACGAGGCGCGGATCAAGTACATCGCCGACATCTACAAGGACGCGCCCAACGCCCTGTACCTGGGCCGCGGCTACACCTTCCCCGTGGCGCTGGAGGGCGCGCTGAAGCTGAAGGAGATCAGCTACATCCACGCCGAGGGCTACCCGGCGGCGGAGATGAAGCACGGCCCCATCGCGCTCATCGACGAAGAGATGCCCGTGTTCACGATCGCCACCAAGGGTTCCAGCTACGAGAAGGTGGTGAGCAACATCCAGGAGGTGAAGGCGCGCAAGGGCAAGGTGATCGCCATCGTCACCGAGGGCGATACCGTGGTGAAGGGATTGGCCGACCACGTGATCGCCATTCCCGAAACGCCCGATGCCCTGGTGCCCCTGTTGAGCGTGATCCCCATGCAGCTCATCAGCTACCACATCGCGGTGATGCTGGGCCGGAACGTTGACCAGCCGCGCAACCTGGCCAAGAGCGTCACGGTGGAGTGACGGCGGGTGCGTCGCGCGGCGGGGCCCACATGAGCATCCGTCGGCTATCGCGGTATGCGTCCAGGTCGTGGGTGAAGAGGATATGCCCCAGGTCGATCAGGGCGAGCACGCCGAAGCCGCCGAAGGTGATGGTGTAGAACACGGGCACCTGCGGGCTGGTACCGAGGTAGATCCGATGGGCGCCAAGGGGCCCGAGCAGCACGGCAAGCCCGGCGGCGAGCCCCCGGCTGATGTGCGGCGGGGCTGTGGACACGCTGTCCGAAAGCTGGGGCGATTCAAGGACGACAACGGCCAGCTCGCGGTAGGGGCCACCATCACCGGCCGCGCGGCCGAGCAGGGGAAGGCAAGCCAAGAGGAGCAGCAGCCCCCAACGGCGCGACCGGTCCCCGAAGTCCTTCACGTTACTTGGCGGCGGCGTACCGGCGGGCCACTTCCGGCCAGTTCACCACGTTCCAGAAAGCGGTGATGTAGTCGGGGCGGCGGTTCTGGTAGTGCAGGTAATACGCGTGCTCCCACACATCGAGCCCCAGGATGGGCGTGCCACCGCAGCCGGTATCGGGCATCAGCGGGTTGTCCTGGTTGGGGGTGGAGCACACTTCCACCTTGCCGCCCTTGTGTGCGCAAAGCCAGGCCCAACCGCTGCCGAAGCGGGTGGCGCCCGCCGCAGCGAACTTCTCCTTGAAGGCGTCGAAGCTGCCGAAGGCGGTGTTGATGGCCTCAGCCAGTTCACCAGAGGGCGTGCCACCGGCGTTGGGGGCCATTACCGTCCAGAACAGGCTGTGGTTGTAGTGTCCGCCCCCGTTGTTGCGCACGGCGGCGTTCTTCATGTCCAGCCCGCGCAGGATCTCCTCGATGGACCGGCCGTCCAGCGGCGTGCCCTCGATGGCCTTGTTCAGGTTGGTGACGTAGGCGTTGTGGTGCTTGCCATGGTGGATCTCCATGGTGCGGGCATCGATATGGGGCTCCAGCGCGGGGGTCGCGTAGGGCAGGGCGGGGAGTTGGAAGGGCATTTTGAGCGGGTTGGGCGGCGGAAAACACCGGCGCGGCGAAAGATAACCCCCGTCTTTGAAGAAGATCTAGGGGCAATGGTGAAGAATGCTACTTTCGCGCCCACTTTCACCAAAAAACGCACGAAAATGACCAAGAAGTTCGCACTGCTCGCCACTGTGGCGGCGCTGTTCGTGGCCTGCACCAGCGGCCCGACGGAAGAGGAATTGAAGGCGAAGGCCCAGGCCACCGAGGACAGCATCAAGGCCGCTGCCGCGCAGATCGAGGCTGACGCAGCCGCTGCCAAGGCCAAGGCCGATAGCCTGGCCAACGCTGTGGCCGACACGGTCGCCGCGAAAGTGGAAGGCGCCGTTGACGCCGTGAAGGAAGCCGTTCACTAGGAGCGTTCCAAGGAACACGATAGCAAGGGGCCGCGAGGCCCCTTCGCTTTTTCCGGCGGCCCCGTTATCCGAGAGACAGAACCACGGATGCACACGGATCCACACGGATGAATACGCTCCTTGGCGAACGTGCATCAGGACGATCCATGTTCATCCGTGTTTATCCGTGGTTCGTATTCGACCCCACCGCGCTCCGCCGCATTGGCGGACAGCCCCCCCCCGGGAACAACCACGGATCCCACGGATGAATGCGCTCCCTGGCGTCTGTTCGCACGAGGGACGACCGGTGTCATCCGTGGTCTGCCCTCATAGGATTTGGAAAGGGCCTCGGCCCCGATAGCCCCACAGATCAAGGCCGCCGGGCCAGATCCTGGTCCATCGCGGCGCGGGCGGCCTTGTAGATGCTGTCGTCCCCGAGGGCGATGCGATAAAAACCGGGCTCGTTCCAGATGTTCCGGGCCACCACGGCTTTGATACGCCCGGCGATCAGGCGCTGCGAACGGGCGAAGCCCACGGGGTCACGCTTCACGCCCAGCTTTTCGGCCTCGGCCTGGAAGCGCTCCAATTGCCCCTCACGCAACACGTACTCCCGGGCAAAGCGCTCGGGCGTGCCGAAGGCCTCCAGCCGCTGGCGCTCGCGGTCGGCCAGGTCGAAGGCGAACTGGTTGATGGCCCCGGTGAAAAGCAGCTCGGTGAGGTAGGCGGAGCGCTCGGCGGTGTCCGCAGGCACGAAGAGGTCGGGCATGATGCCGCCGCCGCCGAAGACGGTGCGGCCGCCGAGCGTGGTATAGCGCAGTGCGGAATCCACGCGGACGCTGTCGGCACTGAGGAACTCGCCGTGGTCGTAGCGCTCGCTCATGTCCTCGTCGTAGTCGATCCCTTCGCCGTAGGGCCGCTGGATGGACCGGCCGCTGGGGGTATAGTACCGTGCGGTGGTGATCCGGACGGCGCTGTGGTCGGGCAGGTCCATGTGCTCCTGCACAAGTCCTTTGCCGAAGGAGCGACGGCCCACGATGACGCCCCGGTCATTGTCCTGCACGGCACCCGCCACGATCTCGCTGGCGCTGGCGCTGCCTTCGTCGATGAGCACCGCCAGGGGCATCTTCGTGAGCGGCCCGCCGCCCTCGGCGAAGAGGTCCTTGCGGGGGGAGGCACGCCCCTCGGTGTACAGGATACGGCTGCCTTCGGGAAGGAGGCGGTCGCACAGCGCCTTGGCGGCATTGAGGTAGCCGCCACCGTTGCCGCGCAGGTCCAGCACCAACCGCTTCATGCCCTGGTCCAGCAGGCGATCGGCAGCGCGGGCGAACTCCTCTTCCGTCGTCTTCGCGAAACGGCTGAGCTTGATGTAGCCCGTGCCGTCGGGTTCCATGAGCGCCACGGTCACGCTGTTGATGGGGATCTCCCCGCGCTGGATGGTGACAGCGAACGGCTTGGTCCCGCCACGCAGGATGGCCACGGTGACCTCGCTGCCCTCGGGGCCGCGGAGCGCCTTCATCACCATGTCATTGGTGATCTCGGCCCCGGTGAGGTCCCTGCCATCGGCGCTGACGATGCGATCGCCTGCGCGGATGCCGAGCTTGTCGCTGGGGCCGCCCTGCACGGGGCTGATGACCACGATGGTGTCGTGTTGCAGGGCGAACTCGACCCCGATGCCCATGAAGCTGCCTTCCAAGGGCTCCTGCGCCGCGTTCAGCTCGGCCGCGCTGATGTAATAGCTGTGCGGGTCCAGCTTCTGGAGCATGTCCTGCAGCACCTGGTCCACGATCTCGCCCTCGCGCACACTGTCCACGTAATTGCGCTCGATCAGCCCGATCACCTGCCCCAGCTTGTCGGCCGGCCGGTCGCGGTGGAAGGAGAAGAAGCCGGTGTTCACCACGCGCGGTGTACCGAAACGCGCGCCCGCAAGGAAACCGGCGGCTAAGGCCAGGCCGAGTGCCAAGGGCAGCAGGACGATGAGCCAGGGGCGCTGGTTGTCGTTCATCGGCTCAAAGTTCCGTCAATCGGGTGATGAGCAGGCCGCCCTCCTTCAGGAGTTCCAGGCCGGAAGGATCCTTGTAAGCGTCCAGGTAGACCAGCCGTTTGATACCGGCCTGCAAGATGAGTTTGCTGCACTCCTTGCAGGGCGAGTGCGTCAGGTAGAGCGTTGCTCCCCGGGCATTGTTCGTGCTGCGCGCCACCTTCATGATCGCATTGGCCTCGGCGTGCAGCACGTACCAGTGGGTAAGGCCCTGCTCGTCCTCGCAATCATTGGCGAAACCACTGGGCGTGCCGTTGTACCCGTCGCTGATGATCATGCCGTCCTGCACGAGCAGTGCGCCCACCTTCTTGCGCACACAGTGGCTTAGGCGCGCCCACTCCTGCGCCATGCGCATATAAGCGCGGTCGTAGCGCTCCTGCTTCTTCGGGTCGGCGTAAACGAGGACGTCCTGTTGCATCGGATGAAAGGGCTGTACATGTTTCCGTTTCGTCGTCAGATCCCGCCGATACACCACATCGCACTCGAACCTCCCTTCGGGAGGCAGGCCCGCACGACTTGCGTCAGTGGTGTTTGAGACCAGCGCGCCTGCCTGCCGGAGGCAGGTCTACCATGGATCGGTGCCCTGAACATCTATCAATGACCTCAGAAACTCTTTGCCTTGCCCGGACTTCAGGAACTTCTCCCGGGCCCGAGCGGTGGGTCGATCCGGGTGCTCCTCGGTAAGCAGCAACTTGAAAGGCCGATAAGGCTTGGTGGTTCGCTCACGACCTGCCTGATGACGTTCGAATCGCGCCAGAACATCCTCGGTCAATCCTGCATAGATGTATGACCTGCTCAGACTCGCGATGGCGTAGGTCCAACAGATCGCCATAGTACCCAGGGCGGGACTCGAACCCGCACGACTTGCGTCACTGGTGTTTGAGACCAGCGCGTCTACCATTCCGCCACCTGGGTAGGGGGCCGCGAAGATAGGGGCGGACGTGCCGCGGAGTTCTGGTACACAGATGACGGCTTTGAATGTTACCCGATCCGCAACGCTCAAGGCAGTAGCCAGAAACGCCAGCCACCCCAGTGCCCGTGATAGTTGCTCATGAAGTCGCCCAGTTCGCTGATAGGTGGCAGGGCGCGCTGCCGGGCATACGCTTCATAAGAACTGCTGTCCGGGAACTCCTTCAGCACTTCGGTGGCAGGGTCATACACGAAGAACGCGTCGGTGTCCTCGTAGAACCAGCTATCGAGGTTACCACATACCACGCCGTTCCGGAGTTTGAACAAGGTCGTTTCGACCTCATGACCTTTGGAGCTCGGAACGTCAAGAAGCCTTGCATGCTCCATCGCATTGATGCTCTCGATCACTTTACCATGACCTATGGGCAGGAAGGCCGTGTCACCCAGTCCGTGATCACCCCAATAGGTGAACATGAATACGAAAAGCCCCACCCACGCCATGGCGAACCAGCTCAGCCAGGATATGCTCTTGGCGTTCGCTGTCGGATCCAGAGGATCATGCCGTGGCCGCTTTCTCAGGAGCTGGGTCAAGGCGAAAAGCAACGTTCCATAGACCAAGCTCAGCAGCGTGATCTTCACGAGTTCGAACGCGAAATGGAACATGACCTCCATGGCGCGCGCAAAGAGAGCTACAGTTCTTTCAGCAGTTTCCGCATATCCACCTTCTCGCCCACGATGGCCTCCAACTCGCTGATCTTCACGCGCTCCTGCTTCATGCTGTCCCGCTCGCGGATGGTCACGGCCTCGTCCTGCAGCGTGTCGTGGTCGATGGTGATGCAATACGGCGTGCCGATGGCGTCCTGGCGACGGTACCGGCGGCCTATGCTGTCCTTGTCGTCGTACTGGCAGTTATGCGAGAGCTTCAGGCCGTCCATGATGGCGCGGGCCTTTTCCGGCAGGCCGTCCTTCTTCACCAAGGGCAGTACGGCGACCTTCACCGG
>Ga0138256_10006071_pt1 | contig 12784 bp, 7 predicted proteins | sample KNB2016incub_MG_FD_105486 | JGI IMG/M metagenome (GOLD analysis project Ga0138256, IMG submission 105486) | Active sludge microbial communities from wastewater in Klosterneuburg, Austria - KNB2014incub_MG | ecosystem: Engineered > WWTP > Activated sludge > Unclassified | place: Austria... | reverse complement strand
GAAGCCTACGGGTCGTTCGGAAATCTCAAAGAGATGCTCGCCCATGTCCTCGCAAACATCGGGAAAGAATTCAAAATCTGCTTCCAATAATTATATGCCGTTATTTGTGCGCGGGTGCTTATCGAGAGTTCTGTGTTGCAGGTCATCACGACGGCAGCACCAAAGTTGAGGCGGCAACGTAAGAGTAACGAGAGAAAAGAGACTGATCGACCGAAGCCACAGCAATCGCCCGTCAATAGACGACCACGAGTTCTGCGGAAGATCCTTGCAGGCGGATTGAGCGGATTTCTGCTCCTCTTGGCTGTCTTTTTATATCGCATTGTGACAGATCAGGGGACACTCATTCTGGCCATTGAAGAGAGTGACCAGATCGCCGCGAAGCTGAACAACGGGGCGTTGGTCATCACAGATGCAAAGACAGGTCGCACCTGGAAACTGACCCCCAACCAGCACAAAACCGTACCCTCTGGCGACTATAAACTTCCCCCGGTGGAAGGTCTGCTGGTGCAGGTGACGGATTCTTCCGGAGCGGAATTCTCCACCGAGGAATTCCGAATCCGGCGCGGCGATGAAATCACTGTTCAAGTCTCCGTCGCTCCCCGCGTCAAATTGGACGCCGCCAAATTGGACGCCGCAGCAGACCCTCCGGTCACGATACCAGTACCTGCTCCGCAACAATCCATAACGAGCGCGGCAGGCAACGTGATTTCTCCGGATGGCTCTTTTGAAGTTGTGGTCGCTGCTGATGGACGAACGATCGAGATGACTGAACGCAAGAGTGGGTTAGTGTTCTGGGCACGGAACGGCTTTGATCGGCCGAGAGTCGTATTTGCCCCGCCAGACTCAAACGTCACGCGCGTTGATAGACCCACTTTATTTGTCCTGTCTGGCTCCGGAGGGGAAGCCGAACTTATTACAAGTCTGGACGGAAAAACCGGAGAATTGCTTTGGTCAAACAAGTTCCCAGCCGGAACTGTTCAATCCGAAGTGTCGTTCGCGGGCGACGCATTGAAACTCGGCGGCTACAGCATCGACATGCTGACTGGCAAAAGTTCCTCCATCAGCGCGCCAGCCGGGGCTCCTCTACCACCGAGTCAGGTTCCTGCACCAAGCACAACCAGCACGGGAGAACTGGCAGGCACAACATGGTCAGTGACAGATTCACACGGCGCGGTTTACAGTCTGGCATTTCACGAACAAGGCAAGCTCCTGTATCAAACAGATCGCAACAAAAACGGTGCGGCCGAGTGGCGACTGGAGGGAAGCGAAATTCTCATGACGATCAACTCCGGATATGCCGTTCTACAAGGGAAGATTCAGGATAACATTTTCAGCGGCACGGGAGTCTCACAAGACGGTCGCACATGGACATGGAAAGCGAGTCAGCCATGACAACTCGTTCACATCGCAGAGTACATTATTCGGTTGCGCTGTCGCGACGAAAGTTCCTGAATAGAGCTGCATCAATCGGAGTCACTGCGGCAGCGAAGGACGCTGTCGGCAGTTTGGCCTCACTTGTGTATTGCGGGAATGCGGATGATCGAATCAATGTTGGTCTGATCGGATGTGGGGCTCGCGGCAAAGGGGCAACAGTGAATGCCTTGAATACAGGCCCTGATGTACGGCTCACGGCAATGGCCGATATCTTTCCTGAACGACTCAAATCATCGTTGGACTCACTTCGCTCGGCGAAAAACGTTGAAGCTCAGGTCGATGTGCCCGGTTCAAGGCAGTTTACCGGATTCAGTGCGTACACCGCACTTCTGCAATCAAACGTGGATGTGGTTATCCTCGCGGCTCCAACAGGATTTCGGCCCGAACATTTTCGAGCCGCAATCGATGCGAATAAGCATGTTTTTATGGAAAGTGCGGTTGCTGTTGATGTGCCTGGTGTGCGACAGATTCTGGCCACGAACGAACAGGCCAAACGCAAATCACTTCAGGTTGCAGTCGGGTTCAACAATCGACACAGCGTGACCTGCAGAGAGACTCTCGCGAGGATTCGCGAGGGTGCGATCGGTCGAATTGAGAAGATGGAGGTGTACTGGCATAGTACGGGATTACGGTATCAAAAACGGCAAGCGAACCAGTCAGAGATGGAATATCAACTGCGGAACTGGCCCTATTTCGTCCGGCTTTCCGGCGATTTCATGGTCCAACACCTGGCGGGACGGCTTGACGTTTGTAACTGGGCTGCTGGAACCCACCCCGTCCGGGCGAAAGGAACCGGCGGTCGCAGGGAATTCCATTCCGGCGACTACGGCGAAGTGTACGATTATTTTTCAATAGCTTATCAATTCACGGATGGTACAAGCCTGAAAGCCGAAACCTCTGTTTGGCAGAGCACTCAAAAGAAGTCTCCTATCGGGGAGTTGTTGTATGGCGTCAAAGGCGTCGCAGAGCCCTCTCCAGGCACGATCACTGGTCCGGCGTCGTGGAAATCGTCGGGAAAATATGCTGATTCCTATCAATTGCAGCAAAACGAGTTCTTTGCAGCCCTGCGACGCGGCGGAACATTGAATGAAGTTGATACCGCAGCAACTGCAACTTTAACGGCCATTATGGGGCGTCTTGCCGCCTATTCAGGGACAGAAGTCACCTGGGACGACACGCTGAATTCGAAGGAAACGCTGGCCCCGAAACCAGCACATTCACTGACCGACATCCCGCCGACGCAGCCCGACAAATTTGGCGACTACGCGACCCCTGTTCGAGGGTGAATACTGTAACGCCAGCAACCCAACCTGCAGCAATCACACTGTGCCAACTTCCGTGCGGGTTGCGTGTGACGGTGGCGACCCTACCTGCAATCGAGGGACTCATACCAAGGCCGTTGCCTGACTTCTGTTGGTCAGCAACCACTCGTCCCAATGAATCTGTCCCAATTCCAGATCCCTTGTCTCCCGGTGTCCGGGGGAGAAGGGATTTTAGCAATTCATCCGCCACAGACTTTTCCCGAGACGCGATTCTTCTTGGAGCGAAAGTTTTCATGACGCGATTTTCAGCAGACCTCCAACTCAGCTACACGGGGTGTAACACGATGACAACGTCCGCACTTCAGCCCAGTCATGTCGCTGATTCCCGGAATTCCTGCGTTTCAACTGACGTGAGCGAATCTCGGCAGATTTCGCTGCCGGCCGACTCGTTTCGCACACCGAATCCTGAATCGCTAAGTGAATCAGGGGTCCTGTTGCAGAATCTTGAAGAAACTTTGTCCGGTTTCGCCGCAGACGTTCGCTTTCGAGAGTAGACGCGGATTTGAACGAGTGTTCTCAATCCAATAATCTCAAACTGAATCGTTCCCCGGAGTGACTCTGATGCGATCTCGAAAATACAAAGCCCTGTGTGCATCGACAGAATCACTTGAAATTCGTGAAGTTAAAGCGGCGGCCATCACAGCGACCCTGTCGGCGAGTGGAGTGCTGGTAGTCAATGGAACTGACAAGCAGGATATCGTGCATGTCGTGTCCGACAGTTCGAGTGTGGTCGTTCAGCGATTTCAGTTGTTTCCTGCCGGGCCTTCGGGACCTCTGATTGAGATTCCGGTGGGAATTGTTCAAATCTCTGTTTCCGGGAGGCTGCAGGGGAGTGTTCAAAGAAATCAGGTGAATTCGCTGCGTCTGAGCCTTGGAAAAGGCGATGATCGAGTCACGTTGCTGAGCGATCTCAACTCGACTGTTTTTGGTGGAGAAGGCAACGATTTGTTGATTGGTGGTGCCGGGAAAGACACCATGTATGGCGACGCCGGCAATGACAAACTGAATGGGTACAATGGATGTGACGTCCTGTGGGGCGGAGACGGCAATGACAGGCTGGATGGCGGAAACAACGGGGATCTGCTCAACGGGGATAATGGCGATGATGTAATTTATGGTGGGAGTGGGGATGATCAGATCAACGGTGGCTCCGGCCGAGATTCGATGTACGGACAGGACGATCGCGACACCTTAATTGCGATCGACGGCGCATTCAGCGATTGGGTCGATGGAGGAAACGGCAATGATCTCTTGTGGATCGACAGCAACAGCTTGCGTGATTCAACGTCGAATGTCTCTTCTGCAGATGTTGTTCAGGCAGTGGCGCGATTTCAGAACGGAGCGGACTTGACATTGAACGGTGATCGCATCAACGATCCGTATTCGGAAGGCTACACAACGCACAACTACAGTTCACTCCGGCTGTTCGCATCCAGTGGCCCCTCGATCAGGGATATCAAACAAGGGTACGTCGGAGATTGCTGGCTAATGTCAGCGATGGGAGAACTGGCGCTCAGAAATCCTTACGTCGTCCGTTCCCGGATTGTGGATTTCGGTGACGGGACCTTTGGCGTGAAACTGAGCAATTCGTTCTATCGCATCGATGGGGATCTGCCAGTGTCAAACAGCCATTTGGCCTTTGCCGATTTCGGCCTCGAAAATTCCGCTTGGGTCGCGCTGTATGAGAAAGCATTTGCCCTCCATCGCAACAGCATTTCGGATAGGTATGGAGATCTGAACTCGGGATGGAGTTCGGAAGCATTTCACGCGTTTGGACTGAACGCCGGGAAAACTGATCTTGATGTCTTCAATAGGGCTACGATGGCGAACGCGATGTGGGCATCGTGGTCGCTCGGTGCTCACCTTACCGTGGCTTCGGTGTTTTACGCCCGAGACTCCGTGCTTGTCAGCAATCACGTGTATATGGTGACGGGTTTTATTCGTAGCAGTATGACTGGTCTCGTCACCTCGATCACGCTGCGAAATCCATATGGCACTGACGGTGGCACATTGAATGACGGGACAAATGATGGCGTCGTCACTCTGACCATCGCACAGTTTCTGAGATCCGTTCGAGCGGTGGAGCTGGCCACAATCTGACATCGATGCGGCTCAGATCTGCATCCCTCCGCATGGTCAATGACAGTCGACCGCCTGGCGTTCAGACACGCCGAAGGTAATTCCATTCCTGCCGATCGCCTAATCGGACAGCGCCAGTTTTGGCGGAAACCGAGCGTTATTGCAACCCGAAGCGTGAGCGAGGGATTGTACCTAACTCGTTCCCTCGCTTACACTTCGGGTTACTATTCCGGAAAAAGTGGCGATGTCGAACTAAAGACTCCCCGGAACATTTTCCGAAAATCTTTGTCCGCCGTTGTCCGGTTCTGAACGTCAGTTTCGCTTATCAGAACAGAACTGATCAATTTCAAGTGTTTCAACCACAAACAAGGAGAATGTCATGAACCGTTTCACACTGACCAATGGCGTCGCTTCCGGAATCGTTTGCCTGACCTTGGCTGCCGTCGGGATCGTCCAGACTCAAAACACAGGCGCACCTGTGGTCCACGATGGCAGCGCGCCGTACGCCGGTGCGAATTCGGCCCAGCACCTAGATGAATTGAAGATTACGAACCCCATCCTGAACAGTCTTGAACTGTGATGTGGATGAGGTGGAGTGATCACAGGGGCGTTGGCTCGGAGGGCTGACGCCCAATGGCACTGACTTTGCGATTAAAGTAGCCGTCACTCTCTGAGTGACGAATGTCAAAGGCCGCGTTTTACGGCCTGCCTCACTCGGAGAGTGAGGTCTACTATTTGAAATCGAATGCCATTGGGCTGACGCCCTGCCGCTCGCATTTGGATGATGCACATTGAGGAATTCAGCGATGACTTTTCGGTATTCAACGTGGTTGCTTGTGATCGGACTGCTGTCCGTGTGCGAATTGGCATCGATGAGACCCGCAACTTCTGATGATCGCCAGGAAGTGCTGATCTACTACGCCAATGAAACCGCACCTGACGAGGCCGAGGCAAGGAACTATGCCACGTTTGTCGATTGGCTGCGGTCCAGCGAATTGGATAAAGCTCATGCCGTCGCACAAGGACTTCTTCAGGACGTCGAATTGTTTCCTCAGGCAGTCGATGCTGAAGTCGCCACGATCCGGTCGCAGATCATCGAGCCAGGGTCGAGGCTGCCGGTGCTGATCTTCACGAACCGCTTGGCGCGCGCGGGCCAGTGTCTGGTCTTCGATCCTCGACGCGACAGCGACTTTCGACCTGTGAGCATTACAAGTCCAGACAGCGACAACCTGATCGTGTCCAGCAACCCACTCTCACAGTGTACAATGTTGTGGCAGGCCTTTGTCACCGCGTCGAGCGAGTTTGATCCGCAGCTTTATTCCTTCGTGCTGGTCACGAAGTCGCACGGTGGCCCGAATCTGTCACTGACGGTCAAGCTGGCTCGGCGGGCTCAGGAGGTCAGCAGGGAACAAGTGCTGCAACATCTTCAGGCGGGGACTTCAGATGTTCCACCGGCAATCATCGGCACGTCCAAGGACGAGTATCTGGCTGTTCTTAAGCGGGCAGGTAAGGAACTGGGCATGAGATTTTCGATCGTGTTTGTCGAATCGTGTCTAGGAACATTCTCCGAAACTCAGGCTCGTCGGCTTCCAAAAAACGTAGACATGTTGTTTGCCAGCGGTCAGCGATTTCTGGAGTATCGCACGCTGGATTATGAGGCCCTGCTACAGGCGACCGGTGGCTCGAAGAGCTTTTCCAATAGCCTGCGGGAATTCCTTGAGCCTCACTATCTCTCAATTTCGCATGGTGACAGGAACTCGACAGAGATCCTCCACTGGCTGTGGTTCGCCCCCCTGATTGGCTGGATTATCTGGCTCCGCAGAGGTCGAAAGAAAGCCGGCCGTGGGAATAATCTTCCAGAGGGAGCACCAATCAGAGCCTGCACACTTCCCCGCGAAGTCACTGCGAGATTACGATGGGGAGGTTTGTCGTTGCCCTGTCTGACCGCATTTCTCGTCTTTGGCTTCCTTATGGATTCGAAATCATTCGCGACTCTCACAATGCAAAATCTGGTGGACCGCATTCAGGAGGGCGATGCAGCCGCTCAGGACGAGCTTTTGCGACGGGTTGGCGATCGGCTAGAGCGACTGGCCAGGAAGATGTTGCAGTCGTTTCCGAGTGTTAAGCGGTGGGAACAGACGGACGACGTTCTGCAGAACTCGCTGATGCGGTTGCTGAAGGCTCTGAAGGCTGTGCGTCCGGAAAATACGCGAGCCTTTTTTGGTCTGGCCACCGAACAATTGCGACGGCAGCTGCTCGATCTGAATCGTCATTACAAGGGTGTGTTGGGACACGGCAGTAATCTGGTTGATCAGCCAGCTGCAGGCAATGACAAGACGACGCTTCCGTTGCTGGATCCGGCCGACAGGGCAACAGGTCCGGATCAGATCGCAGAACTCGACCGCTGGCAGGCTCTGCATGAAGCGGTCGAAACGCTGCCGCTCGAAGAACGGGAAGTGTTTGGACTGGTCTTCTACCACAACTGGACTCAGCCTCAGATTGCGGAACTGCTCCAGGTGAATGAACGAACTGTGCGGCGATACTGGCAGTCTGTGTGTTTGAGATTGAATGAACTGCTGGGTGGTGATTTGCCGGACTGAGTTTAGCTGGACAGCGCCAGTTTTTGCGAATAGACGGTTAAATACCGCCCCGGCGTTGCCTGTCGGGTCCAGCGAGAATCACGGGAGGCAGGAGCCTCCGGAGCAGCGTGTTCCGAGGCAGGAGCCCCGGAACAAGGACATCAATTCAGACCGCGTGAAGTATAACGAAGAGCGAAGTACTCGCTATTTTCCTGCCGAGATATCTGGAATGAACAAGATGAATCCTGAACGAATTGATCAATTGCTGGATGTGTGGATGGCAGATCGCGATCGCGGCGTCATGCGGACGGCCGCGGAGTTGTGTATGGAATCTCCTGAGCTGGAATCGGAACTGTCTCGCCGCATCGAAGTCATTGGCCGCTTTGAAAAGCTGGCGAGTGGTGGCAATCAGGAAACGTTGGGCTCGCAGGGCGAAATTGACACGTCGCATTCAGCGAACCGGCCGGCACCTGCGCTGCCACGGAAACTAACACCCATGCCCGCTTCCGTCGGCGGCTTTGTTCCTGTTGAGATTCTCGGCGAAGGTGGCATGGGAGCCGTCTACCTGGCAGAAGATCGACAACTGGGACGATGCGTGGCAGTGAAAGTAATGAAGAAGGAACTGGCAGCAGACCTGGATGCAAGACGACGCTTCTTACGAGAGGCACGAGCAATGGCCACGATCGAACACGACAACATTATGACGATCTATGCAGTCGGCGAAGATCAGGAAACACCGTTCCTGGTGATGCCTGTTTTGAAAGGTGAAACTTTGGATGATCGCTTGCGTCGTGAATGCACGCTGTCGGTCGCAGAATCCTGCCGCATCTCACGGGAGATCGCTGATGGACTTGCTGCGGCCCATGCTCACGGACTGATTCATCGTGATATCAAGCCCAGCAATATCTGGCTGGAAGGCAAACAGGGACGAGTTCGGATTCTGGACTTTGGCCTGGCTCGTCCGGCGACGGATGATCAAAGAGTGACGCAAAGTGGTGCTGTCCTGGGAACTCCGGCCTACATGGCTCCGGAGCAGGCGGCAGGAACGGATGCGACGTCACGCAGCGACCTGTTCAGTCTGGGAGCCGTCATGTATCGCATGACCACCGGGGAACAGCCGTTTGCCGGGCCAAACATGATGGCCACTTTGAACAATTTAGCGAACAAACATCCAGAGGCTCCTCGGACAAAGCGTCCGGAGATCCCGGAAGAACTCTCGGTCCTGATCCAGCGATTGATCGCCAAGGATCCTGAACAACGACTGGAGTCCGCTGCAGATGTGCGGGAATCTCTCCAGCAGTCTTTCGAGACACGGACATCCCAAGCCACTGCTGTGGTGCCAAAGACGTCAGAAAAGCCTGCGGTGAAGGTGTCCGCAGAGAACGCCCATATGAAACCGTCTTCTGCTGGTCGATCTCCTGGCATTCCTCGCAAAGTCATCGCTGGTGGACTTGCCGGGATGCTGCTTCTTCTGACTGCGGTCGTCTATCGCATCCAGACGGATCACGGCACACTGATCGTGACCATTGATGATGATCAGGTCGAAGCAAAGCTGAACAAAGACGGACTGGTGATTGAAGATGCGAAGACCGGTCGCACCTGGAAACTCACGCCAGACAAAGCCGAACCGATGCCATCCGGCGAATACAAACTGCCGCAGGTTGAAGGGCTGCTGCTGAACGTCCGCGATGATTCGGGAACTGAATTCAAAACAGCAGAGTTCAAGATTAAACGCGGAGATAAAATCACAGTCCTTGTCACTCTGGCCACAGACGGGACCAGTGCCAGGAAACTGTCAAATGCAGATCTGAAGTCGGCGACTCCCGATTACGCCAAAGAACGCGAGATTGCGGAGTGGATATTGTCCATCGGCGGCACTGTTCGCGTGCAGTTCGAATCTGGAAAAGTCACGACCTTGACCAGTCAGCGAGCTCCAGAGGAGAAGTACGTTGCTCGAATCATCAAGTTGACAAAAAACTCTCAACTCACAAATAAAGATCTGAGCCGACTTACTGAGTTGTCCAATCTGCAGGAGTTGGCTTTGACCGAAAGTCAGCAGATCAACGATACCACAGCCGAAATAATTTCGCGTATTCAGACGCTGAAGTCACTTGATCTCTCTTCTACTGCTTTGACTGACGTTGGCATGTCCAATATTGCAAAACTTCCACAACTGACCGGACTCAGTATTCATGCAACTCGTGTTACGGACCTCGGTATTGCCGAACTGGCAAAGGTTCCAACGTTGCGAGTATTGAAGGCCACATCCTGTCCCATTTCAATCGCGGGACTTCAGTCACTATCAAACCTGCCGTTGACCGAATTGGCTGTTGGATCCGGATACACAAAGATTCAGATGTCTGACCTTCCGGAAATCGCCGCGCTATTTCCCAAACTCCGGTCGTTCGACGGCCGTCTTCCGGGAACTTCCGCGACGGGGCTGTCACCACTTGCAAGTCTTCCGGACCTGAGCGAGTTGATGCTGAGACGCGAAGACGTCGTTGCGGGCGAGCCACATCAATTGGCATCGTTTCCAGCACTGAAAAGCCTCTTCATCTGGCACCAAAAAATACCCATCACGTTCTTTAAAGAACTGGAACAAATTGCGAAGGTGAATCATCTGACACTGCAAATGTGCGATCTGGACGATGATGCCATGGATCAGTTCGCGAAGTCTACGACGATTCGACAACTCAGCCTCTTCGACTGGTCGGGCAGTGACACAGAGTTACTGAAGTTGGTTCCGATGACTCAGCTTCGTTCGCTGAATCTCAGAAACACAAAAGTGACGGAGGCAGGCGCAAAGAAGTTCCACGAACTCCGGCCTGACGTGGCCGTTACCGATGATTTCAATCTGCCGGCTGCGGCCACGCCTGTAGTTGTGCCGCGCGATTCATGCCCCCTGGACAGTTTGGATGCAAGTCAGATTCCAGTGCAGGAAAGATCCTCAGACTTGCCCCCCGAAACCGTCGCGGTGCTGGGATCCAGTCACGGCAAGACGTGGGGCTCTCCCTTCTTCACCACGCATGGCAACATGTCGTACAGCCCGGATGGGAAGTGGATCTGTGCGAGCGACATGACCAACGTCTATCTGTTTGACGCTGCAACACTAAATCTGCGAAAGCGATTTGCATACGTGTCCCAATTTCTGAATCACCGCTGGATAGCGTTCAGTTCGGACAGTCGACGACTCTATGTGGCCACCCAGAGCAATCCTCAGGGAAGCGGTAATTCCATGACGGACCTGACCTCACCAACTCTGAAAACAACAACTAGCGGCGAACGATTTGGTGGCTCGTACATCCTGGCAAATTCTCCCGATGATCAGTGGGTTGCGATGGACGACAATCAGATTTGGTGGGGACCCATCCGCATTGGAAAACGCAACGGAGCGACCGGAAATGTTTCGGAGATGCGTGCGGTCTTCTGATATCGAAGGTCTGCCGACGGCGGAATCGTTGGGGCGCATGACAGAGGTGGCGTTTTCGCCGGATGGCGAGTGGCTCATCACAGGGCACAGCCCCGGCGGATACTGCATCCTGCGAAAAGAGAATGAAGAATTTGTTCCAGTCGCCGTGATTCCCGCGCAGATTAATCAATACAACATCCGTGTGGCTTACTCGTTTACGAACGATCGCAAGGTCGCACTGTTGCATGGTGCCGACGTCTGCCAGCAGGTCGATTTGTCCCTGCCTCCGGAAATTCCAGTACCAAGTGATGGTTTGCCGGTGATCAGGACCGAAGCGCTCAGCGGCGTGCAAGACTTTTCGACTTCAGCCGATGGCCAGATGTGGGCCGCTTCACAAAATGTCGTAGGAGCACCTCCCGTCGTCCTGGTTGGCAACTGGCAGAATGGAACTCCCACACTCATGCACACGATTCCGATTGTCGCCACAAGCGTAGGTCATGTGGCCCTGTCACCTGAAGGAAAGTCGGTGGCAGTCATGGCCGAAAATCGTGTCGTCCGCGTTTTCGATCTGACCCAAAATCCGCCAGTCGCAGCGACGAAAACGGAGTACACTATCTCTGCGGTCAGCTCGAATTCTGCCCGAGCGCTTACCGTCGGAATGTCGGGCATAATTCAACTGGAGGAGCTTGGACAGGACGGTGCCAGACTCCTCGACGCACACACAACAAAGCTCGCCATGTACAGCGCACTGGTCGCGTCTGATGGGAAACACGCGGTAACGAATGCCCTTCCCGATCCGTCTGTATCTAACCGCCATCGAGTTCAAATCTGGGATATTGCAGACGGCAAGCTCAAGGAACAGGCGACCTTCGAAGTCCCGGAAGACCGGGCTTATAGTTCGCCGGTCTTCTTTGCCGCAGGTTCCCGATTCCTTTATGGAAATCAAGTGTGGGATGTGAGCATCGCAAGTCCGAAAGTCGTCGCAGAGTTCTCACTGATGCCCGCAAGACCAGCTGCCGCTAACGTGGCCGCTGATGATCAGACAATTGCACTGGCCTCAGGTGATGGAGCGTTATCCATCTATCGACTTGACCGGCCTGTCGATCAGCCGATTGCAAGCATCCAGTTGCCCACAGCACCAACATCAATGGCCTTCAGCCCCGATGGCCGTCGCCTCGTGACGACTCATACCGCAGGCGTTTGCATTCTCTGGACAGTTGAAGAAGGGCAGATCACCGAGTCCATTCGCTTGCCGCTGGTTGACGTTCCTGGAGGCCTGTACCATACGACATCATCCGTGTTTTCGGCCGATGGCAAATACGTGTATGTTGCCAGCGCTGGAAATGTTGTCGAATGGAAACTTGACGACAACACAGTCGGGCGTACCTGGCCGCTGCCGGGTTTCACCTCGCTGTCACGGACAGACGATGGCCGACACTTGATCTTCTACAACAGCAACTGTACGACGTGGATCCTGCGACTGGCTTCGCCATGACCGCTGAGTAAGTAAGCACCCATGCACAAGTTAAATGGCATAATCGCAGGATTCACAATCAGGGTTTGCGACGTCCCCGGTCGCCGCAAACCCGGCGAGCGGAGCGGCGTAAGCCCTCCGAGTCAAATGTGTGCCACTCGGTGGGCTGACACCCACCGCTCGCCAAGTTATGCCCCAGGACTTACGCATGGGTGCCTACGTCAGGGCACACAGCCAACACGGTAACGCACCGTCGTCATGTTCCTCAATTCGCCCAGTTCTGAACGGTCGAATGGCCAAGAGACGCTTCCGAATCCGAACAAATCCAGTAAATTGGTCGCTTCGGTCCGACGCGAAAAATGCAGTTTGGTGTTTGCATTTGACGCGTGTCGGTGTCGCACACCGATGTGTCGAACACACCAGCACCAAAATGCATTGGTCGAATCGACCCGCGCATTGAATCATTCGAATTGCCGCTCGGCAGGTG
>Ga0138256_10006069_pt1 | contig 12788 bp, 19 predicted proteins | sample KNB2016incub_MG_FD_105486 | JGI IMG/M metagenome (GOLD analysis project Ga0138256, IMG submission 105486) | Active sludge microbial communities from wastewater in Klosterneuburg, Austria - KNB2014incub_MG | ecosystem: Engineered > WWTP > Activated sludge > Unclassified | place: Austria... | reverse complement strand
GGCAACATTCAAAATGCTGAAAATACTACGAATGAGACGCGCCAAAAGACAAGAGACGCGGTAAACACGGGAATTCAAAACCAGGAAAGTCAGTTTTCTAATTATCAGAATCAGTTAGCAGCAGAAAGAGACGCTAAAAACAAACAATTTGGCGACCTCCAGAGTCAGCTTGGTTTTGAGAATGCGGATTACTTCGATGATGTTGGTTTAGATGCGGATATTGGAAGTTACCTCTCTCAATATGGCGACGGCAAGGCTATGTCGAACCTAATTTCAAGAAACGCCGATAGAAGTTTGGGTGATTTGGCTCAGCAGAATGAAATTGACAATTACAACGCGCTTTTGAATTTGGGCAAAATTCAAGGCGGCAAGTTCCAGGATTTCTCAAAAACTGGTGCCTCAACTGATGCGTACAAGCTCAATACTGGGCTAGTTGATAAGGCGCGACAAGCCAAGAGTATGGAAGACCAGCTTAACACCAAACTGGCGGCCGCAAAATCAACTAGACAAGGTTCATACGACGACATGATCAAAACCCTTAATGAGGGCAAGGACGAAAAGAAGGTAAGGGCATATTTAAAAGAACTCGGCATAACTCCAGACCAATACGCAAATGCAAAATACAACAACGCGAATTTTGGAACATACATTAAAAAAGCTAACGACGACAAACTAAGAGCAGAGCAAATAATGGAGCAGGGGGACAGAAATTCCTGGGCGCCACTTCTCGACTCCCTCGGTCAAGCTGGTTTTAATTTAGGAATAAGCAAGAACGCCATGAATGGACCTGGAAAAAATTATGATTTCAATCAGCTCGACAGATTTATGAGAAATTTCGATATGGCTGCACCCACAACTCCTAATGGCGGAGGGACCGCGCCTATTGGCGGTAGCGAATTACCATGGTGGCTGAACGGCTCTGATTCAGACCCTATTGGAACAGGAACTGCGGCTAAGACTGATCAAGGTCAAAAACTTAAAAAAGCAATTAAGAAAAAAACTGGAATGTAAGGAAACTTTATGGCTGAGAAAAAAGGTCAAAGTATTGGAAAAGGCTCGGGCTTTGGAATGAGCTACGACGACGGCGAGTTCTACAATGAAGCCGACTACTTTGGGAATGCATTTCGTGGGGAGGATAGAAAGAAAAAAGAGAAAGAAACCGCCGAAGCATTGAAGAAATTAGACGGCTTATATACTGACGACATGATGCCTGAGTTTTCCGATTACAATCCTGAAGACTTTAAATGGAACCAGGACTATTTAGCTGAATCAATCGGCGCCGGCAACGACGTTAACTACGAAGGCATAGACCCGCGCTTGGCCGATGTTGCCGAAGTTGACCGCTCCGACATGAACAACGTTTCTGTCGATCCAAGATTAAAAGACACTCAGATGGCTTCTCTCTCTGCTTTAGAGGACATCGCTAATTCCGGCGGTCTTACGATGGCAGACAAAGCAGCATTAAACTCTATTCAAAGCGAAGTTGGCCAAGCCGACCGTGGAAGACGAGACGCGATTAAGCAAAATATGGCAATGAGAGGAATGGGCGGTTCAGGAATGGAACTGCTGCAAATGCTTGATTCTTCTCAGGACGCAACGACAAGAGCGAACCAGTCTGGAATGGACATTGCTGGTATGGCTCAGCAGCGAGCGCTCGACGCTCTAATGAGCGGCGGCAACATGGCTGGAAACATCCGTAACCAGGACTTTGGAGAACAATCTAGAGTCGCTGAAGCAAACGATGTAATCGCGCGTTTTAACGCTCAGAATACTAATCAAGGAAATCAGTTCAACGCTGGCGCCATGAACAACGCTAATCAGTTCAATGCGGGAAACCAACTTAAAACCGACATGTACAACAGAGACACAAACATAGGCGTTAACCAGTTCAACGCTAATACTAGAAACGATGCCAATAAATTTAACATCACTGGGGCTCAGAACACTGCTAACGCCAATACTGAAAGCCGAAACAATGCTCAGTTGCAAAATAATTTCACTGCCCCACAACAGGCATTTCAAAACAAAATGGGAATTCAACAGGGCAAAGCGAACGTCGTTGGTACTCAGATTGGCGCCAAGGAAGCTGCCCAAAATAGACAAGCTCAGCAAGACGCTCAAACTATGGAATCAGGCGGAAAAATTGCGGGCGCGGCGATTAGCGCTTTTTCAGATGAGAAAGTGAAAAAAGACATAAGCCACGTTTCGCCAGAAGAGATTCATGAATTCTTAACAGCCGTTCAGCCTAAGAAATTCAAATACAAGAATCCAGAAGTTGACGGCCAAGCCGAAGGCGACCGCGTAGGTTTTATGCTTCAAGATGTTCAGGGCACTAAGCTCGGAAAAGCTATTACGAAAAAAGATGAAAACGGTCTAATGAAATACGATAAGGACAACTTAAACGGAATTATTCTTGCCGCGTTGTCTTCTTTAGCTAAAGGAGCAGCATAATGAACTATCTAGATGAAGAAAACGAAGAAGGATTAACCCCCGAACAACGTCAACAAGTGCATCAATCCTTACTTTCGAAATATCAGACCGCGAACAACGACAATGCTGATATCGAGAAAGCTGAGAAGAATGCGAAAATGCAAAAGCTTGGGCTTGGCTTAGCCGAAGGCATTTCGAGCTTGGCGGCCGCAAGAGCAGGCGAAGGCCGAGTGAAACTAGCCGACAATTCCGGATATTGGAATAATCTTAAAAAGGACGCCGATTCGGGTGTAAACCTTGCTCGACAAAAGAAACAAGAAAACGTGCAAAACGTTCTAATGGAAGACAAGTTAGGCGCTCAAGATCGGGAGAACGACCCAAATTCAGAAGAATCTAAAATAGCTCAAGCGCTAGCGATGAAGCTAATGCCAAAACGCGATTTCTCAAAAGCTTCTGCGTCACGTCTGAAAACAATGCTTCCTTCCATTCAAAGCATGTACAACGCGGAGCAGCAGAGCTTGTCTAGAGCGGAAGAGATTAAGGCGCGTCAAGATGCGACCAGGGAGAAAAATGATCTTAAGAAGCTAGAGAAAGACGAAAAGAAAAAAACGACTATGAATGAAGTCGAAGACCGAAGAACAAACATAGAAGACAATATTACACTTCTAGAGCAAATGGTTGATGAAGACGGAACTTATGAAATGTTTGGTTCTCACAATCAAGACATGGACAGAAGGCTAGATCAAATTGCCACAGACATGGCGAAACTTTCCGATCCGCAATCGGTCGCTAGACCTGCCGAAGTTGAAATGATAAAAAAATCTTTAATCAAACCAGGTTTTAGCAATACGAATTCTACCGCAAAAAATGTCCTTAAGAATTTTCGAAACGAAGTCAATAAAAGGGCTGCTAACGCCTATAAGATCAGAGGACTTGAAAACCCCGGTTCTCAACCTCAAACCAAAGTAATGAACGGCGTCACGTATCAAAAAGTTGCGGGCGGCTGGGAGGCAATAGACTAATGCCTAAGTTTATTTCTGATGAAGAAATGGCTAAAATCGAAGGTTCACAACTTCCGCAAAAGAAGAAATTCATTTCTGATGAAGAGATGTCTACACTTGATGTTAAGCCTACCGAAATGGAGTCGTTTGGACGTGGCGCTCTTCAAGGAGGGACTTTCAACCTTTCCGACGAAGGTGCTGGATTTCTCGAAAGCCCACTTGGAGCATTAAAACAAACCGGCAAACTAACTGGTCTTTACGAACCAGAGGAAAATGATGAAGACTTATCTCGATACTTGAAAGAAAGAGACGAATCGAGAAGTTTAAATAAAAAAGCACAGGAAGCTAATCCCTATTCTTATATGACAGGCGAATTTGGCGGCGGTGCAGCAACGATGCTGATTCCTGGACTTAACGCTGCGAAAGTCGCTCAAGGCGGAGGAAAATTTCTTCCAATGCTTGCGCGAGAAGTTGGCTCAGGCATGGCTCAAGGCTTAGGAGCTTCAGAGGCAGAGTCTGGACTAGACTTGGCGAAAGACGCAGCAATCAGTGGTGGAATCAGCGCAATTGCTCCCGTAACAATTGGCGCTGGAAAAAAAGTTTTCGGCAAACGGGCTGCGAGTGCGGCTGCTCAGCAAGGGTCTAAGGAATTTGCTGAGGAAGCGGTCGAGAATTCTGGGTTAAGAAGAGCCGTCGGCGGCGAAGACTTTCCTGAAAGCGCTGCTCCGGAGTTAACCCCACATTATAAAGAAGCATTCAGCGAAGCGGAAAAGAAAAGTTCTGCTGTTAGTAACTACTTAAGGCGAAAAGGCGAAAAGCTTGCTGAGAATGCAACTGGCGCCACAGGTAAGCAATCAGAAAAATTTGCTGACAATGCTGGTCGTGAGCTTTTAGACCGCAAGATTGTTGGTTTTGGAGATAACGCAGAATCTATCGAAAGAAAAGCTTCCGAACAAATGGAAGCTTCGTGGAAAAAGATTAACGATTCACTCAAAACGCTCGACGAAAAAGGTGGCGGCGTCGATAAGAGCTCGCTTCTGAACTCGATCGACGACGAAATCAACACGCTCAGTAAAAAACCGAGCAAAGCAAGTGTCGTTCGCCAACTAAAGACACTGAGAGAAGACATTGATGCCGGTCCGGAAAGATATAAATTATCTGATGCGGAATTTGAAAAACGTAGTTACCAAAACGAAGCAAACTACGATATCGACAAAGTAAGTCAATTGGCAAAAAAGAAGGCTGCCAGCGCTTACCAGAAAAATGTGGAGGATGTTGCCGAGAAAATGGACCCTTCCGCCGCTTCAGTTTTTAAAGAAGGAAAAAAAGAATATGGGCTTTTAGCCCCTATTCAAGAGGCTGCCGCAAAGCGAGCCGCTACGCTTAACCAAAGTCCTTTAGGTGGCTTATTAGACACCGCCGCGGCTGGTGTTGGCGGAGCCGTTATGGGCGGTCCGGTTCCCTCCGTGACAAATGGTATTGCATCGGCTTTTGGAAGGCGTCAACTTGCTCCCAGAATGTCTTCAGCGGCCGCTGTTACCCTCGACAAAACCGCTAATTTCTTGGACCGTATTAACTCTAAGATCCCCCAAATGCCTGCAAAGTTCCAACAAACCCTACAATCAGCGGCCCAACGTGGCGGGAATGCCGTTGCTGTTACGCACTACCTTTTAGGGAACCAAGATCCGGAATATCAATCCTACTTCAACAATGAAGAGGATGAGCAATGATTCAGATACTAACGGATGTTTTGAGCAATACGGCTCAGATTGCGACAATCGTTGTTCTTGGCGGCGCGGTTAAGCTTTATTGCGACGTTCAGAAACTCAAAAGAGACATGAACAAGTCTTTTCGCAAAATACGAGTCATCAACAACAAACTAGATATAAAGGAGTAACCTATGTTACCAGTACTCGCTTCGGGTTTGGCATTTGCTTTAAAAGGTGTTTTCGGATACGCGGCCAAGCTTTTGATTTCTTACCTTCCGGTCATAGTCCTGCAAGCGTTTTTCGACGCGCTGGATGAAATCATGAAAACATTTCTTGAGAATGGTGAGAAAAAAGCGAAAGAGACACCTGAATTTAAGGACGATAGACGATTTGCTTTGTATAGAAAATATTGGGAAGGTTTTATGGCTTATAAGAATGGGCAACCGAGCCCAAGTGAGAGCTCGGATAAACCAAAACCTTAAACGTTAAATTTCACTTCAACATTTAAATTTTTTGCTATTTCGCTGCCATATAGTCCTAAAAGGTCTTTTTTCATGGTCGCACCTAATGCTTTGCATTTTGTTGCGGCTAGATCTTTATAGCCCCTTGGAAGTTTAACGGAAATAACCGCTGTTTTGGGGGTTGTTTCTTTAGTCGCGCCTTTAATAGTACGTTTAGAAATTGCTCTTGTCATAGAATGTTCTCCATAATTTTAAATTTGTAATTAAAGTATATTAGATAAGTAATTCTAATGTCAAAATTTAAGTGGGAGTTTAAAGGTCCACGGACGGACCCTCCTTTTTTGGAGGATAAAAATTGAAAACAATAATTATTCCTGAAGGCGTTGAATTTGATTATTGGCACAAAGAAACCATTCGGCTCAAAGGTCGGTATTTTTTTGCGGGAGAAACTGCTGATGCCATTATCTTTCAATCAGACCCCGCGCCAAAGGAAGGTAAAGACTACAGCGGGGTAGCCTTCATAATGGGTTTAGTTATTGGTGTAATACTTTGCGCAATATTGAAATAGGGGTTCGTAATGCCTGAATTTTCCGTGAAATCAAAAGAGCGCCTTCTTTCGTGTGATTCAGACCTGCAAAAAATATTTAACGAAGTAATCAGGCATTTTGATTGCGTTGTAATTTGCGGCTACCGGTCTAAAGAAGAGCAGGATGAAGCCTATAGAACCGGAAAATCTAAGCTCCAATGGCCCGACGGAAAACACAATACTAAGCCATCCTTAGCGGTCGATGTGGCGCCTTGCATCAATAGCAAAATCGATTGGAATGACAGACAAACGTTTTACTATTTTGGAGGCTTTGTTCTAGGAGTCGCTTCGCAAATGGGAATAAAGCTTAGGTATGGCGGAGATTGGAATGGGAATAATGATCTTAAGGACCAGACTTTTTTCGATTTACCGCATTTTGAGCTAGTTAGATGAAATCTGTACAATTTGTACAAAATGTACGTTTTGTTAATTGCCGAGCCTTTTTACAGGCCCGGCGGAGGCATAAATATGGGTAGTGTTACTAAGTATACACTATTCTTCTTGTTCTTCTTCAAGCCAATCGGGTAGTTCGCTCTCGCCATTCTCTTTTCTCTGGCAGTCACAAGTAATGTGGTCTCTTGATTCAAATTCAATTCCAAGTTCCGGGTAAACATACTCGTCTTTATAGTCGAGTGGCTTCGGCCTTCCGCATCCGTCTTCAACTTTCTCAATTACTTCGTACTGATCGACGTAAATACGATAGTAATAATGCCAATCGCAAAAGCTTTTTGAAGTCTGGAAAAATCGTCCAATCTCGATATAGTCCTTGCGACTTTTAATTGGGAAGCTTTTTTCTTCCTTCGCGGAAAGTTGGCTATTTAGGCTGTCACCAGCTTTTAAGTTTGTAACCTTACTATCTTCTTCATCATAGCTATCGAGCATGTCTAAATTGTCTTCTTGTTTTTTCCAGTTTGTGCAAACCGCTTCACAATCTAGCGTGGCATCTTGCTGTTTGCTTTCTTCTTTTGGTTCGATTACCCCGCACCCTAAAAGGAGAAAAAGCATAATTTTTACCATGAGTCCTTACCTCGTTCTGGATTTTTAACAACGATGTTCAGCGAATATGGAAGAATATTTTTTTCGTCTTTAGAGCTGTAAACGCTTCCAATAGACACTTGATAATCGCCTTTTTCCTGTTTGCTAGCAAAAATACACGAAAACTTTAATGGTTTTGTTTCCCTAGGATCTAAGTTGATGTGTCTTTCGCCAATCGTGAACATTCGCGCTGGACGGATGCGTCCGGATACACCGCCCTTAGAGCAAGCGGCCTCTGATAAGTAGAAAAAAATCGATTCGCTTCTGAGATTTGTCGCGTCCATAGTTATGCTGAACTGCTTTTTGTTGTCTGTGATTAAACTGGCAGTGACTCTGATGACGTCTGTGGCCGTTACGACTTCATTTACAGGAATTCTTGTAGAACAAGATGCCAGCGACAATGCGCCAAGGACTATAAGGGTTTTCAATGTATTACTCCGCACTTCTATATTTTAGATAAATACGGTGTTTTCTGCGGAAAACTTAAAGAATTCTCCTAAGTAATCAATTGGATTGAGGTTAATTTAACCTATGGCGACGACTAAGAAATCTTAGCTTTTAGTTTTTAGCGGGTTTTGATTTTATGGCTTTTGCTAGAATTTCTAAGGCTAGGTCTACGGGCACAATCTGAGCCAGTTCTTCGCGAGTTAAAAGCGGGATACTGTTCTTCTTAAAATTTTCATCATCTAAATCTGTCTTAAAAAAATCACATTGATCTACCTTCAAAACCTCTGAGAGTTTTCCAAGGCTTTCGGACGACGGCCATTGTCGTTTTGTTTCATAATAAGCGATTGTATTTAGCGACAGGCTACAGAGTTCCGCAAGCTGACTTTGGTTTAACCCACGTAGCTTTCTAATTTTACTTAAATTTTTGGCGAACACCGACATAGCTGTTTTCATGTCGGCATCGTATCTTTAGTTAAACTAATAAAGAAAACAGGTTATATCAATAAAATTGTATAGAATTATTATTAGATCAAACCAATAAAATGGTTGACATTTAATAACAGTGAAAATATAAGAGTCCTTAGCAGGGCCGACCTGTTTTATTCTTAATTCATTAAAATAACTGTTATTATGGCAGTTTTAGCCCCTGGTGATTGGAGTGTCGGCCCATGTTACCAGGGGTTTTATTTATTGGTTTAACTAATGGACACCATAAAATCGAATTCCGGGCGCGCTATCACAAACTTGGCTGGTCAAAAATTCTGGATGTTAACAGTCGTGAGGTATGTCGGCCTTCGCGGGAAAACTTCATACTGGGAAGTCCGGTGCGATTGTGGCGAGAAAAAAGTTATGAGATCTAGTGGTGGATTTAAAAATGGCGCTACGAAATCTTGTGGGTGTTTGGGGCGAAAAAGCGGCGCCGAAAAAAACACTATTCACGGTTTATCGGAAAAACAGGAGTACAAAATATGGAGTGGAATGATTGAACGTTGCCACAATCCAAATCACAAAAAATACAAATATTACGGCGGCAGGGGCATAAAAGTTTGCGACCGATGGCGAGAATCAGTAATGAATTTCTATGCCGATATGGGACCAAGACCAAGAGGTAAATTCCCTTGCGGTAGGGCCATCTACTCCATTGATCGAATAAATAACGACGGAAACTATGAGCCGAGAAACTGTAGGTGGGCGACTTCGAAACAACAAATGAGAAATACTCGTCGTTTTTACGAAGCCAATCCGGAAGTTGAAAAGCTGAGGCCAAGATTAGCAATATAAATGTTGGCTTAATTTTAAACACAACCTGAAAGGATACAATATGAAATCAATCAATGCACTTGAAGTGCCTCTGGTTCAAGGGTCTCAGGCATGGCATGAGTGGCGACTGCAAGGGATTGGCGGCTCTGATGCTGCTGTAATTAATGGCACAAGTCCGTATAGAACACCGCGAGAATTGTTTCTTGAAAAAACCGGGCAAGCCGTTGCAGAGGACGACAAATCGAAGGAATTCATTTTCGCGAAAGGCCATAGAACCGAAGCGTTAATCCGTTCAGAGTTTCAGAAAAAAATTAATTCTGAAATTCTTCCTGTCTGTTTTCAGCACCCTAAATTTTCGCATTTTCGCGCATCTTTAGACGGATTTAATGCAAAACATGGGGTTTTGGAGGCGAAACTGGTCGGAAAAGAAGTTCTTAAGAGTGCTTCCGACGGAGTAATCCCGAAACATCACTTTACGCAGATGCAGCATCAACTTCTGGTAACCGGCGCTGATATTGGAAACTGGTTTGGACACGACGGCAAGAAAAACGGCGTTGTTGTTCCAATTCGTGCTGATTTGAAATTTATCAAACTACTAGAAGACCTTGAGAATCGTTTTTGGGAAGACGTGCAGAGTAAAAAAGCTCCGCCGCTGACTGAGCAGGATTATTTGGTTCCCGATGACTTAAAGTTACTGATTGAATTGCGAGAAGCCAAGGAACTAGCGGAAAACGCTGAGGCAAATTACAAAGCAATCCGCGAACATGCCGTTAATTTTTACAATCATCCGAAAATTGCAGGCGCTGGAATAAAGCTCTTCAAGGTCAATCGAGCGGGTTCTTTAGAATTGAAGTCAGTTCCTGAAATCGCGAGCGCTCTTGCTAAGTTAGATGAAGAATATTTGGAAAGCTTTAGAAAAAAAGGTTCTGAGTCATGGACAATACAAATCGAGAAAAAAAGGAGTAACCATGAACTCCGAAGTAATTGATGTAACGGCTTCATCCACTTATTTGCAGCCCATCACTCAGCGCGATGTCACGACGTTGAGAGACCAGCATAAATTAATAAAAAAATTCATTTCGTCGCAAATGAAGGAAGCCGATTTTACCGATAAAAACGCCAAAAACTATGGAGTTGGGGATTATGGGACTATACCAGGAACTAAAAAACCGTCGCTTCTAAAGCCGGGCGCTGAAAAGCTTCTTAAGCTTTTTGGTTTAGGTCATAGAGTGAAGTTAATCGATAAAACGATTGATAAGGAAGCAAACCTTGCAGTTTTTATTTATCAAGCGGAGGTTTTCCATTTAAGGACCGGAAGCGTTCTCGCTCAATGCGAAGGGAGCGCCAACTCTCAAGAGGCGAAATATAAAGAAAGAACTGCCTGGAAAGGTAACGTTTGCACAAAAGAAGAAACACCGATTTTCGATATTCTAAACACGCTTATGAAAATGGCGCAAAAGAGAGCGATTGTTGGCGCTACCATAACCGCTACCGGTGCATCTGATTATTTCACTCAAGACCTTGAAGACAATCTAACAGATGAGAAAAATAATGAGGAAACTAATTTCCTACCCGCTGATGATACTGGTAAAACTAATAGTGTAGAAAAACCTTTACCTATTTGTTGCGACCAACCCATGATGATTTCAAAGTATAAGGACCCGGGAAGCGGGGAATACCCTTGGTATTGCGTTAAGTGCAGAAAGAAAGCGCCTAGCGGAGTCACTGTCAGAGGTGACGCATGATTGTGATATTCAAAGGCCGACAGGTCGAAGTTTGCGAAGTAGCTCACGGCGCGGATTACGTCGATTCCTACATTGAAGACGCTTACTACGTGGATACTGAAGAACAATTAACAGAACAAGAAATGGACCAGCTTTTTACGGATCGAAACGATATTTTTTATGAAGACTGGGTGAATCACCAGATCGATAAGGCGCATGCATAGTTAAGTTTTTATTGGGGGTAGCTGTGGCTCGGGTTAATTGGGACGATAGCATTGAAGCTGATCGCAGGTTTAAAAAACTAGTACGAATAATGGGAAGTGAGCGTCTTGCAAAAGGCACTCTTATTGATTTCTGGAGAACCGCCCAGAAATATTGGGGCGATGAAATGAGCCTGATGTCTTCAGAGGAATTTCAGGAAGAGGATTTCAGCCCAATTCTCGAAAGTGGGCTAGCCGAAAGTCGTGCAAACGGTATTTATGCTAAGGGCGCTGAAGAAAGATTCGACTGGTATCTCCAAAAGTGTCGCGCTTCACGTTCAGCACGTCAAAAAAAGTCTGATACACCGGAATCACCAAAAAACGATGTTCCGGTAGACCGGAATCGCGAAAAACATGAATCTCGGACTACCGGAGACCACATTCCGGAAGACCCTCCTGTTCTTGCTCTTGTTCCTACTCTTGCTCTTGATATTAAAACCCCTGTAGTCCCCTTACGAAGGGGACGCCGCAGAAATTTAAATTCGGAAGCAACTCGAATTGTCGCTCGGGTGATAGGCGCAGTTCGGAAAGACGGACCAGACGAGACCAGGGCAAAGGTGACGATTGGGGAAGAGGCTTGGCGAATTCTTCGGGAGAAATATCCGGACTGGGAGAGCTTTTGCAGAAATTATGTCCGGGAGTATCGCGCAAATAAGGGCGGACTTTTCGAGAAGGATTTGAAAGACACGTTCAAGGCATTTTTGGAGCAATCATGCGGTGGATGAAGTTTTTCAAACAACTCTTTTGTAGTCACCACAACTGCAAGGAGGAACTTTTCTGCAACAACTTTGGTTTGCCCGTTGTGGTTAAGAAAACCTGCCTTCGTTGTGAGAAAGAGTTTTTTACGGACGACATAAGGAGTTGGGCGAAGTGAGCCTCCTAGACCACACCGGATACACCGACGATATGCCAAGCGCATCGAACCTGGAAGAGCGTAATTTGCTTCTAGATGCCAAGGTTAAAAAACTTGAGAAAGCTTACATGACAGTGGAAAATCTTAAGTGCTACGCTGAAGAATACAATTTAGATTTTGAAAAAATTAATGCTTTCTTGGATTACGTCGCTACTGAGTTGTTGGATGCCGAGACTCAGAACGACGTTGTTAGAGCGGATCTTTTCGACATTCTTCGGGACAGGGGCTAATGAGCTTTTTACTTCTTTCGTTAATATTTTCTAGCTGTCTTTCTGCGGAGACGAAAGAGATAGCGAGCGAAAGAATCGTTGTTTCAAGAAAGAGAATAAAGTCTGCCGTCGAGCTTTGCGCTACTAATGGCAAGGTTAAGGAAATTCAAGTTAAACCGCGTGAGCTCATTGTTTGCGGCAATGGCGCGGTGTTTAGGAGGTAGGGATGAGTAAATCTAGTATCGAAAGAGAAATGTCAGCGGCGTTCCTAATTACTCATTTTATGCTTCTTTTTTTGTGCTTCACTTCGTGCAACACTTGCAATGGTATAGACGACTTGAATAAGAAATTTAAAGCCGAGACTAAAAATGGACACTCTTAAAAAATACTGGGCTAAACTAACCCCGAATGCTCGAAAGAACATCCTAGTGGTGTTTCTGATTACTTGCGCAATTGGCTTGTATCAGGGGTTTGTGGACTCCGTTGATATTTCGATTAAGCCATATGGCTGTAGGTATTCCAGCTTTTGGAGCTATCATCCAGCGCGTTTAATTCCGTGTGAGATTTTACGTAACAGGTCGGCTGCTCCATACGTGGCGCCGAAGCAGCAGAGAAGAAGACGATGAATTTGGGCGGGCGCGTTTTAAAGCTGCTTGGGGAAGTTAGTTTTAACTTGCGCCCGTCCCTTGCTTGGAAAGGTTTTTATGTGTCCTAGTTGTTCTATCGCAACATTGGTAGTTGCGGGGTTAATTT
>Ga0138256_10006068_pt1 | contig 12792 bp, 13 predicted proteins | sample KNB2016incub_MG_FD_105486 | JGI IMG/M metagenome (GOLD analysis project Ga0138256, IMG submission 105486) | Active sludge microbial communities from wastewater in Klosterneuburg, Austria - KNB2014incub_MG | ecosystem: Engineered > WWTP > Activated sludge > Unclassified | place: Austria... | reverse complement strand
CTATATTCACGCTCAGCTTCGGGCCATTTCAATTCCTTCGAAAGCGATATTCCGATGACTGTGCGTGCCTCGGCCAGATTCGGGTCTATCTCTGCGGCCCTGACGGCGGCATCCTTTGCCCTCTTTAGACCCTCTTCCATGGAAAATGAAAAGAAGGAACTTCCCGTCCCTAGTTGGTACGCATAGCTCAGACCAGCGTAGGCCAGGGCAAAGTTGGGATCGAGCTTTATCGACTGCTCGTAGTAATCAATGGCCTTGTAAATGTCATCTTTTGATCGTTTGGCTAGATGATACTGGCCCCTAAGATAAAGCTGATAGGCTTCGTCATTATTGGTGTATTTCTTCGCCAGCTTTTGCTCGCTTTCGCCCGACAGTTTCAGTTGCAGTTTGCCGACGATCTCGGTGACGATCTCGCGTTGGGTGGTCAATAGTTCCGAAAGTTTCCGTTCATACTGCTCGCCCCACAGCGACTTGTTGGTGCGGGCATCCACCAGCTCGACCGTGATGTTCAGATTGTCGCCCCGCTTGGTAAGGCGTCCGGTCATCACCGCATCCACGCCAAGTTCGGAGGCGATCTTGGCAACATCGGTCTCCTTCCCCTTGTAACGCATCACCGAACTCGTCGGGCTGACCCGCAGATCAGGGATCTGCGTCAACCGAAAGATCACCGATTCCGCCAAACCGTCAGACAAATAATCCGTATCAGCATCCGAATTCCTATTCTCAAACGGCATCACCGCGATGGAATTGATCTGATTGGAACTAGACGCCGAGAAATATCGATACCCGAAGAATCCGCCGACAAGAACCAGAACGGCCACAACCAAAACCGCCAACGGCTTTGCTCGCCGAGCGGCGAAGCTCCGCTTCGCCGTCGAGTCTCCTACTGATTTATGAGGCTCCGCCTCCGCTCCAGTTGGGAAAATAGCGGTCTGCTCTGTGGTATGAATTTGAGCGCGAGTCGCCGACTCGGACGAAGAGCCGCCTAAAGACGAGACCCCAAGCCCGGACAATATGGCCGTCGCCGGTTCGTCGCCTGACGAGGCGCTCGCCGGGCCTTCGAGCAGCGCATTGCCATCGTCGAGACAGTACAGTAGCGTATCGTCGTAATAATCCCGCCTACATTCAGGGCATCGTTTCATAGGTAGATATGCAAAGGTTTTAGCACGTTATTCTAACCCATAAACTGCCTTTTTTACATGGATTTCTATTCAGAGTCCATCCGCCTGAGCCAGTCTAAAAATGAATCTTCGTAAACGAGCCAGTTCTGGCTCGGCGAGGTGCGCCTTGCGGTTTCAAATGTGCCGTCCTCGCACATTGCTATAAGCGTTCGTCGCGAAGGCGGCGGGACGATGATGCGGTATTTGCGGATAAGGCGTTCGACCTCAGATAGACGGATCTTTGTACGCAGCGGCAAATCCAATGAGTGTTGTATGGTGTTCATATGTGTTGTGTGTAAATTTGGTTGAATTTAATGCCGCCAAATGCGGTCCGATTGGAATTGGAAAGCGAGACGATCCGCAAAATTCGCAAAATAGGAAAATACATCAAAACAAGAAAGATACGTCATTATTTGCATAATACGGCGATCCCCGCGTAATAGCATTTCCTTTTTTACCGAGTTGGCTTAGTCTCAGTTCATAGCCGGACGATATGTAAGCGGCGAAATAAATCTCAATAAAACTGTTCGCCCATTGTCGTCCGGCTATTTCATATTATCCAATAATTATTATAGATGCAAATCTGTTTTATGAACGACACCAAAAACATCTTTCTCGCCTGGGTCAGCTCGATCACGTCCCTAATGGCCGCTCTTGAGACCCGCGATGTGATAACGATCGTCTCGGCCATCGTGCTGCCGGTCATCTTTTTTACCGTCGGCAAGAGCATCGACGTTCTATTACAGATCCATCTGCGAAAACGAGATAAGCAAAACAAAACGGACGGCGAATGACGCGATGCTCACAAAATGCTTTTCAAAACTGGCTCGACAAAAACGCAAAACCATTCAAATGGAATTGGCGGCACCAGTTGTTTCTATACAAGGCTCTGCACCGCCTGACGACCGGCGAGTGCAAGCGGCTGATCATAACGATGCCGCCAAGACACGGTAAGAGCGAGACCGTCACCATCCGGTACGCGGCGTGGCGGCTTGAGAGGGACCCAAAGTTGAACATCATCCTCGGCAGTTACAACCAAAAGCTCGCTAACCGCTTTTCGCGGCGGATCAGGACGATCGTCGAGGAACGCTTACCGCTTGCCAAAGACAAACGTTCGGCTGATGAATGGGAAACGAAAGTTCGCGGCGGCGTTAAGGCCGTCGGCGTTGGTGCCGGTATCACAGGGTTTGGCGGCAGCCTCGTCATTATCGATGACCCGGTAAAGAACCGTGCCCAAGCCGAAAGCCGCACGATGCGGGATAACGTGTGGGACTGGTTCAACGACGATATCTACACGCGCCTGGAGCCCGGAGCGTCGATGATCCTGATCCAGACGCGATGGCACGAAGACGATCTCGCGGGGCGACTGCTTAAACAATCAGCCGATGGCGGCGAGGTTTGGGAAAAGGTAGATCTGCCAGCGTTGGCCGAGGACGGCGATCCGCTTGGACGTGAGATAGGCGAGGCTCTGTGGCCCGAGCGGTATTCTACCGAAGCTCTCGAAGCGATACGTCGGCAGCAGGGAACCTATTCATTCTCGGCTCTTTATCAGCAGCAACCCGTTCCGTCCGACGGCGGCCTATTCAAACGCGAGTGGTTTCAGCATATTGTTTCGCGGCCGCCAATTGGGCTTGCCTGGGCACGCGGTTACGATCTGGCGGTCTCGACCAAAACCACGTCCGACCACACGGCATCGTTTCGCTGTGCCTTTGACCGCAGCGGCAACCTTTATATCGCTGACGGATTTCGGCGACGTATCGAGTACCCGGAACAACGCCGCTATGTCATAGATCGCGTACGTGAAGAGCGGAATACCAGCCACGGTATTGAAAAAGCATTGCACGGCCAGGCTCTGGTGCAGGACCTGAGACAGGACCCGAAAGTTCGCGGCCGCCCGATCGAAGCGATCCGCGTCGATGCCGACAAGATCACGCGGGCTCTTGCCTGGGCAGGATTAGCCGAGGACGGCAAAGTGATACTCGTCCAAGGCACATGGATCGACGATTTTGTCGACGAAGTGTGTAGCTTTCCCTACGGCGCTCACGACGACCAAGTTGACGCGGTAAGTCTCGCGGTGCGAATGCTAAGCCGCCGTAAGCGTGCAATGCATAGATTTGATTAACACATACGGTAAAACATATATGAATAAAGATATTGAAAAAATATTGGCTGATCTAAGGCTAACGAGTGAGCGTTATGCCAAACCGACTCGCTATTATGACGGCGATCACGATCTGGCATTTGCGACGCAGAAATTTGAGAACGCATTTGGAACCCTTTTTCGTGAGTTTGCTTTGAACCTCTGCCCTGTCATCTGCGACGCTGTCCGCGATAAGCTGAAAGTCGTCGGATTTTCCGTCGACAGTTTCGGAGTTTCAGTGTTGCAAAGTTTCAGAGTTGGAAAGACTCCAAACCCTGAAACTTCTGTTGACTCTGTACATTCTGCAACTCGCAAGATCTGGCACACAAACCGCATGGACACGCGGGCGGGCGAGGTTCATAAAGAAGCTCTTAAGAACGGCGATGCTTATATTATTGTCTGGCCAAATACCCGCGGCGAGGCTGTGTTTTATCCCAACCGTGCTGCGAACATCAGCGTCTCCTACGACGAAGATTCGCCCGGACTCATTCGTCGTGCGGCAAAGCATTGGCTCGACGCCGATAAGCATGTGCGGCTCAATCTGTTCTACCCCGACCGGATCGAGAAATATATCTCACGCGCCAAGAGCGAAGGTGCGATGCCCGACGCTAAAGACTTCGTCGAATACGGAGTGCGGAATGCGGAACGCGGAATGAAGACTGCTAGGACCAAGACTCCGCACTCCGAACTCCGAACTCCGCACTGGGTTATTCCTAACCCTTATGGCGTCGTACCGGTCTTTCATTTTGCCAACAATGCCGACATCGGCCAGCTTGGGCGTTCGGAGCTTGAGGCGGCGATTCCCGTGCAGGACGGGCTGAACAAATCGGTGCTCGATATGCTCGTCGCGATGGAGTTTGCGGCGAACCGCCAACGCTGGGCAGCCGGGATCGAGGTCGAATACGACAAGGACGGTAAGACGGTCGCCCCGTTCAAGGCGGGCGTCGAACACCTGTGGATCGCGAACGACCCGGGTGCGAGGTTTGGCGATTTTGAGGCCGCACAGCTTGAGCAGTTTCTCAAGGTCAAGGACGGCTTTCGCGTCGATATCGCCTCGGTGACCGGCACGCCGCTGCATTACCTGCTGCAAAACACGGGCGGTTTTCCGAGCGGCGAATCTTTAAGAAAAGCCGAGACGCGGTTTATCGCAAAGGTGCGCGACCGCCAGACCTCGTTCGGTCAGGTGTGGGCCGACGTGATGGAGTTTGCCCTGCGGATCGAGGGCCGCAACACCGCTCGCCTGATAACCGAATGGGAAGACCCGGCCCCGATGTCCGAACGCGAGGTGCTTGAAAATATCCTGCTCAAAAAACAGATCGGCCTGCCCGTCGAACATGCCATGCTCGAAGCCGGCTATGGCGAGGCGGATGTTAAGAATATGGTCCCGTCAGGAATCAGTTGATGTTTGGGCTGTCGATGTGGGCGAGGGAACATTAGATCTAATAGCAGGCCCAAAGAATTCGGTCACCCGTTTGGCAAACATAAGTCGAATAAAAAGAAAAGTTAGGCCGGCTGCGATCAATATTTCCGTCAACAATAGAACCAAGGATAACAATATCGGGCCGGCACCCCTGGAAGAAACAAGCAATATGATGTTTCCAAATATGGCAAGGCAGAGAACGAGAACGGTAATACATAAGATGATCCCGCCGAGCCAGCGCCCAAACGATTTTCGAAATGCCATACCCATAACGGCGACGGCCGAGGGCAAAGTGTAAATGACCGCAATAACAGTAGTTATGAAAAAAGGTCGCAGTTCGGACCACATGTGAACACGGATGTTGTCGGTGAGCAACACCAACCCAAGATACAAAGCGGCAGCTACAAAAATTAGCGACACGAGGATAAGCACGATCTGTGATATCCAGACCGACGGCGGACGTTTGAGCGTTACTAGATCCATTTGTAAATACAAATAACACGAAAAGGAGATTTATGAAAACAAAAACAAACCAAAACAATGAAGCTCCCGTGTCAGTACCGAGGACGACAGGGGCAGAAACTTCCACGCCTTCTGCCGCCCCCGGTACTGACATCTCCCACGCAGAACTTACGGCGGAGAACGAACAGCTCAAGACAACGATCCGGCTCAATGCGGCTCACCGGCAGATAACGGGCGAGCTTGCTATGGCCGGGGCGAGGTCGCCGGAGCTGCTTTTTGACGCGGTCAAGGACGGCCTGCAGTTTGCGGCGGACGGCACGCTGCAAAACGTAGCGGCGGTAATCGGCAAACTAAAGACGAGCTTTCCGGAACAGTTCGGTGCCGAGCCAACGCCCGCATCGATCGACGCGGGTGCCGGAGCGGCTGCCGTGCCGCACCTTACCAAAGAGGCACTCGCCAAAATGAAACCCGCCGAGATCGCGGCTCTTGATTGGCAAGACGTCCGCCGCGTGCTCGTAGCGAAATAGCCGCAACTGTACTTAAGATTGCCGTTGCCTTTAGGCAACGGACAACAAGCTACAAGCTAGTGGGCTTTAGCCCAAAATAAACAGTTTGGGCTAAAGCCAGATCATTGTTTTTGGCTCACTTTCCGTTGGCTTAAGCCAACGGCAATTCAAAAACACTTAATTAACCAACTACAAAGGAGAACTAATGTCACTCGAATTTATCCCAACAGTATGGGCGGCGAGACTGCTTACCGCTCTGGAAAAAGCTCTCATATACGGACAGGCAAATGTGTGCAATCGCGATTACGAGGGCGAGATACGCGAGGCCGGTAATACGGTCAAGATCGCGTCGATCGGCGACGTTTCGATCGGCGACTATGAAAAAGACACCGACATCGCCGACCCCGAGGTGCTGACAGACGACGATCAGTCTCTCTCGATCGATCAGCAAAAGTATTTTAACTTTTACGTCGATAGCGTTGACCGTGCCCAGCAAAACGTCAACGTGCTTGACGAGGCGATGCGTCGCTCAGCTTGGGGATTGCGTGCCGCAGCTGATACATATCTCGCGGGCGTGATGGAAACGGCTGTTCCCGGCGACAACAAGATAGGTTCGCTCGGCACGCCCAAGGTCCCGACCAAGGACGACGCTTACGAGTATCTCGTCGATCTCGGCGTGCTGCTTGACGAGGCCAATGTGCCGATCGACGGCCGCTTTGTCGTCGTGCCGGCTTGGTTTCACGGACTGCTGTTAAAGGACGAGCGGTTTATCAAAGCGGGCACGCGACGTTCGGATGCCGCTCTCGCAAACGGCGAAGTCGGCGAAGCCGCCGGATTTTCGATCCTCAAATCCAACAATGTTCCTAACACCACCGGTACCAAATATCGAATCATGGCCGGCCACTCCATTGCGACGGCATACGTTGAACAGGTAGTCGATCTGCAGACCTACAAACCCGAAAAACGTTTTGGCGACGCAGTCAAGGGTTTGCACGTTTACGGTGCCAAGGTCGTCCGCCCGACGGCATTGGCTTGTTTGATCGCGAGCAAGGCGTAAGCGGTTGTCAGTTGTCGGTGGCCGGTTTTCAGTTGCCGGTCACCGACATGTGACTCCCCTCTGACTACTGACTACTGACTACTGACTACTGACTACTGACTATTGACACTATGGAACCAATCGACAAACTAAAACAACTCACCGCGTGGGACATCGAGCCCACACTGACCGAAGACGAACTCGACGACCTGCTCGCAATCGCCGCGGTCAAGGATGCCGACGGCCTGACTCCCGAGGAGGCCGAATGGACGCCGACCTATGACCTCAACACAGCCGCCGCGCGAGGCTGGCTGATCAAAGCTGGGCGCGCCGCCGCGACGGTCGATGAACCCGAGGCGGGGATGGTCACGTCCAAAGTCTTTGACAACTGCCGCTCAATGGCTCGGATCTATGCGTCAAAACGCACGGCGAGCGTTTTGATCATTTAACATATTCGTTATTGCGGATATGTAATTATAAGGACGGCTAAATTGCCGTCCTTTTTTGCTTTTTGCATTTAACCTATAATCGAAAGCAATGGATGTTATCAATGTAATTGGCGGCGGGCTCGCGGGAACTGAAGCGGCGTGGCAGGCGGCGGAGATGGGTGCGAAGGTTCGGCTGTACGAGATGCGGCCCGTGCAGCAGACGCCTGCACACCGGACCGATCAGCTTGCTGAGATCGTCTGCTCTAATTCGCTCAAGACGGACGAGCCGGGTTCGGCACCTTACCTATTAAAAGAAGAGCTGCGTCGTGGCGGTTCGATGGTGATGGAGGTTGCCCACGCAACACGAGTTCCGGCGGGTGCGGCTTTGTCAGTGGACAGGATCAAGTTTGCCGAGATGATCACCGAGCGTGTCGCGACACATCCAAATATCGAGATCGTTCGCGAAGAGGTGACGGCGATTCCCACCGACGGCGTGTCGATCATCGCAACCGGGCCGCTTACCTCGGACGCACTAACGACTGAGATCATGAAGTTGACGGGTGACGACCAGCTTTATTTTTACGACGCAATCGCTCCGATCATCGCGGCGGATTCGATCGATATGTCGGTCGCATTCAAAGCGGCTCGCTATGACAAGGGCGGTGACGATTACATTAATTGCCCGATGGACCGCGACCAGTACGAGGTGTTTATCGACGCTGTTCTCCACGCAAAGTCGGTCCCGCTCAAACGGTTTGAGGACACTCATTGGTTCGAGTCGTGTCTCCCGATCGAGGAGATCGCCCGCCGCGGGCCTGAGACTTTGCGGTTTGGCCCGATGAAGCCAAAGGGTTTGCGGCACCCGAAAACCGGCGAAGAGCCGTGGGCGTGTGTGCAGCTTCGCCAGGAAAATATGATGGCCGACGCATACGGCATGGTCGGGTTTCAAAACCATCTGCGTTACGGCGAGCAGGAGCGGGTGCTAAAGCTGATACCTGGTTTGGAGAACGCCGAGTTTTTGCAGTTTGGCCAGATCCACCGCAATACATTTATCAACAGCCCGAAGATATTAAATGAGTCTTTAGAAACGCGTGCGAACCCGCGGCTCTTTTTCGCCGGCCAGATCACCGGCGTCGAAGGCTATGTCGAATCCGCCGCGACCGGCTGGCTCGCCGGGATAAACGCCGTGCGGGTTTTGCGAGGTTTACCAATGCTGACCGCTCCGCAGACATCCGCAATCGGCGCGCTTTGCCGTTACGTCTCCAACGTCGAGACCAAGAATTTTCAGCCGGTCAACATTACATTCGGATTGCTCGAACCGCTGCCCGTCGAGCTTCGCAAAAAGCACCGCAACAAACGCGAGCGCCACGGCGTACAGGTCGAGCGGGCGCTGGTGGAATGGGATGAGTGGTTATTAGAATTTCACCGCGGAGACGCAAAGACGCAGAGTATCTAAGATGGAAGCCGCCGCAATATTGATCATCCTCGCCATCTTTGTCGTCGCCGTGATGTATTCGTCGGTCGGGCATGGCGGGGCGTCAGGGTATTTGGCGGTGATGGCGTTTTTGGCGGTGGCACCGGAGGTGACGCGGCCGACGGCTTTGGTGCTCAATCTATTTGTGGCGTCGATCGGGACGGTCCAGTTTTGGCGCGCGGGATATTTTTCGTGGAAGATATTTTGGCCGTTTGCACTGACATCGATACCATTCGCGTTCCTCGGCGGAATGATACATCTGCCTACGCATATATATAAGATCGTGCTCGGGGTCGTATTGATGCTCGCGGCTCTACGGCTCGCATGGCGACTGGCTCCGACCGACAACATCAAGGAGCCGAATCTGCTGTTAGCTCTGGCGATAGGCGCGGTGATCGGGCTGCTCTCGGGGTTGGTGGGTGTCGGCGGCGGCATATTTCTGACGCCCGTCCTATTGCTGATGAATTGGTCCGAGACAAAGACCGCCGCGGGCGTGTCGGCGATGTTCATACTTGTAAACTCATTGGCGGGGCTGTTTGGTCAATACTCAAAAGGTGCTCTTGACGTACTGCCGACCGAGGTATGGATATGGATCGCGGCGGCGGTTGTCGGGGGTTTACTCGGCTCGACGCTGGGAGCGAAAAGGTTTGATTCGCTTACGCTCAGACGGGTACTTGCGGTCGTGCTGCTATTCGCGGGTGTTAAGTTAATTTTTGTTTAGGCATATTATTCTCTAATTCGGTAATCCAACAGACGGATGAACGCTGGCAGAGCAATTCTGATTTTAGGGTGTTTCGCGTTTTTCGCGGTTGGCTCCCACGCGCAGTCGGGACGCGTTAAAGAATCACCGACGCCGACATCGACACCACGCAGCCTGGGCGGGCCGCTTGTGCTGACCGTTCCCGATGCCGGACGCCCAAAACCAACTCCGACACCTGCGCCAAAAGGCGACGACGAGATCATCAAGGTCGAGTCTGCACTCGTACCGATACCTGTCTCGGTACTCGATAACAATGGCCGGGCCGTGGCTACGCTCAAGCTTGCTGATTTTGAGTTAAAGATCGACGGCAAACCGGCGGAGATCGCTGAGATCTCTCGTTCGGATACACCTATACGCTTGGCGATGTTGTTTGATAATTCATCAAGCGTTCTGCTTGCGCGTGGCTTTGAAAAGGACGCCGCCATCCGGTTTTTTCGCCGTGTGATACGCCCCGACCGCGACATGGCGGCATTGTTTTCGGTGGCGGATTACACACGGCTCGAACAGGCTCTGACCCGCGACGTTTCGCAGTTGACGCAGGCGATCGAATATTTCCCCGAGCCAAAAGGGGCGACCGCTCTGCTTGACGGCATTATCGAGGTCGCCGATTATCTCAAGTCCGCCCAGGGCCGCCGCGTCGTCGGGATCGTCTCGGACGGCGAGGACACATACAGCGACGAAAAGACGACGCTCGAGAGCGTGGTCAAAGCTCTACAGCTTGTCGATTGCCAAGTCTATGTCGTTAAGACCAAAGATTTTGAAAATTTCAAACGCACCGGCGTTCGCGGCGGCAACGCGAACATCCGTGCCCTCACAGCCGAGCGGCGAATGATCGAGATCGCCCAGCAGACCGGCGGTGCCGTCTATTCGCCCATCGACGAAAACGAGTTAAACGCGGCGTTTGCTCAGATCTCCGCCGAGCTTGCTCAGCAATACATCCTCAGCTATTATCCCGACAGCGAGACCGACAAACGCGGCGAATTTCGCACCATCACGCTCGCGGTCAAGGGCAAACCAAACGTTAGCATCCGCACTAGAAAAGGGTATTATGTTGGCAAGAAGTAGCGTCGGAGTGTGAGGCTGCCAGCCCACACTGCTTCGCGAAGCGGAGCATACGATGCTTGATGACGAGACCAGCCAATCTGACCCGCGACGTTGGTATGACAGCAACTATCTTCCGCATTTCGACGGCGGCGAGATCGCTCAGTTCGTAACATACAGGCTCGCCGGCAGCTTGCCGGTTCGTATTCGTGACTTGTACAAACAGCAACTCGAACACGGCAAGATCTCAGAAATCGAGTACCACAACGCCATTGATATGCATCTCGACGAGGGACGCGGACCCGATCATTTGAGGAGGCCTGAGATAGCAAATGTCGTTGAGGAAAACTGGCTTCGATTTGACGGTGAGAAATATAGGCTTCATGCGTGGGTGGTAATGCCGAATCACGGTCATGTTCTCTTTACTCCACTGAACGGATTTACCTTAGGTAAGATCGTTCATTCAATGAAATCATTTACGGCAAATCGGGCAAACTCTATACTTGGAAGAACAGGATCATTTTGGGCACGCGAGTATTACGATAGATATATCAGGAACGAGGAACATTTTTTCAACACTATCAACTATATAAACTATAATCCGGTGAAAGCTCGGTTGTGCCGACAGCCCGAAGACTGGCCGTTTGGTTCGGCAAGAATGAACGTTAAGATGTAGTACCCGTCGGAGTGTGAGGCTGCCAGCCCACACTGCTTCGCGACGCGGAGCATAAAATGCTTGATAACGAGACCAGACTATCCTATCCGCGATTGTTCTTTGGTTCGGCTAGAATGAAGTTAAGCTATAGTACCGCCGGCGGCGGGTGTTGGCTGGCAGCCGAACACTCCGACACTAGAATGAACGTTAATCTGCAGTTCCGCCTGCGGGCGGGTGTTGGCTGGCAGCCGAACACTCCGACGCTAGAGTGAACGTTACGTTATAGTTCCGCCTGCGGGCGGGTGTTGGCTGGCAGCCAAACACTCCGACAAAATATGCTCGACGACCACCTGACACAATTTCTGCAGCATCTGAAATACGAGCGTAATCTGAGCCCGCATACGCTTAGGAATTATGCGAGCGATCTGGAGCAGTTTAAGGCTCATTTGTTTAGCGTCGAAAAGCGCTCCGATATTCCGGTTGCGGAGATCGATCGGCTGACGATCCGCGAATGGATGGCGGGGCTGCATGCTGATCATAAGAAAACGTCGGTTGCGCGAAAGCTAGCTAGTCTTCGCACTTTTTTCCAGTTTCTAGTCCGCGAGGGAAAGGTCGAATCAAACCCCGCCAAACAGGTCGCGACGCCAAAGATCGAGCGAAAGCTGCCAAACCACTTGACGATGGAGGACGCCGTCCGGTTTATCGAGACGCCCGATATCAACACCGATCTCGGCCGCCGCGACCGTGCGATACTCGAATTTTTGTACGCGACGGGCATCCGCGTCGGCGAGCTGGTCGGGATAAATATTGCGGATGTGGATTTCCGCGAGAGGATGGTGCGGGTCACCGGCAAGCGAAAAAAACAGCGTATCGTGCCATTTGGCGAACCGGCGGCACAGGCTCTGGTGCTCTATCTCGAAACGACGCGCGGCGTGTTTCTAAACGAATGCCCCGAAGCCGAGCGTGACCTTGATGCCCTGTTTCTCCATCGCCGTGGCGGACGGCTGACAACTCGCAGCGTCGGGCGGATGATCGACAAATACATCCGTCAATGCGCCGACATCCACGACATCTCGCCGCACAGCCTGCGGCACACATTCGCCACGCACCTGCTCGACAGCGGTGCCGACCTCCGAGACATCCAAGAGCTCCTCGGCCACGCCCGCCTCTCAACCACGCAGATCTACACACAGGTCTCGATGGAAAAAATGATCGAGGTGTATGATAGGGCACATCCAAAGGCATAAGAATTAGCCACGGCTGACACGGAAATGAACGGATAGGCACGGATCTGAAAGGTGATTTATGAAAAAGATTGCTCTGCTGATTTTTTTGACAGTTTTAGTGGTTCAAACGTTTGCGCAAGATTCGGTTAAATTTGACGAGTTTAGCTCTGTACCGAGATCCACGTCGAGTCCCCTCATTGATCGGGGAAATCGATTGGCTAAGCAACTTCTAAAAGAACCCAAGAGCAGTAAAGCCGTAATTATTTTTTACAACGAACGAAAAGGAACCTATCCCTTAAATACCGGCAAGGAATGGGCAGATTACACAAAAGGCATTCTTTCGAATGGTTACAAGATATCGCTAGATCGTATCTTAATAATTGACGGTGGATATCGTGAGTTCGCTACGCTGGAGTATTGGATTTCCACCCATTCTAGCCCTTTGCCCAGGCCGACATCTACGTTTGCCCTGAGTGATACGGTG
>Ga0138256_10006065_pt1 | contig 12793 bp, 14 predicted proteins | sample KNB2016incub_MG_FD_105486 | JGI IMG/M metagenome (GOLD analysis project Ga0138256, IMG submission 105486) | Active sludge microbial communities from wastewater in Klosterneuburg, Austria - KNB2014incub_MG | ecosystem: Engineered > WWTP > Activated sludge > Unclassified | place: Austria... | reverse complement strand
TTGATAGTTGAACGTAGGGTCGCATCCTGGGTCTCCGTGGTCGTTTTTCGCAAATCAACCTCGAAACCCGGGAGCGGCCTTACATTACTTTATCCCTTTCGCACTTTGTTTTGGAATCTGCCTCCTTAGTTGCTGAAATTTTAGTAGTCTGTAAAAAATTGGGCGTTTCGACGGCTTTTCCCTTTTCTTGTCACCATATAGCACAGAGCCAGCCTGAGACCGGGCAGGCGGATTATCGTGTCATCGGAAAAAATTCGCGTGCAGCAAACAGGAACCGTGCCCCTTTCGAGCGACGCTCGTCGCGCTTTTGAAGCCTTTTACTCGACGCATTACCCGCTGGCGCTGCGCTATCTGACGCGCATGCTGCAGAACGCCGACGATGCATACGATGTGCTGACGCACAGCTTTGAACTGGCGCTGAACCGCTTCGACGAATACCTCGCGAGCAGTGACAACCGCTACTGGTTCTTCGGTATTTTGCGCAACACCGCTTCGTATTTTATGCGTAGGCGTGGCGAAGACCGCAGCCGTGTTCTACCCATTCCGCGTGCGACGCCGACCCCCGAAGAGCTGCTGCTTCAGAGCGAAGCAGCCAGTCTGATCGATCGCGCGCTTGCTGCGCTGCCGCCGAAATACCGCGAAGTTGCGGTGCTGCGCTTTCAGGAAATGAGTTACAAAGAAATTGCCGCCGCACTCGGCCTGACCGCCGAAGCCGTTGAAAGCCGCATGCGCCGCGCAATTGTGAAACTCGAGCCGTTCTATGCAGAGTTTAAGGCGGGGCAAAAATGAAAAATTCCGGACGCAAAGCCCGTATCCGCGAAATGCTAAACGCAGAAGGATTACTCACGCAAGACAAAACGACACCCAATGCCAGTTGGAACCGTTTCAAACGTGAGTTTCAAACAGACGCAACCACGCACACCCCTCAGCTTGAAATTCTGCCGCCGCGCGAAAAGAGCCTCGCGCGCTACCTGTTGCCCGTCGCTGCACTCGTGGTTGCGGGCGTGGTGTTCTTTCTCTGGCGCTGGCAGACGCAGCAGGCAACATTGCCGACGGTCGCACAGGCCGAGGTTGTTCCCAAAACCGCGGCGCGTACATTCAGCAAGGGCGATGTCTATCGTTCGGGCAAACGCGAAATCCTACTTATGGCCGGCAATGCTCAGCTGACCGAAACAGCCGGCAAAGTGCGCATCGCGGCAACAACCCTGACCGCCGATTTCAGGTTGCGCGAGCGTGTTGACATGCAGATTGAACACCCGCTGATTACCGTGACGATCACTGGAACGGAATTTTTGTTTGCAGTGACGCCCAAAGGCGGCAGCATCGATCTGCGCCACGGCAGTCTCGCGATCGATTTGAAACAGGAACACAGTGGGCGCATTCGCCTCAGGGCACCGGCAAAGCTGGTGTTTACCGTGAAGTCCCATGAAGTGATATCGCCTGATAAATCGGGGAGCTCTGATAGCAAGCCGCTCTACCGCTATGAGTTGCTGAACGGCGAGACGTTCTTTGCATACCAGGTGCAGGTAAGCCCTCCTGAGCACAGGGTGCAGCTTCTGGGCGGTGGTGCACAGACTGTCGCCGTGCGTGATATTGCCAGCGTCTCTTTGGCCGAGCGCGAATAATTTTTTTAAAAATTCTGACGGGTTTTGCCGGTGGGCGTCACCTTAATGGGTATGAAGGCACCTCACCCCCTCCATGGGCATCCGCCCAAGCGCAAGCGCCCCTATCCACAAACGTGGAGAGGGGGAATTTTGTCTCTCGCGCTGGTAATTAGCATAAGCCCCTTGTTCGCTGACCGCGTTCTGCTGAAAACCGGCACGTTCGATTCGGGTAAAATCGAAAATGAAACTCCCGAATATGTCATTCTGCAGCGCGCGGATCAATCGCTCAAAAAATACACGCGTGCCGAAGTCGAAGACGTGGTTTATACCGACGGGCATGCGTCGAAGATGGAGGGTCTTAACCGTCGCAAAATGCCGCGCACCGGTCTCACGCTTTTCGATTGGCTGACGCTGCGGCATTTTACCGGCGCCATCACCCTCGGTTGGGAGAACCTGCAGCTCAGTGATTTGAACAGTGTGCTGACGCAGAAAGGCTACCAGGCCGCCCCGGAGAATTTTTTCAGCATCGGTGGCACTGCACAGGTGTCAGTCAACCGTGTCGTGCTCGGGCTCGACGGAGCGTGGCTCTACGGGCAGAGCCGCGATGCAGTCATCGGCGGTAACACGATACGCAATTCATTTTCCGCGCTCAAGATGCTCGGCATTGTCGGCTACCTGGTGCACACCTCTGACCATCTGGATATTTTTCCGTACGTGGGTGTTGGTTTGGCAGGCTACAATTTGCTGATGACCAATACACAGTCTGACACGTTTGGCAATGTGCTTACCACAGGTCAGCGCGGCGCGGTTTTGAGTTCGCTGTCGCTCCTGGTTTCACCGGGAGTGCAGATGACGTGGCGTCTGCCGATTCTCGCAGCCGATAAAGGAGTTTTCGGTTTGGCGCTGGGTGTAAAAGCCGGCTATGATTTTGCATTTCTGCGCGGCGAGTGGTTTGCCGGTGGCATCAATGAAATTGTGCCGGTTACCGGTGGCCCCAAGGTCAATCTCACGGGTCCATACGCGCAGGCATTGGTAGGTATCTGGTTTGATTTCTTTTAAACACATTACACAAAAGCATGCAAGCGGCATTGCCGCTTGCATGCTTTTGTGCTTTCTCGTCGGCAGCGCAGCTGCCGCAACCGACAAGCCCTCTGGGCAATTTGAATTGGGCGGTCGCACGACCGCGAGTCTGTTTAACGCCGAGACAGCAGCGGGCTATGGCACCGGTGGCCAGTTCCGTATTCGCCTGCTTGAATCACTCAATACAGAATGGTTTGCAGACTATATACAGAATGATGTCAGCAAGCTTGGCCTCAGGCAAGACGCGCACATCGGCTGGTCGGTGATGTTCTATCCGCTGCCGCAGCCTTACACGCCGCAGAATTTCACGCCGTATCTGCTGGCAGGGCACTGCTTCGATTATACGCGCATTGCGCGCTATTCAGACAATGGCGGCGAAGAGCGGCTGAGTTCTGCGGTGCAGGCCGGGTTGGGCACGCATTACCATCTAAACGAAAGGTTCAATTTGTCGGTGTCGGCGCAATATATGTTGCATCTCGGCGCCGATCTGCACACCTCCGTGAACGGCAACCAGCTGACCGTGCAGAAAAATGACAATGCATTTGAAGGGCATCTGTTGATCACCTTCAGTCTCAACTACCGGGTAGGTAATTTATGGTAGAACAAAAAAGATATCTGCCTAATTGGCCCGCGAGCCTACGCCTCGCATGCCAATTAGGCTTAATATTCATCGTAACCGGCGCACTCAGCGCCGACGCACCGCAACCCACAGTGCGCGCTCTTTTGACGCTCACGCCCGGTTATCTTACCGCGCAGAAGAGTACAACGTACGGTGTCGGTGGTGAACTCGAATATTATCCCGCCGGTAAAATTTCGCTGCGCTCCGATGGGTATGCGCTGGTCGGTAAGGCAGAAGCAGGCGGATTAAAACAGAATTACCAGGGTTTTCTCGGCATTGCGTACAACTTCGAAAAAGTCTGGGGCCTTGCGCCGTTCGTGGGTTTTCAGCCGGGTTTTGCTCTGGCACAGATCGAGAGTACCACAGATTCAAACCTGCGCCTGATGTCCGTATTTTCTCCTTTTGCCGGAGTGCATTATTTTTCAGAGGCGCTGTTCCATTTCACACTGAACATCCGCTATGTCTATGGAGAGTTGCTTTACCCTTCGGTGGGCGCCGTGAGCATGAGCGAACTCAGGCTATCATTCGGTTTGGGTTTTCACCTATGATGTCGGCTGCGGTACGGCACTGACGATCTTTTGCGCCCAGCAAATTTCAACCAATTCAGCCTTGGCGCATCATCCGGTTTTCGTAATCCGGCGCTCGTCATGAGAATCGCCGCCGGGAGAAAGTTTTGAGTACCATTTCGCTGAAATACCGCCCTGATTTGCAGGGGCTGCGCGCGATTGCTGTGATCGCAGTTTTGCTCTTCCATGTCTGGCCGAAAATCTTTCGCGGCGGTTTTGTCGGTGTCGACGTCTTCTTCGTGATTTCTGGGTTTCTGATTACCGGGCTTCTCATCGCCGAAGCTGAACAGACAATGCGCGTCGACTTGCTGCGTTTCTGGGGCAGGCGTATGATGCGCCTCTTGCCCGCCGCGACAATTGTGCTGCTCGCGGCAATTGCCGGCACACTCATCTGGTTGCCGCGCACCGAATGGATCAATACGGCCCGCCACGCTTTCGCCTCGGCGTTCTATTTTGAAAACTGGGCACTCGTCGCCCAGGCCGTCGACTACTGGGCTCAGGGGCAGACCCCCTCGCCGTTGCAGCACTATTGGTCACTCTCGATCGAAGAGCAGTTCTATATTTTCTGGCCACCGATCGTCGCGTTAGCGGCTTTTCTCGGTACGCTCGGCAAAGGCAGTGTACGCGGTTATGCGCTGGTGTTTATTGCGTTGATATTCGGCGTATCCATATCTTATTCGATCGCACCGGCGAGCGAGGGCAGTGCATCATATTTCAAGACAACGACGCGCGCATGGGAACTCGCGCTCGGTGCCTTTCTGGCGGTTGCGCAAAGTCGAGTCCATGTGCCACGCCTGCTGCGCAGCGTCTTTGGATGGTTGGGGCTCGTTGCCGTCGCGGGGGCGATTGTTTTTATTAACGAGCAGATGCGCTTTCCCGGGTGGGTTGCCATCGTACCGACATTCGGCACTGCGCTCCTGATTCTTTCCGGCGATGCCCCGTTTTCTCCGTATCGCCTGCTGGCCATCAAACCAGCACAATATGTGGGGGATATATCCTACTCATTATATCTCTGGCACTGGCCGATCATCGTTTTTTTCAAACCGCTCGGCGGTGAAATTGTGCAGGGGCTTACGCCGTGGATTATCATCGCGATGACTTTTGCCCTGGCGATAGCAGCCAAATACCTGATCGAAGATCCTTTTCGCTTCGGCCGGTTCAGCTTTCATTTAAGAGCCGAAACCCGCGGCGCGTTTATCCGCAATGCATATGCCAGCGTTGCAGTGATGCTGCTGCTCACGGGCGGCGTTTCCGGTGCGCTGCATTTCAGCGAGCACAGAGTTACCGAAAAACTCATCCAGGAGAACTTTGAAACAGCGGTGATCGCAGATCCCCGCTACCCGGGCGCGGCGGCTTTTGATCCAATCAAACCCGCGCCTGTGCCGGCCGGCGTTCCGCTGAAACCCAATCCCCGCATTGCCGAATGGGATATGCGCTACCGTTACCGCGATTGTATGAACCGCGGCAAGGTCTGCGAGTTTGGGGATCCGAACGGAAAAACCACGGTTGCGCTCGTCGGCGATTCACATGCAATGCATTACGCGCCCGCCATGGAAACGATTGCACTAAAACATGGCTGGAAGCTTCTGGTTATGGTCAAAGTTGCCTGCATGATTGGCGACTTTCCCCTTTATAGTGAGGGCAAATACCGCGGCGACTGTGACGGGTGGCGCCTGCGTTTAGTGAAGTGGATGGCGGAACGTAAACCGGATTATGTGATTACCTCGGCGGGGCGCATTGGTGTTTATGGCGGTCTGCCCTCTGAAGAGCGGCAGATTAAGGGTTACCGGGACATGTTTGCGAAAATGCAGGAAAATAATTCGCGCATCATTGTGGTACACGATAATCCGCTGATGCTGCAACGTACCAAAGGCAGCTGGCTTGACATACCCAAATGCCTCACCTGGAATACCGGCAATCATTCGGTGTGTTTCAAATCGCGCAGCGTCACGCTCGATACCTTGCCTGATATTCTGCTGAATTCAACCGCCGGCGTGGCGGGGGTCGCAACGATGGACCTAACGCAATATCTGTGCACCAAAGACCAATGCCCGCCGATTATCGGCAATGTGGTCGTCTACAGGGATGCTCACCACCTGACCGAAACATTCATGAATACGCTGACGCCGTATTTTGAAAAAGAACTCTTGAAGGCGATGAAGACCCTACCGGCCAAGGGTGCCGCGCAGAAGCCATGACGCAAAAAAAACGGCTGCGAATTTGGGAAAAAATTGCCCGCGCAACGCTTCTGGGTGTGCTGCTCTGCAGCGCCGGTTGCACGGAATCGAAGAAGACCAGACTTGCGCGCGTAGACGCATTGATTGATAAGTATATCCGGGAAGAAAAAGTCGCGGGTATGGTCGTTCTGGTCTACCAGAACGGTCAGCCGCTCTATGAACGCGCAGCCGGGTGGGCTGACAAAGAAGCGGGCAAGCCGATGCAGATGGATACTATCTTTCGTATTGCGTCACAGACAAAGGCGCTGACGAGTCTCGCTGCATTGATGCTGGTTGAAGAAGGTAAGCTGTCATTAAGTGACCATGTCGGAAAATATATCCGCCCGTTTTACGGGGCGAGGGTGGCCGAACGCAAAAGCCAGGAAAGCCCCGTCGAATTGAGGCTTGTTCGCAGACCGATCACGATCCACCACCTGCTCACCCATACGTCAGGTTTGTCTTACGGCACGCATCCCGATGTGGCGGATTTTTTCAGAGCGGCCAGACTCGGCCCTGCATTGGGACCGGCCTGGTATCTTTCAGCACGGCATGAAACGATCTGTCAGGTTTCGGAAAAGCTGGGCCGTCTGCCGCTGACCTCGCACCCGGGCGCGGTATGGGTCTATGGCTACAGCACCGATGTTCTCGGCTGCATTGTCGAACGGGCTTCAGGCATGAAGCTCGATGAGTTCTTTCGCAAACGTATTATTGAAAAACTCGGCATGAAAGACACACACTTCTATCTTCCGGCGGGGCACCGCGACCGGCTGGCGACGCTGTATGCCTCAGGCAAAGAAAAAAGAGCGGAGCGATCGAGCTACCAGGGTGAATATGTCGATGGACCGCGGCGCAATTATTCAGGCGGCGCTGGCCTCGTGTCGACCGCCCCCGACTATGTTCGTTTTTTGGAGATGATCCGCAATGGTGGCACCATTGACGACGTGAGGCTCGTGAAGCCCGAAACTGTCGCGCTCATGACGCAAAACCAGGTCGGCAAAACTTATAGCATGCATGGTATGGGCTTCGGTTATGGTTTTGAAGTGACCGAATCTCCGGGGCCGCAGAGGCCCGACCCGGCAGGTTCATTTGGTTGGTCCGGTGCTTATGGCACGTACTACCGGGTTGCGCCGAAAGAAAAACTCGTCATTCTCGTTTACACGCAACTTTTTCCGAATTGGACAGATGTTAAAGAAAAGTTGTCTGAGGCGATTTTTCAGAGTCTGACGGGCAGACAAAGCACGCTATAAATCCTATCCTAAAAAAAATACAATAATCTCGGCCCCGCCGCGTCTGGAAAGGTATATATGGCCACCGATACGCTACCAGGCCGGGCACTGCCACTCATGCGATTTGAAGACACCGTCAGCACTGAAAAGAAGGGCCTGCTCTCTTTTGTGAAGAGCAGGGTGAATTCTGAAGACGACGCCGAAGATATTGTGCAGGATGTTTTTTCGCGGCTCTACGAGGGCAACCTGGTTGAGACCATCGAAGACATGACGGCATGGCTCTACCGCGCCGCGCGCAACAAGATTGTGGATTTCTACCGCAAGCGGCGGCAGAACACGAGCCTCGACGCGGCTGATGCGATCGTGCCGCAGGCTGCACAGGGCAATGGACTGTTCTGGGAAAAGTTCGAACAGGCGCTGTCTGAGCTGCCCGCCGAACAGCGGCAGGTATTTGAGCTCAACGAGCTGTCGGGAAAAACCTTCCGCGAGATTGCGGCAGAAACCGGCGAGAGCATCAACACGCTCTTGTCGCGCAAGCGCTACGCAGTGATGTACCTGCGCGCAAGATTAAACGACCTATTTGAGGATGTTGAATGATTACCGGCGTGCCACGGGTGGTGAACCCACCCGTGGCACGCCGCAATCAATTAGGAGGAAAATATGTGGAAAGTAGTTAAGGTTCTGAAGTTCGCAGTGATTGGCACTGCATTTGTCGCCGCCTTCGGCGCGGTCACGATGTACCTATGGAATGCGCTTATCCCCGATCTGTTCAAAGGGCCGGTATTGAATTTCTGGCAGGCAGCGGGATTAATCATTCTGTCGCACATCCTGTTCCGTGGCGGGGGCTTTAAACACGGCGGTGGCTGGCATCACCGCAGGTGGAAACACGGCATGCAGGAACGCCTTGCGGCGATGACGCCCGAAGAGCGCGAGAAGTTCATGAGCCGCTGGGATTCATGGGCGTGCTGCCCATGGCAGTCACAAAAAGAAGAAGCCGGCAATAAGCCGGCGTAAAGAATGCCAAAGTCTGGTGTTCAGGGCTTAGCTTTGAGCACCAGACGAAAATTCCCCAGCCCTTTAAGAAACACATCCTTGCGCGACACCACCCGAAACCCGAGCCGTTCATAAAACCTGAGCGCAGCACCGTTGCTCAGCTCCACATCGAGCCACACATCGCCGCTCATCCTTTCGATGAAGTGCCGGATCAACTGCGAACCTAAACCTTTGCCCCTGTGCGCGGCGGCGACACAGAGGTTCTGTATATACACACCCGTGACATCCTCTTTATCCAGAATCGGTTGCAAAATCCAGAACTTAGGAACGAGCAGCAGCCTGTCAAAAAATGGCAGCGCACTTTGGTAATCCGCATCTTCTGCAGCCGCATCGATCGTGCGGTGGTCATAACCGATCAGTATCGCCTGCACTTCGTTGTCTTCGGCGATGCACTCAATGAAGCGATGCGAGAATGAATTGTTTTCGAGCGCAATCAGGCGCTTGAGCACCGGCAGGCCCTGAGAGCGGCGCCCAAAGATAAACGGAAACAGATATTCGTCGGTATCGTAGATGAGGTTCGCGACCGCATCGAGGTCGGTCGCGAGTTGCATCGGGCGAATTAAACTAGCGGAGCTCAATCTGAATTTCGACTGCTTGCGCCGTGACATGACCGGCCACGCCAAAAGACGAGCATTGAAACACGAGATCGCTGCCGCCGAGAAATTTTTCGACGACGAGGGCGCCGTTTGAAATGCGGGCGTTGTTTGAACTGTCGATTTCACCCGTGCGGTCGAGAGTCAGCACCGTGTACGCGCCGGGGGATGAAGCGTTCAAAACAAAACGCATATTGCCTGAACTTTTGAAATCCCCCTTTTGTGTTGCCTGGTATGCATAACTCTGCTTGAGAGGAATCGCGCATTGTTTGCCGCCGGAATTCAGTGGAATTGCGTTGGCGACGGCTGCAGGTGCGGCTGGAGTCGAATCTTTTGCATACGGTTCGAGCCGTTGTACAAAAGCCTGCGCCGCAGGAGCGCCCATCCATTTTTGCACATTTTTGCCGTCGGGTGAAATAATGAAATAGAATGGAATACCAAAACTGCCAGAGATGGGCGCTTTGGAATATTCATTGCGCGGCACGCGGTAGAGCACGAAGCGATTCTTGAGCATCTTGTTGACGGAAGCGTCGGTCAATATCTTGCCTTCGAGGTACGCGCAGGCGCCGCAGCGGCTCGGGTCAGAGATCAGCGCGAATACATTGAGGTTCTTGATTTTTGCAGCCTCGAGCGCGGTGGAGTGATTATTGATCCATGGCAACGAGCCATCGGGCAGATCGCGCGTGAGGATTTCGGGGCCGGCGATCACGACTTTGAGTTTCTTTTCGATAGTCACCGGCATATAACAGATGCCGACCTGGCCTTCTTCGCAGATCTGCACGCGCATCGACAGTGGCACAGTCAGTGATATGCCGCTCTCATTCATCGCCAGTTCTGACAGCTCAAAGGTGAACGTGCCACTGGACCGCAGTACAAATTCGTTATCGACCTTGACCCCGACAGGCTGCTTCTTTTCTTTAAGTTGAAAACCGGTTTCGGCCGGCACCGCGAAATTCGTCAGCACTGCGTGTCCGTTCTTGTTTGCATGTTTCAGGTAGATGTGGTGGTTTTTGGGCACGGTGGCGGTGATGCTCAAATCGGCAGAGCGGCCGGCAGTGAGTGAAATTTCATCGGGAATGGAGAGCATGATCTGCTGGGCAGGGTGGTCGGCAGCGGAAAGGGAGAAAATGGCAGCGGAGTATGCCGCGATCAAGAATGGAAGTTTCATAGTTAATAAGCCGGCTGGTGACTACGATGTAAAGAGCATTTATCCCACGGCTGCTATGGATTTCCACAGCCAGTTATGGATGCCCATAACTGGTGCTTTAGCCAACAAGCCTGCTATGGAAAAACAAAGCTTGAAATAGATCCACAAAAAGACTTGACCGCTTCATTTATTTATATCGAACGGTCGTTATGCAAAAGAGCGATATCCTGATTATCGGGTCCGGCCCCGGCGCGGCCGTACTCGCGGCCGACCTTGCGAAATCCGGTGCAACGGTAACCATTCTAGAGCGCGGCAAAGACCGCGACTTTGGCGACGATGTGCTGCCGCGTCTGGGCGCACTCGACATCAACTTTATCGGCGGCAGCGCCACGATGCTGCGCGGCATTACCGTCGGCGGCAGCTCGAACCTGTACTTTGCGACCGGCATCACTCCACCTTATGAGCGGTTCGCCGCGCATGGTATCGCGCTGGCAGATGCGACTGCGAGCGTCTCGGCAGACCTGCCTCTCGCGCCACTGTCGTCATCGGTGATTGGCCCACGCGCAGCGAGGATGTCCTTCGCGGCAAAACGCCTGGGTTACGATTGGAACTGGCTACCCAAGCTCATGCACCATGACCGCGTCAAACACGGCCAACATCCCCTCGGCGCGCGCTGGAACGCCCGCGAGAAGATTCTCGAAGCTGTGCGCCACGGCGCCGAACTTGTATCTGAATGCCATGTCGAACGCGTGCTGGTTGAGAATGCCCGCGCCGTCGGCGTGGTGGCCCGGGTCGCGGGCGAGTCGCGCGAATACCGCGCCGACAAGATTGTACTCGCCGCCGGAGCTGTCGGCACGGCTGGCATTCTGCGGCGCAGCGATATGCCATGGGGAGGCGGCGCTTTTTTCTGCGATCCTCTCGTAGCGGTCATTGGTTTTGCCGACGAGAACTTCGGCATGGACGAATTTGCCATGACCGGTGGCGGTATGTTCGCAGGCGCCGGCATGCTGACCGACATGCACGTGCCCTATGCGATTTACGCGGCGCTGAGCACTGCTGCAGGCCGGGTCGATGCGCTGTGGAAACACGACAAGGCGATGACGGTTATGGTGAAAATCGGCGATGAAGCGCTGGGCAGTATCGATGCGAAAGAACATGCGAGCCGCACATTCAGCGCGCGTGACCGCAAGAAGATGTTTGAGGGTATCCGTTTTGCACGCAACATACTCGAAGCTGCCGGCGCTAAATCCATCTTCTCCACACCCTGGACATCTGCACACCCCGGTGGCACGTTGCAGCTCGGGCGAGATCTCGATGCCGCGCTGCAGCTGCCGGTTGCGGGACTACATGTCTGCGACGCGTCGATCTTGCCAGCGCCATGGGGATTACCCCCGACTTTGACGCTGGTCGCGCTCGGGCGTTATCTCGCAAACCACCTTGCGAAGAAAAATTCCACACTGAAAGCGGCCGGGGCCGCGGCGGTCTAAATGCCCAAAGTCGTTGACCATAGAGCTTACCGGCGCGAACTGTTGCAGAAGGCGCGCGCGGTCTTCGCCGAGAAGAATTATGCCGACGTGTCGATGCGCGACATTGCACAGTCGCTCAATGTGTCGACCGGCACTCTGTACCACTATTTCCCGTCGAAAGAAGATCTGTTCTGCGATCTGTTTCTGCACGCGGCACAGATTTCGGCGAACCAGCTCGTCGACGCGCTGTGCACACTCAATGACCGTCGGGCAAAAATGCGGCGGCTGTTGGATTTTTTCCGTAACCAGTGCGATGGCATGCGCATGCAGTTTCTTTTCTCCGCTGACATGATGCGCAACGAAATGCCGCCAAAAGCCCTAAGCTTGCTGAGGCGTTGGTCAAACGAACTCAACCGGCGCCTCAGCGGTATTTTGGAAGTCGACAGCGCCACCGGCGGCATGATCTTCTACTTTCTTTCCGGCTCCATCTACTCGCGTATCATTATGGGCGACGACAAACAACTCGAGCCGGCATTTGCCGCATTTGAAAAAATGCTCGATGCAACAATACTTCTGGATAAGAAAAACAACAAGGGGAACATATGAAAAACAATTTCAATAAAAGGATCTTCACGCCGGTTTCGCTGCTGCGCAACCTCGCCGACGTCGCTGGGGTGCTGCCCACCACACCGGCGCTCTTCACTTCGGGCCGCGTTTCGCCGGCTTTTCGCGAGCGGCTGTTTCTGACCGTGACCTCGGTCAACAAGTGCCGCTATTGCACGTGGATGCACACCGACATCGCGCAGGCCGCAGGCGTCAGCGACGAGCAGATAAACGCGCTGCTCGACAGCGCACCAGACACAGGACTTGAAGAGGAAAAACCAGCGCTGCTGTATGCTCTCCACTTCGCGCAGACAAGCCGAAACCCAGATGCGAGCCAGACCGCAGAACTCAAGCGCATCTACGGCGAAGAAAAGGCTGCAGACATTATCGCCTTTCTGCAACTGATCTTCTTTGCCAATCTTTCGGGTAACACCTTCGATGCATTCCTGAGCCGCCTCGAAGGCAAACCGGCCGATGCCGGCAATGCGGTTTTTGAAGGCGCTTTTGCGCTGCTGTCGGGCCCGGTGCTGCTCGCCATTCGGGCAATCTATGGCAAAAATGAAGCGCTGACCGGCGCGCACTGATCGGTTTACACTCCGCCCCCGTCTCTGCTTCAGTCA
>Ga0138256_10006064_pt1 | contig 12797 bp, 8 predicted proteins | sample KNB2016incub_MG_FD_105486 | JGI IMG/M metagenome (GOLD analysis project Ga0138256, IMG submission 105486) | Active sludge microbial communities from wastewater in Klosterneuburg, Austria - KNB2014incub_MG | ecosystem: Engineered > WWTP > Activated sludge > Unclassified | place: Austria... | reverse complement strand
GCGCCTGTGCGCCCTGCAGCCGCTCGCTGGCGGCGCGCTCGGCGGCGGCATTGCCGCCCCACAGGTCGATCTCCCATTGCGCCTGCAGGCCTGCCTGGGCTGTGCTGGCCACGGCGCGGACGGACTCGTTGAAGCCCCGGCTGGCGCTGGCCTGCGCGTCCACCGAGGGCGCCAGCGCAGCGCGGCTGCCCGTCAGCGCGGCACGTGCCTGCACGATGCGCGACTGCGCCTGCGCCAGGTCCGGACTCAGGGCCTGTGCGTCCTGTACCAGCTCCACCAGCAGCGGGTCGCCCCACTGTGCCCACCAGTCGCCCAGGGCCTGTACCGATCCCAGGTGCGGCAGCGGGGCCTGCCAGGTGGTGGGGGTGGGTGCATCCACCTGTGGTGGCGGGGCCTGGGTGGCGCAGGCGGCCAGCACCAGGGGCAGGCAGGCCGCCCACCACAGGCGGCGGGAGGTGTGGTCAGGCATGGGGAGAGGCCTTTCGAGAGGAAGGGGCTGGGGATGCCAGGGCGCGGCGGCGTTCGGCCTCGCTGTGCACCATGGCCAGGGCATAGCCGGTCAGGCGCTGCGCCCAGGCGGAAAGGGCCTGCGGCCGCGTCAGCCGGGGCGCCACGGCCTGCAGCACGTCGTGCTGGGTCCACATCTGCATCACCAGCGCGGCAATGGAAAAGGTCAGGCGGTGCATGTCGTCGTCTGCCCGGGCCACGCCCAGGTGCTGGCACAGCAGGCGCAGCAGGGCCATGTGCGGGGTGCGGCATTCGCGTTCGATCAGCTCGGGCCACACATGCGTGGGGTCCAGCAGCTCGCGCATGTGCAGCCGCAGCGACTGGTGCATCAGCTCGTCGTGCCGCAGCGGCTCCAGGTAGCTTTCAAAGTAGCGCTGCAGTGCCGTCTCCAGCGCTATGCCCGGTTCGCTGAAGTAGGCAATCGGCCCCTGGCTGCTGCCCAGCGGTTCGTAGAACGTGGCGGTGTAGAGCGCCGCCTTGTCACCAAAGTGGTAGGCAATGGCGGCCACGTTGGCGCCGGCCTCCTGGGCAATGGCACGCACCGAGGTGCGCGCATAGCCCTGCTGCGAAAACAGCCGCAGCGCTGCCAGCAGCAAGCGCTCGCGTGTTTGCTCGCCATCGCTGCGCGCGCTGCGGGGGGTGGAAAGGTTGGCGGGTTTGCAGGCGCCCATGGGGTCGCATTAGAACACCGATTTCAAACAGTTGTTTGAAGAAAAAATGACACACGCCGCCTGAAGGCGTTGCGCATTTTCAGGCATACGCCACGGGCGCTGTCAGCCGGCATTGGCTGCCATTTGCGGGCCACGGCGAGCGCCAGGTTGCAGGCCAGAACCACCCCTCAGGTCTGCGCCATCAATCCCCAAAAACCGCCTCCCACACGGCCAGTACGGCAGCCTGCTCCTTCTGCAGCTCCGCCAGAGGGCGCTGCGTGGGCGCTTCGTCCAGGCGGGCGCGGTGTTGCACGCGGCGCAGTTCGCGGTAGGCGCTGGCTGCGGCCTGGCCTGTGCCGGTGGGTAGCAGGCCTGCAGCCTCTGCGCGCTGCAGCAGGGCGATGTTGCCTACGTTGTCTGCCAGCTCGGGGTGGGCGGCAGCTTGCGAGAGCACGAGGTACTGCACGGCAAACTCGGCGTCCACCATGCCGCCGGGGCTGTGCTTGACGTCAAACTGGCCTTCGGGTGCGGGGTGTGCTGCGCGGACTCGGTCGCGCATGGCGTGGATTTCCTGGCGCAGCGCCTGCGGGTCGCGCTCCGAGGTGATAACGGCCTTGCGCACGGCGTCAAAGCGGGCGCGCAGCGGGGCCTTGGTCGCTGCTGCATCGCCGGGCATGCTGTGCAGGTCTTCGCTGCCCAGCACGAAGCGCGCGCGCGTCATGGCCTGGTGTTCCCAGGTCCAGGCGGTGTTGCTGCCGCGCTGCTGCTGGTAGTTGGCATAGGCATCAAAGCTGGTGACCAGCAGGCCGGAGCTGCCGTTGGGCCGCAGCGCGGTGTCGATCTCGAACAGGTCGCCCTCGCCGGTCTTGACGGTGAGCCAGTTGATGAGCTTGCGCACAAAGGCGGCGTAGATCTCGGGGGCGCGTTCGTCGTCGTCGTCGAACACGAACACGATGTCCAGGTCGCTGCCGTAGCCCAGCTCCTTGCCGCCGAGCTTGCCGTAGCCAATGATGCCGAACTGCGGCGTGTCGCGGTGGCGTTGCTTGAGGCGGCTCCAGCACCATTGCGCGGTGATGCGCAGCACGCTGTCGGCCAGCAGTGAAAGGTCGTCGGCCACCTGCTCCACGGTGATGCGGCCTTCCACGTCGCGTGCCAGCGTGCGGAAGGTTTCTGCATGGTGCGCGCGGCGAAGCAGGTTCAGCAGGGCCTCGTCGTCGTCTTCCTGGGTGGACCGCAAAGCGGCAAGGCGCAGTTGTAGGTCGCGTTCGAAGTCGGCTGCCACAAAGCGTTCGGACAGCAACTGGCTGCCCGCCAGCTCGTCGATGACGCCGGGGTGCTGCAGCAGGTAGCGTGCAGGCCAGCGCGCCGCACCCAGCAGATGCAGCAGTTGTTCGTGCACAGCGGGGCGCTCCAGCAGCAGGGCCAGGTAGCTTTCGCGGCGCATCAGCGGTTCCAGCCAGTTGACCAGGCGCACGGCGGCTTCTTCGCCCACGCGGCCTTCGCGCACCCATTGGGCGGTGCGCTGCACCAGACGCAGCAGGCGTCCACGGGCTTCCTCGCGCAGTGCGGCCACGCGCGGGTGGCTGCGCCACTCGGCCACGCGTTCGTGCAGCAGTGGCGGGAGCTGCTCCAGCAGCGCTTCGAGCTCCGGCGTGGCGGTGGTTCCAGTCGCCGCGCCATTGCAACCGCTGCATTTGCGGGACTCGTCGCCGCCGAGCAGGGTGTCGAACTCCTGGGCCACCAGTTCGCGGTGCATGTCCAGCTCGTGGAGGAAGGCCGGGCAGTCCGGGTAGCCCATGGTGTGTGCGATCCAGGTGAGGTCGTCGTCGCGCGTGGGCAGAATGTGTGTCTGCTGGTCGTCCAGGTACTGGATGCGGTGCTCCACCCGCCGCAAGAAGGTGTAGGCGCGTGCCAGGGATTCGGCGGTCTCTTTTGGCATCAGGCCGGCACCTGCCAGGCGCGGCAGGGCGTCGAGGGTGGGGCGTCGACGCAGCTCGGGGAACTGGCCGCCGCGCACCACCTGCAGCAGTTGCACCGTGAATTCGATTTCGCGGATGCCCCCACGCGAGAGCTTGACGTCGTTGGCGCGTTCCGGGTGGCCTGCGCTGCGTTTGGTGGCGTGCTCGCGGATCTGGCGGTGCAGGCTGCGCAGCGACTCGAACACGTTGTAGTCCAGGTAGCGGCGGAACACAAAGGGCAGCACCACGCTGCGCAGGGCCTGCACGGCCGTACCGGCAATGCTGTCGTTGGGCGCCACCACGCGGCTCTTGAGCCAGGCAAAGCGCTCCCATTCGCGCCCCTGCACCTGCAGGTATTCCTCGAGCGCCGCCAGCGAAACGGCCGGCGGCCCCGAGTTGCCGTTGGGCCGCAGCGCCAGGTCCATGCGGAACACGCAGCCATGCTCGGTGGTGTCGCCCACCGTAGTGTGGATGAGCCGGGCCACACGGGCAAAGTACTCGGGGTTGGAGATGCGCCCGCGCCCGTCAGGCGTGCCGCAGGTCTCGCCGTCGTGCTCGTACACGTAGATCAGGTCGATGTCGCTGGACACGTTGAGTTCGCGCGCGCCCAGCTTGCCCATGCCGATGATCCAGAACTCCACCGGCTGCCCTTCCGGTCCACAGGGGTGGCCATGGCGGCTGTCGAGTTCCGCACGGGCCTGTCGACAGGCGTGGTCGAGCGCGATCTCTGCCAGTTCTGTCGTGGCCTGGGTAATGGTGTCCAGCGGCGCCCGCGCGCAGCAGTCGAGCTCGATGAGCCGGGCCATCACCAGTTGGCGCAGGATGCGCAGCGCCGCGGGCAGGGGCTGGCCGCGCTCCTGCAGGGCAGCGAGCGTTTGCAGCATGCTGGCGCGTACCGGGGCGCCCGGGGGCAGCAGGTGCCATTCTTCAGAATAACGGCGCTGCAGGCGCTGGTAAAAGCGTGAGTGGACCGCCGGGTTGGTGGCAGGGGTGACGGTTGATTCTGTTTGCATGGCCTGCGCGGCACTCCAAGCCGCTTGTGATGCTGGGTTGCACACTACCCGTGCCACGGCAGCGGGTGATAATTCCTGCCTCATCTTCTACCCGCCATGACCGATTCCGATTCCCACCCTACGCGCCTGCTGAAGTTCATGGCAGTGTTCGCTCGGTGGTCGCTGGGTCTGCTGCTGGCTCTCAGCTTGCTGCTGACGGTGGCCTGGGGGGTACTTCACGTCTGGATTGTGCCGCGAATCGGCGATTTCCGTGCGCAGCTGGAAGCCCAGGCAGCAAGGGCTTTGGGGGTGACTGTGCGGCTGGGGACGATAGAGGCGCGCACGGAGGGGCTGATCCCGACCATCGAACTCGGAAATGTGGCGCTGCTCGACGCCGATGGCCGCGAAGCCTTGCGCCTGCCGCGCGTGGTGCTTGCTGTTTCGCCACGATCGCTCTGGAATTTCGGGTTCGAGCAGCTCTATATCGAGCGCCCCGAGCTGGATATCCGGCGCACGCGTGAAGGCCGCATTCTGCTGGCCGGGCTGGAGTTCTCGAACACCGGTACCAATGACGGCGCGGCGGCAGACTGGTTGTTTTCGCAGCCCGAACTCCTGATTCGGGGCGGCATGCTGCGCTGGACCGACGAACTGCGCGGCGCGCCAGCGCTGGCGCTCGAAAACGTGGACATTCTGGTGCGCAACGGCAACTGGCGGCACAGTGTGCGGATTGACGCCACGCCGCCGCCCGAGTGGGGGGATCGTTTCACCCTGATGGGAAAATTCAGGCAGCCCTTGCTCGCCACCCGCAACGGGCACTGGCAGGACTGGAGCGGGCAGTTGTTTGCCCAGTTTTCGCGAGTGGATGTGTCCCGCCTGCGTCACCATGCGAACCTGGGCATCACGGTGGCACAAGGCCGTGGTGCAGTGCGGGCCTGGGCCGATGTGGAGCGCGGGCAATTGGCCAGCGGAACGGCCGATGTGGCGCTGGCAGACGTGGAGGCGACCCTGGGCGAGCATCTGCAGCCGCTGGCACTGCCGGTGGTGCAGGGCCGCGTGGGCGGGCGCAGGCTGCCCGGGGGGCTGGAGTTCTTCACCCAGAACCTGCACTTCACCACCGACGATGGTTTGCGCTGGCCCGGAGGCAACCTGCGGCTCAAGCACACCGATGCAGGCAAGTCCGTGCCCGCCCAGGGCGAGTTCGAGGCCGACCGTCTCGATCTGGCAGCCCTTGCACGCATTGCCGACCGGGTGCCGTTGGCAGAGACTGCGCACCAGGCCCTGCGCGCCTACCTGCCTCAGGGTTTGGTGGAGTCGATCAAGGCGCGCTGGCAGGGACCGCTCACGGGCCCGCAGACTTACCAGGCCCGGGGGCGGGTGGTGGGCCTGTCGCTCGCGGGGCGGCCGTCTGCAGCGACGGTGCAGACCGACGCAACATTGGCGCCTGCCCCGGCCATCGGCCTGCGCGGGGCAACGGTGGATTTCGACATCACGCACCAGGGGGGCACCGCCAGCGTGGCCATGGAGCAGGGCGCCCTGGTGCTGCCCGGTGTCTTCGAGGACCCGGTGCTGCCGCTGGACCAGTTCAGCAGCAAGGTGGGTTGGCAGATCGACGGCGAAAAAATCGCCGTTCAGGTGAACGATGCCCGCTTTGCCAACGCCGATGCGCAAGGGCAGGCGCGGGCCACCTGGCATACCAGCGATCCGGCACGCTCGGCGAGCGGCTCCCGTTTTCCGGGGGTGCTGGACCTCAGTGGCACCCTGGCGCGGGCTGATGGCACCCGGGTGCACCGCTACCTGCCGCTGTCCATTCCGCAGGATGCGCGCCACTATGTGCGCGATTCGGTGCTGGCGGGCAAGGCCAGCGAGGTCACGTTCCGCGTCCGGGGGGATTTGTGGGACATGCCGTTCAATGACCCCCGGCTGGGGGATTTCCGCATTGCGGCCAAGGTGCGGGATGTCACTTTTGCTTTTGTTCCCCGGCGCTTGCAGCCTGAGGGCGAGCGTCCCTGGCCCAGCCTCGTGCAGCTTGGTGGAGAGCTGATTTTCGAGCGCTCGTCCATGCAGGTGCGCCAGGCCAGTGGTCGTTTTTCGGGCAGCGCCGGTCTTCAGGCCAGCCGGGTTCAGGCCGAGATTCCCGACCTGTCCAGCACGGTGGTGGGTGTGAGCGCCGACGCCCGGGGGCCGCTGCCTGAACTGCTTGCGCTCCTGGCGTCCTCGCCGCTGGGTGCCATGACGGGCAATGCCCTGGACCAGGCCAGCGGTGCGGGCAATGCCGACCTGCGCCTGAACCTGAGCCTGCCGATCAGCGACATGCGCAAGTCCCGTGTTCAGGGCACGCTCACGCTGGCGGGCAACGACGTGCGCATCACCCCCGACACACCCGCGCTGGCGCGCGCCCGCGGCGCGGTGCATTTCAGTGAGAGCGGTTTCACGCTGGCGGGTGTGCAGGCGCGTGCTCTGGGAGGCGACGTGCGGCTGGAGGGTGGAATGCGGGCCTTGCCGAACGGTGCGGTGGCGACCGAGGCGGCGCTGCAGTTGCGCGCGCAAGGGGTGGCCTCTGCAGAAGGCCTGCGCCAGGCCAGGGAGCTGGGACTGGTCGCGCAACTGGCCCAAAAGGCGAGCGGGAGCACCCCGTACACCGTTCAGTTGGCGCTGCGCAAGGGCGTGCCTGAACTGCAGGTGGCCACCAGTCTGCAGGGCCTCGCTCTGGCCCTGCCAGCGCCACTTGGAAAACCCGCCGAGGTGGCCATGCCGGTGCGCTTCGAAAACCAGCTCACGCGGGCGTCCCTGATGCCGACTGCGACGGGCGCTGCGCTGCCGCTGCTACAAGACCGGCTGACCTTGCGGGTGGAGGGTGTTGGTGAAGTCGATTACTTGCGCGAACTGGGCAGCGGCCCGGCGCGGGTGCTCAGCGGTTCGATTGCGCTCGGTTTGTCGGCGGGAGACGGTGTTCCTGTGCCGGAGCGCGGTGTGGCGGCCAGCGTTCAGCTGGGCGATATGGATCTGGACTTTTGGGGCGCGTTGTTGCAGGGCCCGGCAGACGCCGGGCCGTCGGCTGCCCAAGCCCCGCTGCAGGACTACCTGCCCCATGTGCTGGCGGTGCGCGCTCGGTCTCTCACCATGCAGGGCCGCACCCTGCACAACGTCCTGTTGGGAGGCTCGCGCCAGGGGGCGCTGTGGCGTGCCAACCTGGATGCCCAGGAACTCAATGGCTATGTGGAATACCGCCAGGCCACTGCGCAGGACCCGAGCTCCGGGCGCCTGCATGCCCGCCTGGCGCGGCTGAACATGCCGCAAAGTGCGGCCACACAGGTGGAGGCGCTGCTCGATGCGCAGCCCGCCAGTCTGCCTGCCCTGGACATTGTGGTGGACGACTTTGAACTGCGCGGACGCAAGCTCGGGCGGCTCGAAATCGAGGCGCAAAACCGCGCACAGGACGGCGCACAGCGCGAGTGGCGCCTGGCAAAACTCAATCTGCAGATGCCCGAGGCCCAGTTCGCCGCCAGTGGCAACTGGGCTTCGCTCCAGGCGGCGGCTCAGGAACCTGCTCCATCGGGGGGCGCGGCGGCGCCCCAGCGCCGGACGGTGCTCAACTTTCGCCTCGACATCCAGGACTCCGGCCAGTTGCTGGCGCGGTTGGGCATGCCCGATGTGGTGCGGCGCGGCAAGGGGCGCATGGAGGGACTGGTGGCCTGGCGCGGTGCGCCCATCAGTCCGGACTACGCCTCCATGACGGGCCAGATCAGCCTGATGTTCGAGTCGGGCCAGTTCCTGAAGGCCGACCCGGGCCTGGCCAAGTTGCTCGGCGTGCTGAGCCTGCAGGCCCTGCCACGGCGTCTGACGCTGGACTTCCGGGACGTCTTCAGCGCGGGATTTGCCTTCGATTTCGTACGTGGCGATGTGCGCATTGACCAGGGCGTGGCCATCACCAACAACCTGCAGATGAAAGGGGTGAACGCCGCCGTGCTGATGGAAGGGCGGGCAGACATTGCCCGCGAGACCCAGGACCTGCATGTGGTGGTGGTGCCCGAGATCAATGCCCTGACCGCCTCGCTGGTGGCGACCGCCATCAATCCGGTGGTGGGGCTGGGCAGTTTTCTGGCCCAGGTGTTCTTGCGCGGCCCGCTGATCGAGGCCGCGACGCAGGAATTCCAGATTGACGGCACCTGGACGGACCCCCGTGTCAGCCGTCTTGCCCGGCGCCCACGCGCACCAACCGCCGCCCCGGCAGAGCCGCCTGCGGCGCGGGCTGCCCCCGCTGTCCCTGCCAACCCTGGAGAACGCTGATGACGCAACTCAAAGTGGCCGCGCTGCAAATGGTGTCTTCCCCGCGCTGGGCCGACAACCTGGCCTGCGCCCGCACCTTGCTGGAGCAGGCGGCCGCCCAGGGCGTGGAGCTGGCCGTGCTGCCCGAGTACTTTGGTGTCGTGGGTGCGCGCGACACCGACAAGCTGGCCCTGCGCGAAACGTTCGGCCAGGGCCCGATGCAGGATTTCCTGGCCCGTGCAGCGCGCGAGCTGGGGCTGTGGATCGTCGGCGGCACCCTGCCCCTGGCCTGCGACGATTCGCACAAGGTGCGCAACACCGTGTTGGCGTTCTCTCCCGCGGGTGAATGCGTGGCGCGTTACGACAAGATTCACCTATTTCGATTTGACAACGGGCTGGAACGGTTCGATGAAGGCAGCGTCATCGAACCCGGTAGTGCGCCGGTGCAGTTCGAGGTGAACAGCCGCAGCAGCCGCCGCTGGCGCGTGGGCCTGAGCGTGTGCTACGACCTGCGCTTTCCCGAGCTGTACCGCCAGCACGCGCGTGCAGGTGCCGACCTGCTGCTGGTGCCCAGCGCCTTTACCTACACCACGGGCCAGGCGCACTGGGAGGTGCTGCTGCGCGCCCGTGCGATTGAAAACCAGGCCTATGTGCTCGCACCGGCGCAGGGCGGCCGGCACGAGACCGGGCGGCGCACCTGGGGCCACAGCATGCTGGTGGACCCCTGGGGCGAGGTGCTTGCCGTCACACCCGAGGGGCCGTGCGTGGTGGCAGGCGCGCTCGACGCCGCACGCCTGCAGCAGGTGCGCACGCAGTTGCCAGCGCTGGCGCACCGGGTTCTTTGACCTTGCGCCCCGTGCGTTGTCAAATGCGGCAAAAGGCGTTGGTCGGCGCGCAGCGGTGCATCAGCCCTTGGGCGGGGCATCCTCGTCGGAGGCGGCCGGTGGCTCGCCGCCCTTGCGCCCTGAAAACATGGTCCACCAGACGATCAATACCAGGATGAGCAGCGCTGCCAGCGCTTCAAGCAAAATCAGAACCATGAACTGGACACTCCTGCGCCTTGTGGCGACGGCGCTGATTGTAGGAACGCTGGCCGCCTGCTCCACGCCCCCAGCACCCGCCCCCTCGCGCCCCGGGGCCTTTCCAGCACCGGCGCAGCCGGGTCCGGCCTGGCTGCCCGACGACTCCGGCCCGCTGCCGCCTCCCATGGCGCAGCCCAAAAGCCGCTGGGTGCCGGTGCGCTGGACCGAACTGCCGGGCGTGGCCGAGGATGCGCTGCACGAGGCCTGGAACGCCTGGATCAAGAGCTGCGAGCGCCCGGTGCCGCCGTTCACCGCCCTGTGCAGCGAGGTGCGTCAGCTCAGCATTGCGAGCAACGAAGAGCAGCGCGCCTGGCTGGTGGCGCGCCTGCGGCCCTACCGGGTTGAATCGTTCGAAGGCAACCCCGAGGGACTGCTCACGGCCTACTACGAGCCGCAGGTGGACGCCGCGCGCCAGAGCGGAAACGGGTTTACCGTGCCGTTGTACCGTCCACCGGCAGGCCATGGGGTGCGCAAGCCCTGGTACACGCGCCAGCAGATCGATACCCTGCCCGAGGCGCAGGCGGCCCTCGAAGGCCGCGCCATTGCCTGGCTGCGCGACCCGGTCGACGCCATGGTGCTGCACATCCAGGGTTCGGGCCGCCTGCGCGTTGCCGAGGCCGATGGCACGGTGCGCCTGGTGCGCGTGGCCTACGCAGGCACCAACGACCAACCCTACCAGAGCGTGGGCCGCTGGCTGCTGGACCAGGGCCTGACGCGCGACGCCACCTGGCCCGGCATACGCGCCTGGATCGCGGCCAACCCGCAGCGGGTAAACGAATTGCTCTGGAGCAACCCGCGCTATGTGTTCTTCCGCGAGGAGCCGCTCGATGGGTTTGAAGCGGGTTTTGGGCCGCGCGGTGCCCAGGGCGTGCCGCTGACGCCGGGCCGCTCGATCGCCGTGGACCGCCAGAGCATCCCCTACGGCACGCCGGTGTGGCTGGCCTCCAGCGGGCCGCAGGCGCAGCTGGGCCGCCTAGTGCTGGCGCAGGACACGGGCAGTGCCATCCTGGGTGCAGTGCGTGCCGACTTCTTTACTGGCTGGGGCCCTGAAGCCGGCGAGGTGGCCGGGCGCCTCAAGCAGGGGTTACGGCTCTGGGTGCTGTGGCCTCGGTGAAAATCGAGTCAAATCGACCGCTAGCGCTTTATAGAAAAGCGGTTGCAGCTATTAAATTTGAAGCAAAAACCAGCTCACGGGCAAGGTGCCCTGAGCGCTTCGGTTTCCACCCGCGGTGCCTCGATAGGGGCTGCCGCGGGCGCCGTCACGGTGCGCAGTTGGTCCCCCTGGACCGTGTACGTGTACTCGCGTGTTGACCCGACCATCTCTGTACGGAAGGTGCTGCTTGCCATCGTCGCCGCGTACACCTGGGAGCGCACGACCTCGTACCGGTAAGTGGTGGTCGCTGTGCCGCTGCTCGTCCTGCAGGTTGATTCAAGCTGGTCCTCCGTGAACCGCAGGGTGCATCGCCCGGTGGTGTCCTCGGCCTTCGAGCCATCCTGGGTGGTCAGAACGATTTTTGCCGCGCGCCAGCATCCCAAGAGGGAGGGGTCAGGACTGGCGGCATGGCCCCAGGAGGCGGCAAAGACCAGAGGGAGGATGCAGTAGCGCATGTGGCTTTTCATGGAAGGTCACCCATCAAGGCCGTCCGACGCCTGAGCGGGTGCCGCGCTGTGCCGGGCATGGGTATCGGCGGCATGTGATTGCGATTCTATTCAACCTAGAAGCCGCAGTTGGATGCGCCAGCCAGTGCCGTGATCGGTGTGCCAGGCAAGGCGTGACGACGCAGCGCACTCCTGTGCGCAAGGAGGAGCAACGCCGCATGGCGTGCCGAGCGCGGTGCTGGCAGGTGCATAGCGCTCTCACCCTGAAGATGAATGCTCCCAAGTGGAACAAAGTCAGATTTCATGCGGCATTCACAGGGGTTGCAAGCGGTCAACTGCGGTTTCCAGGTTCAATGCGCAGCATGAATTGGACCTTTGCAAACGTGGCGCAAACGAGAGGTAAGGATGGCTGAGGAGGCCGTGAATGCGTCGCAGGCAGCTGTTCAATCAATAGCGTCAGGCGCCATTTTTGGTCAGGTGGCTGAGTGGTAGCGCACTGCTGGCCTTGACTTCGCCCAACGAGAAGCTGGTGTGCATGTCCTTCACGTTGGGCAGATGCAGCAGCACGTCGCGCGCAAACTGCGAGAAGCTGTCGAGGTCGCGCGCCACCACCTGCAGCTCGAAGGTGCCGGTACCGCTGATGTAGTGGCAGGACACCACCTCGGGGATCTGGCGGATGGCCTCTTCCATGGCCAGCGTCAGCCCGCCGGTGTTGCGGTCGGCGTCCAGCCGAACAAAGGCCAGCACCCCCAGGCCAATCTTGCGGCGGTCCACCTCCGCACGGTAGCCTTTGATGAAACCCGTTTCTTCGAGCGCACGCACTCGGCGCCAGCACGGTGCGGCCGAGAGGCCCACGCGCTGGGCCAGCTCGGCGTTGGTCAGGCGCGCATCCATTTGCAGCTCGTTGAGGATGGCGATGTCGAATTTGTCCAAAGTGTTCATTTGATGTCAATTTCGCGAAAGATTCTTTCTCAGGATAGCCGCAATTCGGCATAAATAGCAAAGACATATCCCCGTTGTGGACATACACTCTTCCCCACACTGGAGCCATGGCCCTTACCGGGCTCTGGCACCAACCCCCAGCCGCCCCCACAAGGTGCGGCCACACAACAAAACCATTGGAGACACCGCCATGAATGCCCCACTGCCCGAGCACATCCGCCAAGCCTTGGAAACGGTCACCCTGGAGGACAAATACACCCTGGGCGCGGGCCGTGCCTTCATGAGCGGTGTGCAGGCGCTGGTACGCCTGCCCATGCTGCAGCGCCAGCGCGATGCGGCCGCGGGCTTAAACACCGCAGGCTTCATCAGCGGCTACCGGGGCAGCCCGCTGGGCACCTATGACCAGGCGTTGTGGGCGGCCAAAAAGCACCTGGCCGAAAACCACATCGTCTTCCAGCCCGGCGTGAACGAAGAGTTGGGTGCCACGGCCGTGTGGGGCACGCAGCAGCTCGACCTGTACCCCGACAAGAAGAAATTCGACGGCGTGTTCGGCATCTGGTATGGCAAGGGGCCGGGCGTGGACCGCTGCTCGGACGTGTTCAAGCACGCCAACATGGCCGGCACCGCCAAGCACGGGGGCGTGATCGCGATTGCGGGCGATGACCATATCAGCAAGAGCAGCACCGCGCCGCACCAGAGCGACCATATTTTCAAGGCCTGCGGCACGCCGGTGTTCTTCCCGAGCAATGTGCAGGACATCCTCGACATGGGCCTGCACGCTTTCGCCATGAGCCGCTTCTC
>Ga0138256_10006060_pt1 | contig 12798 bp, 31 predicted proteins | sample KNB2016incub_MG_FD_105486 | JGI IMG/M metagenome (GOLD analysis project Ga0138256, IMG submission 105486) | Active sludge microbial communities from wastewater in Klosterneuburg, Austria - KNB2014incub_MG | ecosystem: Engineered > WWTP > Activated sludge > Unclassified | place: Austria... | reverse complement strand
TTACCACCTAATCCTAAACTAACCCAACCGTCAAATAATGCGATTAATAAATTAGCTTCTTTAATTTCTTTCTTTGTCATTATTTAATTTACCTTTTATTTGTTCTTTCTTTAACAGCTTCGGTATATTTATCAGATAGATTATCAAAATGTTTTTCAGTATCAAAATTTACTTTAAAAATCTTAGAGAATAAAACACCTAATCCTAAAGCAAGGAACTCAGTTATCATTTCTTTATAAAACTGTTCATCAGTCATTTTACCGTAAATAGTATTGTTTATTGTATGACATTCAAGTTCGCTCATATCAATATTGTGTTTCTTCATATACTTTTCAAGGAAATCTTTGGCGTTGTCTTTTTCACCTTCATAACCTCTATCGGCAAGTTCCTTTAACTTCTTTGCTTTGTTAAGTATTTTAGCTCTTTCTTCTGTCATTACACTATTGAATAACACATCTTACCATTTATTCTCTCAGACTTTATTAATCCTTTATTTTTTAAATAACATAATGCTCCATATATCCTATCATTAAAAACCTTTCTGTTTTTTTGTTTTGTATATTTGAATAAAACAGCTACCATTTCGGTTACGTTCATTGGATTTTCTGAATTTTTCAACAAAGGTATAATTAGTTTATCCCAACTAACAGGCTGTAAGTTATTTCTGTATAGTAACTTACTATTTTTTACAAGAGGCTTTTCACGCCTTAATAATGGGAACTCTTTAAGAGTTTTAGGCTTATTGCTTTTGTTTGTAGGTTTTTGTTTTGGTTTATTATTAACCTCTGAGTTTTTACCTTCTTTGTATAATTCCCCATTATTATTAATTAATAAAAGTATTTTATTATATCTATCTATTTCAAGCTGGTGTTCGGCAATAGCTTTAAGTATTGACCTTCTGATTTCTTTGTCTTGATTTTTCATATATTTTTGTTTTTAATTTATTAATATAAAATTATTTTCAAAATAATTCTTACCCGTTATTTCTTTTAATTTATCATAAGCTTTTTGCTTACATTCAAATTTACCATTACGCTTAACTAATACTTCACCTAAATCTTTCCAACCGAATACACCACCTTCTCCTAAAGTATTTATAACATTTGTAAAATATCTCTCGTTAGCTTTTATTTGTTCGCTTGTTAATTCCATTATTTTAATAATATTAAATTTTATACTTAAATTGTTCTATAAAATCAGATTGTCTATATTTATTAAACTTTGTTACAACGATATATTCCCTATCTTTTGATGGCATTTTTTCAACCCAACCCTCCCATAAAATATCTTTAGTATTAATACGTTTTTCAGATTCTTTAAAAGTTACTATCTCAATATCTTCTTCTTTTTTTAATCTCATTTTATTTTTTATTATTAAAAATAATTACCTCTCTGAAAATTCTTTATTTTACAATCCATAACATAACCTATTTGTTCTACTGATAAATATGCCACATCAATTTTTATAGTACAATTACCATATAATTCTTTCTTAACGAAGTTTCCGAATTGCCAAAAAGTATAATAACCAAGTTGTTTATGGCTTTTCTTACATTTTTCACGTTCAAAAAGGTATTCGGGGTCTGCGGTTAATAAAACAGAATAGTATGTTTTTGTTAAGTTGACTGATTTATAATCAAACGTAGAACCTGAACCAACATCAATAAGTAATGTTGTTTTTTTAGAATCCATTCTTATTTTAGACTGTTTTTTTAGGTGGTTGCTGTATAACTTACTTATTATTTTAGCACTTTCCTCATAAAACTTCTCATATCCAACTTTAGCGAAGTATTCCTTCACTTCCATTTTCTTTAGCTTACCGATGTATCCATCCAAATCAATATGCTTGTATCTTATACGGTTTAGGCTATGAATATTTTCAGCTAAATATTTTGATATTGTTGATTTACCAACACCTAAAGCACCAATAACCAAAATAACATCTTTACTTATTTTTGTTTTTTCCATAATTATATGTTTGCATCTTTTGAAACACAGAAGTCAATATCCCCATTAACCATAATATCACAATGACTTAAAGGACTATTCTTACAGGTATGTGTGTTTATTTTTCCAGTACACTTAATACGCAAGGTTGTACCACCTTCTTTTCCTTGAACCCAAATAGTATGGCTATCAGCATTAAACTCTACCGCATCAACAGGAATAACAACTCTTGTATGTGGTTCAATCTTATCACAATTTTGTTCGGTTTTTTCACCATGAGTCTTATTCACATAATCCCTCAATTTATCTTCATCACCTAAAGCCATTACAGCCTCTAATTTTTTACTTTCTAAAAGTTGTCTGAAGTTATTCTTACAAAATTCTTCAAATTCAAGATTAGGGAATTGTGTTGTCTTATGGTAATCGTACCCATATTTACAGGCATCAATTAAATCTTGCTCTGTTATTTCTTTTTTATTTTCCATTTATTGTTTTCGTGATTTTTCATTTAATTTATTTATCTAAAAATACTTCTACTGATTCTTCTTTTAGTGGACACCAATGAGGATATATTAATTCATTAAAATTATCCGACATAGCATCTTCAACTCTTAATATCTTATTATCTCCATTCTTATATATTGCACAATAATTACCACACTCACCAAAAAATTCAGATAAGGAAAGAAAAGGGCAATTATTACAATTCTTAACTTTTATGTCCATCTTTATTTTCGGTTACAGGCTCATTCAATCCAAATACAACAGAAATTTTATCAAACATTTCTTTGTCAGTAAAAAACAAATAATGATTATCAATATCGTGCCAACCAACTACATCAGTATGGTATTCAAAACCGCAAATACTTTCTTTAAAATTTAATGATTCCTTTAAGCGATAGCCTTTGTTACTACTCGCCATATTAGTAATGAAACCTTTAATTTTATCGGTAAATTCTTTATGGCAAATAACATAAACAATAGCATTTGATTTCTTTTTTACGCTTTTATTTCTTTTTTTAGCAAAGTCGTATGAAAAATCAGTTACCTCTGCCGTAACCTCAAATTCAAAAGAAGTCAAATTACCCTTAATAGCATACTCACCCATTTGATGTAGTGATTTTGGAACAGCACCCCATTCAAACTCGGATGAACCCATGTAATCATATCTCCAAATATCATTAATAATGCTCATAGCATCTTTTGAAAGACCGCCATTAATCAATCCACCTCCAAAGGAAAAAGCGTTGGCTAAAGATTCCATAATGCCTTCGTTACCTTCTTTATTTTGTATCTTAAACGGTTTTTTTAAACGCTGTATAAGATACGGGTCAGATAATTCGTTGTTTCTCATTTATTTTACTTTAATTAAAGTTATTTAACTTATTGATTTACAACTCCTCAAGAAGTAGTAATTCTTTTTCCCAAGCTCCGCAAATATCCCAATATATTCCAAATGGTGATTGAGCAAGTAGAATTGGGTCGTTACGCTCATATCTTTTTTTGAAATCTTTCTTTTCACCAATTACATAGAATATTGGTTTCTTTCCGCACAAAGCCATTGTTCTTTCCGTATATTCGTGCATAATCTTAGTTGCATCATCAGGAAATGAAGCTATGAATAAATCAGATGTTTGTAGGGTTAAATCGTACTTTGAAACTAAAGCATTTATTTTTTCAGATGTAGTACAATCAAATTTTCCAAAGAACTCTTTATGTTCATCGTATTTTCTTCGGTTCTCTAATCTTAATTGGAAATCAATAACCTCTTTTTCGCAATAGTGATTTGATTTGATTAAATCTTTTTTCATTTTGAACATAGCAATCTTTTCTTCAAGATTTTCTAATGTCATTGGAGTCGGGATACGCTCAAGTTCACCGAATACTTCAATAGGTTTTAATTGTACTTTAGGTTCTTTTTTTTCAATTTCAGATGAAATAGCTAATATTGGTTGAGTTGGTTGAGGAGGATTACCATCTCCACCATCAGAAGGTGTAGCGTTAATAAAAGCAGCACCGCCTACCGTAACAGAAGTAAGTCCACCTGAATCAAAGAAACCATTGTTATTCCATTCCTTCAGGAAGTCATAGAAATAAATGGATTCATCTTTTTGACCCGTATAATCCACGTTTGGAGTTTGGGCAAATTGAATAGGTTCAGGTCTTATAATTTCTTTAAGTGCTTCGGCAAAAATCTTAAACTTTTCAAGTTCTTCGGATTTTAAATCCTTAACCTCTTTCTTGCTTGTAGCGAATATAACTTTTTTGAAAAGTTTAATTCCAATTCGTTTAAGTAATCCTTTCTTTTTAGGTTGTGGTTTTTTATTAGACATAATATTTTTGTTTGATTAATTCTATTTATTCTTATAAGAAGATACGTTTTCCCAATTATTTAAAAATGTTATAAAGCTTGTGTAGTCGCAAAAATGGCTCATATCATTAATATCATATATTGATATACCTCCATCTTTATCCTTATTCAAATTTAAGGTATATTGTTTACCTGTTTCAAAACCCATACTACCATTTTTACCCTTGAAGGTTGCTTTTACTTTTATTTCAGTCATTTTAATTCTTTTTATGTTTTACATCACCTGACATTGTAGAAATATCTCCTGAAACATTATAGCAATCAACATCACCTGACATTGTTTTTATATCACCTTTAACATCTCCTTCAACATCAACATCACCACTTTGAGTTTTTATACTACCAACACTACCTGTAACTATAACCTTATCACAAACATCAACCTCTAATTTTTCAATGTTTCCGTTAACAGTAATATTTATTACTTTGCTTTCAGGTGTTACATCCTTCCCGTCAATGAATACTTTTCCATTTGAAACAACAATGTTTCTACCGCTAACCGATATGTTGTTTCCGTTTATTGAAATATTTGTCATAATTGTTTTTCTAATTTTAGAATATCTTCTTTAATAAATTGATTCCAATTACAAGGAGTTAAATTACCCCACTTATCTCTGATAAATGATTTTTTTAATTTATTAATCCTTATTTTAATTTTAATATTCATTAATCCCAATGCTTTTTATTATTTCTGTGTTTATGGCAAGTTGGACAATGTATTCCTATGTGTTGAAATACTGTTGAACTTGAATAACGCCAACCTTCTTTGTATGCTTTTTTAGCAAACTCTGTTTTTGTTTTATCATAATTACTAATATCTCCAACACTATAATATTCAACAAATGAAGTATTACAAGTGCAACACTCCATTTTAAACTCCGTTTCTATATTATCACGGAATACTTCTAAATTACTCGCTATTAATTTGCCACTCATATTATTCGTTTAACTGTTCTTCTTTTTTATTTATAGCATCTTTTATTTCAGTAAGCAAATCACTACTTAAATAAACAATTCCTACGGTTGTACTGCCGCCAATATACCTTTTGGCTTTTTCTTCTGTGTCAAAGAAACCTAAAACCATAAAACTTTCTTTATGTACTACTAAAAACATCGTGTAAATTATTTAAACCTCTCTATTTTTTCAAAATCATTATTATTGTCTTTGTCAAGAAAATCTAAATTAGCACTTGCGTATGTTGTTGTGTGGTTAGTTGCATCACAATAACCGCCTAGTAATAGCTTATAAACTGTTATTATCTTTCCAGTTGATTTAACTCTTGCTCTATATAAGTTTTCCTTATTGTCCTTGTTCATTTCTTTGCTTTCTTAATGTTTTCAATTTCAACATCAATATACTTTTTGGCGTTATGTAAGTTATTTATTTCCTTAACTTGTTGAGGTGTCAGATATTCAGCATTTTTTATCTGACTATTAGAGGCACTTACATAAATTCCATCTTTAAGTATGTAGGGATGTTTGCCTTTTAGTCGATTGACATGAAATTCAGCCGATAATATATTACCGTGCTTTGCAATATCACTTAATGATACGATTGCAATATTTTTAGATAATAATCCTTGTTTATCCATTTTGAAAATTTTTAATTTAGTATCAATAGTTCTTGCCCCATCATAAATACCATAAGAACCAAGTGTAGATATTTTAGCAAATTCCTTTACTAACTTATCAGTCCAAATAAATTCTTTCTTATTTTTAGTTTTTGCCATCTTATTTTTTATTGGAATTTTCAATAATGTTTTTCAGTCTATTAACACATAATTTACAATTACCCTTATGGGTTATGTTTGTTGTGCCACCATAGGATTTCCATGTTATATATTCGCAACTATCAAATACTATTATAGGATTGTCATTAACTAAAATGTTAGCATCTCTTATTTTGGTTTCTTTAGTACTGCACCCAAATAAAATGCTGATAATTATAATACCAATAAGGTTTATAGTTTTTCTCATACTGACCGTTTTAATTTGTAACCGATACAAAATTAGTAATAAATACTCAATTTGCAAGTAAATACTTATAAATAATAACTAAAAGTTATTAACAATCGCTCTTTTAGCTCTGTCCCAAGCCCTTTTGTTGCTTTTAGTTAGTTTCATCGGAATACCGCCAAATGAGGTAATTGTAGAGGTTTTCATTCGGGTAACATCAATAACCTTTATCCTGCCAGTATCCATCAGCTTTAAATAGCGAATTATCTTAACCCCACCATATCTTCCATACTCCGTTTTGAAGTATCCCAATACACTTGATTCTTTTTCTTTGATTATTTTTTTAGGTTTAATCATTTTTCTAACTGCTTATTAAATTGACCAACTTTTATCTTTTCTGACATATCATTAATTCTTTTCCAATTTTCGTAATCCTTTAAAGTCATTTCTCTATCTTCTCTGTTAGGGTTATCAATTAGTAGGTTATTAGCCTTAAAGAAAGCTGTACTAAAAACAGATACTTCTTCCTCGTATAGTCTTTTATAAAAGTTGTGTTTAGCCTCTATCTCGATATATTCGGATGCAGTACAGGTAATCATATAGTTTCCTTTTAAACTATACTGTTTTATTGTTTTTTTAGGAAACTCTCCGTAACATTTAATATCGTAATTAACGTGCTTAATTATTTGTAACAAGAATCTATAATCAGATTTTTCTATTTTGAAAAAAAAGTCCATTAATTTTTCACCTTCAATTTCTTCAATAGTTATGTTATGCTTTTTCATTAAGTTATTCAGCATAGCTTCAGCATTTGACTTTTCTCCACCAATACCCTTATCAGCAAGTGCTTTTAATTTTTTAGCTAGTTCAATATTTTTACTCATTTTTTCTATGGTCTAATATATTTGTTTTTTTTAGCAACTTTCATCCAACTATTCATTAAATCAAAAAGAGTATTATTATCTTCTATTCTACCAAATTTCGCCATTTGATAACGAACTTCACGGCAAACTTTTTCAGAACGTTCATTCCTTTTTTCTTCTTGTGTTTTTATCTTAGGATTATTACTCATAATTATTTTTTGGTTAGTAAATCTACACATCTCTTTACGGAATAATTATCATTTGCTATAAAATCCCTTATGAAAATACTTGACCATAAACCATCTTCCCAATTTAATATTTTTAAAACTTCTTCTGTATTTTTTATAGTTTTAGGAAAGTTTCCGTAACCTTTATCATACTTAACAATTATTTTAGCCTGTCTTATTCTACTTGGTAAAATAAAAACTCTGAAAAACCAATTATTATAGTTGTCTTTTCCCCTTATTTCAGCTATATATTTATTCATCAATATTTACTTTAGATACATATATAATTTCAATAATTTTACTCATAATAAACAACGATTATACATAAACAATGTTTTTCCCAATTCAAACGCATCATACATAACAAAGAATATACTCAATTCACAATCCCACTAATAAAAAATAAGCACTACAATTCGCATTTTCCTTCTATAAATAAATCATCTTACAACTCAAATTTAACTAACATAAAAAATATACTTAACAATTCGTAGTTATACAACATATACTAATAGGTGTTCCAACTCAAATGACTGTTTAATAAACAAACCTACCATCAATTCAAAACGAAATGAAATAAACAATGATTTCTTCAATTCAAAAAGTTTGACAATAACCAATACAACTCCCAATTCAAAACACTTTGCTATAAACAACTCGCAGTTCAATTCAAATAAACCAAACATAAAATAATTTCATCCCAATTCAAACAAAAATGTCATAACCAAATTACTATCCAATTCAAAATCTACCTTAATAACCAATAAATTCTTCAATTCAAAGTATTACGAAATAAAAAAATCAATATCCAATTCAAAAATCTACTCTATAAACAATGTTTTTACCAATTCAAACTTATTAACCATAAAAAAGTTTTTCGACAATTCAAAAAGCATTAATATAACAAACTCATGTATCAATTCAAAATTATTAACCATAAACAATCCTTTTACCAATTCAAAATCTACCTTAATAACCAATAAATTCTTCAATTCAGATGCTAACTACATAAACAACGAGTATCCCAATTCAAAAGCGACAGTCATAAATAATGTAATTTACAATTAAAATTTTATTCAGCACTTGTATTTTCAGTATCAGGATTTTCTTTTTCTCTTTTCTTATTTACTCTTTTTACCGAGTCGGCTTTAATAATTTCTTCAAGCTTAATTATACCTGTGTGAGCTAGGTAGTCCACCGCATACGGGTGTCGAACAGGCAGTCCTGCTAATTCTCTCCATTCTTTCCATAAAATATGTAAGAATGTACGTGCAACCCTACGTTTTGCGTTCTTGTCGCTCCACATAATCAATGATTGGTTCTTCTTGCCCTTCATATAATGGTGTCCTGCCTTCATAATTCCTTTGCTATCTTTTTGGTCTTGTATTGTAGCTACAAATGTTTCCCCACCATTTAAAGCTCTTTTTTCAAGCCTTTCACGGATACCTGAATAATAAGTGTAGAAAAAACCTTTAGCTCGGATAAGGCAATCAATAATTACAAACATTCTTCCTGAAAACTCGGTATTGAAACCTTTAAACTCCTTCCCAAAAGTGGCGGTATTGTACTCACTAATCTTGTTTATGTTTGCCTTGATTACAGGCATACCATTTACCGAAGCCATACCTGAATATACACAAAGCTTAGAGGGGGTGTCAAAACGGTTAATATCCTTAATGTAGGACATTAAAAGAGCAATTTGGTAGGCTGATATACCCTTGATGCCTTTAAGTCGCTCATAAAGTGGGTGTTTACCAGCAATTTTATTGGTACGGGCTTTTGCTAACTCAAAATCTGAGGCAAAATCAGCTTGAAGGTTTACTAACTGCCTCTTTGTATTTTCGTCAATATTAGGATATTGCCTCATATATCCCGAAAGTATGTTTTGGGATGCTACGTTTCCTTTGATTAACATGGCACATAGTTTACCTGCATACATTACTGCCATATCTTCAGGCATAACAGCAAAGACTTCTTCGCCAAGATTTTCTACTGTTGCAATTTCTTCTGCAATTTCAATACGTTTTTTGGTAATTACCCTCTTTACCTTTTTTTGTGCGGGGTTTAATTCTGCTACTTTTGTCATAATTTGATTTTTTTGGTTTTTTTAAAATTTATTTATTTCCTTCTTTTTTTAAAACATCCATATTATCTTCTATGTATGTTTTTAGCTTCTGTTTATCGGGATGCCAAACACCTGATTTAACTAAGTCCTCGTATAGCCATAATAAGTAACTTGCGGGTACGTTAGCCATTTTCTCGCCTTTATACTTGCCAAATGGCATTGTGCTGTTATCATCCATGTTATTCTACTTTAGATATATCTACATTTTCAATAAAACCACGCTCAAGTTCTGAAATAATATATCTCAAGTGTTCAGCACTATCCCAAATACCTTTTTGGTGTCCGTGATGTATGTTAGCTATTAAGCCTTGAATAAAACATTGTGATAAAGCTTTTGTACCTTCTTTATTAGGTAATCCATCTTTATCAAAATACATATCTTCATCAAGTTCTTTAGGTATATCAAGGAAAATATCTGTTGTTTTAAGGCTTGATTTATTACCATCTTTATACTGTAATGTAATAATGCTTTTACCCTCTATTTTAAATTCCATAACATACCTCCTTTTTCTTTTATTGATTTACTAACCTTTTTCATTTTTTTAAATATTTCATTTGCCTCCGATAGTGATTTAAGCTCTTTATCCCTTTCTATTGATGCTTTTTCGTATTTACCTGCTTTTGCGAATTTAATCTTTACGGGTCTAATTCTTTCAACTTCAGTTAACTTATGAAAATATTCTAAACTTAACTTAATGAGTTTATTTACATTCTTACTATTGACTTTGTTTTTATCAACAATAATTTTTACTGCTTTTTTGTTTTCCATAATTTTATTTTTTACACTTAAAATTTTCATCTGCATACAGCTCTCCATATTTATCAACAATCCAAATATCTTCACTTGAATCATCAAAAGGTTTGAATCTGTCAATAATTATTTCCTTTTCAATAGTAGAACCTTCAATATCATCGTCTAATATTTCTTTATATTCTACTACAATTTTATCACCTATTCGTAATGTTTCACCATTACATATTACTTCATTTACTTTCATTTTATTTTTTTTATAATTAACCTAATAATTTTTTATCACTAAGCATTAACTCGTCAATCATTTTTTCATCTGAAATTTTGTCAATGTAGTTACTTACGTTTTCCATAGCTTGTTCTAATTGCTGAGTAAGTCTACTAATGAAAAATTCACGCTCCTCTGTCCATTCAACTTTTTTATATTCTAATATTTCTTTATCCTGTATTGTATTGAAGTGCTTATAATTAATATCAAATAATGTTTGACCATTATCATAACCAATAAAATAACTCCAACGGGAAATAGACCTATCACCTGCGTTAGCACCATTGTATGTGCCAAAACTATTTTGACTCCTTTTGAATAAAATGAAAATCATTTTTTTCTTAGGTTTGTTTTTATCATCTATTAAGAATAAATAATCGTCAATTATTGAATTAAACCTATTAACTAAACCTTCAAGTGATGAACTACTAATTGTCTTTGGAAAATCATGGTATCTGTTACTTACTGATTGTGAAGCACCAACTCCATGTATTTGTCGCTCAATAGTTTGATTGTTAATTAGTTCGTGTACGTGGTCAGGTATCTTTGTTGAAAAATTAAGTGTATATTTTCCAAGTGACATTTTGGGTTGACCTATATTAATAGTCAAAGAACCTTTATAACCCGCCATACTACTTCCTGACACCTTACCATCTTTATCGGGTACTCGTATGCCGCCAATCTTAATTATTTTTATTTCTTTTTCGTTTTCCATTTTATTTCTTTTTAAAAAGTGATTGCCTCGTAAAAACTTTCTTATACGTCTTTTTAAATAGACCCTCATAAACCAATGCCCTGTGTTTTTCAGGCATTAAATCATCAGGATAGCCATATTGAACAGCTATCAATGCCTTTTCGTGTCCATATACCTCAAAACAGAATCCTTCGACGAAATCATCTGAAGTGTATAATCCATTATCTTTAAATATCTCCTCAAACTTCATGGTATTCTTAAATATTTCCTTCGTAAATAGCTAAACCAACTTCCTGTAATGTTTTTCCTTCCAATAAGTAGCTAGGTAAATCATATCCTTTTGATTGTAGGAATTGAGTAGTTAGAACAAGTCCTTTTATATCAGGGCATTGTTTACCACCTTTAAATATCATTTCAATATAATTTCTAACAGTTTCAGCAACTACGTGATATGGTTTTTTACCAATTCCACCAAATACTATATCGTGAAATTCAATAGCATCATCTTGTGTTATTTTAGATAATGGTTTAAGTATTAATAATTCCCGTTTATTTACAACATCAGGCTCATACATTCCTTCTTCAATGTTTTTACCACTAAATGTTTCAATTACGGGTTTATTTTCAATGTTGTAACATACTAAAAACGGCTGACCGTAATACTGTAATGCTACTTTAAATTTTATTTCGTTTGATATTTCCATGATTTTTTTATTGTTTAATTGGTGCATTACCTGAATTTGGTTCTTTATTAGGTGAATGAGATTTTTCTGTTTCGATAGTGTTCAAAGCATTGAAGTTTATGAATGTATATTCATCGTACCTCTCAACTGAATCAGATGTTTTTCCGTTTTCATAAAGATACCTGATAAACATTTTCTTATCAGCAGGTGAGTTGTTTAGACACACAGCATTATTAACAAATCCACTAATGTTTACTTTTATTTTTTGTCCATTCTTTACTTTAGATAATGAATTATAAAGTTTACGTTTGGCTTTACCTTTTGTCATGTAGTGATAAATACCCATAGCAGGAAAAGCTATACGCATAATATAATTAGTATAGTAAATATTATTTCCATGTTTACTTTATTTTATTCGTAAATAGCTAGTCCAACTTCCTGTAATGTTTTTCCCTCTAATAAATACTGAGGTAAATCATATCCTTTTAACTGTAAGTATTGATAAGTTGGCGAATAAACAGGCTGATAGTAATCGTGTTTATATCCATCCCATTCTATACAGCAGTCTAAACAGCCTTTATTCTTAATATCAATATCAAAACTAACCTTAATATCTTTTTGTTCTTTAAACTCTTGCTGTAACTTACAAACTTCAATAATATCTTCATCTGTTATTTCGGATAATGGCTTGAGTATTAGATAAGCTTTATTACCTATGTAATACTCAACGTTATCCCACATGGTTTCTGTTTCGTATTTATCGGTGTATTCCAAATTCTTCCATTGAGCAACTTGTCCTAAGTATTGACCAAATACCTTTCTTTTTATTTCGTATTCTATTTCCATTTTATTTAGAGTAATTATAGGTTGGTAACTGAATATCTTTAATGGTTATGCCTCTTTCATCGGTAAT
>Ga0138256_10006059_pt1 | contig 12798 bp, 12 predicted proteins | sample KNB2016incub_MG_FD_105486 | JGI IMG/M metagenome (GOLD analysis project Ga0138256, IMG submission 105486) | Active sludge microbial communities from wastewater in Klosterneuburg, Austria - KNB2014incub_MG | ecosystem: Engineered > WWTP > Activated sludge > Unclassified | place: Austria... | reverse complement strand
TTTCTGGCCAGATAGTTTCAAAAGCCTCTTTTACTGCAGCGATTTTTACTGGATTTTTTGATCCAACGGCAACTTTCATCATTATTCACAACATGGATCTTTAAATCCACATTCCTTACAGACAGCATCTCGTGATCCTGGCATCAACCCAATTTTACATTTACATACAGGACACAATTGATATTGAGGGGTAAAAGATGAATTCACAATGTACTCATATATCCCCTCTTCATTACTTTTCATCATACTTAGAATTACTCTCTCCTATCACTCTTGGAATGGGACCAACTTGAACACCTTAACAACGGACACATCCCACTGACCTGCAATCTCTGCCCTTCCGAATCCAGCTACCTCAAAAAGAGGATGACCTAGAGGTTGGCAAGAAATATCTTCACAAACTATGAGAAGCTGATCGGTAACTGTCTTTCTTTCCGGATCTACCTCTGTATTCTCTATTACAATAGGCTTTCTTCCGGCAGCTTCAAAAAAATATCTGTATCCATGATCAGAATTACCAGGTGTGATAAGTGCAAAATTGTAAGGCTCACCGTCTGTTTGATCTAAAACAAACTGTGCAATATTTTTCACTTGATCTTTTTGCCTATTAGGCTCATAACGAAATGGCATACCTATAAGATTCCAAATTAAAATAGTTATAAAAAGAATAAATCCTGACCAAATATATATCTTCTTTGATGACCACACTGTCACAGCGTTAGCAAAAAGTAAAAATGGAAGGGTAAACATAAAACCCAAATAATAGTCATAAATATCCTTCGAGTAGATATAAAAAAGACCAACACCAAGGATTGTCCAAGAAAGGAAAAGTAATTGTACAAGCTTATCCTTCACCTTTAACAGTGAGAGAACGCAAAACGCTCCAAAAAGTAATACCCCTACTCCAAGCAAGCGATATTGAATATCTTCTGTAAAATTGAGAAAAGATAGATTAGGCACTCTCAAGACAAGCCTTCCAAATAATTTCAAGAAGGTATACGCAACTTGTCCACCTGGAGTTGTTGTAATAGGTTCATCTGACTCGTATTTACCAAAAATAAAATTTAAAATAGTTTGCGAATTTGGAAATCCGTGAAGTACCTCAAATCCTAAAAACGGAGAAAATCCAATGAGAAAACCTATAAAGATACTTGTATATCTCTTAATAAGAAAAATTACTTTATTCTTTTTCTCTTGAATAAGTGTCCCGAAAAATGTATAAACAGCAACGATCAATGCTAAAAACAGTGCTAAATATTGAAGTTGTAGTCCAATTCCAAGTAAAACTCCAACAATTCCAAAGAGCCACCATTTTCGAAGTACCAATGCTTTATAGAGCAAGAAAAGTGTTATGAGCGCAACAAGTGGAAGCGGATTAGGGTTCCATGAAGATCGAGAATATGTAATAACTACTGGCGAAACTGCATAAAGCGCCGCAGCAATGAGTCCAGCATTTCTTCCAAAAAAAGTTTTTCCCACGTAATAAACACAATAAACGGTGAGAATACCCAAGAGCGCAATAAAGACTGCTGGACCAACTGGGTCATATCTAAAGAGCCAGAGAAATGGGGTAATGAGATAATAATAAATTGGTCCGTAATAAAAATCAGCAGCTGATGATCGAGGCCCGAGGAGTGTAAAATCACCTTCCAGTATATGTTTTACAACTAAGACATCTCGTCCTTCATCACCTAAAAAGGTCATGTAATCATTGATCCTAAATAGCCGCATGAATGCAGCAACAAGAAGAATCACCAAGACTGGCAAAGGGAGACTAAATTTCCCAAAGGAAATCTGATGACTTAACACATTTTTCATCCAGCCATTTTTTGGAATTTTGAGAGGAAAGGAATATGCCATCTCTTCCAAATAAAGATGTTATACATACTGTAACTATATGGAATAACAAAAAAACCAATTGCAATTACCAAAGCAACTTGCCTTACGAGCGCAGTATTGCCAAAGGTATGTGTAGCAATAAATATTATTGTTGAATTGATTATAACTGACCCTGCAGAGACTAAGTTAAACTGTATAAATTTCAATAAGAGTCGTGCAACTGAATCAATTTTATATTTTGAAAATGCCCAGAAATTATTGACAATAAAATTCCAGATAACTGCGAGCTCAGATGCAATCACTGCTGCCCATACAGGATGTAATTTGACTATGTCAGCAAAATACTCAAGAGAGACTGCGTTGATAATATATCCTAAAAATCCAGTAACTGCATATTTTAAAAATGGCGATTTCACAAGTTCCAATGCTCTCTCTCTAAAAACATAAGTAAGTGAAGCAATGATTGTTTCTTTCGATGGAATTTTTGATTTACCTTTAGTCCTATCTACAAAGTTAAATGGAACCTCGGCAACTTTAAATCCATCTTGTATAGCTCGATGAAGAAAGGATATTTGAAAAGTGTAACCTTGAATAGCCTCGAGTTTTGATTTTTCTTTGAGAAATACTTCTTTTTTGACTGCTCTATAACCACCTGTCCAGTCATGAACGTAAAATCTCATCATCACAAAACGAACAAGGAGATTACCAAAAACTGACATGAACTTTCTATGAAGACCCCAATTGGATGGTATTGACCCACCATGACTATACCTCGTTCCAATGACAAAATCGTTTCCTTCATCAATCTTTTTGAGAAATTCTGGAATCTTGTATGGGTCATGAGAGAAATCAGCGTCAAACTCGAACATGACATCAGCTTTCATTTTCTCAACAGCGTGGGTCATCCCTCTCACATAAGCAGCCCCAAGTCCATTTTTTTCACCTTGAACAAGAGAAACGTTCTTCCATTTTTTCATGATATTTTTGACAATCTCACCAGTACCGTCAGGAGAATTATCATCAACGACAAGTGTGTGCATGGAATAATTTTTTATTTGAGGAAAAATCTCATCATGAAGAACTGTAAGAAGTTTTTCAATATTATCTTTCTCGTTATAAGTTGGAATAATTACAACAGCTATCATGCTTTTTTTATATATTCAATCAAAGTATTAAGTCCTGCTTCAAGATCAACTTTTGGTTCCCAATCTAAAAGTTTTTTTGCTTTTGATATATCAGGCTGCCTTTTTAATGGATCATCTTCTGGAAGATTTTCACTTAAACGAATTTCACTCGATGATCCTGTCAGCCTCTTCACTATCGTAGCATATTCATAGACAGTATGTTCGTTAGTTGAGCCTATATTTACCACTTCACCTCGAGTATTCTCATAAAACATCAATCTCATTATTCCTTCAACAAGATCATCGACAAAACAAAGAGAGCGTGTTTGCTTGCCATCTCCAAAAAGTGTAATTGGCTCATTAACAATTGCTTGTTGCACAAATTGGACAATCATTCTCTGATCTATTTTTGACATAAATGGTCCATATGTATTAAATATTCTGACAATTCGAGCATTCACATTTTCCTGACGGACATAATGCATGACAAGTGTTTCACCAAATCTTTTTGCCTCATCATAAACTGAACGAGGACCAATACTTGAAACATTCCCCCTATATTCTTCCGTTTGTGGATGGACAAGTGGATCACCATATACCTCAGATGTTGAAGCAAAAAGAAAAGATGCATTATGCTTTTTAGCAAACTCAAGCATCAGCTTTGTACCAATAGTATTTACCATCATTGTCTGCATTGGCAATGCATGATAACTCACTGAACTGTGATGGTTGGGAGATGCTGGAGATGCTAAATGGAATACTGCTTCTGCAGATATTTCATCGGGTAGTGGAGTAGTTACATCATGATGTAAAAAAGTAAAGTGAGGATGTGACTCAAATTGTTCTAGATTCTCTTTTCTCCCAGTAAGTAAGTTATCGACTACAACAACTTCCTCACCTTCAGCTAGAAGTCTTTTTGTCAGATTTGTACCAATAAAACCAGCTCCGCCGGTGATGAGTATTTTTTTCATAAATAAGTGGAGGGATTTAAGAAGCGAGAGTTTTTTTCTCAAGTTCTATATCGGCCTTCACCATCATTGTAACAAGATCTGGAAAACTTGTCTTTGGGGTCCAGCCTAGAATTTCTTTTGCTTTTGAGTAATCGCCAATAAGATAATCTACCTCAGCTGGTCGATTGAACTTTGGACTATCAGCTTTTACATATTTTTCCCAATCATCTATTCCAGCTGCTTTGAATGCCAATTCTAAAAATTCTCTTACACTATGTGTCTCACCTGTTGCAATAACAAAATCTTCAGGTTTTTCTTGCTGAAGCATCAACCACATCGCTTCAACGTAATCTCCGGAAAATCCCCAATCTCTCTTTGCATCTAGATTTCCGAGTTCAAGAACATCTTGCTTTCCCACTGAGATGCGTGCCACTGCATTAGTGATCTTTCGAGTTACAAATTCAATACCTCGTCGAGGTGATTCGTGATTAAAAAGGATCCCTGAGACAGCGAACATTCCATAGCTCTCTCTATAATTTACTGTAATGTAATGTCCATATACCTTAGCTACTCCATAAGGACTTCGAGGATAAAAACGAGTAGTTTCTTTTTGAGGTGTTTCTGTTACTTTTCCAAACATTTCACTCGAGGATGCTTGATAAAATTTAATATTCTTATCTACTTGCCGAATTGCTTCAAGTACACGAGTAACAGCAATTCCTGTAAATTCCCCTGTTAAAACTGGCTGTTCCCAAGAAGCCTTAACAAAAGATTGTGCACCTAAATTATAAACTTCTGATGCTTGAGACTCTTTGAGAGCATCAATTATGGAGCCTTGATCAAGTAAATCACCAGATACAAGATGAATTCGATCCTGTATATGCTGAATATTACCAATATTTGGAGTACTCAATCTTCTGACAAAACCATACACTTCATACCCTTTATCAAGAAGAAACTCTGCTAAATAAGATCCGTCTTGTCCTGTTATACCCGTAATGAGTGCGCGTTTTGCCATAAACTTAATTTATTTTATATAACTTTTCTGAAATAGTCTAGTGTATCTTTCATTGTCTCTTCAATCGAAATTGATGGAGTCCATCCTGTAGCAGTTTTTATTTTCGATATGTCTGCATACATATCTTCAACATCAACGGGTCTAACAAGTGATTGATCTACCTCTACTTTTATTTCCTTTTCAGAAAGTGATAAAAGTATATCAAGCATTTCCTGAATTGATATCGATTTTCCAGCTCCAATATTATAAACTTCCCCTGCCTCACCTTTTTCCATGAGCAAAGTATATGCTCTGACAATATCACGCACATCACTAAAATCTTTTCGAGCTTTTAAATTACCTACTTTCATCACTGGTTCTTGTAGTCCTTTTTCAATATCAGCTATTTGTTTCGCAAACATAGGTAAAACAAATTTTGGTTGTTGACCTGGTCCGATATGATTAAAGGGTCTGACACGAATAATTTGCAATTTATGTGTCAAAAAATATTGAAGTGCTAAAAAATCAGTCCCAATTTTTGAGACTGCATATGGAGAAATTGGTCTAAATTGAGTCATTTCATCAATTGGGAGATCTTCACTGGAAACTTTTCCATAAACCTCAGCAGACGCAATTGCCAGAACTCGAGTATTTTCTAGCTTTTTCTCTTTGAGAGCCTCAAAAAGGTAGAGTTCTGACAGAATATTGGTGCTTAATGTTTTTTCAGGATCTTTCATGCTCTCTGAAGGAGATGTTTGAGCTGCGAGATTGTAGATTTGATCGGGGAGAATATCTGTAATAAGAGACTCCACTTCTTTTTTTTGCGTCAAATCAACTTTGTGAAGAAGTAATTTTCTTTCGAGATCACCTAAACGTGTACGACCATCTTCGGAAAAATAAGTTCCATGAACTTCCACATCTGGAGAATCAACGAGTGCTTCTGCTACATATTTCCCAACAAAACCAGTCACTCCTGTAATGAGTATTTTTTTCATTGGCCGACACCTTGATAAACAAATCCAAGTTCTTCCACATCATCTCTATCATAAACATTCCTACCATCTATAATACGTGGCTGCTTCATTGCTTTTTTTACCTCAGTCAAATTAAGTTGTCTAAATTCATTCCACTCAGTAACAATGATGAGAAGATCTGCATCTGTCACAGCATCAAGTGCAGACTCTGCAAAAATAATTCCGTCTTTTCCATGAAGAATCCTCTTTGCATTCTCCATTGCGATTGGATCATATGTTTTGATGTGTGCACCTTTTTCAAGCAATTCATCAATGATAATAAGTGATGGTGCATCTCTCATATCATCAGTATCTGGTTTGAATGAAAGTCCTAGAACGGCAACAGTAAGACCAGAAAGTTCTCCAATCATTTTCTGTGCTTTTTTCACGACTTGTTTTGTAGCGTGTTTATTGGTTTCTTCAACTTCCTTTAGTAACTTAAAGTCATAGTCATTTTCTTGTGCTATCGCGATAAGTGCTTTGACATCTTTCGGAAAACAACTTCCTCCATAACCAACTCCAGCATTGAGAAATGACTTCCCAATTCGACGATCCATCCCCATTGCCTCTAAAACATCTGGGCCATGCGCACCTAATTTTTCAGAAAGTTGAGCTATCGCATTTGCGAATGATATTTTAGTAGCCAAAAAAGCATTAGAAGCATACTTGATCATCTCTGCTGTCTCAATCGAGGTGAGAAAAATTTCACCGTCAATAGGTTGATGTAGCTCTACCAAAACTTCCTCTGCTCTTTTTTGATTAGTTCCAATTACTACTCTATCTGGATGTTGAGTGTCACCGATTGCCTGTCCCTCCCTCAAAAATTCTGGAACTGATGCAATATCAAATTCTGCTTTTTCGGATTTTACATCATTTATGAGAGACTGAACTCTTCTGTTTGTACCAATTGGGACGGTACTTTTCGTAATGACAACTGTATAACCATCCAGATTTTCTCCGACTTTCTTTGCAACATCAAAAACAACTGAAAGATCAGCTTCACCTGTTGGCATTGGAGGAGTTCCAACAGCAATAAAGACAACTTGAGACTCTGCAACAGAGGGAGCATAATCCATTGTAAACAGAAGTCGTCCAGCGTCAACATTTCTTTTCACTAGCTCTTCAAGTCCAGGTTCATAAATTGGAATAATACCTTTTTTGAGATTCTCAATTTTTTCAGGAGTATGACCAATTACCCATACTTTATTTCCAAGATCTGCAAAAACAGCAGCAGTCACCAGTCCAACATATCCATGTCCAATAAATGTTATTGTCATAATGTTTGTATAATATCAGATGTCTTGAAAGAACAAAAGAACAAATGAATGACGTTAAATTGCATTTGAATTTTGCCCATGCAATAATACTCATTAATATATGAGAATTGGAATAACAGGAATACATGGTCTTATTGGATCAAAAATCGCTCCTCTCCTTGCTAAAAAACACACTCTCATCCCACTCAGTAAAAGAGAAGGTTTTGACCTCTTAAATGAAAAGAGTGTTTTGCAAGGAATTGAACAAAACGATCTTCATTATGTCCTCCATTTAGCTGCATATACAAATGTAGATGAAGCTGAAAAACAAAAAGCTCTCCTCCTAGAAAGTGAAGCATGGAAAATAAATGTTCTTGGTGCTCGATACGTTGCTCAAGCAACTTCCAGGAAAAATATCAAACTTATCCATGTCTCAACAGATATGGTTTTTGGGAAAGATGAAAAAGATTTTTTCGATGAAAAATCTACACCTGCACCGGTTAATTTTTATGGATTGACCAAATATGAAGGAGAGAAAGAAGCACAAAAAAATAATTCCTCATCAGCAATTGTGCGAATTGCTTACCCTTACACTTTTAGCGCTGAAAAAAAAGACTATGTGAGAGTTTTTCTTGGATATTTAAAAGAAAACAAAAGCTTTTCATCAGTGGCTGACTGTTTTTATACTCCTACTTATATCGAAGATATTGCAATCAGCATTGATGCAATTATTGAGAACGATATCACTGGAATAATTCATAGTACCAGTGGTGAAAAATTAAGTGGATTTGAAATCGCTCAGATAATTGCCGAGAAATTTAAATTTGATAAAAATCTTGTAAGCAAAACAACTCGGAAAGAATTCTTCAAAGATCGTGCTCCACGAGCATATAATACTGCTCTTGAAAATACTGTTTTAAATAAGTATGGTGTAAAACTTCATACACTCAATGAAACCTTATCTTTTATGCCAAAGGATTTATTAAAAAATGAATAGAACAACTGATGGTTTTGATCCAGAAGATGATGAGAAAGTAATTTCTACGTTAAAAAAATGGAAGGGTGGAGTTCTTTCAGATGAACTTTTTACCCAACTTGCATTTATAATACCTCAGCCGACAATTGAAACAGTAGTCCTTAGAAAAAAAGAAAATGCTATTGAGGCACTCCTTATCCCCAGACCTGCTCATGATAGTATTTGGCCAGGTGTCCTCCACTCCCCCGGTCAAGCATTGAGAAAGATGGATTATTTAAGATCAGATAATACTCCACTAAATGGTCCCTTTGAAAGAGTACAGTCACTTGAGATTAAAGCCAAGTTTTTACATACTCCCGAGTTTGTTGGAGTTGCACAATATATGACCAAAAGAGGGCCTGAAGCTGTTCATATATTTCTAGCTTCAATTGCAGAAAATTCAATCCTACCTGAAAATGCTGTATGGAAACGGGTAGATGATCTAGCACAACTAACTAATTTCATGGATCATCAAATAATTCCTATCACTATGGCAAAAAATTCCTTCCTCGCTAAAAATAAATAATATTAGCCTCAGATTATTTGACAATGTTCATATTATAGGATATAATTCAGCTTCTTTTCATCTCAAGTGTGTTCATGACTGAATGCATAGAGGATGAGGAGAGACCTTTTACAGTTTTACTAGCGGAAGGAACAAACGTGTCAGCGTTTCACATCCCGAAACCGGCAGATCAGCTGCCCGACAGCCTTGGATTTACCAAGGTTACTGCAGAGCTCATGAAAGAGCTCCCTGACGTCAAACGCTACGGCGTTTGGCTCATGATTGATGGAGTCTGGATGGACTTTGGACCTCAAGTCCAAAAAGCCGTCATCTGCGACTACAATTCTCAGTTTGGGGGTTCAATTCTCGGCCGAGCAATTGGCCGAGACTTCGACGATCGCATCACCACCGATCCCGGTGGTGCTCTACGTATCCACTCGACTGTGGATACACATGGGGAGTTATGGCTTGGCTGCGTCAAGCAGCGAAGACCATCAACGCTCATCATGCCATCATCTGGAATCGGAGACTTGGATACGCTTCACGACCGCGTCGACGATCCCGCTGAGGGATTTGTCTACAATGCCGCGCGCGGCTACGCCAAGGTTCAGCGAGGATCCCTCGCTGAAACTCCAAGCCAGACCGCGAATCGCGAGTCTGCGAGGCGAACAGGGATTCCCGCTGAGGATCACTTCGACACCCATGAGGGAACCGAGGTCATCTTCAGTGGAACGACCAACAATGCCAACATCGTGACGAGGGTGCATACCGTCGTCGCGATCGCTCGACATCTGCCGTTTATGATATTCGAAGCGAGAGGGGACTTCATTGTTCCTTCAAACAAATGGCTCACATTCGACGAGAGTGCTCATCTCGCCGAGGAGATCAAAGGACTTGAGTTTCGCAGATGGTTCGATTGGACCGCTGATGAGCTCGTGACCGACTACATGACGACCGGAGCATTCTTCTCCTACCTCGCGCTTCTGCGTAGGGAAGGAAGAATGTCAGCATTTTTCAGCTAGTTTCAACTGTCAGCGCGGGGGGTAACCCCCGCGCGACACACACTATTAATAAATATTGACAATCCAATCACAAAAGCCTATCATCTTTTTCAGAAGGGGTAACTCTTCTTTATTTTTCGCAAACAGTACACTATACTGATTACAGAAAATAAAATATTTATGAAAGCAATAATTCTTTGCGGCGGACAGGGTACAAGACTTAAAGAAGAAACAGAATTCAAACCAAAACCTATGGTAAGCGTTGGTGGCAAACCAATTCTTTGGCACCTCATGAAGATCTATGCTCATCATGGATTCAATGAATTCATACTTGCACTTGGATATAAGGCTGAGTACATTAAAGATTATTTCCTCAATCAAAAAGCATATACTTCTGACTTTGAACTCGATACACAGACACATGAAATGTCATTTCACTTAGAAAGTAGACCAGAAATTGATAATTTTAAAATTACTTTTGTAGACACAGGTGTTGACACCCAAATTGGAGAAAGAATTCTTAAATGCTCAAAATATATCCCTGAAGATGATCCATATTTCATGTTTACATACGGAGATGGAGTCACAGACTTAAATATAAAAGAGGTAGTAGAATTCCATAAAAAACAAGGTACTGTTGGTACGATAACTGGAGTACATCCTCGTTCAAAGTACGGTATTGTTAATATTGTTGAAGACAACAAAATATCTTCTTTTGAAGAGAAACCTGTCCTCAATGACTGGATTAATGGAGGATTTGGAGTCTATAAAAGAGAGTTTTTAAATTATCTCAAACCCGGAGAAATGGAACATCCAGCACTGAAAAGAATCGCTGCAGAAGGACAACTTTCTATTTATAAACACGAAGGATTTTGGTACGCAGTAGATACAAATAAAGAACTTGAAGATCTCAACAAAATATGGGCAACGGGAGATATCCCTTGGAAAGTTTGGTAACGACAACACATAATTTCACCACTATGTTCAACGACGTATTTAAAGGAAAAAAAGTTATTATTACAGGTAATACTGGATTCAAAGGCACATGGCTAACACTTTGGCTTCATCATCTTGGCGCAGATATTGTTGGTATTTCAAAAGATATCCCTACTAATCCCTCTCTCTTTGAAGAACTTAAGCTCACTGACAAAATTGATCATCGATTTGCAGATATATGCAATCTCGAAGAAATGAAAAATATTTTCAAAGAAACACAACCTGACTTCGTTTTTCACTTAGCTGCACAACCGATTGTGTCTTTTTCATATGAAGATCCAGTGTCTACTATGAACACAAATATCATGGGTACGGTCAATATACTTGAGTCACTTCGTACTTTAACCAAAGATTGTCATGCAGTTATGATCACAAGTGATAAATGCTATGACAATGTTGAATGGATTTGGGGATATAGAGAAAATGACGCACTTGGAGGGAAAGATCCATATAGTGCATCAAAGGGAGCTGCAGAACTTGTAATAAAGACCTATTTCCATTCTTACTTCAATAAACCAGATTCAAAAGTCAAAATAGTATCAGTTAGAGCAGGAAATGTTATAGGAGGCGGTGACTGGGCTCTCAATCGTATTGTTCCTGATTGCATGAGAGCATGGTCCGAAAATCAAAAAGTAAAAGTACGCAACCCCAATTCCACTCGTCCATGGCAACATGTTCTCGAACCTCTTAGTGGATATCTCAGAGCAGCTCAAGTACTTTTTGAAAGTAAAGTTAAAATAACTGGTGAACCATTTAATTTTGGACCAAATGCTGATCAAAATCATACTGTTCTTGAGCTACTTGAAGCTATCAGTACTCACTGGGACTTCCAAACAGTAGAAGAAAAGTTCATGATCGAATCCGATACTTCTTTTCATGAAGCTGGACTACTCAAACTTAACTGTGATAAGGCTCTTTTTCACCTCCAGTGGAAACCTGTTCTTGATTTCAAAAATACAGCCCACTTTACTGGAAGTTGGTATAACACTTTCTACAATATAAAGGATGATAATATTTTTGAATTTACATCAAATCAAATTCAAGAATATGCTGATCAAGCCCGTCAAAAAGGATTGGCTTGGGCACTTAACACATGATAATCACTCCTACAAATCTCAAAGATCTTCATGTTATTACAAGAGAACCTCGGGAAGATGATAGAGGAACCTTCTCACGTATGTTTTGCCAAAATGAACTTCAGAAAGCAGGCATCGATTTTATAATCGTTCAGATCAATCAAGGATTTTCAAAACACAAAGGGACACTTCGTGGTATGCATCACCAGACCGCTCCGAAAGAAGAAGGAAAAATTTTCTACTGTATTCAAGGATCTGTGTTTGATGCTGTTATCGATATGAGAGAAGACTCCCCTACCTACAAAAAATGGTTTGGAATTGAACTGAATGCTAATAACAAAAAAATGCTCTATATTCCGAAAGGATTTAGCCATGGATATCAAACTCTTGAAGATAATACGCTTGTTGAGTACTTTGTCTCAGAATTTTATTCACCAGAGTTTGAAAAGGGCATTCGGTATGATGATCCTTCTATTGGAATTAAATGGCCTCTTTCTCAACCACTCCTCTCACCCAAAGACCAACAATGGCCTCTTCTCTCTTCCTGATGTATGACAAATGACCTGCAGAGTGACTATAATACTTCTATGACTGTCAGCGTTGTCATACCGACATTTAATGTTGTGGAGCTTTTGAAGAAAAATCTTCCACACGTTATTGATGCCCTTGTTACCTATGATTCAGATAAAGTTGAGCTTATCGTAACTGATAACAATTCATCAGATGAAAGTATTGCTTTTCTTAAAGAATTGCAAAAAAAAACCTCTATTCCATTTACTGTTCTTGATAACGACTACAACGGAGGATTTGCTGTGAATGTCAATCGTGGTGTAAAGGTAGCAAAAAATGACATTGTCATTCTACTTGGAACTGATGTTATTCCAGATAAAAATTTCATTCAACCACTTCTTAAACACTTTCAAAACGATAAAATATTTGCTGTTGGATGTGTGAACAAAAGTGATGAAGATGAAGATTCTTCAACACTCAGAGGACGGGGTGAAGGGGAGTGGAAAAAAGGCTTTC
>Ga0138256_10006056_pt1 | contig 12802 bp, 13 predicted proteins | sample KNB2016incub_MG_FD_105486 | JGI IMG/M metagenome (GOLD analysis project Ga0138256, IMG submission 105486) | Active sludge microbial communities from wastewater in Klosterneuburg, Austria - KNB2014incub_MG | ecosystem: Engineered > WWTP > Activated sludge > Unclassified | place: Austria... | reverse complement strand
TATTGGACCATCGTCAAGCTGACCACCGATGATGGGATCGTCGGCTATGGGGAATGTTATGCCTCGACCGTGGGGCCGAAGGCGCAAAATGCGGTGATCGAGGATGTGTTCTTGCGCCATATGCAGGGAACCTCGCCCGAAGAGATCGAGATGATGTATCGCCGCGTCTATTCGGCGGGCTTCACTCAGCGCCCCGACCCGACCGTAATGGGCGCCTTTTCGGGGCTGGAGATCGCCTGCTGGGACATCATAGGCAAGGCACGAAACCGCCCGGTCTGGGCGATGCTGGGCGGCAAGATCAACGAACGGCTGCGGTCCTATACCTACCTCTACCCGGCACCGGGCAAGGAGTCAGGGGAGTTCTGGGTCAGCCCCGATATGGCGGCAGAGGCCGCATTGCGGTTTGTCGACATGGGGTTCACGGCGGTGAAGTTCGACCCTGCGGGGCCTTATACGATCCGTGGCGGGCATGATCCGTCCGGGTCGGACATCAGCCGTTCGGCCGCCTTCTGCAAGGCGATCCGCGATGCGGTGGGCGACCGGGCGGACCTTCTGTTCGGGACGCACGGGCAGTTCAACATCGCGGGCGCGGTCCGGCTGGCGCAGGCGATCGAACCCTATGGCCCCCTGTGGTACGAAGAACCAATCCCGCCGGACAATCTGCTGGATTTCGTCGAAGTACAGAAGGCAGTCCGCATTCCGGTGGCGACAGGCGAGAGGTTCTGCACCAAGTCCGAATTTGCCACCGTCTTGCGCACCGGTGGGGCACGCATCTTGCAACCGGCGCTTGGCCGGGTGGGTGGCATCTGGGAAGCCAAGAAGATCGCCGCGATTGCCGAAGTCTTTACCGCCCAGATGGCCCCGCATCTTTATGCCGGTCCGGTGGAGTGGGCGGCGAACGTTCAGCTTGGCGCCTCCATCCCCAACCTTCTGATGGTGGAAACCATCGAAACCGGCGGGGCCTTCCATCTGGCGCTGATCAAACAGTCGATCCGCTGGGAAGACGGTTATGTGATCGTGCCGGACGGGCCCGGCCTCGGGATTGAGTTTGACGAGGATCTGGCGCGCGCTCATCCCTATACCGGCACGGGCCTGCATCTGCAGATGCAGGAGGCGCCTTGCGACTACCGGCGCCCGAACTGGTTTGAAGGTGGCGCACCAACCACGAAGAGGCCGGGAACCTGATCGCGCGGGTTTACAGGTTCGGGCAAGCTGCTAAAGCTCGGGCATGAGCGGCCAGACCCAAAGCCTGATAGACGAGATTTTCCAGCGGATCGATCTTGGCCGGCTGAACCCCGGCGGCACGATCGACGAGCAGGAACTTGTCGATACGTTCGGCGTTTCGCGTACTCCGGTGCGCGAGGCGCTGCTGCAGCTGGAGGCCATCGGCCTGATCCGCCGCCTGCCTCGCAAGGGCGCGACCCTTTTCCGCCCGTCTCTGGAAGAGTTTCTGGCAATTCTCGAGATACATTCGAAGCTTGAAGGGCAGGCAGCAGGCCTTGCCGCGCGGCGGCTTTCAGCGGCAGGTGCCCGCGATCTGGAGTCGGCCGTGCGCGCCTGCGAAGCCCATGCGCGGGAAAAGGGTGACGGCGACCCCGACGGCTATTATCAGCTGAACATGCGTTTTCACGAAACGGTGGCGGTGGCGGCGTGCAACAGCTTTCTGACCGAGCTGGTCAAGACCAACGCGCGGAAGCTTCTGGCTTACTACCGCGCGCGCTACAAGTTCGCGGGCGCGATTGCAGTTTCGGCCGCTGAACATCGTCAGATTGCCAGTCTGATCACCGACCGCAATTCCGTGGGGGCGGAATCGCTGATGGCACGCCATGTGCAGTTCGATCAGGTGACTGCAATGGATTTGTTGGCCGCGCTGGCCTGAAGGCGCGGCTGGATCGCATCAGGCCCGTGCTGCGCGTTCGAAGAAGTTCGCAATCCGTTCGGCGGCGCGGGCGCCGTCGGCCTGATATCGGGCAAGATCCGCGCGCGCCTGTTCAATCACGGCTGCGGGCATATCGTCCGCGTACTCCTCGACCAGCGCGGAAATGAAGTCGTGGCTCATTTCAGGATGGTATTGGGTGGTCAGGATATGGTCGCCTACCGCGAAGCCGCCGATCGGGCACTCCACGTTACCGCCGGTCGATCGCGCGGTGGCGGGCAGGGTCAGAACCTGCTGAATATGCGCAGCATAAAGACGGATGGGCCGGCCTTCCATCTCGGTCTCCACCAAGCCGAAGACCCAACCGCCGGGATTCCACCCAACTGTTCCACCCAGCGCCTCGGCTATGGCCTGATGGCCGAAGCAGGCCCCGAACAGCGGCTTGCGGTTGGCCTCAAGCCGCCGGATGAAGTCCTTCAGATCGGTGATCCAGTCTTCGTTGTCGTGGACCGAGGCGGGACTTCCGGTGATCAACCAGCCATCGAAGCCCGAATCATCGGTCGGGAAGTGACCGTCTTTCACGGCAAAGACGCTGACTTTCCAGTCGGGCCGAACCGACTGGATCATCGTGGTGAACTTCTCGCCATCCTTCGGATGGGATTGCGAAAAGTCGCTTTCATCCGTGTTGGTCATCAGCACCGCGATATGCATGGTTATCCCGATTTACATATTTAATTGCCATGTTAATATATTTTTGTTCAAACGTGCTGGCAAGGGAGAGCACATGACCATTTGGATCCCAGCCGATGATGGCTACGCCGATCTTGGCAGTCATGACGCTTTTCTGGCCGGTCCGCCGCACAACACCTTTGCGCGGTTGCGCAGGGAAGATCCGATGCATTGGACGGACTGGTCGGGCGGTGAGGGCTTCTGGTCTGTCACCCGTCACGCCGATATCCTGGAACTCAATCGCCAGGCGGAGCTTCTGTCGTCGGCCCGCGGCATCAGGATGGAAGACCAGACCTACGAAGAGTATCTGGCCCGGCGGACGTTTCAGGAAACCGATGCGCCAGAGCATATGGAGACCCGGCTGAAGGTCGCCAAGGCTTTCTCCAAGCCGGTTATCGCGCAGTTCGAGGCGGTAATCCGCGATCTGTGCGGGCCTATCCTTGACGCGGCGCTTGAACAGGGCACGTTCGACGCCACCAAGGAAATCGCGCGACAACTGCCCATGCGCATGCTTGGCCGTATCGTCGGCCTGCCGGAAGAAGACCTTCCCTGGCTGGTGGAAAAGGGTGACGCGCTGATCGCCAACACCGACCCGGATTTCACCACACATGTCCTCGACAAGATGACGACGGACGAGTTTCGCATGATGCCCTTCAACTCGCCAGCGGGGGCGGAGTTGTTCGTCTATGCGAAAGAGATGATGCGCAAGAAAGCCGAAGCCGGTGACACGTCCGGAGTGCTGAACCTGATCTTGCAGCCGGGTCCTGACGGGTCCGTCATGCCCGAACATGAATTCCGCAATTTCTTCTGCCTTCTTGTCGCTGCCGGGAATGACACCACGCGCTATTCGATTGCTGCGGGCATTCAGGCCCTGTGCCATCAGCCCGAACTTCTGGCCCAGCTGCAATCGGGCGCGGTGTGGGACACGATGCCCGACGAGGTCATTCGCTGGGCCACGCCCGCACTGTACTTCCGCCGCACGGCGGCGCGGGATTTCGAGTTTCACGGGCGTCAGGTGAAGGCCGGTCAAAAGGTCCTTTACTGGTTCGCCTCCGGCAACCGCGATGAAGCGGCCTTTGACGAACCATTCCGCGTCAATTTTGGGCGCAACCCAAACCGCCATGTCAGCTTCGGGCAAGGTGGCCCCCATGTTTGTCTTGGCATGTGGCTGGCGCGGTTGGAGGTGCGGGTCCTGTTCGAAGAGCTTGCCAAACGCATAGCCAAGATCGAGCCTGCCGGCGAACAGAAGTTCCTCAGATCGAATTTCGTCGGCGGCATAAAACATCTGCCGGTTCGCGTAACAATGCAGTGACGGCAAGCAAGCCGTCCAAGGGGAGGGAGACCCGATATGACCGAACGCCTCAGGGCGATGTTCTGCGATCATCTTTCGATCATGCGCGGAAAATATCTGCCTGCCTCAAAGATGCGCGATGATGAAAGCCGCGTCTCGCAGGCGCTCTTCTCGGTCCATTATGACAAGGACCTGCTGATCGACGCACCGCATTCAAGATGTCGCGACGGCATTCCGGACATGGTTTTCCGCTGGAAAGGCGACGAGATCCGCGAAGGTTGGGAGCCGGGCACGAAGGTGGTGCTCGGTGATCTTTACGGCGCAGACGGCAGCCAACTTCCGCTTTGCCCGCGCGGCGCGCTGAAGCGGGCGCAGGCGGGTTGGGCCAAACACGGGCTGACCGCGAAGGTCGGCCTGGAACTGGAGGCCTATGCCTTCGTGCGCAACGAAGATGGCCAGATCGTGCCCTACGACACCCCTGGCGGAGTGGTCTATGGCACTGGCAACTTCACCGATCCCGCGGGGTTCACCGATGCGATCTGGGATGCGGCCCAGGATGCAGGGTTCCGGCTGGAATTGATCACGGCCGAATATGACACGCCGCAGTATGAATTCACGCTGACCTATGACGAGGCGGTGCAAGCGGTGGACGAGATGGTGCTTTTCCGCCAGATGGCGCGGGAAGTCGCCTGGGACCATGGGATCCTTCTGACCTTCCTGCCGAAGCCCATCTTGAGCAAAGGTGGCAGCGGCCTGCATGTGAACCTGTCCTTCGCCGACCGCGAGGGGAAGAATGCGCTGGCCAATGGCGATCGGGGCGGACCGGAGTTTTTAAACGACCTTGGGCGGGGCTGCATCGCCGGTTGGATGAAGCACCACAAGGGCATTGCCGGGCTGGTTGCGCCTACCCCGCTGTCCTATGCGCGTCTGCAACCGGCATCCATGTCGGGCTACTGGTGCAACTGGGGTGGCGACCATCGCGGCGTGACGGTCCGGATCTCGGCCGAAGGTGGGGCAAAGACGCGGCTTGAACACCGGATGCCGGATGCTTCCGCCAACCCCTACACCGCGGTCGCGACGATCTTGCAGGCAGCGCGCCTGGGGTATGAAGGCGAGTATCCGCTTCCAGCGCCCGAGGCCGGCGACTGTTTCGAGCGGATCGATGCCGGACACGGCGTAGCCGGATCTCTGGCCGAGGCGATGCAGGATCTGGAAGCGGATACGCCCCTGATGACGGCCGTCGGGCAGGAGCTGTGCGAGAACCACATTTTCATGAAGCGCGCCGAGGTGGACAAGACCTCTGCCCTCGCAGGCGATGCGCTTCGGGATTTCTACATCTGGTATGTGTGAGGCAGAATGAAAGTCACCTGGAAACTCGCCGACGGGCGCGAGATCGTGGCAGAGGTCAAGGACGGTCTGAACCTGATGGAAGCGGCGGTCGCCAACAACGTGCCCCATGTCATCGGCGAATGCGGCGGCTCGCTGTCCTGCGCGACCTGCCATGTCTATGTCGATCCAGCCTGGACCGACCGGGTGGGTCAGCCCGAGCGGTTCGAGGACGGAATGCTCGACGTAGCCGAGGCCGAGCGGCGCGACACCTCGCGCCTCTCTTGCCAGATCAAGGCCAGCGCCGCCCTCGACGGGTTGGTACTGCATGTGCCCGAACCCTGAGGGTCAGGCCGGCTGCTTCGCCTTCATCAGCGCGGCATCCGCATCAAGCACCTTCAGCCGTGCAGGGCGGGCCTTGCAGCGCTCCACCCAGTCGCGGATCAGCGGGTCGTCAGGCGTTGCATCCTCGAACCAGGCATAGGGCGAATGGACCAGAAGATCGGCCGCGCTGTAACCATCGCCCAAAAGCCAGGGACCCTTTTGCAATGCCGTCCGGATACGGGCCGCAGCCTCACGCGGGCCGCGGAAAGTGGAGCTCAGATAGGGGTGCGACAGGCCCGCATAGGCATGAATAAGAGCCGGCTCCAGAACACCCTGGTACCAGACAAGCCAGGTAGCGAAATCACCCCATTCGGGCGTACCCACTGCCGGCGCCATCCCGGAACCGGGGAACAGGCTGGTCAGATGCAGGATGATCGCGCCACGTTCGGTGATGATATGGCCATCATGATCCAGCGCCGGCGCCTTGGCTTCCGGGTGCGGGTTGGCCGGATCGGCGGCGCCGGTGCCATCGGCGCGCGGGATATCGACGATACGAACCGTCACCTTATCGGTGATGCCCATTTCTTCCAGCAGCGTGACAATGGCGGACGAACGGGACATGGGGGCGTGATAGAGCGTGATCATGGTTGTCTCCTTGTTTTGTCGATCAATCGCTTTATGCTCCGCATCTCCTGTCAGTTTCCGTCAGTATGCCATGGCCCGCACCGACCGTCTTTTCCGCCTTCTCACCGCATTCCGCCTGCTGCCGCAGCCGGTCACGGCCGCGCGGCTGGCGGAGGAGACAGGCGTCTCGGAACGCACGCTTTACCGCGATATCGAGACGCTGCGGGCTGGTGGGGCGCTGATCGACGGGGCGGCGGGCCTGGGCTATACACTGACCGAGGACCCGGCCCTGCCGCCACAGATGTTCACAAGGCTGGAAGTGGAAGCGCTTACACTTGGCCTTGCCGAGGTGCGCCAGATGGGCGACCCGGCGCTTGCCCGCGCGGCAGAGGTGGCGATGGCCAAGATCACCGCAACCCTGCCCGAACGGGTGCAGCGCCAGGCGATCCATGCGGTCAGCCGCAGCTATCGTTTCGCGCGGCGCGCGCCTGCGCCCGCCCATATCGACCTTTTGCGCCAGGCCAGCTGGGAAGAGTGCGCCGTCGATCTGACCTATGAGGATCAGAACGGCGGCGTCACCCAACGCCGCATCTGGCCGCTGGCGATTGTCTGGTTTGACCACGCCTTGATGTGTCTGGCCTTCTGCACGATGCGGCAGGATTTCCGCCGCTTTCACCTTGAGCGGATGAGTGGCGTCGCGCTGACCAATATGTCTTTTCGCCCGCGCCGCGTGTCGCTTCTGCGGGACTACATTGCCAAAGTCAGGGCGCCGCGGATCTGATTGTCGTCCGGGCTTTACCCGGCCGACCGGGCGAGAGGTCGCGCCTTGGTGCGGGGACGCCTTTATCTCCGGCTGTCAGAGTGTGGCAAAGCCGGCATCGAGGGCGCCCAGGATCGTGGCCACATCCGCCGACGTCAGGACCAGCGGTGGCGACAGGATCAGGTTCGGGCCTGACACACGCACCATCGCGCCCGCCTGATAGGCGGCGGCCTGCACACGGGCAGGAACGGTCTTGTCCGCCGGTTTCTTCGTTGACCGATCCGCCACCAGTTCCAGCGCGCACATCAGCCCATGGCCGCCGCGGACATCACCGATCACCTCATATCTGCTCTGAAGCGCCAAAAGACCCTGATGGAGTTCGGCGCCGCGCGCCGCAGCATTGTCCTTGACGTTCAGCCGTTCGGTTTCGGCCAGGCAGGCCAGCGCCGCAGCCGCGCCGACCGGATGACCCGAATAGGTGTAGCCATGGCCGATAGCGGCCTTGCCGCTGTCGTCGGCTTCGAACACGGCGGCCACGCTTTCGCCGATCATCACCGCGCCAAAGGGGAAATAGGCATTGGTGATGGCTTTCGCCGTGCAGGTGAAGTCGGGCTTCACGCCCCACAGGCGGCTGCCAGTCCAGGCGCCGGTACGGCCGAAGGCGGTGATCACCTCGTCCGCGATCAGCAAGATGCCATTCTTGCGGCAGATCGCCTCCACCCCCGGCATGAACGAGGCATGCGGCGGAATGACCCCGCCCGCACCCAGAATCGGCTCCATGATGAAGGCCGCGATGGTGCCCGCGCCCTGAAAGGCGATCTCGTCCTCAAGCGCCTGAAGGCAAAGCTGGGCAAGCTTGGCCGGATCGCTTTCGTTGAAAGGGTTGCGGTAGGTATAGGGCGCGGGAATGTGGAAGCAGCCAGGCAGCAGCGGTTCATAAGCGGTGCGGAAGTTCGCGTTGCCATTGACCGATGCGCCGCCGAAATGCGTGCCGTGATAACCTTTCTTCAGGCTCAGGTACTTTGTTCGCCCGGCGTCGCCCCGGATCTTGTGATACTGCCGGGCAAGCCGCAGTGCGGTTTCCACACTGTCCGACCCGCCAGAGGTAAAGAAGGCGCGCGTCAGCCCGTCAGGCTCAAAAAACCGGCGCAGTTCTTCGGCCAGCTCGATCACGCAATCGTTCGATGTACCGCGGAACGTCGAATAATAGGGCAGGCGGTCAAGCTGCGCACGGATCGCATCTTTCACCGGCTGGCAGGAATAGCCCAGATTCACGTTCCACAGGCCGCCGACCGCATCGACAACCTCATGTCCGTCGATGTCGCGGATGCGCACGCCCTCGCCGCCCGTAATGATGACGGGGGGGTTTTTGAGACTGTCCGACGGTGCCGTCATCGGATGCCACATGCTGCGGGCGTTGTGCGCCTTCAGAAAATTTTCGTCCTTCATGCCGGTTCCTTTGCCTTCAGGCGGGTGCTTGCCATTTCTGTGCGAGTTCGGGCGGCACAGCGCCACCCAGAAGCCGTGTCGTTTCGGCTGCCGCTTCGGTCAGAGCGCGCCGGACTTTGAGTGTGAGATCAGCGCTCATCCGTGCCGCTGGGGCGGCAACGGCCAGAGCCCCGGACACCTGACCGAACGCATCGAACAGCGGCACAGCGAGCGAATCGACATCCGGTTCAAACCCGCCGGCGCTTTCGGCAACCCCCGTCGCGCGAATCTGGTCGAGCGCCCGGTGGATGGAGGCAGCGTCGGTCATCGTCTTTTCCGTCACCGCCGCCAGGGGTCCGGACAGAATCGCCTGGATCGTTTCAGATGGCAGATGTGCCAATACTGCAAGACCCGAGGAGGTCGCATGAAGGGGCAGAATATCCGCGTCCTCCATCATCACCTTCATAGCATGGGCCGGCGAGTAGGCGTAGGACACCGTCCTCAGTTCACCGGCGACGATCTGCGACAGATGCGCGGTTTCGCCCGTGTTGCGGGCAAGCGTCTGAAAAGCGGCAAGGTCGCATCGCGGGTGGGCACAGCAGCCTCACGCAGGGCGGCCAGACGCAGGAGCGCAGGTCCAAGCCGGTATTCGCGGCCTGATCCGATCTGCTCCACCAGACCATAGGACTGAAGCTCACTCATCAGCCGATAGCAGGTTGCCTTGTTCACTCGGGCCTGACGCGACAAGTCAGAAAGGCCGATCAGCGGTTGTGCACGGCTGAAAAGATCCAGAAGATCGAGTGCTTTCGAAACGGTTCCCACCCTCTGACCTCCCGATCAGGTCTCTTCTGCTTCGTATTGCAGTTGACAGGAAGCCTTTCGGCCTGTCAATCTGTTTTAGAACCAACGGTTCAAATAAAGAACCAATTGAGAATGCATCATGCCGCCAAGCCAAACCGAGATCCATCGTCTTGCCGCACTGCCCGTCCGCCCCGGTCAACTTCTGATCGATGGGCAGTGGCAAGACGGCGAAAATGGCGAGACGGAGGTTTTGTCGCCGATCGACGGAAAAGCCCTCACGACGCTCGCCTCGGCCAGTGCAGCGGATGTTGATCGGGCCGTCGCGTCGGCTCGGGCCGCGTTCGAGGATGGGCGTTGGTCACGGTTGGCGCCGGCAGCCCGCAAGGCGGTACTGCACCGCCTCGCCGATCTGATCGAAAAGCACGCGGGCGAACTCGCGGTGCTGGGCGTGCGCGACAACGGAACCGAAATCGGCATGGCCCTGAAGGCCGAGCCGGGCAGTGCCGCAAACACCTTCCGCTACTACGCCGAAGCCATCGACAAGACCTTTGGCGAGATTGCCCCCACCGCAGACACTGTTCTGGCGTTGGTGCATCGGGAACCCGTGGGCGTTGTTGCGGCCATCGTGCCTTGGAACTTCCCCTTGATGATCGGGTCATGGAAAATTGCGCCAGCCCTGGCCGCAGGCAATTCCGTGGTCCTGAAACCGGCTGAAACGGCCTCGCTTTCGCTCCTCAAGCTGGCTGAACTGGCGCTGGAGGCCGGGCTTCCGCCGGGGGTTTTCAACGTCGTCACCGGCCCCGGCCGCGTGACGGGCGAGGCGCTGAGCCTGTCGATGGATGTCGATGTCCTGGTCTTCACCGGGTCGGGGGCGACGGGGCGGCGGCTTCTGGAGTATTCCGCAAGGTCGAACCTGAAACGGCTCTATCTGGAACTGGGGGGGAAAAGCCCCAATATTGTCTTTGCCGATGCGCCCGATCTTGGCGTGGCAGCAAAGGCCGCGGCGCATGCGATCTTCCGCAATGCCGGACAGGTCTGCGTGGCCGGATCGCGGTTGCTGGTCGAAGCGTCGGTGCATGATGATTTCGTTGCCGCTCTTTGCACCGCGACAAAGGCAATGAAGGTCGGCAACCCGCTCGACCTGACCACCCACATCGGCGCGGTGAATTCGTTGACCCAGCTTGGGGGCAACGTTGGATTTGTCGCCGATGCCGAACGTGAGGGCGGCCAGATCGTGACAGGCGGCAAGCGGACATTGGAAGAGACTGGTGGGTACTACATGGAGCCGACGGTGGTGACAGGCGTGCAACCCAGCCACCGGCTGTTCCGCGAAGAAGTCTTCGGTCCGGTTCTGGCCGTGACCCGCTTCACCGACGAGGCCGACGCCCTGAGGCTTGCCAACGCGACCGACTATGGGCTGGCATCCGGCGTCTGGACCACAAACCTGTCACGCGCCCATCGGATGATCCGTGGCATCCGCGCCGGAATCGTCCATGTGAACACCTATGGCGGCTCTGACGTGACCGTACCCCTGGGCGGCGTCAAACAATCCGGCAATGGACATGACAAGTCGCTGCACGCGCTCGACAAATACACCGATCTGAAATCCGCCTGGATTCAGCTTTGACCATCGTACGTCATTCGGGGCGGTGGGCTTTGCCCAGGAAATGGCTCGCATTTTTTCGGTAGGCACTTTGGGGGGGACATGGGAAACCGCATTCTGGTCGTAGGTACATACGACACGAAAGACGACGAACTGAACTATATCGCGGGGGTGATCCGCGCCGAAGGCGGCGTGGTCCTGACGATGGACGTATCGATCCTGGGCGATCCGTCACATCCGACCGATTGGTCGAAGCATGACGTCGCTGATGCCGCAGGGTCGTCGATTGCCGACGCCATCGCGGCAGAAGATGAAAATTTCGCCATGCAGATCATGGCGCGCGGCGCATCCGCACTCGCCCGCGCGCTACATGCCGAGGGCCGGTTCGATGGGGTTTTGCTGCTCGGCGGCTCAATGGGCACCGATCTCGCGCTCGACGTCTGCGCCGCACTGCCGCTTGGTGTGCCGAAATATATCGTCTCCACCATAAGCTTTTCGCCCTTGATCCCACCCGGCAGGCTAGCCGCCGATGTCCAGATGATCCTCTGGGCGGGCGGGCTATATGGGCTGAACTCGATTTGCCGGGCCTCGCTCAGTCAGGCGGCGGGCGCGGTCCTCGGTGCGGCGCGTGCCGTGGAATCCCCCGTCCGCAAGACGCCGATCGTCGGGATGACTTCCTTTGGCAAGACGGTGCTGCGCTATATGGTGGCGCTGAAACCCGAGCTTGAGAAGCGCGGGTTCGAAGTGGCGGTCTTCCACGCCACAGGCATGGGCGGACGCGCGTTCGAAGGTTTGGCGGGTGACGGCGAATTTGCCTGTGTGATGGATTTTGCCCCGCAGGAGGTGGCAAACCACCATTTCGGATCGGCGATCAGCGCAGGGCCACACCGGATGACGGCTGCTGGCCGCGCGGGCGTGCCGCAAATGATCTCTATCGGCTGTTACGATCTGATCGACTTCGTCGGCTGGCACGACCTGCCACCGCGTTTTGCCGCAACCCCGGCCCATGAGCACAACCGGCTCCTGACCTCGGTTGTACAAAGTGCAGATCAAAGACGAGAGGTCGCCCGTCTGATTTGCGACAAACTCGCCCAAGCGAAGGGGCCGGTGAGCTTCTTTCTGCCAACAAAGGGCGGCAACGAATGGGACAGGCCTGGCGGGCCGCTCTCGGACCCCGCCGCGCTCGCCGCCTTCTGCGAGGAGATCCGCAGCAACTGCCCCGCGAATGTGACGCTGATCGAACTTGACGCCCATATCAACGATCAGGCCTTCGTCACCGCGGTTCTACAACAGTTCGATGCCTGGGTCGCGGCGGGTATCGTCAAACGATGATCCCATTGTCTGTCTGAAAACATCTCGAACGAGGTGCGGGGAGGGCTGGGCCCTCCTCGCGCGGATTGGCCCGCTACAGGCGGGACGCAATCACATCGTGGCCAATTCCAGCGCTTCGGCCAGAACGGCTTTCTTGCCCACATGATTGGCAAGAATCAGCACCAGTCGGACATTCAGCGCGTCGCTTTCTGCCGCACTCAACTCCTTGTGGGCGGCCAGAAGCGCCGCATAGAAGCCGTCGGCATCCTCAAAGTTCGGCGTCAGGGTCAAAGTCATGACCGGCCCTCCCACATTGCCTCTAGTGCAGCGTTGATGGTCACTGCATTCGCCTCGGTCCAGCGGGCGGCGACGATCTGATCAGGGCGGATCAGATAAAGGCCCGCCCCCGCCTGGCCAAGATACCGTGCGCGGACGAAGTCATTGATCTCGGCCGAAACCGGGTCGGCGTGCACGCCGTCCGGCGCCGCAGCGTTCAAACACAAAAGCACCGGCCGACGCCCGAGCCCGTCCAGCAGCCAGCCCTGACCCTGAGGGGCGTCAGGCGCGACCGCGCCGGGACGGGACACTGCAGGCATCGCGGCTTCATCATGCCCGTCCGAGGGATAGATACATGGCACCGAAAGCCGACCGGAATTGACCAGCGCACGGGCGAAGGGTGCCTGCCCGGCCAGCTTCAGCACCTGATCGCGCAAGAGCCGCTCCATCCCG
>Ga0138256_10006055_pt1 | contig 12806 bp, 14 predicted proteins | sample KNB2016incub_MG_FD_105486 | JGI IMG/M metagenome (GOLD analysis project Ga0138256, IMG submission 105486) | Active sludge microbial communities from wastewater in Klosterneuburg, Austria - KNB2014incub_MG | ecosystem: Engineered > WWTP > Activated sludge > Unclassified | place: Austria... | reverse complement strand
TTTGAAGAATTCTGGCTTAAGTTCATTTCAAAACTTTCAATAGGATTTAGTATGTTTACTGCTATGTACTTAATCTCTAAAGTATGGGAATATTCCCTAAATACTGAGAAGGTGTTTGGAGTCATTCTTCTTACTGGTGGAACTATACTTACAGGAATAGTTGTATATATAGTTCTTGGTATGATTTTAAATATAGAGGAAGTAGATATCGTAAAAAGAGGTTTTAGAAAAGCTTTTAAGTTTGTTACTTCTACATAGATGGATAAGAAACTTGTATTAGAAGAGAAAAAATCATTTCCTGTACTTGGCTGTTTAAGAGCTGGTTGCTTTGTAGTCATGGGTCTTCTACTCGCTGCAATTGTTTCAGGTCTTCTTATCCCTAATGTTCGAGAATACTTCTTAAACACTGCTCTTAAAGAGGCATCGGTTAGATTCTCAAGTCCCGAAGTACCTAAGGCAATAGATAGTACTAGGGTTACAGAACTGCAAACAAAATTAGCTGTACTTTCTACTTCAAACAAAGTTGTTGAAGAAATGTCTATTAGTGAAGATGAGTTAAATGCCCTTCTTGAATTACAGTTTAGACAGTCAACAAATACAAACGTAGACGTAAGGGTAAAACTAAAGGAAAGAGAGGCTAAGATATTTTTAAAAGTTAAAGATAAGGATATGCCATGGGTTGAAGCTACAATACTTAATACCAACACAGGTCATCTTCAACTTAAAGATATGAAGCTAGGACCTGTTAACATAACAGCAGATAATTTAAGAGATGGATTAAAACAATACAAGGTAGGACTAGAAGATGTAAACTTTGAAAAGATAGATGAATTACTTTCTCAAGCACTTCAAACTACAAATTCAAAATACATCATAGATACTGTAGATGTTTATCTTGGATATATTAAGATACGCTTCATAAAGAAATAATGGATATAATATTACTTCATGGTGACAACTCATATACTCTAAGAAACAGACTTAAAGAAATACTTTCTAAATACCCTACACTTAAAGTATCTAAGGTAGATGGAGAGGATGCAAAGAATATTAATGATTTAGAGTTAGATTTTAATGTCTCCCTATTTCAAGAAAAGAAACTACTATTAATACAAAATCTATTTGAGAATAGTTCAAAGATATTACTTGAGAGATTTCAAAAACATATTACAGAAGACACTAGTGATAATGTGCTTATTCTAGTTGAGAGTGATTTTGTAGATAAACGTACATCTTTATATAAACTCATAAAGACTAAGTTTAAGTTTGAAGAGTTTCCCAAACAAACTTCTAGAACTTTAATTCCTTGGATCACAGAATATCTTAAAGAAAGTGGAATAAAGATATCTACAGATATTGCATTTGAGTTACTAGGTAAAGTAGGAGAAGATCAACAAGCCCTAAAAAATGAATTAGATAAACTAGTAGTGCTAGGTAAGAGAGAGATATCTCGTGACGATGTTAAGACATATATCTCATCTTCTCGTGAAAGTGAAATCTTTGAGCTTACAGAAGCTATTCTTAATTACTTTGTAAAACCAAGTCCAAAAGATTTAAAAGAAATAATTCACTTAACAGAGATATTTAAGGAGGACTACAAAAACTATCCAATATTCTTAAGTATAATCACAAATCAATTATCTCAACTAATATGTATAAAGGTATATGAGGATAATGGATATGGACCAGACCAAATATCTAAAGAGTTACAAGCTCATCCATTTGTAATTAGAAAACTTCTTGAGAGAGCAAAATTCTTAAAAAGAGATCAGTTAGAAAAGATATTTGAAAATCTCTTAATTCTTGATTCTAAATTTAAGATTGGAGAACTAGATTTTCTATCAGTAGTAAGTCTTTTACTAAAGAGGAAAGTAAACAGATAGATCATTTCGAAACCAGAATGTATTTAAATTAATTTCAGGAAGTATTACAAGTAAACAAAAAAATACGCATTATTTTAATAAATATGTCTTACCACCAAATTATATTTGCATTATATACTATAATATAAAGATGAAAAATAAAAAGGTATCAATTGTAATGCCCACATATAACAGAGCTTATATACTTTGGAAAGCAATTTTAAGTATCCAAAACCAAACTTATAGCAATTGGGAATTAATAGTTGTTGACGATCGTTCGGTTGACGATACTGAAAAACTAATGAGAGAATTTAGCTCTGACAAAAGGATCACCTATGTTAAAAACGAATTTACACACAGTCCCGCAGGTGCAAGAAAGTATGGGTACCAACTTACAAAAGGAGACTATGTAGCATATTTAGATAGTGATAATACTTCTTACTCAACCTGGCTTGAAAGATCACTTGAAAAGTTTTCTTCCGACAAAAATATCAAATTTCTCTATCCTGCATTAAACTTTAGACTTTTGCACCTAGTAAATGGTGAGTTTAAGGCATACAAAGAAGAAGGGTCGATATACCCATACCCAACTATTAAGGACCTTTGGGATCATAAGTTTGAAGGAGATCCAAATGGCTTAATACATATAGCAAAAGCAAAACAATTAATTTCTGGTTGGGACGAGTCACTTACCCTTTATGAAGATTTTGATTATAGCCTTCAACTTGCGAAATTATACCCCAATGGCTTCTACTACTTGCCTTTAGTCTTGATCAACTATACAAGACTTTATGGAGAAATAGGTATTTGTAATGATGCTACTTATAAATCAATTGTAACTAATCTTAGAAGGCTAGATGTTAAGTATCAAAATTACCACGAGTGGACTAAAAGGAATTGGCATTCTGATTTAATCAAGAAATACCAAACATATGACAGGCAGAATATCAAACCAATAGATCGAATTGTTAGTAAATATGAAAAAAATATCAGTAGATAATCTAGCTAAAATCGAAAGTATTTTATTTGGGAAGAAATTTCCCATTAAACTCGAGAAAGAAACGTTAAAGCTGACCTATTTACTCCAAGGAAAAACTTCTGAAGTTTATAAAGTAGAATTAGCCCAAAATAGAACCACTTATGCAATAAAAGTTTTTAATCCAGAACAATGGCAAGTGAGGGAAATAGATATTTACAAGAAATTTCTCATTTGTTCTCCGTTAAATATCCCCAAGTTAATCTTTTCAAATAAATCAGAAGGTATTTTAGTCTTAAGTTGGATCGAGTCCAGTTCTAGAAATGTAGACTTTAATCAGCTTTCTAATTGGTTAACAATCAAGTATTTGTTTTTTAAAAATAACTTAGATGGAAATTCAATAAATATTCATAAGAACATCAGCTGGATGATATTAGATCCTATCTCTAAAATTTCTAAACTATCCGAATATTCAAATATTAAAATAATACATAATATTATCAAGAATAAAGAATTAATTTGTGACAAGTTATTAGATACGTATATGTTAAAACTTCCTATAGTTCTAGATCATGCTGATCTTGAAATTCCAAATATTCTATCCACGCAAGATCATATTTATATTATTGATTGGGCAAATGCGATCAAGTCATTAGGGTTCATAGATTTTGCGCAGTTTAAAAAACTTTTAAGAGAAAATAACAAGATAGGTCTTTATAAGTTATATGAAAAAAAGTTTTCGAAGTTATTAAATTTAAATATAAAAGAATTTACCTGTATTATCAGCCTTTTTGCTATTATTAGGGAAGTTCAGTTATTGTCATATTATGCAAGCAATAATATCAAAGTAAAGGACTCAAGAGTAACATCCTCGATTTTGATATTGCAAGAAGAATCAAGGTTTTTATTGATTTGAATAAACCCTTAAAATCCTCTCAATAATTTTTGTAGTAGAGTGGTCCTGCCCTTCTGGAACTTCCAATATCTTAATACTACCCAAATTATAATTTTCAAATTTCACTTTGCGACCCTTTGAAACAGCCCATATATCTGGATTCAGCTGCGTCATCTTCTGAACATCAATATCTCTCGAATAGATACCTGTGATTGGATCAGTTGAGTCATAATCAAAAGTACAAAAATCTACAGGCTTAAGAGAAGACATTATTTTCAACCGCGACAGCTCATCTTGTATTGGACGACCTGGTTTAATAGTTGACGTTTGCCTATCTCTAATTATCAAGACAACAAGGACATTTGCAACTTGTTTTAGTAATTCAAGACATTTAATATGATCAGGGTGTATTAAATCAAATATACCTTTCATTAATACTACACTATTACCCTTCTGCTTCTCATTACTAATAAAACTAATTGTTCTTTCAAATGAATTGTTCATGGAATATAATTATAACGTTATAATTATATAATAGTTAACCCATTTTATGAACCATTTAGGTATATACAGTAGAAAACGTGGTAATAAAGACTATATTAGTATGATGTTTAGTGGCGAAAAGACAGTTGATATAAAACTTAGTGACAGAAAAATACCACCATATAATAAAATTAGGAATGGGGATATGTTATACATAAAGGAATCGAGTGGACCAGTTATTGGAAGAATTTTAATACCTAAGGTCACATATTATGAAATATTCGACCCAATGCAGATATTAGGCATTTTGTTAACGATTCAAGATCAGGTAGGGCTTGATGATAAAGAACATGTCACAAGAATGTTTGAACGAGTAGCTGGAAAACGATATGTAACACTTTTTGAACTATCCGAACCTGAACCACTTGAAATACCGATTTATATTGAGAAGTATGACCGTAGGGTCTGGATAGCAAACTATCACCTTCCTATTGACTTAAAATTAGCTTATGGTCTTGATCCAACAATTTCAGACGAATCAGGTATGGAATTTTCATCTGAGGGCTCAAATGTGCCATATGAAAGTGAAAAAACTACAGGACTAGAAAAATTTTAACAAATACCCCTAACTTCTTATACAACTTTTGTATAATCCCCTATAATATATTATAATGCAATTGCTACTGGTGATTTGTTTAATTTAATAGATAACAAGAGCCATAGAATCGATGAGAAACATTATTAATCATAGAGTTAACCTGCCAAGTAGATTAATCCAAGAAAACTGGGACAAGTATAGTACTGAGTATGTTTCATTTGAGAACAGTATATTATCAAAGCCAAAGAGAGCCCCAAATTTAAATTATCTCAATCATACTACCGGGGCATATCAAATACCTAGAAAGACTTTCTACAAAATTCTAGATAGAAGTAAGCTTGCAAAATATTTTAAATCTAACGAAGGACGTTTTGTTGAAACCAAGCAAAAAGTCATACTTAGAGGCAGCCTTTACTATCCAGGGATGATCAAATCACTAAATGTAAAAGAACACTGTCAGAACTTGTTTTCCGAAATATCCGCACTAGTTAACCAGTTACTTGAACTAGATAGAAATGAAAATATTGTATTATTTTTAGGGACAATTGATTGTCTGAAAAACTATTTACTAATTCTACTTAATGCACTTGACCATATTGACAAAAGACAGAATCTTGTTGAGCTATTAAACAGAAATGATTATGAAAACTTACAATTTACGATAGAGATATTAGCGTATTTTCAATTCCGTACTATTAAAAATAAACAAATAGAATGGTCTCCAGATCCAATCAAAATACTAAATATCCACACTTATCAAAATGTAGTAGATAAGATTATTTTAAGAGCTAAGTTTGACAGCGAAAATATAATAAGAAAGTTTAGAGAGTGTAACAACCCTCAAAAACTAGTAAGATTTGCTGAAAACATTGCAAGAGAGTACTTCTCACAAGATACTTTAATTGTTAGTTTCTCTTATGGGGGTATAGAATTGCCATTTGCGGTAAATGCAGCACGTATGATTAGAGGAAAAACAACATTACCATTCATTGTTTGTTCCCTTTCTAATTATTCAGTAAGAAACATTCAAAACATAAGTGATTTAAACGATTCTCTCCCTTCTTATTACAGCGAAAACTACTTTCGTCAGTTTCATAAAATACTAATCTTGGATGACTCGGTAACGACAGGAAAAACAATTCAAACTTTTATTGACCTATATCCTATTACTTTAAAAGAGATCTTCTTAGGTGTTGTTGCTTTCAAAAATAGTAATAGATATCATCATTTAATTAGACCTTTCAATGGTGGCATTAACCCTATTGTTTTAGATAGTGCCATAATAATTTTTCCTAATAACTATACGAAGACTTATAAGAAGTTTAGCTATACAAATCGAAGTGGCGTATTCGATAAAGAAAAGCAAAAAGTAGCAGCCTTACTTAAAAAATTCATATAAATTAACTTAACATTATGCTTATAGTGTTTGATTTCGATGGAACAATTGCAAAATCTACTCATTTCCATCGTTGCGGATGGGAAGGTGTGCTCAAGGAGATTGGTACTTTGTCTACACTTGATAATATTCTACCTTTTGAACCTAATCTAAAAGAACGGTTCGATAGCTATAGGAGAATAAGAGAAGGGTTTTTACAAAAAGATGCTGTGTTAAGAAGCCAGCTTGAAATATACTTTAATACTAAAAAGCAAAATGAACTTATAAAAAGGATTATGAATCTTAAGGAAAGTATAACTATTAAAAATATTCTTGAAGAAGAAACTTTTGTCCTGTTAAATACAATCGCGTTAAACTTAAAGCCTGCGCTAATGTCTTTAAAAACGAAGGAATTCAAAACAGCAATAATTAGCTCATCCAGAAGAACAATAGTTAATACCTTTCTGATTAGGACCAATCTAGTAGATCTTTTTGATATGGTTTTAGGCGAAGAAGATTTATATATTAATTACAGCCTAAAAGATAAGCCTAATAAATTTGCAGCAGATGTACTCAAAAAGAAACTTGGAATGCCAATGTCTTATTATATTGGCGATAATGATGTTATTGATAGAGATTTTGCATTAAACAGTAGGTCTGAATTTATTTATGCAACCTATAAAGATGATATGTTATCGATATTAGGAAACTTTATATGAAAATAGTAAAATTTTGTAACATAAAAAATGTTTATGAAACGCGAACAGCTGCCAGACTGGGTGCAGACTACTTAGGATTCCATTTGATTTCAGAAAGCGATTTCAAAAGAATAAGTGAAATTAAAATAAGTATTAGAGAACTAAAGAAAACCTATCCTAAAACAAAATCAGTTCTTGTTACAAAGGAAACCAATATCAAGAAGCTAAAATCTATACTAGATGAAATGGAGTTTGAAGTTGTTCAATTACATTATCCAGACTCTACAAATATTATAGCCCAAATAAGGTCATTATATGGATCAAGACTAAAAATAATTCAAGTTATTACCACAAACAATACAGTTTTGAGCCCTCTTGCAGATATCTATCTTTTAGACAAGTCGTTTCTAGGGGGTACGGGTGAAGAAATTGGTCTAGAAAAGATAGAAAAGTATTTAAAAATTATTAATAAACCTAATGTTCTATTGGCCGGTGGAATAACAATCGATAATATAGATAAATACTTAAATCTTAGAATAATAGGGTTTGACATACAAACAGGAATCAAATCTGCATATACTAACATTAAAGACAATACAGATCCTACCAAAATTGCAAAAATCACCAAGATATTACATAAAGCCGTTATTATACCTCAAAATCAGGTAGGATACGTAATTCAGGATATTAACCAGCAAAATAACGACAGTTTAGATAATGCTCTTCATGCTAAAGTTGATTTCCTACATATCGATATTAGTGATGGTTTTATAAATCAACCAACAGACTTAGTTATTACCAAACAAATAATAAATTCAATACAGGAATATTCTTTACACACAAGGTTACAATTGCACATTTTTGCTAAGGATGAAGAGGCATATAGAAAGATTATTAAAAGCCTGCAAACTTTTGAGTGTACTAACATACAAGTGTTTTTACATATAAACCGAGATAACTTTGACAAGTTTGACTTTGCCCAACTTAAAAAGCGTAATATTTATTTTGGATTAGACGTTAAGGATTTAATTGACGAACAATTTAATTGGGAACAATTTATTAGAAAGGAATCACTTATTTGCCTTCAATCGACAGAACATTCAGACAGGATTAATAATTTCAATCGTATTCACAAAATAATTAAGTATATATTCAAAACGAACTTGTCAATTACTCTAGATAGGGGCGTAGATCTCAAGTCTTTAACTGAAGTTGACGATATTTCTAATATCAGCCTGGTAAGCGGAAGTTATCTTAAACAAAATATCATTCAGAAATATAATTTATTAAAAATGTACTTTTATGTCAAAAAATAAAACAAAAAGAGTTGCCGTTATTGACGTGGGCACTTTAAAGTCAAAATTTGAAATACGCGAATTTAAATCTGATTTAAGTTCAGAGGTTTTATACAAAGATAAACAATTAACTGTTTTAGGTAGAGATCTAGACAAAACAGACAACATTATTATTGAGAACTCAGTACAGAAGACAATTGAAGCGATTAGGCAATTTAAAATCAAGTTGAGTGAATATAAGGTTGATAAATACATTGCCGTAACCACAGAAGCCATTCGAAAGGCTAAGAATGCGATATCTGTATTGAAACAAATTAAGGCGGAAACTGGCATTTCTTTGACGACATTATCTCATGAAGAAGAAGCAGAGATTTACTTTCGCTCAGTGTCAAAAGACTTTCCTGACAATGTTATTGCAGTATCCGATATAGGTGGGGGTAGTGTACAAGTTGTAATAGGAAAAGGTAAAGAAATTTATGAAAAATATCTATTTAAAACAGGTACTTATTATTTGCAGGAAGGATTCTCAAAATCGCACTATCCGACAAGGGACGAGGTAAATGCAGCTTATAAATATGTTAAGGTCCAGCTTTCGTCATTACAAAGATCAAAATATAAACCAGCTTTAATTGTTTATGGAAGTACAAATATTATTGACTTCTTGAGAAGAATGAAAGTTGATTTAAATAAAAAAGATACTCATAATGATCATCCATTTTCTATTACAGTGAAAAAACTTCTCCCTTTGTACAAAAAGATTATTTCATTAAGTTATGAGGATAGAATGCCTATGTATCCAGAAGAACCATATTACATGTGGGCTGCTGACAAAGCATTAATGAATGTGTTCACCATAGCTGAATATCTAAAAATAGAAGAAATAGTACCAAGTAATAACAATATTTCTACCGGTTTATTTTTAAGCTTACAAAATGAAAAATAAGTTTAAAAAAACAAAAACAATAGTGGTCACAGGGGTTAGTTCTGGTATTGGGAAGGCAATTGTAGAACAGTTGTTAATAAATAATGGAGATTATTTTGTGATCGGTATGGGTAGGAAAGATATTGGGTTTGTCAATCCTAACTACAGATACGTACACCTAGACTTGTCTGATCAAACAAGCATTACAAGTGCAATCAAATCCCTTGCCCAAATTAAAATTGATATATTCATAAGCAATGCGGGAGTGGGATACAGGGGGACAGTAGAGGATCTAAAAATCAACTATATTAGAAAACAGTTTGAAGTCAATTACTTGGGTCCAATTACGTTAATAAAAGAACTACTACCACAAATAAAAAGACCTGGTGGGAAAATAATTAATATTGCTGCATTAGGATCACTAATTACAGTTCCTACCTTTGGCTACTATACTGTTTCTAAGTTAGCTTTAAGTAAAACCCTTGAAGTACTACAGGAAGAATCTAACCTAAAAATCTTCAATGTTTATCTGGGTGCAGTTAAGAGTAACTTTGGGAAAAACATTGTCGAAACAATCAATTTAGAAGAAAGTAACTATAAAGATCTCTACTCAGAATGGCAAACTCGCTTTGAGAGCTTTTTTAAAGGACGATCAAAACCTGAGGAAGTTGCTAAATTAATTGAATCAATTATCAACGACAGAAGTTCAGTAAAATTTGTAAAATACAGAGATCGTATTATTGCAATGAGTAAGATTTTATTTCCAAATAGCCTTCACAAAAAAATAGTTAATTATTACTACAAAATATGAAAGCATTGAGATTTGGGCTTTTTGCTTCAACTAAAAATATTAATGAAAATATTAATACATATAAGAAAATTGCTGATATTGTTCGAGCTCAAGGAATAATAATGTATAATCCTGGTTTAGTAGATAATTATGATTTGAAAAATCATAATAAATACAGAAGTAACGAATCAATCGTAGATGGTACACAGAGGCAAATTAGATCAATAGATTTCGCCATTGCATACTTTACAAATAAATCAAGAACTGTTTTCTATCAAACAATATTGGCATTAGAAAATAAAATTCCAGTTCTCTGCCTAGTATCCGAGGAAAAATATAATGAATTCCCGGAAACTCTTTTGGCATATGGTGACAAGTTTATTACCGTCAGGAAATATAATGACATTATTAAGTTAGAAAATATAATTACCAATTATGTTAAGGAACTCGATCCTCCTAAAAAACGCTTCAATGTAGTTCTAAAAACTAAAACGTTAAAGCAAATGCAGCAACTTTCTACGAAACTTGAAATCAGTAAGGCAGAGTTAATTAGGTGGCTAGTTGACAAAGAATTTACAAGGTTATTTGGAGATGTTAGTTAGTTTACTACTAACAAAGGTCAACATTACCAATCCTATACATAAAGTTAACCATTCTTGTATAGACAATGTACAAATAGAGTCGACTTTTTGTATGGTTTACTTTCCAAGATAAAAGTCTCTGTAGACTAATTATAGCCCCCATAGGATTGGAGTAGATATTAGAAATACTAATCAATTTTAAGTTCTTTTAAAAACCTCTCCATATCAGTATCGGCTATTTCTTTCTTGATATGTATACTGGTTAGATCAGAAAGTTTTTCTTTTTTAGCAATATTCCAGTTCGTTAAAATTGATTCTAGTTTTACTGGTTTTTCTAATTCTTTCTGCTTTAATATATCTTGTGCATCTTTAACTTTAATGCCTAGTTCATTTACTATCAAATACAGGTCATAAAAGTCACGATATCTTATTCGACCATTTGTAGCACTAATCTTTTCTGCACAAATCTCCTTAATATCCATTACATCCATATTTATATCTATATCCCAAGCATTTATGTATTTTATTCTTTGAGGTTTTAATATGACATTATTAATATTACTTACATCAATCTTTAGATAGTTAGGTTGATCTAGTACTCCACTATATTGTAACCTCTCTATCTTAACTGTAGCTTTTGAAGTATATATTTTCTTAATTTTAAAGAACTTATAATTTTCAAATACTTTTTCTAACACATTAGCAGTTATTACTTCCCCAATTGAAACAAAATCTAAGTCTTCAGAGAATCTATACTGAGGTAAGTAGAAATGATGAAGAGCAGTACCACCTTTAAACAACAGTCTGTTCTTTAGATTTGATTCAGAGATAATCTTTAAGGCGACCGTAAGGAAATAGTCTTTTTCTGATATATGAAGAGGGTACTTTAATACTCTTCTAGAGATTACCCCTAGTTTTTCTTTTGTAATTAAAGTTATGTTCATAGATACTTTTTAAAGACTTCATTATAATACACATTCCACCTTGAATTATATTCCTCACTTTCCTTGTCAATAAGAACAACAGATCTATTTCTCCTAGTGAATTCATAAAGATTCTTTGAATCAATTTTTAGTAAATCAAAGATAAAGCCAAATATCTTTACTACACTTAGAGGTGACTTTTTGAGATATTCTTCTAACTTTACAAAATCAATTTGATCTTTATGGTCTTTAAGTTTTTCAATTACCATATCAACACTTAGCGCAGTTCTTGAATATTGAATCATATCAATCAATGCTTTCTCAACACTTGCGATTCTTGCATTAGTATTTCCTAGATTTACATTCTCATATCCAAAGAAGAATTTCTTCTGAGTAGTTACAAAACTATATTTAAAACCTCCAACCATTTTATTTGAACACTGAGAGATAGAAACAGATGTAATGGTATTTAATAGTTGATCATACATTCCATGATATTGAAGAGCTAGTCCAAATGAAACATATGAGTTAGTATTAATTGTATTCGCAATAACATACTGATTAAATGTAACATTCCCTCTATTAAAAAGATCTGACACACCATATACACCATTTTTTAATCTTACTAACCACCCATTCTCTACAAGTTTACTTACCATTTTACGAACATATTCCCTTGTTACTTCAGCACTTAATTCATTAAGAATTTGTTCAAAAGTAACGATCATGCCAAACTTAACGATTATTTCGTCAAGTAAATTTCCTTCTTTTTCAGTCAAAAGTGCTCTTTTCATATATAGATAATACCTTCTAGGAGGTATTATGTCAATATGTTTAGCGCAGACCTAGGGTTTTTGTCCCTAAATAGCCCCTCAGCTGAAAACTCTTGTTTTACCATAATAGACGAAAAGTAGGTATATACTGCTAGTTGTAGTATACAGAAACGACCTACTTTTTGATTGTTATCATTTTCAAGAAAATTTTTGTAGTTCATATTTGATGAAATCTTATAAAAACCATATACTGTGAGCATGACTGCCAAAAATATATTAAAAAGTTTTGTCCTTCTAACATTTGTATCATTACTCTTCCCTATTGTTGTTTCTGCTGAAGCAAGTGTAGTAACACCAAGATCTGGATGGGGTGCTGATGAAGCCATATATACAAAGGAAGATAAGTATGGAGAAGTAAGTAAGATAAACCTAGTACTACTAGATACATACTCTAATGGAATTAGAGAAGATTGTACTAACTGGACTAAATCTCTCTACTACTATTTCACCACTCGACTCGGTACTAAAGATATCCCTTTCTCATACATAGTTTGTGAAGATGGAACAATACTAGAGGGAAATAAAGATAAAGAAGAAAAAGCATTTGAAATAACTGGGGGGAATAACAGCATAAA
>Ga0138256_10006053_pt1 | contig 12806 bp, 12 predicted proteins | sample KNB2016incub_MG_FD_105486 | JGI IMG/M metagenome (GOLD analysis project Ga0138256, IMG submission 105486) | Active sludge microbial communities from wastewater in Klosterneuburg, Austria - KNB2014incub_MG | ecosystem: Engineered > WWTP > Activated sludge > Unclassified | place: Austria... | reverse complement strand
TGGACAAATTCGTCTCTTACATGCGCGCTTCCTTCGTGATCACCATCATCCACAGCAGGATAATTGTCATCCCCGGATGCTCTCAATATGATTCTCTGATATTCATTTCTATCAGAATAATGAAACAATTTGTATGCAATACCTGAGTCGTGGCCCATCTCATCTCTGCTGATCCAGTCCAGACTCCTCTGATCATTTATCCAGCTGTCCTGTCCATGACGATCCAGTTCGCCAAAAGATTTAGTTAAAAATGTACCATCGCTTGAAAATATTTCACACGAACCCAAAGGCTCAAGGGACCGATCACCTTCAGCAAGTTGAATTAATGTAGTGCCTCCTCCTACAGATATGATAGGTAAAGTACTGGCTGGTTCATTGATAAAAAAGGATTTAAAGTCAGTAAAACTTGGTAAAACCAAAGGGTCATCTGAAAAACTTGCTGCACTTAATACAGAACTTTTTGAAATGTTTATTTCATTTTGAAAGATTTCTGAGCTATTCGTAGGCACTGCCCCATCGAGTGTATATCTGATGGTTTCTATTCCTGAATTGGCGATCGTTACTTTAACCGGGTTACTGTAAAAACCTGCTTTACCACTGATGACTGGTGTTGTTGCATATCCTTTATATAATGTATTGACATCATTTTCTTCCCCGGGTGTAGGCGAAGTACTGATCTTCCATTGATTATTTTCGTTGGGTGCTTTAGCTACTGAATGATGCAGTTGAGTTAGTATGAGTGGATATGACTCCAGGATAACACCGGATGGATTGGCAAGTACTACAAATTCATCTTTATCTGATTGGGTAAATTTAAAATTGGTGTGAAAATCTGAATTGCTCACCAAATCTCGACCTGATGCCCAAAAGACTAAATATCCTTTGGAAGGAATCACTGTGTTACCTGGAATTTTCCATTTTTTGGGTTTATCCTTTTTATCTGAAAGATACCAACCTGAAATATTGACATCGACATTTCCACTGTTGTGTAATTCTATCCAGTCTTCATACTTTCCATAATTATCAGGATACATCCTTAAATTGGAAGCAGAATACTCATTGATAATCACCTGGGCGATAGAATGAAATGATAAAAATAGTGTGAATATACTGAATTTGATTTTCATAAAATAATTTTAAATCTGCGACAATATAAGTGCTTTAGTTATATATTAAAAAAGAAATATAAAAAAAGTCGTCTAAGTGTCTTAAAGTAGAATGCAACGAATCATGGTAAAATTTAAATCTCAAAAATATTAGTTCAGATGGATGACAACTCATTTTATAATTTTCTGTAATACTTCCAATAAAAAGTGAATTATTTTCGTATAATGTATAACTTTGCATCACAATATCAAACAATTTAAAATGGCAAAAGAAAAGGGATATACCAAAAGAGTAGAAACATCCGCAACAGGTACAGCGGAAAGGACTATCCAAACAAAAGATGTTGAAACCGATTTACTTTTTGGTAAAAAAAATTACATTTATATTTTATCAGGTATTGGATTGATTTTTTTGGGTATGGTACTTATGTCAGGTGGCCATATGCCGTCTCCTGATGTATGGGACGAATCTTTGATCTATAGTCCGATACGAATTACTGTTGCACCTATGCTGATTCTGGCAGGATTAATTGTAAATGTTTACGCTGTTTTTGTAAAAAAATAATTACATCTCTAGCACATTATTAAGTCATTCAGATATAAGTTGAAAACTGCAGTTCAATATGGTTGAGATATTAAATGCCATAATTTTGGGTATTGTTCAGGGGCTGACCGAGTTTTTGCCTGTAAGCAGCAGTGGACATCTTGAATTGGCCAAATACATCCTGGGAGATAATGCTTTACCTGAAGAAAGTCTTATGATGACAGTGGTCCTTCATTTTGGTACCGCTCTTGCAACTGTGTATGTTTTTAGAAGGGAAATAGTTGAGATATTCAAAGGATTTTTCTCTAAAGGACAGAATGAAGAAAAATTATTTGCTTACAAGATAGTTTTGTCTATGATACCTGCAGCTTTGGTGGGTTTATTTTTTGAAAAAGAACTTGAATCGTTGTTTTCTCAAAATATTTTGTTGGTTTGTTCGATGCTTATTCTTACAGGTTTGTTATTATTTATTGCAGACAGAGCTACTTTTACGGATAAGGATGTTACATTCAGTAGCGCACTAAAAGTAGGTATAGCTCAGGCAATAGCTATTACACCGGGAATAAGCAGGTCCGGTGCCACCATTTCCACTTCTGTATTATTGGGTATAGACCGATCAAAAGCAGCAAAATTTTCATTTCTAATGGTTGTGCCCCTTATCATGGGCAAAATAGCCAAAGATTTGTTGGAAGGTGACCTTACATCAGGAAATCATTCCTATGTCATGCTTACCGTTGGGTTTGTAACTGCTTTTATTACAGGAATATTTGCCTGTAAATGGATGATAACATTGGTTCGAAAAAGTCAACTTAAATATTTTGCATGGTATTGTTTGATCATAGGCGTAGGAGGAGTAATATATGCCATATACCATTGATCAGATACTTCAAAGAGATGCCTTTAGCCATCCGGTTGACTTTCAAAGAGGGGTCGTGTTGCTGGTGGACAAACCAATAGGCTGGACATCCTTTGATGTAGTCAATAAAATAAGATTCAAAATAAAACATGGGCTGGGCATTAAAAAGATTAAAGTAGGTCACGCCGGTACTTTGGATCCTAATGCGAGTGGCCTTCTTATCATATGTACCGGAAAACTTACCAAGGAAATCGATACACTCCAGGCGCAGGAAAAAATATATTCAGGTACCATACACATTGGTGCAACTACACCTACTTACGATATTGAAAGTGAAATAGACTGTACATTCCCCACTGAACACATTACCAGAGAAGCGATGGATGTTGCAAAAGTAGCCCTGACAGGTCCGCTTTTACAAATTCCGCCGATATACTCTGCGATCAAAATCGATGGACAAAAGTCATATGATCTGGCTCGCAGGGGAAAGGATGTGGAAATGAAAGCACGACCTGTCACCATTTATTCTTTTGACATTACATCTGTCAAGCTACCGGAAATAGACTTTTTAGTCAAATGCAGCAAGGGAACTTATATCAGGTCGCTGGCATATGATTTTGGTAAAGCATTACAATCAGGTGCTTTTCTATCATCACTCAGAAGAGAAGCCATAGGAGATTTTAGTGTTAAAGATGCGTTTTCTATGGATGAAATGGTCTTATTTATAGAAAAGGCCACATCTTCTGCGATAAAGACTGAATAGCTAATTAAAATCCTTTTTTTAATTATCATTGTACCTTCCATTTTTATTTTTACCTTATCTTGTGCCAAAATATCCCCCAATTATGAAATTAATAGACGGCAAAGCAGTCGCTGAGGAGTTAAAAAACTCAATGAAACAAGATGTTCTGGAGTTTAAAAAGAAATCAGGACGGGTACCTCACCTTGCAGCTATTTTGGTAGGTAACAACCCTGCAAGCAAAGCTTATGTCGGCAATAAAGTTAAATCATGTGAGCAGGTAGGTTTTAAATCTACATTAATAAAACTTGATGAAGATGTAGCAGAAGAAATTTTGCTGCAAGAGATTCAGAAACTCAATGAAGATCCGGACATTGACGGATTTATTGTACAGTTGCCATTACCAAAACATATTGATGAAGTAAAAGTAACCTTGTCCATTGATTTTAAAAAAGATGTAGATGGTTTTCATCCGGTAAATTTTGGAAGAATGGCCCAGGGGCTTCCTTGTTATCTCCCGGCTACTCCTTATGGGATTACTTTGCTTCTGGATAGATACAATATTGAAACAGCAGGAAAACATGTAGTGGTCGTTGGAAGAAGTAATATAGTAGGCACTCCTATGAGTATATTGCTATCCCGTAAGTCAAAAGTAGGTGATGCCACTGTGACCCTGACACACAGTCGAACCAAAAATTTACAAAGAATACTTTTACAGGCAGATATCATTATAGCAGCGATAGGTATTCCGGGTTTTATCAAAGAAGATATGGTTCGCCAGGGAGCAGTGGTGATAGATGTAGGTATTAATAGGGTAGAGGATGAAAGATTGGAAAAAGGCTCCAGACTGGTTGGGGATGTTGATTTTGAATTTGTAAAAGAAAAATGTAGTTTTATTACGCCGGTACCGGGTGGGGTAGGCCCGATGACTGTGATGGGTCTGATGATGAATACCTTTAAGTCAGCAACCAAAGAAATTTACCCATAATAAGTTACAATTTGATTTGATGGATACATATATAGCACTTAAGGTAGAAAGTACGGACGAAATACTTATGGCTTTATTAACTCAGTTTGAGTTTGAGTCATTTGAGGAAAACGATGATCACTTTATTGCATATATCAATGAAAAAAATCTGGATGACCTGTCCAGAATTGACATTTCAGAAATTATTCAACCATATACAGACAAGTTTTCTTTTGAGGTTATAGCACCCCAGAACTGGAATGCTTTGTGGGAAGCATCCTTTCAACCAGTAATTGTTGATAATTTTTGTCAAATCAGAGCAGATTTTCATCCGCCGATTGAAGGGATTGGTTTTGATTTGGTTATAAATCCCAAAATGGCATTTGGTACAGGTCATCATGCTACGACATATATGATGATAAAACAGATGGAAGGTATTGATTTTAAAGGAAAAAGTACATTTGATTTCGGGTGTGGTACAGGAATACTGGCTATATTGGCGTCAAAACTGGGAGCTAAAGAAATCGATGCTGTAGATATAGAACATGAATCTTATCTAAACACCATAGAAAACAGTTCCATAAATAATGTTACAAACATTGTTGCATATGAAGGAGATCTGGCTATTGTCCCTCTTCGACAATATGGTATAATACTTGCTAATATCAATAGAAATATACTGGTAAAATACGCCGATGAGCTCAGATCCCGTTTGAGTCCTGATGGTATTCTATTGTTTTCCGGGGTTTTGGAAGAAGATAAAAAAATCGTAGCTGATGTTTATGAATCCAAAGGATTGGTGATACAGCAATTATTATCCAGAGATGGTTGGGTGTGCGCAAAGATGTCACTTTAATAATTTCCTTCTGCTCATACCAGTACAAATACAACATCTGATACTACACATCTGATTATACCTTTTTTTTATTTTTATGATGCGTTGGATTTTCTAGCCTTATAAAATACATTTCTCTTCATTCAAAGTTGATTTAAAGAAGGATTCTGGCCGGGTCACTAAAGTACTTAGTCTAGTCCTTTCCGGTTTTGGTAGAGTATTACAGGTAATTGGTATGTATGGATGCAACTTAGAATGGCATTTTACCGTCATTGGTATATAAATTTTGAATATAATTAATCATTTGATTTTCTAAACCCTTAAATATTTATTATCATGAAAAGTGTAAAAAATTTGTTGGCAGTAGTTTGTTTTGCATTTGCAGCCAATTTTGTGAATGCCGCAGAACTCACAAACATCAAGAAACCTGAAAGTGCTCAGATTCAATCTATTTTGAAAACCATCGATTTTCAAAATTTTATTGAAAATGAAACCAAGGTTAGCATCAGCTTTTTTATCAATGCCCAGAATGAAGTAATTGTTGTTTCTACCAATAACAAAGATTTGGATGCCATTGTAAAAAGTACTTTAAATTACAAGAAAATAGCCGTCAACGAACTGGAATACAATAAAGTATATACAGTACCGGTTGTGATCAAATAAGAGTTTTTCATAGTTAATTGTTTTGAAGCCGAAGATTAATCAGTCTTCGGCTTTTTTACATTGAGATTATAGAGATTTTCGGTCTCAAAGCAAAATTTATTTTCTTTTTATTGTGGTCTGTAAAACAAAAATTAATTTATTGCGTTTATATTTTAATATTTTCATGAAATATTATTTTCTTTGCACCCGATTTAAATATTAAATACAAATTAAATTTTAAAATATTTTCCAATGGCAGATTACAAGATGGACAAAATAGATCTGAAGATTCTTAAAATGCTTCAGGAAAATAGTAAAATCACTAACCTTGACTTGTCTAAAAGAATTGGACTTTCACCCGCTCCGACCCTGGAAAGAGTAAAAAAATTAGAGCAGTCAGGTATTATTCAGAGTTATCATGCCAAAGTAGATTCATCTGCGATTGGGCTCAATGTCAAAACATTTGTGTTGGTTTCACTAGCATGGCAAAAACCAAATGCATTGGATAACTTTATATCAAAAGTGAAGACTATTCCTGAAATTACCGAATGTTATATCATCACGGGCGATGCAGACTTTTTACTAAAAATAGTTTGTAAAGATATACCAACCTACGAAAAGCTTTTGTTTAAGACTTTGTCACAAATAGAAGAGATCGAAAGACTCAAAACACTGATGACACTTTCAAAAGTAAAGAAAGAAAAGGTATTGCCTTATGATTATGACAATGCAGAAGAATAAGATTTTTTCTCATTGAGATTAAATATTAAAAAGCCGTCTTTCTACTCAGTGAAAGTCGGCTTTTTTAATTTTTCTAATTCCATAAGTACATAGTGCCTATTGGGATACCATCTGTTTAAAATTATATTTTTTTATGAAGGCCACAGGATTGTTATGGAAGTTTTACAAAGGTGATCCTAATGATTGTCATTATTTATTTGGCACCATGCATTTGGCTACTGATGCTGCCTATACATATGCAGAGCTCGCAAAAGAGTACATTCAAAAGTCATCCTTGTATGCTGCGGAAATGGACTTGAATGATGCAAATAACAAAGATATGATGGTCTACTTCAGATTGAGCCCTGATGCTCAATTTTCTGATTTTTTCAGACCAAAACAATATATAAAGTACAGATCAGTGATTTTGAAGGCATTAAATATTGATTTGGACCATTACCTTAATTTTACTCCATTTTTTATTAATAACCTTCTGGCAGAAGTTTCCTTGAAAAGAACTAAAAGCGAGGCGCTGGACCATCATTTGTGGCAATTTGCATTGAATCAACAACTTGAGATGGTAGGTGTTGAATCCTTTGAAGATCAGCTAAATATACTGAAAAAAATTCCCCTTGACTATCAGATTAAATCCTTTAAAGATACCGTCAGAAATATTTCGTCATTCCGAAAAAAAATAAATAATCTGAATGAATTATATCGAAAAGGAGATTTGGTGCAACTATATAAAAGTTCCAGAAAAAGCATGGGGAGCATCAGGAAAATGATGATTTATGACCGAAATATATTAATGACCCATAGAATAATAGAACTTAGCAATTTAAAACCTTCATTTTTTGCTGTTGGCGCAGCTCATTTTGCCGGTAATAAAGGAATTATCGCCCTGTTAAAGAAAAACGGTTATATCCTAAAAAGTATTTGATTTTTTTCAGATTGTTTATTTGGTAGGATCCTGAGCATTAAAACCTTTACTGGCCACTTTGTTTTCAGAAAAAAGGCTGACATAATAGAACATTCCTGGTAACTGTATACCTGGTTGGATACTCAATTTCTTTTCCCCAAATACAGGTGGAATAATCTTATCAGTAAAAACTAATTTTCCTGAAGTATCAAACAGTTTTAAAGTTATTTCTTTTGCATCCTCACTTATGTAATCAACATTGAGCACACCATTCGTCCAGGATACCCTATTTACTTTCAGACTTCCAACAGGTGCTAATTCAAGAGAGCAATACTCATCCAGTATTTTTGACATACTTTTTGAAATGTTCATTCTTCCTTCTGAAACTGTTTTGCCTGCTAAAGTAGATTTTTTGTCTGTCGTGCTTAAAAGAATTGATTTTATAGCGAGGGCGACATCTTTAGGGTTTTGTGTAAGCAGGGCATCGAATGCCTGACATTTTATGGAGTATAAGAGCGCAATGGCTCCGGCTACCATTGGGGTGGAAAGTGATGTGCCTGATTCCGTTTTATACAATCCTTTACTCATCAGATCTGTAGTCAATATACGTTCGCCTGGCGCTGAAATATCCACACTGACGTTTCCATATCCCGTCGCAGCATCAATTTCGTCAGCTTGATTAGTACTGTTGACGATGACAAGGTAGGGGCTGGTACAGGTAGACGGCATATCACCTACTTCTTCCACATTATCATTTTCGTTGGTTGTAGCGGCTACATTTAAAATACCTTCCAAACCCAGTTTATCATAAATACCGCACCATATCGGAAAATCCGCAGCAAAAGCCTTGGACAAACCACCAGAATAGCTGGATACTACAATGTTGGAACCTTTTGTTCCTCCGCTATTATTATATTGTTTTTTCTCTGCTAATATATATTCATACCCTTCGATTACATCACTTACCAGGTTTCCCGTGGTTACAGGGAGTATCTTGATATTCCAGTTCACTCCTGAGATTCCTTTTTGGTTGTTGCCTTTTGCACCCATCACACCCAGTATATTTGTCCCATGACTTTTTGTGTCATGCACTCCATTATTGGTTCGGGTATTCCATCCCGCTACATCATCCTTATATCCGTTATTGTCATTATCTATGTTATCTCCGGGAATCTCATCCGGGTTACTGTAGATGTTGGATGACAGATCTTCATGCATAAGATCATACCCATCATCTATAACCCCAATCACTATGTCTTTTCCTGTATACCCTTTTCCTCCGGTCGTAATATCCCAGGCTTCATATGCTTTTATTAAGCCCAAGTAATATTGATCATTAATTTTTGCATCATTGGGTTTTATTCGTTGCTCCAGTTCATAATTGTATTCAATGGCTGTGATTCCGGGATGATGTTTACATAAATCAAACAAAGAAGCATCATTCATATCTGAGGTCAGCAAGAACAAACTTCCCTGACTACCCAGACTTTTAAATTTAATGTAAGATTGTCTTTTTTGATCGATGGATTGTATAATTTCCGAAAGGTATTTAGAGTCACATTGGACGATTACTCCTTTTGATTTCCTGGGAGACTGACCGATCACTAAAAACGGAATGATTAAAAATATAAATATACTAAATATGTGATTCATGAAACTCATCATTTTATATTGAAATAAATACAAAAATATTATAATTTATTGTGCAATGTCTAAAAAATATAAACCATTTAGAATAATCTCCTAATATTAGCACAAAACCTTTATGGCAAAAGGGTGAAAATATTTAACCTTGAAAACAATATACAAGTAGTTGGTTGTCTATTTACTTTGATTTAGGTCTAATATATTTTAAGTCTAAGGTACTTTATACTACACATGTTCCAAATTGATAATTAAGATCAAAATTTTACTTCTTTTAAAAGGTTAAAATATAAATTATTCAGGTAAGTATCAGCCAGGAGTAATCTGGATCCATACCATGAAAACATTTCGCCGTCTACCATTATTACGCTCATGCCAGGTAATAATTTAAGCAATTCTTCCTTTTCTTTTTCTTTGAAAGGGTAAGGCTCTGAAGACAACATCACGATTTTTGTTTGATGGGTTTTTATTTGCTCTAATGATATTATCGGATACCTATCTGAATCAGAGCAGATATTCTGAAATCCATATTTTTCCATCATAGAGTGTATAAAAGTATCTTTGCCGATGGTCATCCAGGGATCTTTCCATATTAAATAGCAAGTAGGTATTTTTTTTCTCTGAGGGTAAATGGGTATATTTTGTAGTTTTTGCAGTAATTCAAAGCATGCATCTGTCTTGAATACCACATTCAGCATATGAAAAAAGTCCAATATATCTTGATTGTTTTTGATATCCGTGACATAGACTTGAGTAAACTTTTTTAGTTCATTGATATCTTCCGCCCGGTTTTCTTCTTTATTTGCAAATACCAAATCAGGTTTGAGGTTAAGGATATCATTTATTCTTGGATTTTTAGTACCGCCTATTATTTTTATTTCCTTCGGTAGTTCTTTTGGATGTACACAAAACTTGGTAATGCCAGCAAGTAGACTTTTCAGCCCGGCGTCTATCAGAGTCTCAGTCAGTGATGGCACCAGCGAAATAATTCTTTGAGGTTTACTTGTTAATAAAATTGGAGCTCCCAAATCATCCTTGAGCTTTATCAAGAGCCTTGTTTTTTATACATTCCTTTGAAGTTTTTTTCACCGGCTGTGACCTCGGTTTCAATATGATTTTCTCTTGGTGGAATTGGACAATTAAATCCATCGCTATATGCACACCATGGGTTGTAGCTTTTATTTAAGTCAATTTCTATTTTTTCATTCTTAATATCAGTATCAAGAAGATTTATATACCGGCCGCCTCCATATGTACTTTCATTATTGGTAAAATCTTTAAATGGGAGAAACAAATTATTTTTATATAGAGGATTAATGGGTTGGTGTATATTTTTATACAGATGAAGTGTCAGGTTTTGATCTTTATATTTACATTTTGCAACAGCATAAAGCAGGTACGTACGAGTGACTCCGCTATAGGTAGGCATTTCAAAAGGTTTTGCATCAGAAACCTTTTGACAAGTACATTGTAGTTTCCAGGTTTCATCCATTGGAAAAAAATCCAGATACTTTAAATCATCAGCAGTAAGCGGGGATCGTGAGTTGTTCAAAAAACCGTTTTTATACTCTTCTCTGTATTGACTTAATGATTCTTGATAAGAAGGTTTGAATTTTTTTGATGCACAGCCAGCTATTATCAATAGAAAATAAATAGAAAAGCGAATTGGCATAGTAAATTATTTATTGTTGATAAATACCATTCGGTCACGTACTACTGAAAGTCGGTTGATATTTTTTATTCCTTTAAGGGAAAAATCAGCTATGCTGATCCAATCTATATCCTTGCCAGGAATAAATGTTTTTATCATTGATCCGTCACCAACTACAAGAGTTCCATTCATCATGATATCAAAATCTTCCTTTCCTGATGGCATCTTACAAATTACTGACATGGATTTATCTTGAATATTGTAAGATTTTAACACCCAATTGTCGGTACTTATTTTGTGCACAAAGTAAAGATTACCATCGTTATCTACCTTCAGACATCTTCCTATGCTTTCTACTATAGTTTCCACAACGTTGGTTTTTACGTTTGCCATAGCGAGTTTATGTGGGCTTCCGACTAAAAATAAAGCCACGGTATCCTTGTTGATCCAAGCGTAGTATCCAATATTTTTTAAATTGGGAAGTAACCTCGTCCCTTGCCCGGATCTATCGGTTGGGTATTTCCAGAGACTCTGATCTACTCCATCTGATTCTATTCGCACACAAGTAAACGAACCCAATAGGGGAGTAGGGGCCGGTGAAAATTCACTAATTTTTTCTGTATTTGTTACTCTGTAGCTTTCAGTTTTTTTAAGATCAAAGTGATAGATATCCGTTATTTGAGCTGTATCTATGGCTGATGTCATATAAATCTCATCATAACCAAAAAACTTTGGCTGATTGTTGTATCCATTGGGATTAAATTCATTGAGATATTTCAGGGAAACCATCTGTGGTTGTGTCCCTAAGTTTTTAAATTCAGCCAGATAAACATCTGTTTTAGGAAGTTGGGCAAAAATCGAACTACTAAATATCAAAAATGTACCCAATAATTTTAATTTCTGCATGATCAACCCTATTATTTTACAAATGATCTATTCTTTGCTGGCAGACATAAATAATCTGTCCCAATTTATCCCATTCCGGATACTTCCTTCTTTTGTTGAGAACCAAATGAACAAAGGTTTTCCAACTATGTGGTCAAAAGGTACATAACCCCAGGCCCGTGAATCTTCTGAATTGTGTCTGTTGTCTCCCATAGCCCAATAATAATCCTGCTTGAAAGTATAACTATCTGCTTTCTGACCGTTGATATAAATATCCCGACCTTTTATTTCCAGTTTGTTGTTTTCATACACTTCTATGATTCTTTTGTAAAAAGCCAGATTATCCGGATTTAGGGCTGTAGTAGCTCCTGCTTTGGGTATCCATATGGGGCCATAATTGTCTAAGGACCAATTTTTTCCTATGATAGTGTCAAAAGGAAAAAGTTTTGTCGGTTCTGCGGTTTGAGGATATGGTTGCATTTTTACATTTGCATCCAATGATTTTAGTTTATCTACTTGCTCATCATCCAGATAAAGGAATCCCTGTCCACCATTAAATAATTGCTGACCACCAGCAGCATTGTCGCCAAAATCAATGCCCCATTTATCCAGTTTTTTGTTATTAATACTGACATTTTGAGGAAGTTGTATCTGATACAAATATTGTAAATGTTTCGGATTTTTGACCGCCTTGCCATTCAAATATAGTTGTCTGTCCACAATCTTAAGGCTATCTCCCGGGCCTGCTACACATCTTTTGATATAGTGGTCTTTTTTATCGAGTGGTCTGACTACATAATCTTTGTTTTTAACTTTATCCATCAATTCCCTGTCTTGAGTTATATACTCAGGTTGTCTCTCTATCTGACTTACAAAGTAAGATCTTGAACTTGTGATGTATACACTATCTCCTACAGGCCAGTTAAATACAATAGGTTTACCTGCTTCTATTTTTTCCAATGCAGGAAATCGACGATAAGGCAAGCTGGGTTTTTTCAGATAGGATTCTTTATTTATGATAGGAATCTGATTATGCAGTAAAGGTATCATAGCTACAGTCATAGGCGGTCTGATACCATAATGTGCTTTCGAAACAAACAAAAAGTCACCTACATTGAGCGATCCTTCCATAGATGGAGTCGGGATGACATAAGCTTCTATCAGAAACATTCGGATAAATGCTGCTGCAAAAACGGCAAAAACTATAGATTCTACCCATTCTCTAGCCACAGATTTTTTATATGGATTTTTTTCTTCCAGTCCCTTGAGTTTATAAGCATCACCGGCAGCTTTTGCTT